>ERZ869929.116-NODE-116-length-43769-cov-14.645445_pt1 | contig 43769 bp, 62 predicted proteins | sample MGYA00579312_ERZ869929 | MGnify/ENA primary metagenome ERZ869929 (study PRJEB32216, sample SAMN09231818) | wastewater metagenome | place: USA: Maryland | collected 2016-08-09 | study: EMG produced TPA metagenomics assembly of the PRJNA472060 data set (Reclaimed... | reverse complement strand
GTTTTTCAGGTAATAATCAGATACTCTAGCGATTTCTGTTCCATCTAGGGGACTTCCATCATCAACTGAAATAACGATTGCATCACTCGATTCCTTAATTGATTCTATAGCCCTAGTAGCATATTTAATCAGTTGTGGAGTAATTAGATAATGAGGCATTACTACATAGGTTCGCATTTTCTTAATATTACTTTAATTGTATCTTGGTCGAATTCTAGGGATTCAATACTCCAAGGTTTTGGTTTATAAACATTGTAAAGTGGTTTTGTGTGGTCAAAGTATTCCCAAGTTTCTTCATTGCAAGGATTACAGTGGGTTGGGTCTCGGAAATATCCCTTTGAAGTAGCGTATGGACATTCTATATAAAGGTCTGCACCTGTCATCATAGTCCTCCAAATCTCATCCATAAACTTGATAAATGTTCCTTTGCAGGGGTTTATGTGTTCTACCACATGCATACATCTAGCAATACTGGCACAATCATTTGGTATATTCCAAGGAAATTTCTCTAAATCTTGAACTATATCAACACCCTCTAATTTTCGATAATCTATTCCTGTCCAAGTATAATCAAGTTTTCTATCTCCACATCCAATATCTAATTTTATACCTTCTTGCATATAATAAAATGATAGTCTTTTAAATCTTTAGTATCTTTAATTTTAAAATTTCCAAAATATATATCTCCTTTTTTATAAAATATCCAGTTGTCCTTATAGGGAACATACTCTTTTCCTACAAATCCGAATAATACAACTCCTTCTTTTTTTAAAATCCTGTAAATTTCATCAACCATTTCCTGTGGATTTTCAACAAATTCATACATTCCCATGCAAAGTACCATATCATAAGTATCATTTTTTATGGATGTTTTACATATATCTCCTGTAATAGTTGGTTTTAAGTCTGGATTATTGTCAATCGTATCAAATCCATAATACCAATGAATGCTTTTTCCAATATCTAATACTTTTCCTTTAGCATTTTTTTCTACCCAATCGTTGTACCATTTTCTGCATTCTGATATTGGCAATTCGCTTGTTTTAGTCGTTTTAAGCATGATTCTAATTGTTCAAATTTATACCAATTACCGAATCTCCAAGAATGTAGATAGGCTATTTCGCTGGTGGGAGTTCCTTTATCTAAAAAATCTTCTAATCGTTCACCTTTTTCCAATGAAAGTTTACTTGTTTTTAATCCACAAACATCTCCTTTTTCCCATTCATTAAATGGTGGTACGAAATATGTTGGATTAAATCCTACATTAATCAACATTTCCTTAGCTTTTTCTATTTCTTCTTCTTCTGGTCTATGGGTATGCCATAGTCCATGTACTGCTATTAAATCTTTTCTGCTTTTAAGGTAATCAACTACTTCTGTATTTTCAAAAAAATTTCTATCACTAGCGTTCTGTATTTCCCTATTATTCATGTTTACATGTGATTTCTTGCACTCACCTAATGATGTAATACACTGAATAATTTTAAAACCATATCTATCACAAATATCACAAAATATTTTTAGGTTATCAATATCTGTATCGAAAGCAATATCGTCATTCCTAATTAACATTTTTTTGCTTTAACCCAATAGGCACTTGGAAATCCATCATCTGCATCAATTTCTTTAAGTTCTCCTATATTAAATCCTTTTAATAAATATTCCACTGCCATAGGAGTGAATCTCCAGTAATCTCCAGGGCAAGGATGAAATGGTTGTCTAAAAGCAAAGTTCATAAGTAGTATTCCACCTGATTTTAAAACTCTGGTAATTTCTTCTATCGCTTTTTGGAAGTTATCTACATGTTCTATAACTGCACAGGCGAATACACAATCATATTTACCACTTGAAATTGAATTCATATCCCTAACATCAAGGTCATTCATTTCTGTAGTCTTATAAGAACTAGCTGATTTAAAATAACTTTGGTAAGTGTTTCCTTCTCCGTCATCATCATTTCCACCTCCTACTGATAATATATCACCAGTAATATCATTACAAGCGATTTTCAGCCATAAGTTTGTTTCTATTCTACCCTTACTAGCCATTGTATTTTTTATTATACCATTCTATTGTTTCAATCAAACCATCTATTAAACTAACTTTTGGAATCCACTCAAAGTTTATCTTAGCTTTAATTCTGGTATTATCCCACTCACCTTTTCTCATTGGAATATGCAGTATCTCTGATTTTGAATTTGTTAGTTCTATTATTTTTTGTACTGCTTCATTTACTGTAATTTCTTCTCCAGAACCAACTTCATAAGTTCCACCATCATATTTATCCCAATTATCAACTAATGTTAATACAGCTTCAACAGAATCTTTAGTGTGAACCAAATCCATTGTTTGTTCTCCGTTTCCGTAAATCTGGATTGGTTTATTTTTTAAAGCATTGACAATGGCTGTAGGAATAAGTTTTTTATAACCAGCTTCTTCAACCAATGGTTGACCTGTTCCGTAAACATTAAACCATTTAACTGTAATAGCCTTTAAACCAAATTCCCTCCTATACATATCAGTAAAACTTTCAGCCGCTACCTTTGTAATCGTATAAGTGTTAACCCAACAATTAGGTTTAGATATTTCAATGAGTTTTGCTCCAAAATCTACACAGACATCCAGAACATTAAGTGTTCCGATTACATTGACTTTGACTGCTTCTTGAGCACAGTCTACTAATTCGTGAGTTCCTAACATTCCAGCTAAGTGGAAAACAATATCCACTCCCTTCATCTTTTTTATCAATGATTCCTTGTCAGTAATATCGCAACCATCCTTTTTGTCAAAAACAATGACTTCGATATTCCTACTCTCTAGGTATTTCACTAGGTGGCTTCCAATGAAGCCATTTCCACCCGTTACTAGGGCTTTTTTTATTTGGCTAGACATTTTTTACATATTGGGAGATTAGTATAATCTCCGTTTTTTAATTGTTGTTTAAGCAATTCTCGTTTGGCTTTTACATTTTCAGAGAAGATTCCATCTTTTATATTGCCAAATATTTGTAGTTTTGTATTGTCATTACAACATCCAACTAAATCACCATCCCATTGGATAAGTGTAGCTTTATCTGCAAATACACATTCTCCATTCCAGAAAATCTCTCCTGGATAAGTATATTCATTTTCATCAACTAATCCTGAAAAGTTATTCATTCTCTTATGTAATATCTGAAAATCCCTTCTTCCAATAGCATTATATACTTCCTCTTCTGTTTCACTTTCATTCTTTGGTGTTTGCATTAATTGGACAACTATATTTAAACTACTTCCAGCCTCTTCCTTTGCTTGTAAAAATCCTCTAATATTTTCAATAACTCTATCGTAATTTGAACCAGTATTTAAATCTTCCATTATCTCTTTTCGAGATGAGTTTAGGCTTACCTTTACAAAGTTTAAACACTTATACTTAACAAGTCTTTCTGCTTTTTCTTTAGTTAAAAGATTTCCATTAGTAGAGAAGTCTACACAACCAAATTCATTTCTTTCCAAATAATCTAAGTTATCAAATAAGTTTGGGTTTAAGAGTGGTTCTCCAGTTCCATGTAAAACCAATCTTGTTCTGTGTTCATTATTAGCTTTTAATTGGTCAGCGATGTTTTTAAACATCTCATGGCTCATAAAACCCCTTTCTCTGTTATCTAATCTATTTGGACATGTTTTGCACCTAAGATTGCAGTTGTTGGTATGCTCTATCACATAAAACTCTGGCATAAAATTTTTCGTATTGATTACAAATATTATTCCACTTAAAATCTTTTACTTGGTCTTGAGTGTATAATTTCTCAATTCCCTTTTTTATTCCCTCAACACTTCTTTCGACATGTATTAGGTTTAACTCTCCTGGTATACCAACCTTTGTGGTTATAACTGGTATATTCATAGCTAGACATTCCATAGCATCTGTTGAAAATCCTTCGGCTTCACTAGCACATACATAACAGTCTAGTGATTGGTAGAAGTTAGGCATTTCTTCAAAAGGTATATCTGTTGCTTTTTTAAATTTAACTCCTAATTCATTACAGGCTTGTTCTATTAAATCTTCTCCTTTATATCCTTCTCGGTGCATACCTGGATTTCCAGCCCATCCTACTGTAAATTCGTGTTTTGGTTTGAATTGTTCAAATATCCCGTTAGGTATAAGTTCGGCTTCTGGTATCTCGTCTTTTAATGGTTGAGTTGTAACCGTTAGAAATGTTCTTGGTCTTTTCTTTAGTTTTTCTATAATATCTTTAGGGTACTTGTGAGAACGAATGGTAACAATTAGCGGTTTCTCTGGAAGATAATCCATAAACTTAGCTATGTCCCAGTTTTGATAATGCACTATATCATAGTGTCTTCCTAATTGTTCAAATTCCTCTGGTGATATTCTGGTATATTCTCTGCGGTGAAAATCTACCCTTCCCCTAAGACCTTCTATTAATGTGTCTGTATTTCTATCAACAACCCATCCTTGTCCATCTGTAAGAATAAAAACTTTCATATTATATATTGGATTAAAACCTCTTTTTTTACCTTCTTCAAATGGTATATTATTTATAGTTAAATATTCATGAAGAGGTGCTTTATAATGTCTATTTTTTAGTTCTGGTGTTAAATACAAAAATTCTTGAACTAAATCTATATCTAAGAAAATGTATCTACATTCTATTCCATATAGAGCAGATATTTCTTCTAATTGTTTTATATATTCTTCTTGCTTTCCATGTTTGAAGTTATCCCATTCATATAATTCGTTAGGGAACTTTCCCTTGAATGTACTTTGATTATGATAAAGTGCATAATCAGCTATAATTTCATCTGAACCCTGATTAACAATACATACTTTTCTTCCTTCCTTAGAAGCAGTATCAAACATTTTTGCTAATCCAACCGAACCAACATCATCTAATATTTCTTTACTAAGTTTTTTACTTTTTAAGAAGTTAAAGTAATAATCATGTTCTTCCTTGGTCATTTCTGTTACAACACAATCATCAACCATATCAATTCTTTTTTTTAGAACTTCTGCGTTTTCATTATTGAATATAGAATAGGCTCTATATTTTATTCCAAGTTTATTAAGTTCGTTCATTACTGCACCGCTATCATAACCTGAACTTAATCCCATGAAACATCCATCTTCTGCTCTTTTTTTAACTGATTCTTTAAATGCTTTAATCCAGTCATCGTAAGTATTTTTTGTTTGAGCACTCATATTAAATGAGTGATTCATAAATTCTTTTACATCAGATGTGTGGTACATATTTGAAATATTTATGATTACGAGGATTCCCTTCTAGGAATCTTGTTTTTAAATTTGGAAATTGTTTTAATATTACTGGAAAACTTAATTGGTCTCTGTTTGAGTGGCAACATATTTCAGCCCACCACGCATTGCAGAAATCTCTAACTTCTTTAGTGTTTCTTCTGATTAAGACAGAACAATCGCAAAGTCCAGTATGCTTTGGGAAGTTAATTGATTCTAAGTATTTTTTGTGTTTTTCAATATATGGGAACTGTTCTCCACCTAATCCCATAGCAGCATCAGCTTCATCATAGACATCATCTCTATCAAAATGTTTAAAAGCAAATAAATCTGCATCACCCAATAATTCTTTAACTAATGTTTCCAGTGGAACTGTTGGGAAAATGTTTCCATCCACCCAAATAACAATATCTGAATCTGTAAATTTATAGAATAATATTTTATAAATTTTAGCGTTCATTACTGGTCTTTTAAAAGCATCATATTCAGTATAGCATGTAATATCAGACCTTGCAGTATCTTTATTTCCAGTTATTGCTGTATAGATTTGTGGGACTTCATGTGTCCCGATAGACCTATTTTGTTCTTGCATACTTTTCCACATTCAGTACAAATAAAAACTTCTGTTTGTTTTGTTTCTACCTCTTTAACTGCTACTATTTCTGGTGATTCAGAAACCATTTCAACAGAACCTTCTTCCAAAGGAACTCTTGCAGATTCCCAGTCCATTGCTACGACATCTCCAATTTTCCATCCCTCACCGAATCTTCTATCTCTTAAAACTTTAACGATTGGCATATTATATTATATTAAGTGTTAAAACTTCTCGTGGTTTAAAACCATCCTTATACTCTTTGTAATCTCGTTTACCTTCGGCTACATCTTGTTTAACTTTTTCTACTCTATCCTTATCAAGCCAAGCGTAGTGCATAATTCCCCAATTATCAGGACATTGATAAACAAAATACTGTTCCTTGCTACCTTCTTTTGATAAATATGAATGATAACCTCCTTTAAAGGTAATTCCTTCTTCGTACCAGAAGACTTTATTTGAGTTATAGCAAACTCCGTCTTCGTGGTGTTTAATATCTCCTACTAAATTTAAGAGTGGTATTGGAATTACTTTTGGATAAATAGATGGAAGTATCTCAATGCTATCAACGAATTGTTTAAGGCTTAGTTGAGCCAATTCTCCTAGTTTTTCATCTTGGTCTATTGTTATAATCCAACACTCTTTTGGTGTTTTGTCAAGGATAAAATTTCTCTGCTCTGCCATGTTTTCAAACTTGTTCTGGAATAATGTAAGGTGATAAACATCTTTCCATTTATTTAACCACTCCCAAGTTCCGTCAGTTGAAAATCCATCTACTACATAATATTCATCTACTAAAGGTGCAACACTTTCTATGGCTCTAACTACTTCAGAAATTCCATTTTGACAAATTAAATTCCCAATAATTTTAGCCATTCGTTTGAAATCTTATCCCAGTTAAAATTTTCTTTCGCCCATTCTCTTTCTCCTTCAATTTCAAGTTCCCTTTCTTCTCCGATACTTAATGCTTCTATGTATTTATCAATCTGTACATCTCCAAATGTTTTTTCTCCATCATACCAGCGTTTAGAATCTGTATTAATTTTTGTTCCGTATTGGATTGTTTCATTTAGAGCAAATGCATCTGAAGTTACCGAGTAGCATCCAGCTAATTGAGCTTTGACTGCACTAATGCAATGAATCTCATAGAACTGGGTTGGGTAAAAGAATATTCCAGCCTCTAGGTACTTTCTGGCAATCTCCTTGTGTGAAATCATTGTTCCACCTTCTGCTCTTCCTTCCTTAACTAACTTGTTAAAGCGTTCTGATTGAATCTTGTAATATTCCATGGCTTCTGGGTCGTCTTGTCTGAAATCTACATAGTTCTTCCAGCCATAATACCAAGCGAGTTTCCAAGGTTTATCGGGTTGTCTTTTAATCAGTTCTTCAAAAACATCTAGGGTTGCGTCAATGTGTCTATCTGGACTTGAAGTGTTAAGTATAAGGTACGGGTTCTTTTCTATTTTTTCTTCAAATAATTCTGGTTCAATTCCGTTAGGAACGATAGCAATTTTTTCATCAGGAACATTTGGAAATAAAACTCGGTGTGATTTAGTTTTGACAAAAACTTTCTTAATCTTTTCTAGACGTTCTGGGGTAAATTCTGTGGAAGGCATAACATCATGCATATCCACAAATACATTATCCGAGTTAATTTCATAATCCATCATCTTGGGGTGTCTCCACATTACCACAGCGTCATATTTGTCTCTGACATTATACATCCACCAAGGTTTGTAAGTTACTCCTTCAAAAACTTCTGGCTTTGGAAGATTAGTGTTGCAGAATACATCTACATTATAACCTTGTTTAGCCCATCGTTTTGCTAGATTGATAACTGCTTCTTCTGAACCTCCTACTCCTTTTTCTTCTGCGATTCTTGGATTCCAAGGAGTTGAGTTGTATCCACAGAAATAAGCAATGTCTTTTCCTGATGATGTTTCTTTTTTAAAATAAATGTTATAAGCCGTACAAATTTTTGGATGAGCTCTAACTTCCATCTCTAAATTATCAAAGTATCGTTTAAGTTTAACCATATCCTTGATGTTCAGAATCTTTTTGGAAGCTTCCTCTACCTTTTTCTCAAAGGCTTCTCCCTTTTCAATAATAGGGATAATCTTTTTAACCTGTTCGTCTTTAGGGTCAATTTTAGCACAGCGTTTTAAACATATTAGAGCCTTTGAATACTCGTTCATTTCTATATATATGTTTGCCAACATCATCATTGGCTTTAAGTCGTATTCCCGTGGGTCGTAAACTACAATCTGCATTTCTGGTATTGGTTTTTTAAGACCTTCTATGATAAATTGTTTAGCTTGTTCTAATCTACCCTTATCCTTGTAGTATTTTCCTAGTTGGATATAAGCATCTGGATATTGTGGTCTAATAGCAATAGCTTTTAGGAAATAATCTTCATTTCCAGTAACTAATCCTAGATTAATATAAGCTAGATATATTTCTTCCTGTGAACCTGAAATGTGAACGAATTTTTTAAATTGTTCTTCTGCTTCTTTATACCTTTTTTCCTGAAAATAAGCATTTCCCAATAACCATTGACCTCTAGCATCTTTTGGATATTTTTTAACAAATTCTTCAGCTATTTCAAGGTTTCTTTTAGAAGATTCCTCTACTCGTTTTTCATCTGATAAATGTAGAATCTCCATTTCTTCTACAAAGAATTGTTTTATTTCTCTTAAGTGGTGGAAATCTTCATGAATTTCTCCAATCCATTTTACAGAACCTTTCTTTATAATTCTTACCTTCTGATGCTTTGTATCACACAAACCATGCTCGTTAAAGTGGTATAGATAGTGCATAATTACAGTATCAACCTTCTGTTCTTCCATTTTTTCAACAATTTGTCTAAGATGTTCTGCTCCCCTAACAACATCATCAGCATCTATCCAAAAAATATAATCTCCAGTGGTTTTGTCAAAATTAAAGTTCCTAGCATCAGCAAAACTGTTATTCCACTGAAAGAAAGATTCTTTAGCATTGTATTTTTTAATAATACTTGAAACTTCTTTATTTTTTTCTTTACCAGCCTGGGTAATACAAATTTCATCTACATATTGTGCGATATAACTCAAAGCCCTATCAAGAAGTTTTGCTTCTTCATTAGTTGGCTTTATAATCATCGCTAATGATATTTTAATACTCATAGGGTACTTGAAATTGCGGAAATCTTTTACAAAACCAACGCAATTCTTTAGGGTCTCTTAGAAATCTTGGTTCATCCAAAGACATATCAAGGGCATTAAATAAACTGTTATATATCTTTAATTCTGGTCTCATACCTTTTTGTCCCTTAACTTTTCCTAGATTCTTATCCCACAGCTTACCTCTTTTTTCCTTAACCAAATCCATATTAGTCTTATATTCCTTTGGATGATTTTTAATCCAATGTTCTACAACATCAGTTATGAACCTCTGTCTCGTTGTCATTTTCTTTAATTAGAGCCGCCTCTGCTGTAAGGATTGAGGTTGCGGTAGATACAGCATTTTGGAGGGCTGTTTTAATTACTTTTAAAGAATCTATAACATTTTCTCCAATAACAATTTCTTCTTCTGCGTTATTACATATCTGTTTATATGGAGATTGGCATACTACTTTCATTATTCGTTCACCCTCTATGCTTTCATCAAGACATTCACTAGCTTCTTTAAGTGCTAATCCTCCTCCCTTAACAACACCATCTTGATAAGCCCATCTAACAGAATGTATTGAATCTTCAACTTTTAGGAATGATTCTCTAGTTTCAACATCTGTAGGTTTTCCAATCTTTACAACTGCAATACCTCCAGTTAAATAAGATATTCTTTCTTTTATCTTTTCTCTGTTAAAAGATGATTCTTCCTTATCTAATTCTCCTTTAAGTTTTTCAACATACTGTTTTATGTCTCCGTTTCCACCGATAACTGTTGTTTTTTCTTTGGTAATTGTTATTTTTTTTGCTTTATTTCCAAAAGCTATAAGGTCATCTTCATTTAATTCCCTATTTTGAACAGCACCAACCTTGAATTTTCCCTGCATTTGCAACTTAACAAGTAGTCCAACTGCCTCATTTGCAAATTTAGGTGCTATAATAACAAGTTGGTTTTCTCCTTTTTCAGCTAAAACATTGAGTTTTTCCAGTATATCCTTAGCTTTTACCTCTTTTTTTGAAACAAAGTAAGAAATATCTTCATATTCTTCTTTTTCTTCACTATAAAGTGCTATATTTATGGAATTAAACTGAATTCCATCAACATATTCCACCTCAAACACATTTCTTTCTGTATCATCTAGGGTAATTGAAGCATCCTTACCAAGTTTCACAAAAATATCGGTAATTTTTTCAGCAATTTCTTCACTTAATGATGAAGTCAAAGCGACATTATAAATATCATCTCTTCCATTTATCATTCTTGAACTTTCATCAAGTTTTTTCATTATTTTTTCGGTTGCTGTAAATATCTGTTTTCTTAAATTCCTTGGTTTTTCCAGTTGAATTTCTGAAATTACCTCGTTTAATATAGATTGTAAAAGAACCAATGTACCTGTTGTTCCATCTCCACATACTGCGTTTGTTTTACCAGCACAATATTTAGCCAGAACAATACCAGCTTGTTCAATCTCATCTTTAACTTCTACTTCTCTAGCGATTGAAACACCATCATTAATTATTTCTGTAAATGTTCCATTATAAATTAGAACATTTTTTCCTTCTTTTCCCATTGATACCTTAACGGCATCAACACATTTGTCAATTCCTCTTTTTATCTTTTCTCTGGCATCTTTGCCATAAAGTATTTTCATATTGTCTACTCTCCTGTAGGCGATGCAGAGAGTCAGCACCGCCCAAGGCAATATTAAAGTTATATTGTTTCTACCTAGATTAGGTAACCTGAAGCAAAGAAATTTGAATCTTGGTTTCTAATTTCAGTTGTAAGTTTACCAACGATTGCTCGTGGGTCGTAATCTCCAGCTCTTTGTAGACCAGTGTCGATAAAGGTTCGTTTCAAGTAAGCAATCTTGATTTTATCAGGATTGATACCGAGAACTCTACCAGTCGCATCTGTTCCAGAAATTTGGACATAACGATGAGGATAAACTCTAACTTTTCCAAGACCCGTTTCAAAAACATCAACTACATTGACAATTTCTCTTACATTTAAACCAGTATTTACGATATTGGTTTTGTTTCCGAAACTGTCTGTTTCATTCTTCAAGTATGAACCCATGAAAATATCAGTTGCAACATCTCCATTGGAGTTGTCCCAATTATTCTTCATCAATCCACGAAGGATGGAAGCTGACCATACAGTTCCAGATGTCTGGGCTGTGTATGTAGTGCTCTTGCTGATTCCCATGATAATTCCGTTCATCTTAGGAGCAGTACTAGACTGTCCAGAAGTTAATGAACCACGAACTATTTGGCGTTCTGCATAGTTAGCCCAATCTTTCATCGCCTTTGTTACTTGGCGAGAAAGTTCGTCTTGACCATGATAATGTTCAACTTGCTGTTGTGTCCTTGAAACCTCGAACTTCTTAGCAATGATTTCTATAAGATTTGTAAATCTTGAAGGAGTGGTAATCGCCACATTGCTATAATCAGCATTTTCAGCAACAGTATATGAAGCAGAGGTAACTGTGTCCAAAGTATCATATAAAGTTTGGTGAATTGTCTGAATAGCAGTAGTTTTACCTAACATGTTGTGGATAAAGTTTTCAGTAGCTGTAAGGATTTCAATATCCTTCAACACATCTTCCTTAATCGAAACATCTCCGTAAGTTTGCAAAATATATGCACCACTTGCCATAAATTTTAATAACTAGATATTGGCGTATTTCTTGCGAATATACTCCTCTTGTGCATTGGGGTTTCCCCTTCTTGCCAATTCTTCTAGCTTTTTTAGTTCTGGGTTATTTATTGGTTTGATTCTTGATTTAGAATCAATACCAATTTTTTCCTGTTCCTTTTCTTTACTGACCTGTATCATAGGTTGGACTTTACTCCAAGCCTCTTGATAAGATACTCCAGAACCTTCTGCTAGAGGTTTAACGAATTCGTTAAAGTACTCTTTTGCCTCTGGTTTTTCCATAAAGAACTCAATTTTTTCTTGGTTCTTTAGAATTTGGATTAGTTTAGAATCCTCCTGTTGAGGTGTTTTTTGTTCTGGTTCTACTTTTTTTCCTACAAATGATTTGAGGTTTGAATAATGTTTGTTGAAATCTTCAACAGAACTAAATTCTCTCCCAGTAATCTGTTTGAGTTGTTTCAGTATGTCAGTTGGTTGAACATCTTTTTCACCTACTTTAGATTCTGGTTCAGATTCGTTAGATTCTGATTCATTGAATAAATCTTCAATTTCACCCAGAGTTTCATCAGTGTCGGATTCCAAAGGTTTGTTTTCTTCCATAAAAGGTTTAGATTAAATTGGTTAAACACTCCGCTTCGACCTTAGTCGGAGTAGCGTTTTATGAAATCTGTTTCTTTTTCTATTCTTAAAGTTCCCTTAGAAATTGCGAAGATTTCAGCCATCCAGCTATCAACTATTTCGATAGCCTTTCGGTTGGATTTCATATCTTCTTCGTTATCTAAAAATACTGTGTCAGCTTCATTAATTTTTTGGATTAATAAATCTAAACACTCCTTATTGTCTTCTATAAATTTTTCTGCCATTATTTGTTCCATTATATTGGTCTTGAGTTAGGAGTTGGAGTTAAGTTTGCTTCATTAGTTCCCAATTCTCCTGTTTGTGGAACTTGTCCTTGCATTCCAGCAGCCATTGCTTCCTGTTCTGCCTGTGCTACACCTAGTTGTTCTTTGGCTTGAATTAATCTGTTTCCATCCAGTCCTAGGGTATCAAATGTTTCTTTTAACACTTCGTCTACATTTATTCTTGAACCTGGGAATTGAACTGCAACCTGTAGGGCTTGTGTTAGGGATTGTGCCAGTAAGGCTGGATTTAATTGTTCTTCTCCGATTGTTACTTGAATGTCGAAATCTGTATTAAAAATTGCATCATTATCCAGTGTCAATGGTCTGTTTTCTCCCATTGATTTTAGTTGTGACATTGTTGTTTGTACCATTTCTTCTATCTGTTCAGGAAAGAAAACTTCACCCATTTCAATCCTATCATTTATTTCTGAATAAACTTTATTTCTTGCTAATTTTTCATCAAGTATTTCTAAGTCTGCTGGATTTCCAGTTATTCTAATTATATCACCTTTCTTCATTACTTTCTTTATTGCTGGTACTAATTTATTTTGTAAAAAATCTGTCAGGGCTAAAGAAAGATTCTCCTGGACAAGATTGAATCCTATCTTAGAACCTCTTTCCTGGATTAGTGCGTTAGTTGCTGGAGTTGAAGCGGTAACATCAGATTGGTCAAAAGCACCAGTTACAGAAAGTCCCCATGACTTGGCAGTTTCTTCATCCCTGTAAGAACTTGGGTCTACTGTTCCTGTTTCCAGTCTTTCAATATCATCTCTCTGTCCTTTTAGTTTTATTCCCTGGGTTTGGAATAAGTTGCTTAATTGTTGTGGGGTTACTCCTCCTCTTATTTTCCATAATCCTAATTGGGTAATCCTAGCGGTGTTCATTCTTGTATTGACAGTCTCATTGATATAAGCCTGTAATCCGAACAACATTTCTCCTAATCCTCTTCCGCAAAATCTGTTCCAAATATCTTTATATTTAAAAACTGTATATGGACAATCTTCCTTTTTCATTTCTTTTATAAAATGAACTTTTGCACCCTCATCAATATCTGATGCAATAATTATTCCATACACATAGTCTAGGTCATTTTCTTTTCCTGTTATAAAAGATTTTGGAAAATAACCCCATCTTTCATAAACCTCGACTACTGGAACTTCTGATTTTATTGTTCCAGTTTCTTCCTCAAATCCATTCCTATAAATGTCATAATCTCCTTTAATGTTTTCCCAATCAATCCATTTTCCAGTCCTTGCTTCTTCCCTAAACTCTGGAAGATAAAGGATATTTTTTTCTATAATGGGACTTTCGTCAAGATTATTAGCTGATGGGTCGGTAATAATATTAAGACTATCTATAATCTTTACCTTAATTTCTTTTCCTTGTTTCATTACCTTCAAATATCCTGTTCCATCTATTGAGGTAATTCTTATAATGTTATTGATTACTTTTCCAAAATTAATTTTATTTAACCAATAATTAAGCACATATCTAAAAATTGCCGCCATTCCATAGTTCATTGGATTTCTTGAATAAACCTTTATATCCTTAGTATCGATGTCGATATTCTTTACAACAGATTCGACAATCCATTCAGTAAGAGGTATGAATAATTTTTTCCTTCCTGTAACTGGGTCGGTAGGTTCGCTAAAAATACCAAAATAATTTCTTCTGGCTTTTTGAACCACCTCCTTCATAATAAATGATTCTTCGTTTGTTACGAAGGCTTCTCCTTGTTCCCAGTTTGTTATTTCGTTTTTAATCAAACTGGCAGCACCTTTTAATCTTTCTTCCATATTAATACTCTATACTTATTGGATTAAATTCTTCTTCTTGTGTAGTAAATCTTGCACCGACAGCGTAATAGCGTAGCATATCGGCAGCGTGGGATGACCAGTCGTGTTCTGGTTTGTCCTTGAACTGTCCTTTTTTATCATCCCATTCGTACTTATATTGGGTAATTGCATTGATGAACTCGGAGCAATTTTCGTCTATCCAGAGAGATGGGAATATTGACCTGACGGCTACAATTCCATCCTGGAGGGTAACTTTTTCCGCTATGGTAAAGTCTATACCTAATGATTCTGCCATCTCGATGCGAGTTCTTCCAGAACCAAGTTCTTTGACGATTATGTCATGGGGAGCAATATGCTGCTCATAGACATAGGGTTTATTTTTAACTATTGAAATATAATGGTCTAATCCTTGGTTGTTTGATTCATAATAATCAATCATCCTTCTTTCGTTTCCTAAATGTTGGAAAAATCCTATCGCAGTCTTATCACTCATTCCTAAATCCCAAGCGGTTGTTACGGGAAGTATCGGTTCGTAAGGAATTGGTTTGATTCTTTTTTGGGCTCTCATCAGGGAAAGTTCGCTTCCATAAACAGCACCTTTGGTTGAACCTTCAAAAGAAACTTCAAACTCTTGGTTGTATTCGTCCTCGGTCATCTGACCCTTGGCTCTATCCAAATAAGTTTTGGGGACAAGTCCTGTTTGAGAAGCCTGAAGCCTCAATGAATACCAGTCAGGATTATTCTGGGCTTTGTTCCAGAGTTTATAAAAATCATTTTTTCCTTTAGGAGTTCCAATCCAGATGGCGAATCCATCGTGTTCAGCCAAACAAGGCAGGATAATTTCAGAATAAATATTAGACGGCTGTTGAGAGTATTCATCAAAGATAACTCCCCATAAACCGATTCCTCGAAGTGAATCTGGATTATCAGCTCCGTAGAGAGTTATGCGGCTTCCGTTTGGGAAATCGCATCTAAGTTCAGCCTCATTAAATTTAGTATGAGGTACATTTCTGCCGTACTGTTTTAAAATATCCCAAGCCACAGATTTTGCCTGTTTATAAGTAGGTGCGATGTAGGCATATCTTTTGTCCTTGTCGGTGTTTCTGAAGCACTCTCTAATCAGGTGGTTGATGGTGGCGGTGGTTTTACCAGCCCGTCTATGGAGAACGAGGATAAGAAGTTTCTTGGTAGATTGGTGGAATTCTTTAGCCCATTCTCTGGGTTTGTAGGGTATTACTATTTCAGTCATATCTTTTAATTAGTCTGTCCCATTTAGATTCTGTGGTGCTAATTACGGTGTTTTCTTTTTTTGGTGTGGTGCTAATTTTTCTATTAAAATATGTGTTGCACTTTTTTGAGCAATATTTGGCTGTGTTACGCCTTTCTTGGAAGTTTTTACCGCATTGGATGCATTTCATTAGATTGTGGTGCTAACTGTGGTGCTAATTATAATCTGTGGTGCTAACTCTAACTTTTGAAAAATATTTTTTAAGGGTATATATGATATTTTTTTATTCATCGAGTTGCCTCCCCCTCCCCCAGTCTATGGCTTTATTAAGCCATTATGTAAATAAATGCCATTATTATACTATAAAATATCAATGTAGTTCTTTTTATATGTGCAATGTCTCAAAAGGCATATTGTGCGACATTATAAATGGCTTGTTTAAGCCACTATTCCCATTTAACTGTAATGCTTTCAGTGGCGTGACTTCCAGTTATGAGAGCTTTAAGCTTTGCCATCTTGTCAATAGCATCTGTTGAATCTCTAAAGGTTGCTTTTTGCTGGGTTTTCTTGGCGTGTTTTATGTTATTTTGTATTAATTCTTCAAGTTGGTCTTCAAATTTCACTAGTTCTTCTTGGCATTCCTTACTTTTCACGATTAGACCACTTTTACAGTTAGCTGTTATGGGAGAATAACCAGAATCTGTTAGTGCTTTTGTTTGGTTTATCTTCTCTTTTCCTGATATAATTTGTTCTATTAGCCTTTGGGCTACTTTTTTTCTATTATTTAATTTTGGGTTAAGTTTTGGCATATTATTTCTTCTTCTTTTTTGGGCGTTTTTTACAAGCCATATTATTTAGATTTATTTATTAAGAGTTTTTTCATATACTATATGTTGTGTTGTGGATAAGTATTTTACTTTATTTAAGCCTTTTTTAAAATGTGATTTACTATATATAGTGGTTAGATGTTTTATTTAAGCCCTTTTTAGCTATTGACAAGATTCTTTTCTGGGTGTATAATAGATATATGAATAAACTAATACCCTATATTATAATATTTTTAGTCCTGATTGCTTTGAGCTTCTTATATAATTTGATTTATTGCCAGATTAGTGGAGCGGATTATTATCATCAATGTAAGTTTTAATTTTTAATATAAAACTATGAAAAAACAAAAAAAGGGGAAAAAAAGAAATGGTGTTATACTTGTTTGGTCGGGCAAGTGTAAAGATTTAAGATTTTTGCTTTTACAGGCGAAAAAACTAAAAAAGTAATTTAAAACTATGAATAAAGAATTAAATAATTGGCTTGACAAGGTAGAAGGATTGCCAGAAAATACTACAAACAACAATATTAAAAGAGAAATGAAAATTCAGGGATATAATTGCTCGTCTTGCGGTGGTAATGATTGGAAAATAACAAAGGTTAACGATTGCGAGGATGATTATAATTGTATAAATTGTAAATAAGTCTTTTATGTCAACTAATTTAAAAAAGTAATTATAAAACTATGATAAAGCAAACAAAATTATTTATAAATCAATATGGGGATAGATATTATGCAAAAACTGTTAAGGAATTAAAGGAAAAGGTTGGAAGTGGAAAAGTTTTTAAAATATATTGCGATAAAAAAGATGGAAGTGTAGTACAAACTGGTTATGGAATAGGAAGGCAGTGGTTTGATATGTTTATACCCTTTGAAATCTTGCAAAAATAAGTCTTTTGGGTTAGCTCATCTTTTGGGCTAACTAATAAAGTCTTAATTGACTTAGCTAGAACTTTAATAACTTAATAAAAAAACTATGAGAGATTTTAAAACTTGGGGAGATTTTGCGAAAAAATATAGTTTAGTTTTGTTTAATCAAGCTATAAATCTAGTTAGTCGAGATAATAGTAGTTTTGATGAAGGCGTTATTTATGAATGGCAAGAAAAACATCTTGATAATTGCGAATCAGAAATGGCGAGAGTAGAGATTGAATCACTAGAGGGAAGCGAAGATAAAAAGGATATAAAGCGAAGGAATGAATTGATTGACGAATTTGGAGAATGTCCAGAGTGTCAATGCGAACCTTATCAATGGTACGCAATCGAGGTTGGAGAATTTGATGCTGAATGGCTGAATAAAAATTACGGAATGGATATATTTTACAGTGAAATTTTAGGAATATATATCCTGCCAGTTTATCATTTTGGAACATCTTGGGATTATGTTGATTTAAACAAAATAAAATAACTATATGAAATTATACGCAACAACAACAAGCGAAAGAGGAAAAAGCGTTGGAAAGGGTGGAAATGAATACTTGGAGATTCTAGTCAATGTTATTGACAGGAAAGCTCCAGTTTATAGAATACTAATACAGAATAACCGCCAAAATGATTTAATTGATGTCTATTTTCAAACAAAATACTTTGACGAGTGGATAACAAACTACGAAAGACATAAAAGGCATATATAAAGTGATAATGCTTGAAGCATAAACACAAAAGAAGCCGACATATTCTAGCTAATGTCGGTTTTTTTGTATTCCAAAAGCTAGATAAATGATAAAAAACAAAACAGGGAAGAAGTCATATTCCAAAATTATGCTAATCTTAAAAACTGAATTTAAATTTTTAAAGTTCAAATATAGGAAGAAGTCTACTTCTTCTTCTTACCTGGTTTCCAATCAGTTAGTTTCTGGAGAGTTCCATAGATATATGCTCCTGCTCTTTTTCCAGTCAGTCCTTTTTTCTTAGCTGATTTTTTTAGAGCCTTTTCCATTTTTTTTGGCATAAATTTGCGATTTAAGGCTTATTATTTTTTTTAGACACATCAATGTATGTTTCTATTTTTTAGGTGTCTTAAATATTAGTTTTACCCCCTAAAAGGTGCTTTCATTAAGTGGTTTTAAGAGTGTCTGTAAATGTGAAAGTATCCTTTTTTTGTCTTTTCTATCATATTCGTATTTATCAACTAATTTATTGAAATTTTTGCTTATTGCTTTTTCTGTATATCGTCTATTAGTAATAACTTCACAAAAACAAATGTAATCACTGAATAATATGTTTTTTTCTCTTATTTTTTTGAATCTATCACTTATAGAGTTCATTTATTTGTTTTTAAATGGTTTTCTGTCTTTCCACTCGGATTTTTTACCTTTATTCCACTGTTCTATTGGTCGGATATATCCAACAATTCTACTATAAACCTCGCAAGGTTGGAAGTTTCTTAGGAAATTATCTTTTTTGTGGCATTTTTTGCATTTAATAAAGTCCTTCTTTCCTACCTTGTAAACTAAAAACTCCTCACCTTCAGTGAGTTTCTTCTTACAATCCCAGCATATAATAAGTTTGTTCATAGGCTAAGACGGACAAAAACCCCACAGGGAGGTGAAACCGATTTGTATGTCCGTTAGGTTTTTGCATAGCTTATAGATTTAATCTGATAAGTTATATCTCCATTATACCATAAAAATGGAAACTTGTCGCTATGTTTTAGCCTTTATTTATCGTGTTTTTTAATAAACCTCTAGGAGGGACTACCAATGGCTACTGTGAGCTTTAACCCAGCCTTACGGTAGAGCCTATCAATTTGTAGTTCTTACTTGGTAATCCGATGGAAAATAAATCACGTTCTTCGGTTTCCACCTTAGGATTCGTCAATCCCTCTTAGAGGTCTAAACTATAGATTAAACGCTATCTAGCTGGGAGAAAGTTTTGCTTACTTTCTAATTCGCCTAAGATATTGCAATATCCTTCTATGCTTAATTAAGGCATAATCGGCTCAAACCCAGCTAATAATTTTCAATCCCTCTTAGAGGTCTAATTTACACTTTTGGAGAGGCGTTCGGGAAGCCATTTGCGATGTCAAACATCCGCTTTCCCCATCTCTCCAAAACTAAAAACTATGTTAATTTACTTATGGGGAATGGCGATTATAGCCTATCACGCCAATTCTGTCTGTTGGGCTACTACAGTTTCCCCCATAAATAAACTAAAAATTAATACAAGTTAAGACTGTGCCATCCATAATAGGACTTATACAGCTACTTGAGATTGTTTGAATTACTGCTAATGATATTGTTATTTCCATAAAATTATTTTTTTAAAATCATAAAAAAAGTTAAAAGAAATATTTGAATTGATATTATTTCAAGAATTGTTAGGTCTGGCATAGTTTTACTTTATTTATTATAGAGCGAATTAGAGATATTGTTATTGTCATAAAATTATTTATTTAAGAAATCCATTAAGTCCTCATATATTGCTATTCCAAAAAATCTATTATTTTCTTCTTCATAATTTTTCTTTAGCCACCTTATAATATCCTCTTTAACTTTCTTTTCTGTTTGGTCAATGACATTCATTAGAAAAAATTTATGTTCTTCTCTTTCCCTTTGGTTTATAGCACAATAATCACATCCAGCTCCGCCACCATCATCCCAGTTTTCAGATAAATCATCTCCAGGCTCACAGCCATCTTTTAATTTTCAGAATTCTAAATCAAAACTTTTTTCTATTTTCTTTTTAAATTCTTGCATATATTTAATTAACTTAGGAAGAGGTATAGTAGAAACTATGAAGGAAAACTACCATACCTTCATCAATCAACTAACACCCAGTGGACTAATTTGTGTTTTTTAATGTGGCAATTAACTCCTGGTATCGCATTGGTATCAAGTGATATTGGGACTTCCTTCCATCTATTCTTCCATTTAGAAAGTCCCAGTTCTTTCATACATTCCCCTATGTATGGACAATCACTTGTACATTCTCCGTAGATATACATATTTCTTTTAGTTGTGCATTTTATTTTTTGTCTCACTTGGTTTGTGTTTGTTATCGTAGTATTTGAAATCGTTAATGAAGTGTTCTAGTTCTTTGGTAACTCCGACTATCCGTCTGTATTGTTCTACTGTTTCTGTGGCTTGTTCTATTGCCTTTGCGATTACTGATATTAGTTCTGCTTGGGTTGCTCGGTATTGTTCAACTGCTTCGTTAAGTTTTTCAAAGTAATCATCATTTTGTTTATTACTCATAGTTTTTAATGTAATTACAATTATTAGTTTTTACTCCACTATTATAATAGCAGAGTAATGTCCTTTCGTCAAGTCCTTCTGACAGTCTTTTCTTAATCCATTCTTCAACCGCCTTTTTATTATCCTCCCTAGTATCAAAACAGATGTATCTTCCATTTCCAGGTATTCCCAATCCGTATTCATTAAATTTACCAATCGCTTTACACTTTGAATAGTTTTGTTTTCCATAAGTTGATTCCTTTAGGTGGATATAATCAACGAGTTTGTCTATCGAGGGGGTTTTATCACCCTCTTGCTTTTCTTTGGCTACGGATAACACAGTAGTCTTTTGAACTACCACCCTATCGTAGCTACTTAAAAATTTGATAGACTGTTATATATATAACCAGCGTAAGCAAATACGACTGGAATAAATATCGCTAGGATAAACTGTAATAGTTTGACAAATAACTCTTTTTTAGACATTTTTTTGTTTTTAATAATTAAGCTTTCACCCAATTATCACCCTAAATAGTATTACGATTGAGACTTTCGTCATTACGACTTAACTATCTATCTCCTATTATACTCTTATTTTTCAATGTTGTCAAGTCCTTTTTCTTTTAAATACATATCTCGCTTTTCTTTAAATACTTTTTCCATAGCTTCGTAGTCTTTTTTTGAATACTTAACCGTTTCGTGTTTTCTTTTTTTAATCTGCTTAACTGATTCTTCTCCAATTTCTCTTCTAAGCCTTTGACCGAACTCATCTTGCTCTCCATGATTGCAACAATTACATTGATAGCATTGAACTCTAATTTGTTGTTCATCGAAAAGTATTGAGTTTCCTCTACCACAAGTAAAATGTCCTGCTTGAAATCTATCTCCTTTCCACCTACCAACTTTTCCACAAGTGTAGCACCTGACATATCCTCTCCAATCAGCATATTTAGCTCTTATCATTTCAGAGAACATATCCCAACACTTATCTCTTGGTGTCTTCTTTTTCATCTAATAAAATTTCGATTGAAGGAAAGGGAACTTGAACTTCTCCTTTTGTTCTTTCGATTATTATTCTATTAAGGTTATCGTAAATTAAATTTATCTCTTCTGTCTTGTTTAGTTTTTTGGTTGATATTTTATTTAGTAAAACTTTTTGTAGTGGCTTCCATAGTTGTTCCTTTACGCTAGTTGGTGTCCATTGAATATCAACCTTAATAAACTGTTTCATGTCCATACCGCTTTCATTCAGAGCTTCCGATAGCAGAGTGAAATAAAGATGAAGTGCTGCATTCTGCTTTTCTGTTCTTCTGCTTTTAGCGATAGATATGTCAGTATAGTTAAGGCATAAGTTCTTTAGAGTTTTCTTAACCTCATCTTCATTATCAGATTCAATTAGTAGTTTTACTTCGTATAACATTATTTTAGTATGGTATGTCATCAGTGTTTATTTTGTCTTTTCCACCTTCCCAGATTTCAAACTTGTGCCAGAAATAACCACCCGTCTTATAATTTCCCAATTTGCTTTCAGCTCCACACTTTGAGCATCTTCTCTTAATGTAAATGTTTCCCTCTTTGTCCTTGTTGGAGTTCCAATATATCTTTGCGTTATTACAGAGAGAGCAATAGTCTTGTTGAGTGAAGACAGTAGCCATAAGCATAGCTTCTTTAATGTCCTTTCCCTCAACTTCAATTTCTGCGACTGCATCTCCCATGGTTCGTTTAACTTTTATTTGCATTTTTTTTCTTTAAAAAATTATTTACTTCTATTTCCCAATCCTTGATTAGTTGTGCGTGGGCGTTCCAGTTTTCTTCCGATGTGTAGTATATTTTAACTTCTTGTTCGGTAATCATTTTTATTCCGTTAGGGGTGTAGTCTATCTTTTTGACATCTTCTAGTTTACTGAATTCAACTGAATTAAACATATTAATCTTTTTTCCCCTTCCTTCTGGACATCCCTCGAAGTAATCTTTTACCCATTTAATTTCTGATTCATCTAGAAGTTCTTTTATTGATTGTTGGTTGCTTACTACATTGTCAACTATTTTTTCTAGTATTTTTATTCTTTGTTCTAATTTTTTGTCAAACATATTATTTTATTAGTTATTAAAATGGTTCTCTTTCTTCTTTCATTTTTTTAGCTGCTTGTGTTGGTTTTTTCCATTTGATGATTTCCCAGTCTATTCTCGCTTTAAGTCTTTCTCGGAGATTGTCCATAACCTTACCAACATCTTCTTCACCTATCTCTACTGTAATTCCATAGCCTATAGTGATTGGTTCAAACTTCTCGACCTGAAGTTTTTTATCCATATAGGCGTAGATTGTTTTTATCTTCATAAACTTATATTACCATATTATGTTTTTTTGTGCAAGTCTTGACTTGTGGATAACTTTAGTTTAATAGCGATAAGTTCTTTCATTGATTTCCAGCCTTTTAATTTGGCATATCCACGCTGTTCTAGGAGTTTATTACAGAAAGCCCTTAATAGTTTAGAACTTCCTATATCGGTGGTGTTAAGTCCCATTGTTTGATTGTACTCTTCCTTGTTCATAGTATTTATTATTAAAAATTAATTCCATCTCTTTTATTTTTTTTGAGTTTATTTCAATCTCTCTAATCATCTTCTTTTTAACATCAAATAGGTATCTGAATTTTTCCATTAAGAACTCCAGTGTTCTCTCTGCATTATACTTTAATTCTTTTGACCTGTCAAGTTCTGATTTTAAATATATCTTATGATTTTCAATATCACCACAATCCCACTTCTGGTTTTGGTTTTTCTGGTTTTGGTGGTACATAATTTTTTCCAATTAATAAATTATTTTCAAAGTCTAATTTAAATATCATTCCCATATTCTTTCCACATTGTCTATCTAATTCAAGAACAACTTTTGTTTCGGAACTCATTGAAGTCATTCCCAACTCTCCGTCTGTTCTGTCTCTATGAACCACAAACATCTTATCACACTCATTGGCTATAAGTGCTGAATCCCTAACATCTTCAGCCCTAGGAATACGATTTCCTTCAACCTTTTTAGTGTGAGCTAGAACAAAAATAGTTACGCCATTATCAACTGCAATTCTTTTAAGGGTTCTCATAAGGTCTCCAATTAGGAGGGTAACATTTTGAGATGTGGAGGTCAGATTAAATAAATAATGGAGATGGTCAATAAATACTACTTCAGTTCCATATTTAATTTTGCTTTCTAAAATTCTTTCTTCAATCCAAGTCATATCTTTGTATTTCATTTTGTTGGGAACATAGAAGTCGCAAGGATTAATGTCTTTGTAAAACTCATAAATTGATTCTTCAAAACTAAACCAGAGTATTTTAACTTTATCAGAATTGTTTTTAGTGATTGTTTTGGCAAAGGTTGTCTTACCTCTTTTTGGCATACCAGTAATAACAATAAGCTGACCCTTTTTAAATCCATCAACGAACTCATCCAACTCTGGAATACCAGTGTTAAAAAATACTGGTTTTTGGTTTTTCTTTTCTTCTTCGTAAACATCTTGAACTTTAACCACCCTATCCTCTCCGTCATATTTGGCAATCTTCTCTTCTATCTCTATTTTTTGTTTTATGTTTTCTATGTTCATTTTTGTAGATTAAATTTATTAATATTTTCTACTGTGAAGATTGATTTTAAACTGGGGTGTTCTTTAAACTTCTTATTATCCATTTTAACATACCAGATAACCATTTGTTCCATGTCCTGTGGGGACATCTTTTTAGATACCGATAGGACATGGAAATAGTCAGCGTCTGCCACAATACAGGACTTTCCAGTAATATACTTGTATTGGGCTCGGTATTTATTTATTATGTTCCAAACCTCGGGATTATTGTGGAGCATTGGGGGTTTACCGACCTTCGCCCTCGCCCTGTCCAAAAACGCCCCCTTTGTTTTATTTTTACTTTTAATGGGTTCATAAGAAAGTTCGTGTGTTGAAATGGATTTATCCATTTCTATACTATCTTTTGTATATATATCTTTTGTATCTGTCTCACAGGACAGTCCCCCAATTGTCTTGCAGGACAGTCCCCCCCCACTGTCTTCTAAGACACCCCCCTTATTAAAAATAGACCAATCTTCGTAATTTTTATTAAATTCGTATATATTATTGCCATTATCATCTTGTATTTTAATTATAATTTTCATATTTTTAAGTTTTTTAATAACCTTACAAATTTTACTACTACTTAATCCAGTTCCTCTTTCAAATTGACTAATACTTATCCAATCTCTTTTTTTATGATAACCATAGGTTTTTCTAATAATAAAATCAATCACCTGTCTTTCATTTCCATTGATTCTTGTTTTTGCAAATATATCAAATATTTCGTTTGCTATTTTTATATATCCATTTTCTTTTTGAGGGGAAGCCATATTTTTGTATTAAAAAAACACACTTTGTTATCCAGCGATTGCAAATGCCCTCGGGAGGCATTGCCTACTTGACGAAAGCCTTTCGGCATCGCCAGATAACAAAATATGTTTTTTTCCCGAGATTTTTTGCATAAATTTTCTATTACTATTATACCATACTTTTTAAATTCTGTCGCTATGTTTTGAGACCATTTTATCGTGTTTTTCTTTTAGATGTTCGTGAAGATACCCCATAGAATTAAATAAAAGACCGCAAATAGCTCTTTCTATACCTTCCCTACTTTGATTTCCTCTATGTTCTGTCCACCAGTCAAAAAAATGTCTCCATCCAGATTTAATATAAGCTTCCTTTGGTATTCCCTTTTGCCAATTATCAGACTGTCGGAGTTTTCCGTCATCTTGTAGTCTATGAGTATGCATATATTTTGCATATTCTTCCAAGACCAATGGAGACAAAAATCCCTCGAAGTCTAGTTTTTCATCATCATTATTTCTTGTTGCACCAGTTAAAAATTCTCTCATAATTTTATAAATCTCCTATAAGACACAAACTGATAAGCGTTTCTACCCTTCTTTTTTCCGTCCCAAGGGTCAATCGTATATACTTGTTTTCCTTCAATAACTCTAAGGACAAAATGTTGTTGTTTACCAGGAGCAGGGCTCATATCTACTTCCTTAATAGAAGGAGAATACTTAGGCATATTATTAATATTATAATCTCTTCCATCATAGCCAAGTCCAAGGGCTTCAGCTGCTCTTTCCGAAATGATAAGGTCTTTATTGAATGCACCAGCTTTTTTAAGTATTTCATTAACTTTATCGGGAGTTTGTTTAACCATCATTGAAAGAGATGTTAAAAAACATCCATGCGAACCAATAGTAGTTTCTCCAAATCCTAATTTAATGTCTTTCCATCTTGGGTCTCTTTGAGAATAAATTTCATAGTTTATATCTTGACTTCCATCTTTCATTACATTCAAATCAACATAACCGATAATTCCTTCAACCTTTCCTCTACTGGTATATTGCCAAATTTCCCAATCTTCATAAGATGGTTCTTTGCTAATTGTTCCATCATTTTTACCATATCTGGCAATCCATTTAGGATAGTTAATTTTATCAGCAAATTTTAAGGCTCTAGCATCATTCGTATATAGATATGGTTTTAATCTTGTAAGTTCTGCTACCTTACTAAGCCATTCATTACACCACTTAACAGGATTTAAATGTTCTATTTCCCAATCTAAAACGATAATGTCATCCTTTTTGATTTCACCTAAATTAATTATGAAGTTTTTAACTTCTTTCATCACATCTCCTCCTCTTGCAAAATGATAAGCTCCAAACTGGATTCCTTTCTTGCGGATTTGATTCTTATTTTCTTTGTAAGTTTGGTCAATATAATCAACACTTTCAGTGCATTTATGAATAATAAAATCAGTCTTGATTTTATCCCAGTTTTCTATTTTATTCCAATGACTTAAATCCAGTCCTTGTTTCATACTTTTCTAAGTTATACTTTTCCCAAGCATACTGTCGTTTCATCTCGATACTTGGTCTTCTTTGGATATTAGTTAGAGCTATTATCACTAGATAAACACTCATCATAATAACTAAAAGTCCAATAAGAAGTGAAATTATAAATTTACACGTATTATTTACATTACTAATTATCCGCCCAACCAGTTGACACATCATTTAGACGTACGCAGAAGGGACTTGATATTCTGTCGAAAACTTTTCGACACTTTACTATTGACTGTAAACTGACAACCATATCAGTATAGCCCAGAGTAGACCTACTCCAGTTACAATACCTTCTATATAAAGAAGCCAATCTGTTTTTTTTGACACTTTTTCCTTGATCTTTTTGATGTGGGTTCGGTATAACCCTTTTGATTTCTGTTTCATATTAAATAAAATCCTAGCCATAGACACACGAAAGCCATGACTATTAAAAATAAAGCTACTAGATACATTGTAAAATCTTCTGGCATATTTAAAATTATTATTGTTAGGTGGGAGGGCTATAACGTTGTATAGCCCTTAGGGTTTACTTGGGGAGTTCGGCGAGTTTTTTGGCGAGGCAAGTTTTGCATATTCCATGCGTTAATCCTCCGTCAATATCACAGCATTCGATGGCACACTCTTCGCAGTTTCGTTCAAATGTTCCATCCTCTTTTTTACAGCCGTAAACGTGTTTACACTCTACACATTTTCTTAACATTTCATTCTCCTTTCGCATTTATCGCAAGGAATTGGATAAATGTGAGGTTCGCTGTAATGGATGTCGGTATGAAGCCATGCTAACCTTCCACAAATAGGGCAAACCTCGATAAGACAATAAGTGGATTTTGCGATACACTCATTGCACAAGGCAATTTTACAAATGCCGAAGTCAATAGTTAAGGTAAGCTTATCGTGTCCACACATTAGACAAGTCATCTTAGTCTCCTTTCATCCATCCAAGGGCAACCAAAATCATCTTACCAATTATGCCTATTGCAGAAATCACTAAAGCATAGAAAACTCCACAGGCGAAGATACAGATAAAACTGAACTCTTCTTTGATAATCTGTTTGGTTTCCTTTTTCACTCGTTCCTCCTTTCTAAGTATCTCTTGACGATACCGACCTTTCCACCCCAGACATTATTGATTAAAAAATCAAGAACTTCCTCTGGAGTGTTGATACCGAATACTTTGTGGTAAAGAACGTGGTCAACCGAACGGACAATCGCTGTCGGATATTTAATCCGATGTTTAGGATAAATATGATGTCTTTCCATTCCTTCTCTCTTCATAGAACCTCCTAGTCAATATTAAGAAGAAATTTTATATGTTGCATATAACAGGAAAGACACAGGTTTGAGAACTTTTTTCCATCCCATATCTGATAGTAATTTAATCTGCATCCGATACCATCAGATTGAGAGCAAAGTCTTTCTCCGCAACGGCATACTTCTCCTCCTTGACACATTACTGGACATTCCATAGTTCCTCCTATCGTTTAAAAGAGCTGCTTTTACGATGTTTGCTTTTTGCCGATAAGTCAGATGGCGAACATAGTAGTCTTCGAGTTTCAGTATTTGATTTTCCTTTTTTTCAGGAAAGAGAAAATGCAGACACTCGTGGATAATGGTTGGAGCCAGACAATGGATCAAGTTGATAGTGATTTCATCATCAAGCTGTTCACCCATTGTTTTAGTTCCCCAGAATCCAAACTCAACTTTTAGTTTGTCTTTTTTTAGGAGTGGTAGTATTTTTCTCATAACTTCCTCCAATAAAAAATTTACGATTACCAAACATAATTGAGTTTTCGATAATAGGGATAATCTGTGGTATAAATTGTTTTCCTTTTTCTTGAAAACTGATTAAAGAAAATCCCTGTTGCCAGTTGGCAGTACCATCAATGTACGAAGCATCTGTTTTGCAAAGACATCCCGATTCAACCCAGACATATTTTCCACCCCTCTTGGTAGAGAAATACATTCCGAGTCGATGAGTATGTCCAGAGGCACCAGAGCATCCCTCTTTAAGAAATTCTCCCTTGGCGGTGTAAGCACTATCCTGACGGACAATGTTTCCATGCTTGAAAAGAAAATCTCTAAACATAAAACAATCTTTGTATTCGATGTTTAGTTTCCTAAGTTCAAACAATTCTTCCAGCTTCAAGCAACGAAGCGAATTAAGTTCAGGAGCTTTTGACCATAAGTATTTTCGTAAGCGTTCAGTGTGATTTGATTTCAAAAGAATAATTCTTGATTCAGGACAAATCCTTCTTAATTCTTTTAGATACTTATTAGCTTGGTCAATTTCATCCTGTAAGTTTTCTTTGCGGTCAGGGTCTTTATCAAATTTAGATACCGCATAGAAGTCGTGGAGTTCATGAACAATAATTATTTCTGGTTGTAGCCAATGGCAGAAGGCGTAGGCAAGTTGAATTGCAGTTTGGTCTTCATAGGGAACATGGAAATCGGTAAGAGAAATAATATCAAATCTTTTTTCTTTCACTGTTCTTGTTTTCATGGTATCTCCTTTCATAATGGTATTATACCACATATTATTTTATTGTAAAGATTGACAAGGTGCTTATCTTGTGGATAAGTGTAGTATTTTATGATGACTTGGGCATAACCACACCACTTCCAATGGTTTATTATAATTATTGTGATGTGCCTGGACTCTTTTTTTACCACAAATACAACATGGTTTTTTTATTAATATTCCTTCTTTTATAGCGTTGAAAACCTTCAATCTTATTAAGTCCCTAAAATCATATTTCTCCTTTTTACATCCATTCTTCTTTCTCCATATTCTCATATATTTTCTATTATATGTTCTGCATTTTGATATTTTTTTTCTTCTGTATTCCCTATAATATTGTAAATATTCTTCGTGTGTTTTGAATTGTTTTTTGTTTGGCATAATAAAATATTATTAATTATGTTATAATAATAACATTTATTTATTATTCTGTCAATTACTTTTGTGGATAACTTTTATCCTTTGTAAAGTAGAAAGCGAAAGCCATTGAGGCAAGGGTAAGGAAGTCTTTACTATCAATTTTTCCCATAAATAAGCCTCCAATTACTGCTATTACCATTAGTAAAAATGCTAATTTTGATGCTGATTTTAATATTTCCATATAATTATTTAAAATATTTACTGATAACATTCAAGAAAATTGTTCCCAAAATTCCTGTTATCATCATGTTCCTCCAAAAGATAAACTCTTCTTTTCTGGCATAATTTTCATCAGCACACCTGATAAAATCTTCAAGGTTTTTTTTGATGTCCTTGACATCTTCTTTGACTTCACTGATTTCTTGTTTCATAAAGTCCATAGTTACACTGTGTCTAGCACAGTTCTCCTTAATATTTAATATGTCTTTATTTGTATCTTTCATTGTTATTGTGGTAATGATTTAGTTTCTCTAAAACGATTTTTCTTTAAGGCTATTTTCCAAGATAGACCTGTAATTAATGGTTTATAAATTTTATAATTTTCTCCACTTGCCATAATATCTTCTCTCAATGATACAGTAGTTGTTGAGTATATTCCATTAACTGTTGAGAATGTATTATCGGTAGTATTATGAACAATAGAACCAACAGGACAATTCGCAAGAGTAAAATTAGCAGTAGAATCTATTAAATAACAAGTAGAAATTGAATGAACTCCTGATTGACTTCCAGAAGTATTTATTCTACCAGTAGAACCACCAGCAATAGCTTGGGCACGAGTTCCATATAGCCAAAACTCGTCAGCTTCCGTAAGTGTTAAGTCTGGTCTAGCATAATAAGTAGTTCCAGCAGTAATCCCAGTTGGTAACGCTCCAGTAGTTGTAAAAGAAACAGGTGTTCCAATTTTTAAACTATGTCCAGTTAGAGTAACAACACAGGGACTTGCAATACTCATAGTTACTGTCTTAGCTAATCCGTCAGTAGTTCCAGACTTCAATAAATCTCCTGATATTATAAATTTCTTTTTATATTCTTTATATCCAGGTTTTCTTATTCTAATAATAAATGGATTAAAAGATGCTCCAACATTTATATTTAATATCTGCGACATAATCTCGTATAGAGAAGTTCCACTGGTAAATATTTTACCATTTGAATCAGTAACGGGTCTAGTAGCTTTATAAATTCTCCAAGTAGTTGTTGACTGTGCCATTGCTGTGGTTCCTTCAACACCCCTGACAACAGTATATTGGGTAGAGCTTGTCTTACCAGTAACTCTCATTTTTTCTATTCTTAATCTAACAATGGGAGTATCCCCAACATAATTATCGGTGCTATCCAAATCAGTTGTAGCTGCACTGGTATAAAGTGTTGTAGCTGTTGCATTCATTCCAGCAGTAGATTTAGTTACAGATAATTGTTTAAATAAACTTAAACCATATTTATCTTTAATTTCAATAGTCGCCCCAGAAATAGGATTTCCTTCTTCATCAACAACAGTCAAATCTAAGGCGTTATTGACGACAGCATAAACACCTCCACTAGCAAAAGTAGAACTATCTAATGCATTGTAATCAATGTGAGTATTTAAAAGATGAAGAGTAGGTGAGGCATAAGCGGCACCAAACCATTTTGGCTCTAATGAACCATCATTTTTATAAACTTTTAAATCTTTAATATCAGCTTCATAACCAACAAAAGCGGCATAAAAACCAGTTCCAACTTCAACTTGTTGGATATTTTGTATTAAAACTTTCTCCATATAAGTAGGAGCTGTTAGCGGGACAAAAGCAGAATCAATACCCTCAAAAGTGAAATCATACATATACCAAGTTCCGCTTATAATGGAATAAGTGCAATCCTTAAATAAAGAATTTGCTCCTCTAAAATATCCCTCAAAGGTAGAATAATTTGAATTAACTGTATAATCATCTGCAAATAATTGTGAATCATAAAAGTTAAACTCTCCATAAGTATCACAATAAATAAAAGTGGTATTGCTATAATTACCTTTTAATTTAGTTCCACTGTGGGTATACATTGGTGGGAAATTAACTTCGTCATCATCTAGGTATTTAGCATATCCAAAAGTCAAGGTAGATAGTGTTCCTGATTTTCCAATAATTCTTATACCTGCTGTATTTCCAGTCTGCATATCAACCATTTCATTATTAGAAATAGCTTTAGAAACTGCTGCTTGTCCACGCCTTCCGATATAAATTAGCATATCCATTCCCAACCATTGGCTAGATGAATCTGGTTCAGTGATATAAGTTGCAGTTGCACCATCAGCCACCATTCTAAAAATATTAGTTTCAGAGGCATCATTAGTTCCAGTAACTAAAGATACATAAGATGGAGCATATCCAGCCGCAATTTGACCAGATGGGTCAACTAAAGCAGAAACAGTAGCAACCGCTCCACTGACTTCGGCAGTTACATTATTAGAGTTATTAAAAGTTCCAACCATTTCGGCAACTGTTAAATGGGTTGTGTCAGCCACATAGACAACAATTCCTTCAGCGTTAGAAGTAGCTTGTTTTATATAATCATCAGTTACAATAGTTCCGCTTGAAGCGGCTATGGTAAGCTCTATTACTCTTGATGAATATGTTATGGTATTAGCCATTTAAGTCGCTTACTTCTTTTAATGTTTTATTTATATCTGCTAATCTTATTTTTTGCCGTTCTTTGAATTGAATAGCTCTTGAAATAAAATTATTATAAAAGACTAAAGTTTCTTCATCTGGTTTTGTTTTTAAGACTGGCATATCTGCTATTGAAGATTCCAAAAAAGTCTTTTCTTTTTCAAGCAAAGAAACATCCACTACTTTTTCGATTGTTTCTACTGGTTTACCAGCAGTGTTTAGAGTAATCATTATGTTATTTCTGCACCATAAAGATTAACTGTGGCAGAACTAGCCGCACCAGTAATCATTTTAGCGACAATAGTTCCAGTCGCTGCTATGGGCAAGTAAGTATTTATTTGGACAAAATCATAAGAAGGAATCGTAACTGTATCTAATAACTGATTGGCGTCAGAGGTGGTTGAGCCCGTAGTCGGATTCCACATTGAAATCTGAACATCAGCTGACGTTACATTGGTAATCCAGATAATCTTAACTATCCCAGTGGTTGAAGCTGGAACTGTATAAACTGTTGTTTCAGAGGTATTTATCTGGCTGGTTCCAGTAACTAACTTTTTTTCTGTAAATGCCATATTAACTTATTAATAAATTATAACGAAGTAAATCTCTATTATCTCCAGATTTTCTATTAGTGTCAGCCAAAACATATTGAGCGTGGTCATCGTCAGTTAAACCAGCTAAAGAACCATGGTCAGTAGCGACATAAGAAGTAGAAGGTAAACTAGAAGATGAACGATAATCTGTGGATTCTATATAATCAGGTGTTCCACCATTATTCTGATAAGTAATTTTATAGATAATCTTTTCTTCGGCAGAAGGTAAAGAACCTAAAGACGGAAGTGTGGCGGCTCTAGCTAATGCAATAGTTGCGTATTGAGCTGTTCCTATTACTATATGAACTGGATGAGTTGTATCTCCAGTAATAAATACCCAATAATTTACATACTTATTATTATCTACTGTTGCTAAATTATTTCCGTTATTGTATCTAAGATTGTTATCTACTCCTGGATTAACTACTTTATATGGAGTAGTTAAAGTGTCCCAAGCCCAATCGGCATTTCCGTTGTGATAAAGAACTTTGGCAGTTGTTTGTGTGGATATAATGTGTTCTAAATCTTCATCATAAAATTCTCCAGTTCCTATTTCAAAAGTAGTATCTGTAAAAGTTCCAGCTAAACCTTCAGCGTATCTTGCCCCAACTGTTTCGTGCAAATATTCGTGCATCCATTTATCTCTTCCAAAATGATGCCTCTCATCTGACAGGATTCCTTTAGAAGTAGTAGTATTCCAATAAACAGTTGCTACTAAACACTTATCAAATCTGTCTGCTGCGGAAGAAGAATAAGTCAAAACTGGAACTCCAGCACTTAATTCTATCCAAAACCAATATAATCCGCTTGTTGCTTCGTCTGCTACACTTAATTGCTTAGTAAGAGTGTTGATGTCGTATTTAACGCCATTAATCCATATATCATCTCCAGAAGCTGTCAAAGTTAAAGTATAAGTAACATCACTCCAAGATATAGATGTTCCTCCATTAGGAAAACCTGTATAATGAGCTGAATCTGTAAAGTTTTTGCAAGCTACATAACCTGAAGTTTCTATATTATCACCATCAGTAATTGGATATAAAATATTACCTATCCTCTTAAAATAAACTGGTTGTGTTTTTCTTATTTTAGACATCCTGCTATAAAATATTGTCCAGCTACCGAAGCCACGACATATATTGCATTAATTGTATCATCATAATCAATCTCGACAGATTGACCAGCTACTAAAGAGCAAATAGCATTAGCACCTGCGTTAGTTACTGTGCTTTTTCCTATATATAAAGTGCCTGTATTTGTATTTGCAGCTTCAATTATTATTGTCTGTGGAGTTCCAGTAAAAGAAAGTTCTACTGCAGTAGTGCCAACTGACACTATTCCTTTTCCTTCTAAATCAGTAGCTTCTTTATTATCAATAACTAATGAACCATCAGAATTTACTTTTAAGGCAACTAAAGCACTCCCCGTACTTCCATAGGGTAGAACCTTTTTAACTCCGTAGGTTTGCTCATGTTCAGCCCACTCTACTTCTGATACTGTTGTTGGTTTACTTGGCATCTTTTTTATTCATTATTAATGTTTGTAACATTTTTTGACCAGCTTTTGTTTTCCAAAAAACATCATTAATCTTATCTCCCATAACTTCTTTTCCAAATAACTTCTTTACTTTTCCAATCAATGCAGCACCCTTTCCAACAATCTTTGGAGAACTCATAGCAACCGCACCAGCTGTAGCAGCTCCAACACCAGGACCTCCGAGAGTTGTTCCAAGTATTGTTCCAGCTATACCTTGTGATGTTAAAATTCTTCCTATTCCTCCAGTTGGTTGCCATTCTCCGAATATCTTTTTAGCAACAGTATCATAAATTTCCTTTGCTTTCTTTTCACCAAGAGTATCAATGGCTTCTTTTTGGAATACTGAATTTTCATCAAATACTTTCATTAATCTGTTTATTAAAGCCTTTTTATCACCTTCTGGTTTTAGGTCTTTTATGATGTTTTCAATTATATCCTTATCGTTACCATATTTCTCATTCATTTTAGCAATTTCAGGAACTACATTTTCAACATGTGATTTAACAGAATTTGAAATTTTACTTAGCAGAGTATCAGCAGTTTTAGCTGCTGGTTGTTCACCTGCTGTCATTAAATTCCTAATTTTCATTCTCATCAAATCATAACCCCTAGGTGAAAAATCTTTTTGATTATTTATAGTTGTTATCGCATCGTTGACAAGTTTTTTATATTTACCTGGCAATGCTTCTAATGAATCAAATTCTCCAATAACTTCCTGTACTTTTGTAAGCAAATCTCCTTGTTCTATTTTCTTTCCAGCATATTTATTGTTTATTTCAGCTAATGATTTTTGATATGATATATTTTTCTTTTGCAAGACATCATTAAATCCTGTTTTAACTTTACCAATTAATTCTATCAAGTCATCAGCAGCACTTTGTCCAGTTGATGTCTTAGAACTTAAAACTTCTGGATTATTAACCACATATTCAAATGCCTTTTTTGGTGTTCCACTTAAAGTTCTTGATAATGCTCCGAAAGCTTTTCCACCTAATTTAAATGCTCCACCTACTACTGGAAGTCCAGCTCCTACAGCTGTTCCAACCCCAGGTTTAAATGATTCAACTCCCTCTCCTTCTTTTAATCCACCAGCAACATCATATCCATATCCAAGAGTTGCTCCTGCAGCAACTTTACCAAGACCTCCAGCCATTTTTCCAACTAAAGGAATTTTTCCTATTACTTTAGTTGCCTTTCCAGCCAATCCAGCTCCAGGTGCTAATGTTAAAGCAATTTGTGCAGCATCTCCAGCTAGTTCAGTAAAAGATGGACCATCATAACCAAATGTTTCTCTTGCCATATCTTCTTGCATCTTAATAAGTTTATCCCTTTTTGCTTGGTCAATCTTACCTTCTTGAAACTGTCTTTCAATAAAAGAAATAGCATTTTGTATGTTCTTTCCACCTTCTCCATATTTTGCAAGTTTTCCACCGATTAAATTACCAATAGCTTCACCAATTTTATTTCCTCCAAAAAACTCTCCTAATTTTTGTCCAACCTTACCAAGTGTTCCAATAGTATCTGTTGTTTCTTCTGTTTGTGTTGGTTCTTGGGTGGTAGACTTAATTTGACCTATTGATGTTTTTTTTTGACCAGTTATCGGGTCTATCTCTCCACTTCTAACAGCATTGATAAGTTTTTGTGCTGCTGGATTATTTGGATTTTGTCTAGCCCATTCTATTGCACCTCCAATGTTTTGTTGATTAAATTGTTGTTGTGGTTGTCCAATTTTTCCAACAACTCCAGGCTGTATATCTTTTGCATCTGGTAACTTTTCTCCAGATAATGTTTCTACTCTATTTTTAACAGTACCTAGAACAGTGTCCAATGCTGATATATTTCCAGCTTTACCACCTCTCATAATTTGTCCTCCTATAGTACCAATATTTGCACTTGAAACATCTGGTAATATTTCTTCAACAACATCTCTATCAGCTTTTTGTAATGCACCAGTTCCTTCAGCTTGTGCTACCTGAAAGATAATATCATTATACATTGATTTAAGTTTTGCTGATTTTGTTCCAGTAATTTGTGTTGGTAAGATACCTTCTTTTACAGTTTCATCATAAAAATCTCGATATTTTTTTACCGAATCCATAAGATTTCTATTGGTATAGTACTGTTGTAATAAAACTCCAGTTCCTAATTTTTCCTTAGCTGTTAAGTCCATCTTTTGCTGTGTTTCTTCCATTGATTTTGGTGTTTGTGATGTAGCAAAACCACCAGATGGAGAGAATCCAGAAATCTGATTTACTTCATTATTAATGTCTTCTGGAGAATATCCCTGTTGATAAAGATAGAATTTTGCAAATCCTGGGTCTTTATATTTAGACATTATGTTTATTATGTTTGACCGCAACGCTTGTCTAAGTTTAACTTGTGCTGCAGTATCTTGTTCTTGAACTGGCATATTATTTATTGAAATTATTATTTATAAGAGATTCATAAAAGTTTGCCTGATTCTCTGGTCTTACTGAATATCCTTGTCCAGAAAAATCATAAGCAATTCCAGTATTTGTTCCTCCAGTGTTTGTTCCCCCTCCAGTACCCATCATTGCTTGGTATGATTTAAAAGCTTCTGCTATTGGGTCTACTACTCCTTGATTGTATTTATTTTTTGCACTAGCGATAGATAGTTTTAACTGGTCTATTTTTAACTTTGCTTCTGTTTCTGCTTCTTTTCTGGCATTTTTATTTACCTTAGATATTCTTTTCTCTATATCCTTTGTTGAACCGCTTGTTTTTACTCCAAGTGATAATGCCATTTTTTTAAGTTCTTTCTTATAGGCATCCTTTTCTGCTTGTTTTTGATATGTTTCCAATTTAGAAGCAACTGCAGTCATTGAATCTCCAAATGTAATTTTAGCACCTGGATATTGAACCATTAGATTTTTCTTTTCCTGAACCTCATTCTGTCTTATTTCAAATTGAGATTGAGCTTCCAATGTTTTAGCAGCCAAGGCAGATTGGGCTGCATTAAGGTTTTCAGCTAACGCTTGTTCTTGGGTAGCAGAAATTTGTTGGGCTTGTGCTTGTTCTCCTCTAATAACATTTAATGCTTGTGGGAGATTTTGGATTGCTAATTGTTGAGCCCTACCAGTTTGTCTTTGTGCAGCCAACTGTTGAGCTAATTGGTTTACTTGTTCCTGTTGGGATGTTACTCCAAGTTCACCCATTATCTGTTTTCTTATACCCAAAAGGTCATCAGGAGCTGCAACTGGTGTTGTTGTTGCCTGTTGGATATTGGATGTAGTATAAACCGAAGATGGAGTAGTTGTTGCTACTGCTGGTTTATCTATTACATTACCCGAATACGGGTCTCTTATTTCTTCTGCCATAATTTTAGTTTAAATTTCCTTTATTAATAAATAAATAATATACATAATTTATAGTTTTATTAGAACCTCCTCCTCCTGAATCATCTATTTGAAAGTCTAAATATACATTTGTTGCGTCAGCTCTTATTGTGAAAAATACCTCTATTGCTTCGTTATAATATGTTGGCAATGGATAATAGTATCCAGGAGTTCCGACATCTCCGCTTTCTTCATTCCAAAATCCCTGAACAAATGGTATATATCCAAGACCGTGAGCGGTAGTTACTGTTGTTTTTGTTCCATTTTGAGGGACGCTTTTTGAACCAGTTACAATATTTGAACCCTTTAATAATTGATATTTTGAAGTAACCACCATATCTTTATCATCTCCAGTTTTTACATCAACTCCATCAACTGATATTCTAAATCCATAATTGCTCATATCGACTTTGATTTAAAAATTATATAATATAGAGTATCACCAGTTACATCTACTCCTGATTCAAGCGTTGTTGTAGTTGTTGCAACTCCAAATGGATAACTTGATAAAAAATCATTTCCACTTATTTTTACATAAGCTAGAAAAGATGGAATATATCCTAAATTATGAGTAATTGTTCCAGTTGTATCTGTCCCCTTTTTATGAATAATATTTGAAAAAAATGAACTTGAAAATATACAATCTATATCATCACATGTTTTTACACCAAATCCTTCTTTGGAAACCCTTATTCCATAATCATTTGCTACATCTCCTTGTGTTGTTATTGTATTTATCGTTGAATTTGAATAAGAATCAAATGTATCTAAAAACTGATAAACTGTAAAATAAATAGTATCACCAGGATTACTAAATCCCAAATCAAATGCTGATGGAATCAAAATTCTTGTTCTGTTTGTTGAAATATTAAAATCGAATGGAGCACCACTATCAGACATGAGATAACTATTTGTTTGACCTATCGTTGTTGAACCATTATATATCATAATTGCAGGAGCTAAGTATCCAAGATTATGATTTATATCTATTACATTTGTATCTCTATACCATGTATGAGTTCCACTTCCAGTTGATGTTATATCTATGGAAGAACCACTAGATGTTAATGAAACCTTAAATGTGTTTGTTGTTTTTTCAATAACATAATAGTAATAACCACTTGAAAATTCATATAATCCTCCTGGTAATGTTCCTGTTGTTGTAAAATTTACAACATCTCCATTATTTAATCCATGTCCTGATGATGTAATTGTATCATCTGTTGCTGCTGTAAAGTTTGCACTTGCTCCGTCTGGTATTGTTGTTGATAGTGAATATGTATTATATATTTTTAAATTACTAAATGCTGAACTATAAACCAACAATCTATCCGCTGCTGATTTTACATCATATCCTTCTTGTGATACTGCTGAACCATAATTCATATTAAAACTTATCTTCTAAATATCCAATTAAAACTCTATCTATTCCATTTTCATCAGAAACTATTAAAGCTCCTTTTTCAAATCTCCACGAGCCGTCTCCAGAACGTAATCTCTTAACATTTGATAAATCATGACCAGAAACAGGTGTTTCAATGGTTGTTGCTGGTGTTTCATTTATAGTAAATTCACTCATCTTAATATAATATTACGAATTACTGGCTTATAGGTTGTTGCTGGTGTTAATGTAACCCTAGCTTGCATAAAATTTACATCACCTAATCCACCATCAAAATAAACCATATTTCTTACTGAATCTATTATAGGAGTTTGTGCTACCCATCCTGCACCATTTATATTTGTTGAAATACCTATTGAAGAACCAGTACCAATAGAATCATAATACACTTCAACTATACTGCATTTTTCATTTGATTCTGGAGTATCTAGGTAAGCTGTAGCATAATTAGTTCCAATCTTATCAACTCCAATAACTTCTCCGTTGGTATATGAAACAAGTAATTGAGAACCAGCGGCTAGTATTGAATTTATTGTTCCTGTTGATGTGTATTCTTTACATATTGCAACTGGCAAGTCTTTTGATTCCCTATGAATTGAATAGATAGATGATGCATTTGCAAATAATGCTTTCCCATTTAAATTTGTAGTGTATGCATGAGCTGTTGCTATGTTTGTTGTTGTAATTCCTTTTATCTTTTTAAATTTCTCTAATCTTGAACCAGTCCAATAATATAACCATCCAGCATTTCCACATTGAGCCATTGTTAAATTATCAAGCTGAATAAAACAATTAATTCCAGATTCAAATACCTCATCTTCATAAGTCCAAGAAGGAGAATAAGTATCCCAAAGAAAAACCTTACAAATTCCATTAGATGTTGAATTTACTGTTCCAATCAATAAGTCATTTCCTACTGCACAAATATCAGTAATAATATAATTTGTTTCAAGGTCTAATGACGATTGGGCAAATGTTCCAGCATTATCTACAGAAGAAATGTCATTTCCATCAGCAATAAATAACGAAAGATTAAGAATTGCAGAACCCCTTGCGTTTCCGTTAGCTAAAGTAGCAAATGATTGAACAAACATTGTATGAGTTCCAGATTGAGTTCCACTTGTTGCTATCCTACCAGTAGCTCCTCCTGTTACAGCATGAGCTGATGTATCATATAACCAAAATTCATTTACTTCTGTAAGTGATGTATCTGGTCTAGCATAATAAGTAGTTCCTGCAGTAATCCCAGTTGGTAATGCTCCAGTAGTTGAAAAAGAAACAGGGTCTCCTGTTGATAATCCATGAGAAGCTAATGTAACTACACAGGGGTCTGCTATGGACATTGTTATTGAACCAGTAATTTGATAATAACCAAGTTTTGATGCATTCCAGTAATATAATTTTCCATTAAAATATCTAGCTCCCCTATGTGATGTATTTATATTTGTTGCCACTAAAGACCAGTCTGCTGCAGTTGTCCTTTTCCAAATTTTACCACTTGATTTTGAAAAGAAATATGTAGTTCCATCTGGAACAATAGCAGAAACACACGCTTCATTTGGAGTTGTTGATTCACTTGTTAGAGCAAATTGAGGTGAAGCAAAACCTATTTCAGAATGAATATTTAAGTTAGATGTGGAAGTAAAACCAGATTGTTCTGCCCTACTTATGTTTTCTCCCTTATAAAATTCTCCGTATGTTTTCATTTAGTTTCTTTTAGTCCAATTAGTTGTTGGTTTTGTTCTTGCTGTAAATGATGTAGATGGTTTTGTTCTTGGAATCCAATCAAAAAAATTAAAATTAATATTTATTCCTGTTAATAAAAATGAACCAACATCAGTGATTAAATTTATTGCTCTATTAATAACAATATCAATACCAGTCAAAGCAAATTCTCCTACTGAAGATACAAGTTCATATCCCCTATTAATAGCAATGTTAATACCAGTTAAGGTAAGTGCTAAAACAGAAGCGTCTAATACATAACCTGAATTATTATATAAATAAGATATTTGTGCAGCACTTAAAGCTGTTCCATTTAAAAGAAATACATCATCAAGAGAACCAGTGAAAAAATCACCATTAGTTGATACTGCACAACTACACCCAATTCTTATATTATTAGATGCAGCATATCCAGGAGCACTAGTCCAAGATACTGCTGTCGCATCAGAAGCACCATCAATATATAATCTCATATTACTACCATCCCAAGTTCCAACTACAAAATGCCAGTTACTATCTTCTATATTAGTTGACCCATTTATATTTTGATAATGGTCTGGTGCTGTAGTTCCAGTATTTTTGCCTATTGTTAATACACAAACTCCTGTATCTCGTTTCCATAATCTTATTCCAGCAACATTTGTATTTTGTAAACCTGAATAGAATATAAAAGTATCACCAGTATTTCCAGTTTTTACCCAAGCTCCAATAGTAAAATTTCCTGTCGGTTTAAAATCACTGTCAGTTCCGTCCCCCATAGAATAAGCGTCATTTCCGTCTAAAGCCACCGCACCACCGAATTTACCAGAAGCGTCTTCAGCAGGGTCGGAAATAGCTGTCAAATTATGTCCTCCAGATGTTGTGTCAGTCGTTAAAGCTCCGCTCTCAAAGCGATAATAGGCTTTTAGGTTAGCATCTAAATAAACTGTAGATTTTAGTAATTCTATCGACATTTAAACTAGTGTTAAAACTCCGTTAGTTCCATCAAAGTTAATGATAAATGTATCTCCGCTTGCCAATGTTACTGCTGACCCGTAATTATAGTAACCAATTAATTTATCATTGGTAGAATTGTCATCATAAAGATAAATGTATTGGAATGGTCCAACTGCTCCAGTAGCTGTAAGTGTCAAATCAGCGAGAACAAGTTTATAAGTTCCATCTGTTTGTGATGAACTAGAAACTGTGCATACTCTTGATGATAGATTAGTATAGGAAACCTGTGTAAGGTCTGCTAATTCATCCCAAGCTGCTGTGTGTGCGGTATTGGTTAAAGCTACTGTTAATCCATTACCACTAAGGTCGATTTGCTTTTCAGCCAGGTTTTCGACAAAACTGTTAATTTTTGTAAATGATACTGCCATTTTATTTAAGTTTAATTATTACCATAATCATATTCTGTATAGGATGGTGTTATCCTATACGGTCTATCTTGATTTCTTGAATTATAATGTTCTTTTATTTTTTCAACCATTTCATTGATATTTTGTTTCATCAGATTTCTTTTGTTTGTAAATCCATCCTTTTCAGAATACTTCTCAAAATAATCCATTGCCATTCCATAAGATAATACCTTTTGATAAGATTCTGGAAGATTTGGTTCTGATGTATCTGTCAATGTATCTCCCTCTTTTTCGTACCATACTTTTAATCCATTGGTTGAATTAGCTGTTGGTATTGGATAAAGAAACAATGAGTTATCCATTAAGTCATAAAATGGTTCTGCTACATTAAAATCATTATTAACAGATGTTGAATCTGTTGCATCAGCTCTTTCGTTAATATCCATTGGAGAAACAGTATACCAACTAGTTCCATCAAAAGTAACCTCAACCCTCTTTATTTTTATTATATCTGTTGGAAGTACATATTCTTGCTGACTAGCAACAAGAGATGTTGTTGCATATTCACCCTGAAAATCCCAATCATCCATAGCCTGTAATACTTCAGCTATGATAAATTGATACCATCTATTAACAGAAGCATTGGCATCAGATGATGTGTATGTTGTTGTATTTGTATTTGTTAGGAATCTTCCATAGTTTACGATTCCAGTACTTGTTGATGCGTTATAGAGCATTGTCATACTTTTTTATTTCTCTTTGGAGCAAATGGTCTTGTTGCCTTACTCTGTCAGAGTGTTTTTGTAATCTTATATATTGATAAATTTTTTCTAGCCTTGATTGGTTATATGGATTTCCTAGTCTTAGGTCAATTTCATCTAGGGTAAGTTCTTTTCCTTTAAGATATTCTGAAATTTCTGAAACCTTTTCCATTTCTTCAATGTTTCCAGCATCTACTCCAAAATATGCCATTACCTCAACTTCCTTTAAGTCCATAGATGATTCACCAAGGGTTTCATTAGTAAACTCTGGTTTTTGTTCTGGTTCTGGTATGTTTGGTTGGATTACAGGATTAAAGGTTCTGTTCTCCATACTTGTCTGCTGTGTGGGTTGAATTTCCATTTGTTTATAAATTTTTCTAAATTTTCTCCTTCTATGTTTTTTGATTCTCTTCCAAAGTTATTAACTTGGTTGGTTTGGATTGAGTTCCAACGGGTTGCTCCTTCTCTATGAAAATACATTCTTTTATCACTCATTATTATTCTCATTCCAAATGTATCTCTCATCCGTAAAAACAAATCAACATCTTCATATCCTCCTCTGATAAACTGTTCATCGAATATTCCAACTTTTTCTAATACTGATTTTTTACTGCACCAGAGACCCCCATCTTGCATAAAATCTTTGCACATTCCTCCTTGGGTTGTTTCTATTCCACGATAATCTTTTGGATGTATTCCATCAAAAATTGGTTCTCCATTATTATCAAAAAATCTTGTATGAATAATTCCTGATACTGCTACATTGTCTATTTTTTCAAATGGTTCTTTGAGTGCCTCTAGGAATCCTTTATAAACTTCTATATCGTTATTGGCACAGATTATATAACAATCTTCTTTTTCGTGTTCAAATACCCATTTAAATCCTCTATTGCAGGTTGGTGCAAAACCCATATTCTTTTCGTTTTTCAGGTAATAATCAGATACTCTAGCGATTTCTGTTCCATCTAGGGGACTT
>ERZ869929.115-NODE-115-length-43797-cov-12.247245_pt1 | contig 43797 bp, 72 predicted proteins | sample MGYA00579312_ERZ869929 | MGnify/ENA primary metagenome ERZ869929 (study PRJEB32216, sample SAMN09231818) | wastewater metagenome | place: USA: Maryland | collected 2016-08-09 | study: EMG produced TPA metagenomics assembly of the PRJNA472060 data set (Reclaimed... | reverse complement strand
ACTTTGCCAACCGCATAGAACTAGGAAAAACCGAATTGGGACCCAAAGGCCACCCCCATCCTAGTTGTTCCATGCGACTACCTTGCGGCAAATTGCAATGAAGCTGTCTTGAGACAAAGACCCCTTCATTCTGTTTACTTCTACGTCAAGCCATTGCAGGTTTTCGATGCTATTACCGCCGCCATTCGTGACAGCTACCTTGTGATCAAGTCGTGCTGTTTCCGGCGTTAGCTTTTCGCCGCTTAACGCACATCGATAGTCTTGCTCGACTATCATTCTCTTTAGTGCTGATGCAGTTGCCTCATTGTTTTCAGAGCCATTTAGATCTTTGAGACTAAATCCCATCTTGCGAACGATTTCCCCAAGTCTTTTGCCTATCGTTTCGCGAGAGCCATTTATGCTTAACTCTCTACCTACTGCCTCCCTTGATCCATTGACCATATACGATGCGATGTATTGCTGCTGCCTGCGGGTCAGCCTTTTATACGCTTCTTTATGTTCGCCGCAACGGAAACACACTTGGCGTCCCATCCAGTCAGTGACCTTGCATGCATCTTCGACCTCAATAGCGCTACCGCACTGCTCAAAGTCCAACCCCAGTTTTTGCTGCATTTCCTTTTAGCCTTACTTCTGAACCTCAAACTTCTTGTGTTTAGTGATGTGACTGCTGATTGGCAGCGAGTATCCCATTCATCAAGTAGTTGTTGCTCCAGTGACTGTGCCTTGGCTAGAAGCCACCAACGATACTCAACAGACTTCCTTTTTCGGTTTCTTGTCGATTCAGCCTTATATTTATCTCTTGCTCTCTTTGATCTAGATAGCCAATTAATGTTTCTCCCATTGCCGTTGCGTCCTGCCCACACCCTTTGACACAATGGAGAGCAGCATGCTCCGTTGTGAATTTCCATTTCATGCTTGTAACGGACAACCAATTTTCCGCAAACCAAGCAAGGGACTTCAATTTTCTCTTTTAGCCTGTTCTTGTACCCGCATTCGTTTGAGCAAGCTATCTTGCGTCTATCCGTTGAATTGAGCGGCCTCCCACACTGAATGCATGGCCTTGCTCTCAGTTCGTCGAAAAACAGCTTTCGTGCAATTTTGCCATTGTTGTCTGAACGGCATTGAACGCATTTTTTAGCATTGAGCTTGCAAGGCTTTCCGCAAAACGGACATTGACCTTGCTTTTTGTAAGTTGTATTCTTCACATCAACCATGACGTTCCATCCAAGAACTGATTGGCCAGATGCTCAGCGAGATTGCCGTCTTGCTGGGCATCGTTATTTTAGCAAGTCGCTACGTTATTGGCAGCATGTTGACGGTAATATTCGTTGTTGATCCAGCTCGATTTAGTAGCGCTCGCACAAAATGACCTATTGGTACTTCGATTGTGAATGTATGTGGCTGCTTTAAGCTGGCCATCGCACCGATAGGCGAGAACTTACCAGCCGTATTAACTGATGAGCCCTGTATTACAACTTCAGCACCGTTGAATACCGAATCGCCCGGTATCTCAATTAGCTGCCGAGTTGACGTCTGTGTAGCTGTTCCAGTCGCACTAGCTGGGTTGCTGTTGCTTGTTGCACTGCTGAGAAGCGTTGCCATCTTACGTGTACTTCTTTCTAACTCTCGTGTCGCCGCCAAATGAAACTGTATGCTCAACGCCAGTGGAAGACTTGACCTCGACAGTCCAGTCGTAGTTGCCTGCTGGTATGTCCGTGTCTGTCTTGGTCATATCGAAGGACAGTAGCCACGTACTACCTTGGTCTGTGATTGTGCCAGGAACTGACCAAGTGTTAGTACCGTCACTGCCGCCGAATGTGCATGTAGCAGTTGCTGCTGTAAAGTTGGTCGGTTCTGTGATAGTCCACTGGAAAGCTCGACCATTGGCTGACAGGTAATCGTCGCCTCGGAAGATTTGGGCTATCTTGCCTTGCGACGAGACTGGGACCACAAGAGTGGCGCTTCCTGTCCCGATTAAATTCGTCTTAGCCTGAACAATGCTTGGATCGTCTACGTAGTAAGTTCCCTCTACGTCTCTCTCTATGTACAGCAAACCACCTACTGCCACAGTATTTGACCCATCCATGACAATTACATCGAACCAGCCAGTAATCGCCTCTGTGACAGTAGCAGTGAACACACCGTAACTTCCAGCCGTCAACGTATCTCCAGACCCGTTGCTTATAGAAGTTGCACCTTGAGCCAAGAGCAAGAGCGTCAATCCGCTTCTGCCGCTAATATCAGGTAGTCTTAGCTTGACCGTTTTTGACGCCATTAGGTTAGCTCGACTTTCTTAATCGTTCCGCCGTCGTTGTAAGCCAAGTAGACTTTGCCGCTGCCTGTATCCTTCCAAAGGCGACCGAAGCCAGCAGACACACCAGGGCTTGCGGCTGACAGCGCCTTGGTGACCAGTCCATTTTCATCAACGTAAGCGTGCCCAACGTCCCCAACATTGAACTGGACAACGCCACCTGTAGCAGCGCCGACGTAAGCAGTGCCAGCAGCACCACCGATGCCCAAGTAGTCATATGCAACTGCCCCCTTTACAACCCCGCCTGTGCGAAACTGAAGCACGCAACCACCCTGATTTGCAGCTTCATTGGTGCATTCAGAATCAAGGGCAATGATTGCGTAGGGGTAAGGATCATCCGACGTTTGCGACCAAATCATTATTGGATCGGTATTGTTTGGCGAAACGCCAACGCGCGAAACCTCTTTGCCGTCCCAATCTGCAATCGCAAAAAACTCTGTGCTGGTTAGCTCAAGCATTGTGCCTCCACCAAATCAGCTAAGGCATTTGAGCCGCTATTGGATAAATGAACGTCGTCCGATAGATCCCACGTATGCGAGGACAAAACTGTTGCTCGTCCGGTTGCTGCTGCTGTCACCGCAGCTTGATACGCCGTCATGTCGATGCCTGCAATGTCCGGTGGCACCAGTGCGTAGATCGTGCCAGTGAACGCGGAGAGCGAGTTAAGCAATGCCGTGTAGTTTGTTTGCAGTTGTGCGGCAGTCGTCAGACCGAGCCAGCGGTCATTCGTTCCCAAAGCAATGAGAATTGCGTCAGCACCGTGCTCAAGAATCGACGTTCCCTCGCCCTGTACCGCACGATAGCCCCATGCTTCGACAGAGACGCGATAACCACGTTGACGCAATAGCATCGGCCAAGCGTAACGTAGCAAAACAGTAGTGCCAGCCCCTACCGCATTTGAATCGCCTAGAACTGCCAACTCTGGCGTCCTGTCTACGAACGTTACCTTGCGATTGAACGTACATGAGAGCACTTGCGTTGCCAGAATTGTTGTCGAAGGCTTGTTTTGTACGCCGTTTACGATGGTCACTGTCTTTGGGCCAGGCGGCAGTGCAACCGTGGTTGAATCAAGACCTTCACTGACTTCCTGAACAGACGAGAAGCTACCATTGATGTAAACGCCGAAGTATCTACCACTTTCAAAGCCATATTCGCAGTACGTTTCCACTACCACTTCAGTAGCTGTGGTTTGGTACGTTTTCTCTGCCATTGCCGAGTAGCAAGTATGCCCCCACTGTTGATGCGAATTAGCTGAGTAGTCTGGAACGAAATCCAGAACCCAGGTTGCGTCGTATGGTTGTGTGAGTATTCCAGTGCTACGCATTTACGATAGTCCAAGCCAGAGGCGAGTTAAGGAAACGTAGGCGGTTGTGGAATCCAGCCTGTATCGAGTGCAGTTTGGTAATCCATCACGTATGGCTGCCACGATGCGGGGATAAGGTTAGCTACGTCAACTTTTGAGCCAGCCATTGCTTCGACTGCTTGCAGTAGCCCATCAGATTCTTGCTGCGTTAGTTCCACACCAACAAACGGTGCCAATGTCGTTTCAAGCAATGCGCCGTCTGCCTGAACGTGAATTGGTATTTCTTCCGATTCAGGCATAACAACTAACGCTACTTCCTGCCGAGTTGGGTGCTGTATCCATTCGCAGTAGTAACAGGACACATCGCCAGGCTGTCGTGTCGCTGGTGGTCGTGTCAGTTGGTAGATGGCCTTGCTCAGATTGGCCGCAGCGTCTGAGCGGATGGGGATGTAGATCATAGCTGTGCCGATAAGGTTGCAATTTCGCTTGGAGTAAGTACAGATTGAAAAACCACTACCGACTGTATTTCACCGACAAACCACGCAGACGAGACCCCTTGGCTGGTTCTTCCGATCCGGAAGACTTCCGATGAGTTGAATATGTTTGTCGGCGGCGATATGCTCCCGGTAAACGCAACAGATGAACCGCCGACATACATCAAGATTGTTCCAGCCGCATATGTGAACGCAACAGTCGTCGTTGCTCCCTGCGTTAATGCCGCGTTAGTTGCACCAACATAGATATGCGCTCCACCAGTTGTTCCGTCGTCGCTATAAGCCAAGGCCAACTTCCTAGCCGGATCAACTGCGATAGCCCATCCATAGCTTGCAGTGGCCGCTTCACTTGCAATCACTTGATAGCTACCGTTCAATGCCGGAACGACTATTTTTGCGATGACCGTTAATGCCGTAATCGTTCCAGACGTTAATTTTGTCGCTAGAGCAAATGCGTCATCTGTTCCGTCGAATGTCGCGCCAGTTCCGATTGAACCTGCATTGACAATCCGCGACTGCAATGTCGTTGTCGCTTGCAATACATCCTTGCCATTAGCTGTTTGGTCGTACCACTTTGTAAGATAGCCAGAGTTTGCGCCAACAAAAGTTCCAAGCGATGTTGAGTCAAACGCTGAACCGCTGAAAGAAATGTCGCTTTCAGTATTGCCGCTACTTTCTCGCACGCGAAAGCAATTTGCGGCAGCACTTCTGAGCTTTTTCACAGAGTATGCCGCAAGAGCACTAGGCACATAGTCGAACCCACCACCCGACGACCCCGCCACCGTCAACGGTTTTGCTAATTGACTTGCGAGAGGTCGGGCTAGGCTTCGGGCTGTCATTTGGGTTCTTTCGTCATCCTTGCCAGCATCTGCTCAAACGATGCCCGCTCTTCGGTTAGCTGTGCCAAGAACTCTTGCCGAGCCTGTGCCACATCACTCAAGTAGTCCTTACGCTTCTCATCCATCTGCACGCGAAACGTTTGGATAATCTCTAGCCGTTCTGACTTGAACGCATTGAGCATTTCCGCTCGTTCGTCACGTCGTTCTCGTTCCCAGCGTGGCAGCTCATAGAACTTGTTGTAAAGCACCAACAGCACCGCAAAACTGAATCCCGTTATGTTGGAAATCAGCCCTACGAGCGATGATTCTGGCGTAGCGGCAACTGCTTGACCGATGATCGGAACAGTCAGAGCGGCACCGCCAAGTAGCAAATCTATGATGTCTAGTTTCAAGGTGGCTGTAGCTCTACTAGAAGATCGGTAAGTTCATTGCAAAGTTGCTGAGCTTCGCTAGCAGTGGCGCAAGCCTCTGTTTGCATCCGCCTAATCGTCTCAATCAAATCCAACTCTGGATCGAATACCGCTGTAAGTGCCGTGCGTGCGTTGACCTTCTTGATTGCCTTGCGTGTTGCTCGTAACGTCTTCGTTAGTTCGTCGAACTCTTTCATCTGCTTTGTCTCGCAACATCTTTTTGACTGTGGATTCTGGCGTCTCCATTGAGATGCCTAACTCGAACCCGAACAAGACGCATAGTACAACAATAAAGACTTGATTTGTTACCCGTACAACCAGGAGAAAGGGAATCGAAATGTAACCGCGAATTAAAGCCATCTGCTGAGCAATCGAGCCACCATCAAAACGATTGAACCACACTTCAGGACTAGAACCCATCTTGACGGCTTTGCTTTGCTTGTTCGTGTCTCGACTTCCTCTTGCTCATCAACCACCGCACTCGCTTTCAGGCTGCGTGTCTTCGTTCTCTTCGTTGTGCGGACCTTCTTTAATCAGCAATGCGTCGACCCAGGCGGGTGTTTTTGGTAGCGGTTTGGGTTCCAATTCGTCGCTCATCGTCGCCCCATGTCCCAGCCCATAAGCAAGCCGGTGGCAAGCATTGCGATGAGAACCATAGACCAGATAACCTCGACGGGCTCTAGCTTCAGGTCCTGCATCAATGCTTGGTAAAGCGTTTTGTTGTCGTCCATCGCTACTTGCCTTCTGGTCGCTTATCTAGATCTTTTTCAGCCAGGAGGGAAGCCACATCATCGACATGCAGGCAGTCGCAAAGACATGCCCCAACAAAAGACTGCGATCGATCGTTGGCCATCACCCCATTGCAATAGTTGTTGCCAGGGGTGGCGCGAATCAACACGCCCGCGCCAGTGATCTTTGCTGACCCAGATTCCATCTGTACAATTTCATCACCGTTCTTAGCTTCTCGCCCGTTTCGATAGTGCATTACTCATTGTCCTTAGAAAGTGCTTCTGCGTATTCAAGCCGCTCGGTTAGCGTTGGTTCTTTGATCTCTGCAAGTTCGCGCTCGTGCTTAATCCTGCGATTCTCCCACCGCTTAACTGTACGAGGATTGCATTTGTGGTCAGGGTATTCGTGCTTCCCGCAAATCGGGCAACCAATGTCCATCGCTACCCTCTTGTGTTAAAACCCGCCGCCTTTCATTAACAAGTGAGCAGCGGGCTACAACCATCGCCTAGACTCGACTCAGCGTAGTTGTTCTTTCAATTGCAGTTCAAACCATTCAGGCGTGAATGGCGTCTCAACGTTCGGAAGCTGGATAATGCGGCATCCGTTGTCCGTACAAATCTCCACGTATGGATAGATTCGCTTCGGCTGAATGTCTTCGCTGATCTCGCCAACTCCATAACCGCGCTTGATTAGCCACGGCTTGAGCCACGCTTTAATCTTCGGGCATCCTAGACAACCAGGGGTGGAAACAATCTTGGCTAACTTTGCTGGCGTTGGCTCCGGTTGCTTCGTCGCTCGCAGCTGCGCCCGTAATGCTTCGTTCTCACCAGTCAGCCGGCGCACTTCCTCTTGCAGCGAATCGACTTGCTTGCGGAGTGCGTAGGCGTCGATTGCACCGATACCAATGGCTTGACCTTGGTTGGGAAGCTTGTCTTGAACCTTCCACGGAACCAATTCCTGCTCTTGACCAAACAGCTGACCAGCCAGGAGAAAGATTGCTAACCAAGCTATGAGTGACTTCATGCCATGCTTACCTTTATTGCACGAGGAGCCGTGGCACCGTCTGCCCACGCTTTGTTGCGAGTGAGAACGCCTGTACCATTGGCACCCCAAGAATCCTTCCAACTGTTCCAAATTCGCTGCCCGTAACGCATTGGGTCGCGAGCCGACAAACCAGGATCAACATCAACTAAATCCATGCCGGCCACACTGTGCGACCAGTGATTGAAATCCAACACCGTTGGGATCTTATGCAGCAAACAACTGCCTTGTTGCTGGATAGACAACTTACGATCGTAGGCTGCGGCGTCTAGATCGATGAAGCCTTCAGTGATCACATGATTCAAAGCGTCCTGCCAAACTGCATCATCGTTGGCTAGGGCTCGGTTAGTGGACTTCTCAGGCCAGAATTGAACCGATGGCACACCCAAATATTTGCGCCCGTTTTTAGTCAATCCGTTGACGAAGAAATCTAAACCAGCAGCACCCCAACCGCCCTGGTCGGCAAAGTTCTTGATGATGCAAGCACCTGCAAACGCCGACAGTCGCACATACGGTAATCCAGCAATAGCTCTCAAAAGCATGGCTGCGGATGTCGGCGAATGAAACCAACAATAGCCATAGCCATTTTGGTCTAGCGATGGAATCGGTCCACCATTCGGACCGCTGACATTACGAAAGTCGCTTATCTGCGATTTTGTTGCCGCTAACTCTTTAATGCGCTCAGGCCACTCTTCCATTGGTATCAATGGAACATCGGTAACCGCTCGCATCCCAGGACCTTTGTTGTACGATCCAACTGGATGAGCGTTATAGTCACGCGGAATCAGCGTGTATTGAACTGGCAAGCCGTCAATCTTCTGATTGCGACAGGTAGCGTCGAAATTCTCGTCATCGATTACAAAGTCGTCGTCTCGCAGCATGGTTAGCCTCCGTACTTTTTGAGCAGCTCAAGAACACCAGCCGCACTAGATGGGAGCGGGCCTTCGTAGCCATTCGCCTCGTTACCGATTACTATCCACGGAAGCGACTTTTGACCGCGAGCCATGACCTTCTGCCACAACTCAGCGTCGGGAGCAAAGCTTGAGTTTTGGTCAATGATGAGCCGTTGCGGAATGCCTGTCTTTTGATCTTTAACACACTTGGAATCCAGGTACGCCCGCACGTCGCCCGTGTATTGTCTCGGCACACCATCGCGCGACTCATAGACAATCATCACGCGGAACCCAGGCATATTAAACGGATTAACACCATCTGGCGTGGGAGTTGGTGGGGTTGGTGTTGGGTCATCTGGCTTAACACCGAGCGTAACCGACAATCGCTTACTGGCTGGTCCGTTGACTGGGTCACTGCACCGAACTACAACACGGTACTTACCGGGCTTGGCGGTTTGCGGAAAACGAAGTTCGCTCTTAAGTGGCGAGACGGACACTTCCTCAAGCTCGATGACTTCCAAATCTGGCGTACTTTCCGCCTCGATTTCAGTCCACTTGTATTCGACTGCCTTTTCAAGAACGATGACATAGTTCGTCGATGACAAGGAAGGCTTGCTGGCCATGCCCGCAATGACTACGCCGTTCTGTACGCTGGGATTCTCGAAGCCTACCCACGTTTGCGTCTTGACCTCAGAAAGCTTTATCTGTGCCTGTGTCTCACTCGACAAGAGGCAGCAACTGCTCCACAGCAGCGGTAGTAGAAGGAAAAGTTTATTCAAGATAGCAACCATGCCAAAGTTAGAGCCAGTGAAACCACCGCAAACGCAATCAAAGCTATCGCCCCGATGACAGCACCAGATGCACCGATTGCCCAAATGAGCATGTCCATCGTTATTTGACCTTCACAGCTTTCTGAGTCAGCCAGCCACAAATTGCGTAGGCCATTTTCATTTTTCGCTGAGCACCGATAAACGGAAGCCACTTCAGCACAAAACAACAAAGCTTGACTAGCGGTAAACACCACCATCGAAGCTTAATCGTTATGAACTGTTCGCTTGCCATCTAATCGCTCTCCAGACCTAGCAAGTTTGCTTCTTCTTGCGTCATAACAACCTGTGGTCCGCCGTGGTCAATCCAGTGCTGGAACAGGCCTAAAGCTGCCGTCCGCTGTTCAACACCTGGGTATCGGCCAGCAAAGAGGGCTTCCGCAATCTCTGGGTCGCCCTCCGATTCCATCCAGCACTTCGCAGCTATGCCACGAATCTGGATGAGTGTGAAACTACTGAGCGGGCGAGAAGCGGTCATACAGCTTGCCGATTACTGGCAGAAGACCTGCAATCACGTACTCTTCAATCGTCGTTTCCAGCAATGGACCGATGCCGGGGATGTCCGTAGCAGCAGCGATTGTCTTCATGAACGCTTCAGCCTTGTCCATGAACTCTTTTTTTGGCGGAAGCTTTAGACCTTGCGTGCGATAGCGGTCCAAAGTCGATTGAATGGCTGCGAGAAGCTTGCCTTTGAACAAGAACACAGCAGACATGCCAGTGCCTAAATCTGCACCAGCTTCCATTGGCATCCTAAACAGTTCACCGTCAGACACGGATCACCCCCTCACTGGCCTATTAGTGAAATAGTGGGGCTAGAAGGTTCGGCCACTAACCCCACTAGTCGGCTTGTGGCTCGGTTGTGAGTTGCCGACTAAGACAACTCTACAGCTTTGGCAGTTCAGTTCCAGAGTCTGAAATGGGGGTTGCTGAAGTTGGGGTTATAGGTGACCCAAGCGTGCAAAATCTTTCTGTAGTTGCTACTCGTTCGCCGCAGTGTTCGCAGATACGGATTCGACGAACGCAGTCTTTGCGTGTTCTCGTCTTGTGAACCCGCAGCGTGCCTTGCTTGCAGTTCGGACAGGTAAGGGTTGCTTCCGTGCTGGGTTGGGTCATTCTTTTGCCTCCAATGCTGTACGCAGCCTGTCAATCTCTGCCAACAGATACAACCTTTCGTCTACCTGCATTGCCCGAGACACGACCTCCCAGCCATCTGGCACCGTCAAGAGTTGCGTCCGGCAAATCGTCGCTTGATTGCCAGTAACGTCCGCCACGACAAACGCATGGTCTTTGTTTCGAATTACGTCGCCAATTCGTAGGTCGCTGATTCGCTCTAGTTTCACTTCCCCGCCTCCCATAGTTTTCGCATCGCCTCCGCCGCGTTCATGCCGGTCGCTTGCCGCCAGAACGCTAGACGCTTGATGTGCTGTTTGGATTTCATGCCACTTCCTCAACGCCAATCTCAACGTGTGGTTGCTCGTTACCGCTGGCGATCCATTTGACCACCGACAAGCAATGCACTTGGCTATCATCCACCCACAACAGACCGTTCAAAGCATCGAACACGCTCTTGACGAGGTTATCCGCATCTGGTTTTTTGGCGTGCGGTAATCTTGGCATGTCCCGCTTTTTCCAAATCAAGTTGGTCGGCCTTGGCATAACAAACACCAGCGACACGTTTAGCGGCTTATCCAGTGGCGCACCGTGATAAGCGACCTTGGCCGATAGCCGAACAGTTGCCTTGAATGCCGCCACTGGATGCTTCGTCGGCTCGTAAACTCTGGCAGGTCCGCTGATTGCCGTTGCTCTGGCGCGAGGCTGGGCTATCGGTACGGCTGGCACTTCGATAACTATCACTTTGCTTCCTTTCAAAAACTGCCCCGCCGGTCAAACCCACAGCGAGACAGCCGCCCGAAGGCTAGAAATCGTTGGCGAACTGGTTAGGCTTTTCTTGCTCGAGCAACATTTGCCGAGCTGGGTTGAAATCGCATTGGAAGGCACCTCTGCGGATTTCTCGGTTTCGGTTCTTGCACACGTAGAATTGGTAATCCTTCTGGTCCTTGCTCGAGTCGATCCTGTGCGGCCAAACTCCGAAAATGATTACGTCTGCGTCCTGCTCGAGTTGACCGGTTTCCTTGATGTCGCTCATCATTGGCGTGAACGTCTTGCGGTTTTCAATTTCGCGGTTCAGCTGAGCCAGGACCAAAACGATGATCTGCAGACGACTAGCCAGCATCCGTAGCGTCTGGCTAACCCGGCTAATTCGCTCGTACCGGTCTTTGCCTTTTGCGTCTAGCAGCTGTGCATAGTCGATCAACGCCACCTTGCACTTGCCCGCCTTGGTTAATTCCTCGATTTCGGCAACCGCTCTTTCCACAGAACCGCACGACTCGAGAATCGTCACGTCCTCTCGAGCTTTGAAATGGTTGTCAAGTTGCCCAACCACCTTATCAAATTCGTCATTCCAGTTGCGTTCGTGAATGTCTGCAGCAAATTGGATTGTTCGCTTGCCCAGCGCGAGAGCCGACATTTCTTCCGAAACGATCACGACCGGAAGTTCTCGAGCACTCATCGCATGCGTCATCTGCAGTCCAACAGCTGACTTTCCATGCGATGGACGGGCCGCAATGATGACCATTTCTCCGAATGCCAGTCCGCCGCCGATTGCATGGTCTAGCGACGGAATACCGGTTTCAACCAAGACTTGCTTACCGCTAGCCAGTTGCGACATGTACGCCGCTGCAGCACTTTTCAGCGATGTCTTACGAACTTCTCCAAGTGGCTTCTCCGCTGGCGGTTCGTAAATCTTTAGTTCGCGATAGCTAGACGGAATGTGGATCCTGTCCCAAGTCGTTGGCTCTGCATCTCGCAGGTAGTTTCTCGAGCCAGGCTGCTTTTGCGCCTGTGCAATCTTGTGTCGAAGTTCGCGTTCACTCCAAGGCGGGTTGCACCGGTTGTTAAAATCACCAGCGAGCAACCGGTACGCCTCTCCTTCATCCAGGCCAAAACCCATGACCAGCACACAGGCGGCGTGAAAACATGCGTTGTGTCCACCGGAGCCGGAAATCGACGGCGGTAGCTTCTCGAGATACTTAGCGGCTCGCTCGAGTATTGGAGTCTCGAGCTTCAGCCCAGCGTCAGCGTACACAACGGCTTTCGCATGTCGCATTCCGAACCGGTCAGCCAGCCAATCGAAATGGCAATCGACCGACTTCAAACCGGACATGCCTTTCAGCTGGTTTCCAGTAATGCAGAAGAACCGCTTGGAGTCGTAAGCTTCAATCCCAGGATCCTTGCTGCAGACCTTCGGCATTGGAAGCTTGACATTGTTTCGATGTGGCCAGCGTGCGTCTGCCAGGCCAACCATCTTGACGCCTGTTTTGCTAGGGCTGACTTCGGCATACGTCCCCAGCTGAACGACCACCTCTTTCGCCCACTGCTCGAGCTTGCCGGTTTCGGGATCCCTGCAGCCGTCGATGTCGATTCCAACGAACGGCCCTTCTTCCTCAAAAACAAAACCGACGCCTTCGTAGCCTTTCGCCTCTGTGCACTGCTGCAGCGTCGACCACGTTTCTGGATCCGTCGAACTAGCAGGCACGCCCGAAGGCATGAACGGAACCTTCGTCGCCTTGCCGTCTCGAGTGACGTACTTCCAGCACACCCACTGTGACTTTTGCTTTAGCTCGGTTGGAACTTTTGACAGAGCGTTCATTTCGGGCTCCATGCGTCAAGTTCCTCAATAGTCGCGACACGGCTTTTCTGTGGCGTAAACTCGTCGCCGTAGCACTCTTGGTTGAGCCATGTGGCTGGCTGCTTTCGGAACTGCATTTCGTGCGACTCGATTTGAGGAACACGCTCGAGAGTCCACGCTTGTAGTCGCGCAACCGCCGTTTCTGTGTCGATTGCGTTTTCCACGCCGATACGCTTTACCGCTTTGCAGTAGGCCACATATGCAGCACCTCGAGCTGTCCTTCGTGGGTAGATCGAGTACCACTTGGAAAACTCTTCCGCTAACTCCTTTTGTTTATTTTTTGTATTAGTATTTCCTTTCTCACTCTCACTCTCACTCTCACTCTTATGTGTCACGTTTTTGTCACGTTTTTTTGTGACAGATTTAACAACACTTCCGTCACGCTGTTTATGCTTTCTTCTCAGGGAATCTGCACGTTTTTTCGCAGACTCGCTTAGATGCCGGTCGAAATTGGGGATCTCTAGCGAGCCATTGCGGACTAGAAGCCAGCCAACTTCGAGGAGCGCTTTCGCAAATCCAGTGTGACCAACGGTGTAATCGAGTGTGACAATTGTCACACTTTGCGCGTGACACGTTTTCATCTGGTCGTCGCACCAAAACCAGAACCGAACACATAGCCCAAAAGCATGGTCTGGATGTATCTCAAGCAGTTCGGCAATGCGCAACACTTCTGGCTTGCGCGGAGTCGATTTTTCGACCTTGATCCAGTCAGCAGCCATCCTTAGCCTTCCTTTACATCAAGTCCTGGTTGTTTACGGTTGATGTAAGTGCGTGCCCAGTTAATCAAAGAATGGCACGCTGTGCAGATAATCCAAATGTTTTCTTTATCCGGAGAACCACCCTTGCAATACTCTTCGACGTGATGTGCTTGCAAGTGATCTGGGTTGACTAGCTGAGATCGATGGCGAAGGCACATTTGGCAATGCTCGACGCCAGATTTTCGAACTAAATCTTTATGTGCCGCGGGTCGCTTGAGCTTTAAATTCTCGGGCTTCGGAATGCTTCCGAGACATTTGCCGCAGTTATAGCAAAGCATCTTTGCGTAGTGCGGAGCGGTTCCCGGTTCGAAATTACATCGCCCCTTGAAACCGCACGAGCATTCTTTTTTATGCTCACTGCAATAGTCAAAGCAGTATTTGTCGTCAACCATTCGGCCCTATCCTCAGCACTCCAGTGCTTAATCCGTATCCACTTCTCGCAATCTAAGCGAGCGAACCAGGAAGCTCCTAGTCCTTATGCGTCAAAAGCAAATTTAGAGGAATTACGCTGACGTCTGCCAGCGCCCAACTCTTAAAATTGCTACTTAATTTCCGTAGGCACTTCGCAGTAATGCCTTGGCATACGATCGTAGTAGTTGCGGCAACCGATCTCGCGGAACTTGGCAAGGTTCCGCTGCTTGATTTCAGCCGCAGCTTTCGCAATTTGCTCCGGCGTAGGATCGACAGCTCTGTGCGGTGCGTCGTACTCAGACAGTGCATCGCAGTATTCGACGACCAGCAGAAAGTCCAGGCATAGCTTGTCGGCAATATGCTTGCGACGAATGCCAACACCACGCATTGCTGCAACTTGTCGCTTCTCTTCGTCGGTTAGTTCAGTCTTCATTCAAACAGTCCTTTCTGCACGACCTTAACTTCCGCCACCACTTTGACCCGTCGCACATTCGAGCCAGAGCGCTCAATCAGCCCGGCGAGCGCTGCTGACTCGATTGCGACTATGTACTGATTGGAGTCTCCAGCTGGCCATGTGCCCATTTTCGCGAGGCTGGACATTTCGTTAGCTAGGTCGATGATGTGCATTTTGTCGCTTCGTTCGTTTCGCATGAACTCGGCGACGGCTGCGATACGGTCGGCTTCAGGTGACTGTACGGCTTTCGACCCCGTTTGATTCGCGAGATTAGCGTTGGGCTGACTCTGAACTTTTTGGCTATCTCGCGGTAGAGTCCGGTCGCATCCAGAATCTGTTGTGCTTTCTCGTCGGTTAGCATTGGCGTGCTTCGACTCGTCATTCGTATCGGGTGGATTGCCATTTACTAGCTCCAAAGTTCCTGCTTGCTGTTTAGTAACGCTGCACTCTTTTTGTGGACCGTACTTTGCCAGTCCGCTGTCGATTAGTTCTTTGGCTCTCTTGCGAACGGATTCAGCGTTTGCCGATACCCCCGACTGAACGCACCATTGGGCAATCTCGTTAGCTGTAGACGGTCCTAGTGCTTTGAGTGCCATTAGGAACGCATCTTTTAGCCCAGGTCGTTTGCGAGCGATGTACGTTGCTGCTAGGTGGCTTGTTGCGGGATCGGTGGTTCTAGCTGTCATGCTGGCACCACTTTTCACGAATTGACGTGACCTTTATTTCCCCAACCGTAGACAGCCCTGTTTCGTTCCAGTTCTCCCATTCGTCATGTAGGTCTTGCAAGTCCGTCCAAAAGAAGGCGGGGTGTCCTCGATACTCTGGCTTTAGTAGCGACTCGCGGTCGGCAGGACTCAAGCAATCATCGTTTTCAGACAAGCGGAGCCTGGTAAAGCTTCCAATCCACTCGGACTGTGGTGCTTCACAACACCGACCAACTGCACACATGACTCCATTCCCTGGAGCGATGTAGTAGCATCTGTCTTTATCAATTCCGCGATTCGACCGCGTATATCCAGCCGCCAGCGTTTCGTCGATGATTTCGGTGCAGGTCTTTTGCATCATGCGTCCTTTGCTGTTGGTGCTGTCCACGTCGCTGGCTTACCCAATTGCTCCAAAACTTTCTTGCGGACCATGCAACCTTTTGGCGGAATGATTCGCAGAGCAACAACCGTATCGCCAAACGCCTGCACGAAACGCGGTTGCAATGTGACCTTGGTTCCAATCCACTTTTGGCCCGCTGGCTCGCCGGTGATAAAGTGGATTATCTTTTCGTTCGTCTTGCATAACACGAGCAGCTTTTCCTTGCCCTTGAACTTCAATGTTGGCTTGTCGATGTTGCGACCGTCCGCACTCTTGAGCGTATTGCGTTCGATGTACTCTTCAATCTCTACTTCCGCCGTTCGATACTGCTGACCGATAAGCAAGTCTTCGGCATACAGAAAGTTCTTACCAAACGATTCAGACTTCATCGCCTACCTCCACCAGTTCGTCTCGCATGGCCCAATTCGGCACGTAAAGCTCTACTTGCTTCATGCCTTTGTCTACGCCAAACCATTTACCGATTCGTGCCGAAGCTTTCATTCCATCAATAACGCGATGGACATCATCGAAAGCATTGTCAAGGACAATTTCTGGCACGTTGACGACGCATGTATCTGAGTCGTTGCCGATTTCCTGCACCAGGATTTTTACTTCGTGTTGGCCAGAAAAGTTTTGCCGAGCTATGTCACGATAAATTGAAAGACGGAAAGCGTAGTTTTTGTCGGCAGCCACGCGGCCAAAAGCACGTTGCTCAGCGTTGAAAGTGGTCTTCAAATCAGCGACGAGCCGCCGCTTCAGTATGTCAACCCTGCACTTAAATGGTATGCCGGCAATCTCGCCAAAAAGAGTTTGTTCGAACCGAGCATCTTCCAGTAGGTTTGGTGCTTCGTGATGACTGCGGATCTGTTCAATGGCATACAGGCATTTATCATACGCTTCGCGAGCGATGACTCTTTTCCCTTGATTTTCAGCCATAAACTCTTTTACGCGAGCTTCGTAAAACTCAGTCCCTTTTGATGTCGACCGACGTTCTTCGTCAGTCTCCTTTTTGCTCTTTGCCTTGCGAAGGTTCTCAGGCATCAAATGGTAATCGGGCATCACCACATAAAGACGCTCGAACTCTTCAGGCTCAAGCAACAGAGCATGAGTAGCCACACCCAAAGCTTTGCATAGCGTATCCTCGTCCTCCACGCCTTTGTCCATGTACCGCTTCAGACGTCGCATCGAATGCAGGCCATGAACCAGCGTAGAAGCGTTCATCCGGTCTATCTGCTTGTACTCTGCAAAATCCATCTATCGGCCTCCTTATCGTCTGATTCAAAAACGCCCCGCTCTGAAACGAAACCAGTAGGCTTCTACGGGGCTGCCGTCACGTTGACGGCGTAAAGCAAGTGGCAGGAATCGCACCTGCGGGAAGTCTTACTGCCTGATTGTTCCGCCCGACCTCAACTCACTGGCAGACAGCTATTGAAATCGGACACCTACGCCGCACTTGCATGTTGGCCGTCTCTCCGACCTGTCTCAGCCCTTTGCCCTCAGCGACCAGGCTTCAGTCGCACACGTCGCCCCGTAAAGGACGTGTTCAGTCTTTGTCTTGAATAAGCAATTGAGCATCGCCACCTAGCACTCTTGGAGCTACACCGTCCCACTTCTCTAGCATGCGATACCGAACAAGCTCAGGCGTGATTGACTTTGTAAGTAGTTCGTTTGCTTCCGCCTGCGCCTTCGCTTCCGCAAGTATGGACTGAGCTTTGCCGTTAGCGGTCGCGATTGATTGCTTGGCTTCGGCTTCGACTTGACGAACCTTGTTCTCCGCCTCTATAGCTTTCTGTGTCGCCTCAATTACGGAGTTTATGGACTGCATCACACGCTCATCTGCTCTTGGGGCAGACATGAACGAAACCGTATCTAGCGAGAAGCCTTTTTCGCGAAGCTTATGCTCTAGGTCTTGCTTAACAGCATCCAACAGTGCTTGCTTCTTTTCGCCAAAAATCTCGATGGCTTTGTAAGTCCCGGCTACCCGCCCGAATGCATCTCGCACTTGATTTCGCAGATAGCCATGAGTTATGGAGTTAATGTCCTGACGAAACTCGATGAACAAATGTGGCACCTTGTCAGCTTCTAGCGTGTAATTGATGCCAACATCAGCACTGATACTTGAACCCTCTACGCTATTAAACGTAATCGATTCTTTATCCACCCAAGCCATATTTTGCATGAATGTTGGATAGGTATAGACTTCCTCAGTGAACGGGTTGTACCATACTCGTCCTGTTTGAAGAGGAAAGTCTTCGACCCCTTTTTGACTGCCGTACATATTGACTTTGATGCCAACAAAGCCGGGTTCAACACGAGTGCAGCCAGCACAACCTGGAGCCATCAATAAAAGCAACGATAACAAAAGCCACTTCATGCCATCTTCCTTGCAATAAGCAAACCAATCCACATCCAACAAATCAACATAAGCACACCCAGGACGCCAACAGCTACCGACATATCGCTAGCTGCGGTCATCATTCCGCAAATCACACTCCACGCAGGTATCAGCGGGATCAGAAACAGAACCACGACCGCAATCATCGGTGGGTTGATTTTCTTTAACAGATTCCAATTCATGCTCAATAAACTCCAAAACTGAAAGGCCACGTATAAACGCCGCATCAACAATCGCTTCAGCAGTTTCCATGACTAAAACGGTCTCGCCGCAAACGCCAACTGACACAAGTAACAAGCCACCGCACCGACAATCAGAAAGAACGCATTGACTGCAAGCTTATTGAACCGCAATCGCCAAATGACGCCACGCAGTTTGTGAATCCGCCATTCAAGCTGCTCTATCTGCTTTCGCCTCTCTTTGCACGCCGATTGCAACACAGCATTGGTGTTCATCAAGTTATCAATGCGTGGGTCGTCCGTCTCAAATCTTTTGTTCATGCTTACCACGGCTCGCACTCCAATTGATGTTCCGAACTCGCTGGCAACAAACAGCCGCATCATCGAGGCTGAATGTAAATTGTGGATCAATCGCAAAAGCTGTAATGCGACCAATTACCTTGTTCACCGTTTCTTCTGTCCAGGTGAATATCCAAACATGGCCATATGCGTCGGTGTGGATTAGGTGTCGCATTCCGGTATCTCCATGGTTTTTGTCTGGTCGCTTCCTTGCTCGTAGCCAGTGGGTGAGATCCAAACTGCATCGTATTTCAGACATAGGCAAACTTCATTGCCGTATTCATTTTCGTGAACAACCCACTCTTTGGTAATCGCCACGACAGGACCACAGCCAAACTCGCTGCATACTCTATCGCCAACTTTAATAATCATTGGGGCCTCCGTCGCTTCGATTGCCGCCAGTCAGTGCAGGGGCAGGGGGGAGGGGTGAAAGAAAACAATTGCGAAACGCAAGCATTTTCTCCACCGTCTACGTTTTCCCAGTGTGGTAGCTTTCCGCAAAATGGCTCGTTGCTATACGCCCACCATTCGCCGTCTTTGTCCATCGCAACCCATTCAGCCTTAAGCCACGCAGGCCATTGCCAAGCCTTTTTTACAATAACGCAAGCTGTGTCCGCGTAATTGAAACCAGCACAGTGCAGCATTCCAGCGCCATCGATCCAGTGTTCTCCAGCTTTCGGCATGTCAAATCTGTCGAACTCCCATCCCTCCGGCACGTCAACCTCAATCGTCACTGTCTGCTTAGCCATCCTCAATCCTCCATCACAACAACCGCTTTGCCACCGTCAATCACGTAATGCCACTGACCGCATGACTGACCCTCTGGCTTGTATGGCAATGACCGATAACTACGCATCCAGTCTGCCATGTCCAAGCCAGTTAACTCTTCACCGCCGACCAACACTTTCACTGGTCGCCTTCGGGATGTTAGAAGCTCGGCCACTGTGTTTAGGCGACGCTCGGATTCGATGTGGAGGGCGTTCATACTTTGCCTCATGCTTCAATAGGTGAGTAGGACGCGCCAGAGCCATAGCCATAGCCATCGCCATCGCCATAGCCATAGCCATCGCCATAGCCATCGCCAGAGCCATCGCCATAGCCATCGCCATAGCCATAGCCATAGCCATCGCCATCGCCATCGCCATCGCCATAGCCATAGCCAGAGCCATAGCCAGAGCCATAGCCAGAGCCAGAGCCATAGCCATCGCCAGAGCCATCGCCAGAGCCATAGCCAGAGCCATCGCCAGAGAGATTGGCGGCTTTATCAATCCACTCGTTAGCTTTCAATTCACTAACGACCATAGCAGTGGCGACAATCGCATATCGCTTGCACCACTTCAGCACGCCATCGACGCAGGCACCTGCGCGAACAACATCATCGCGAGTGATGTGCGTTAGTGTGCGGCACCATTCGGGAACTAGGCTTTTGTCCATGCTTCCACCGCTGCTTCTGTGCAATCCGTGACGCTGGTAATGTCGTGAAGCAACACCGAAGGCGCTTGCGTGCCGATCTTGCAATCGCGATTTGGGCCAACAGCAGCCAGCCCTAAGAAACCACCAACTGATGCCGCCCATGAAATGCAGCAACGGCAATCGGTTAGCGTCAATGACTTATTAGCCTTCTCCACCGGGTCAACGAACCCAAAGAACACGCCACGATATTGCGTGGTCACCAATACAGGAACTCGCACGACTTTCTTTGTTGCCACAACAACACTCCATGAAAGAAAATTAAACGCTACAGAAACCGCTGTAGCACCGGGCTACCACCAACCGACCACCACAGTCCGTTGATGAAAAAAAGCAGGTAGCACGATTCGAACGTGCTCTGGCGATGAACTACTTCGCACGGCATATCTCGCAAAAGGACCGTTGCTGCATCCCACTCAACCCGCACCCGAATAACTCCACGCGGCTAACCTCTTGCTCGCCACGGTTTAGTCCTTCAACAACTAGCGGTCTTGGCTAGATGTCGCTTCGTGTATCGCAATCCGATTGCGTGCTCCATGTGCCAATCAATCTAGGCGTGCTATTTCAGAATTGCAAGAGCACTAGGAAACTTTTTCGGCAATTCGCGTCCTATTGTTGCGATTCTTTGGGATTTTTCGCAATTCTTTTTTTGAAATCAATCGCATTTGACCGAAGAAAACGACAGTCAAATCGTATGCGCGAACCAGTTGACTGACTCGCTGCTTAGTTACTCCGAGCAGTTTTGCCGCTTGCTCTCGCGTGTAATAGTCGTTTGTGTTCATGTCTCAATAATATACTTGACAGGCGGAAAGTTCAAGCGTATGTTTTGTGGCAAAGGAGAAACAGTAATGCTACCAATCAATCATCTGAAGCGGACTCTCGACCGATGCTGCGGTCAGTGGGAGTTTGCTAGTTATCCAAAGCCTGATTCGTTTCTTGTTCGTTTCTTGAACACAGGCTGGGATAATGAGCCGCAGCCAACACACAAACTTCCTGATGGCTTTACACGATACGACGGGAGCGGCAAACCAAATTTGCCAAACGATACGGAGGTAGAGTTTTGCTTGCGCGACGATGAAGGCAAGCCAACTGATGTTACAACAGTCGGTGGACTCGGCTGGAGTTGGGACGATGAAGATTACAGTCCCGTTGAGCCGTTGCAACTGCGGGAAGGTGGGTGGTATCGACGCGGCGATAATAAAGTAGTTGGTCCATGCAAGCCAAGGTCTTACGGTAATTACCCTTGGAGTGTCGGTGGGTACTGGTACACCAATAACGGCAAGTGGCATACGGATTTAGCAGACCTGCACCTTATCGCCGAAGTCCAGCCGCCAACACCGGAGCCAGAGCAGAACACAGATAGTCCGCTGTATGCAAGCGGCGCTGGCATTTGGTTTCAACTGCAAAGCGTAATTGCTGACCAATCCGAATGGTCTCAAACTACGTTTGGTAGCGATAAGGAACGCGGACCAACTGGAGCATTGAAACACATGCTCAGAGAGGCTCAGGAGTGCATCGATAATTCGCTTGACATTGAAGAGCGTGCCGATGTTTTTCTTCTTTTGCTGGATGCACAGAGGCGCTCTGGCTGGACGTTTGGCGACTTGGTTAACGCCGCCGAAGCCAAGATGAAAAAGAACAAGGCACGACAATGGCCGAAGCCAACTAGCGACGAACCAGTTGAGCATGTGAAGCCACCGGAGCCAGAGCAGTTCAAGGCGGGGGATTGGGTGGTGTGTGTGGATGCTGAGTTTGCTCGTGCTTGGTTCATTGACCAAAGTCCGAGGCAAGTCAAAGAAGCAAACGAGACGTACCTATCGTTCTGTGGCGCGGTTTGGTTGACTCACAGAAAGTTCCGCCGCGCCAATGCCGCAGAAATCGCCGCGTATAAGGAAGCACAAGAGCCATCGAAACGCATTAGCGCTATTTCTTGCAATCACATGGACCATTGCGAATGCGTTGCTCGTATGTGGGTTGGAAAGTGCCCGCACGCCAAGACCGACTACACCAAGCTTGCCGAAGACATAGCAGAGAAGTGTAAAGAAATTGATGCAATGGGCATTCGGTTTCCGCAGCCTGCAAAGTCCGACGCGGATAGCTGGATTGAATGGAAAGGTGGGTGTTTTTATCGTGATTGGAGAATGCAATGAGTGCCACTAAAACAGCTGATTCAAAAAATGCTCGCACATCGCGCGGCATGGATTGCCGAATTTGGAGAGATACCAAGTGGCCAGTATGTGTTGCATAAATGCGACAATCCACGATGTTGCAATCCAGCTCACTTGTTTTTGGGAACGCTCCAGGACAATAACGAAGATCGAAAAAACAAAGGTCGCAATGTTTTGTTTTCCGGTGAACTTAATGGCAACGCAAAGCTTTCTGAAGATACAGTGCGAGCGATTCGAGAATCCAGTTTGAGTAGTCGCAAACTCGCAGTGCAGCTTGGAGTTAGCCATACGATAGTCCTGTATGCGAGAAGACGCGACAGTTGGAAAACCGTTCAACCGACAAGCGAGGCGAATGATGAATCGCATTAACTGGTGGCGTGTCATTCGGAACAATCTTGCTGGCGCAATCACAACCTTCTATGGGCTGGCCTTTGTGGCGTCGATTTGCGTTGGAGAGTCACAGATGTCGTTTGCCGTCGTAACGATCACTGCGCTTTGGCTGTGGCACCAGATGCTTGAAGATGATCGATTGAATGACTCGCTTGAGAAGCGACTTAAAAGACTAGAAAGCGAGGTGAATGATGAGTGACATTACGTGCCCATGCTGCGACGAAGATTTCGACGTGCCGATGGATGAGGGATGGAATCCAGATGGTTTTCAAGTCATCTGTCCAGAATGCCATAAGCTCTTAAACGTAGACGTGCAAGTCAGTGACGTTGAGTACGAGGCATGGCAGTCAAATGGAGAGCCGTGGCCGAAGCCAAGCCAACTCACCGCCGCACAATCCGAAGCCGTCGCCGCGAACCAGCAAGTGATTGTGCTGGCCGCTGCGAATGAGAAGCTGACGGAACGGGTGGCGGAGCTGGAGAACAAACGCAGAGTCTACCACTTTGATGCAAAGGGAGTTGCACTCGGAGCGGAGATAGCCATTGTCGCAGAATCGGTGAATGAAGCTTACGAATTAGCTAGGCAATGGTGTTCTAGCAACAGCGTTGATGGTGAATCGCTGCGTGTTCGTCGGTCATCTCCATTTCACGGATCTATGGTTGTTTATGGATGGAATGGTGACTACTGATGAGCAGCGGTGATTACTTCATGCTCGCCGTATGTGCATTCCTATTTGTTGCGTGGTGGGCTAGTCCGAAAATTGAAAAGGCGACCACTACCGCCACTTGGAGAGGCCAAAGTCGTGGCGACTTCTTATCACATAGACCCAGATACGCTTGATATTACTGAGGTTGAACCCAAGCCGACTGGGGTGATGCTGGCCATCGACTTTGGTTGGACTCGAAGTACGACGAGGATCTAGTTGAAAACTTGTTACTTAGCGACAGCGTGTCGCCGAAGGAGAGTGAGTGATGGAAGACGAATCGGTTGACGAAGAGTATTTCAGTGACCGATGGGAGCGAGTTACCGAAGATGAGTTCCTGGAGTTTGAGCGGATTGAGAACAATCGCAGCAAGCGGCCTGATCTCCATGCGTTTCTGCTTCTTGATGAGTTGTTTCCTGGCGACTGCGATATTGTGTGCCATGCAGAGCACGATCAGATCTGGCTTGAGATCGATGACGATCAGGCTGCAACAATGACGGATGCGCAATTGATCGAACTTGCGCGATGTGGAGTTATGTACAGCGATGGACTTTCGATGTTTGTTTAGGAGTTTGTGATGGCAAAGAAGACAGGCAAATACCAAATTCCATACGACCATAAGGGAAACTTCCAGCACTACCCAGAGCCGAGTTACTCAGGCAGTACAAGGCGCGAGCCAAAGTGGCGTGACAACGATCCGTTCTTCGCAACCTTGCGCATAGACCAAGGTTGTACGCAAGCTGAAATTGCCAACACCTACGCAATGGCTCTTGTGTCGTCGTGGCCGACCGATTGGAAGCGAGTCAACGAAGCCATTGTTGCTAAGTGGCCGAAAGGACTGAACCGCGTCAAAACATGGGCGTGGAAGATCGTCAACAGTAAAGGCCAATGGCAGCCAGGGAAGAAGCCCACACCATGACCAACCTTTTCGCCGCGCAAACGTTCGTCGCCGCTTACATGGCCGCTCTGCTGTGGATGGATTGGATATGCCGATGAAGATACTGGAAGCCGGACATAAATACGAACTTGATGGATACGATGGATCGCATCCACAAGAACTGGAGTTTCTGAAGCGAGAAGGGGAAGGCTATCCGTTCAATTATGGCAAGCATGGCGGAACGAATTGCCAGGAGGTCTTACGAGCCCTGATTGACCGAAGCGAATACCTACAAAAGCAAGTCCCATGTTACGAAACCGAGTCAATTATAGGTCTACTAAAAACCGCACTTGTGCTTTTTGAAACCAGAGCGGCGAGACGACACGGATTAACAATCGATGCCGAGTCATCTCAAAAATTTTCTAGTGGCCCCTTTTGCAAACAATGTGGTCACTTGGTCTGTAAGCACTCTGGGGTGAACCATGCTCCTAACAACTAAAGAAGTCGCTGCCATACTGCGAATATGCCCGGCGAGTGTGCGTACATTGTGCGACGAGAAAAAGCTGCCGTGTATTCGCCATCGACCAGGTGGACATCGGAAGATACCAAGCGATGCAGTGGATAAGTACATCGCGAGTTTGACCAACAGCGTGGAAACATTCACGCCGGTTGTCGTTCAGTACGAGGATTGCAAGACTGATTTTCGAGAGATGGGTAGGCAATTAAGGAGAGCGAAGTAAATGACACTTGATGAGTTTTCAAAAGTCGTAAGCGAAGCCAGCAAGAACGCGCATTTGTTCGTTGCTGATGGATATGGATTTAAGCAAGTTCGGTCGGTTTCTCTGCGGATGGACGACGATGGCACGCTTTCGGTGTTGATGCATCCTAACCACATGCCAGATCGAGTCACCACTGAAGACGCAAAGACGCTTGCACTCCAACTGAAAATGATTCGCGAGCTGCTAGTTAAAGAGCCTCAACTAAAACAGGATTTTGACGATTTCGACGGGTTCTTCGTTCATTGGAACGAAATCATCGACGCACTAGCCGAAGCTGGCGAGGAATACCAACAGTATTCGATTTCGCCAATGGAGCTTTTGCAGCAACTCATAGACGAGCGAAACGAACTCAAAGCTAAGCTAGATTCGCAAGACTCGACTAACTCCGCAACCCCCTAGCCGCCTCAACAATATAGTCTCTTGCTTGCTCCAAATGCCCGTAGTGCCGAGCGATCATCTCGACTGACGTTCCGGTCATCTCAGCGACAACAGCCGCATGCAGCCCTTGCACCATTGCCCGCGTAATGAACGTGTGGCGATAGTCGTAGGCAGTTAGGTCTAACTTGGCACGTTCCGCCGTCTGTTCGATTCGTCGGCAGATGGCACGCATTGTCCAAGGCTTGTTGCGAGCGTTCAGGAAGACGTAGCCAGAAGGTTTCTTATGCGAGGATAACAAAGCTTGTGCATTGGCTGGAAAGTAAAGGCCTTGACCTGTTCCCACTTCAGCGACCGCAGCTCACCCGGCCTTGCACCAGTCCACCAGAGAAACCACAGGAACGCCCGCACGTTCGGTTTAGCCTTGGAGACAATTAGCCGATGTTCATCCAGACTTATCAACCGTTCCCGCCGAGCCCCCTTCTCTAGCTTCATGGCAGCCAGGGGAGAGGACGATATGTATCTACCAACTGCCCAGCCTAGTATTTGCTTCAATACCTGTGCTTCGGTTCGCTCGTAGGCTTGGCTGCGATCCTCTGGCATCCAGTCGACCGCCACTTTCTCCGTTATCTGGCTGCACTTAATTCGTGGGTTCGCTTCTGAGAATGCCGCAACCGTTCTGCAAGCACGATTAAGCCACTGGAAAGACACTAGGTTCGCTTCTAACCGCCGCTTCTGCATCTCCATCCATTCCGTCGCAACCTTGGCAAACAGTGCGTCAGAATGCGTTTGCGTGCCATTGGCTAGACCTAGCTTCCATAGCCGGTATGCCTCGCGCTTGGTGTTGGCTAGTTTCTTGCGTTTACGCTTGCCGGTTTGAGCGTCCCTGTACATCAAGTACCACGCTCCACGGAATGGATATGGCTCAGACATGGCGACAGCCTCTGCGTCCAAAGTGCGTCCAAAGCGGTTGAGGCTAGTCCCATTTTTCAGGGAAAACAAGCCTTAGCAGTACGTCCCGAACGGAAGGAACAAACAACGTTTTCCTTAGCGTTTCAATTGACGAAACCCGCTTTTTGCCTGCCTTTCAATTCGCCAAGATTGATACAAAACGCGAGCGATTGTGAGGATTGGGATTTTGCTTGCGTCCTTTTTGCGTCCACCCGCCCGGAAACTATTTTGGGGAATCTTTGATTACAGGCTTGCACTGTTTCAAGCCGATGTTATTCTTACATGCGTACTGAACGCAACCGCAAAGGAAACGAATGATGACACGCACAGTAATAATCACAAGCAAGTTTTACAAGACAATCTTTGCCGTTGTTCGCGGAACTTCAGAACAGGTTAATGCCCTGCTCAATCTTGACCCGTCAGCTTACGGCTACAAGTCTTACGCTCCTAGCGACTGGAGCTATAGTGGTGAAGTTATCGATCTTGCTAACCTTTCGACACAGCAAGCCGCCATAGACATTATCAGGGGTATTGCATCTCTTCCCGCTGAATCAAGGTGGCTAGTACGATGAAGCGGATGCCAAACACCAAGAAGCGATTAGAACTCTTGGAGCACCTAAGAAACGGCGGGTATCTCGAATCACACATAGGCGGATGGTACGAGAGTCCATCAAGAGGCGGAGTAAAGCTAAGGGTTGAAACGCAAGACTGGCTAGAAGCAACTGGAGAGCTAGTTGAAGTCATAAAAGACGGCAAGCATCTTAGGACTTACCGAATTTACCACAAAGATAAAGTTCCAGCACAATTGTGACTAAAAAACAACCCAACACCCACGGCGGCAGTCGTCCAAACGCAGGCCGCAAGAAAGACCCCAACGCCAAGAAGTCATGGGCACGCAAGTTGAGCTTGGACGTTATCGCCTATCTCGACTCAACACCCAACGCAGTGGAGACGCTTGAAACGACTATCCGCAACAGTAAAGCCTACAAAACATGGAACCGCAAATGACCATCCCCGAAACACCTAAGCCAATTGCCCGCTCAATAGTACGTGAGGCCACGCTCCATGAGCACATCGAGATGCAGCTGATTGCTGGTTGTCATGAAATCACCATCCAGCACCACGGCGGCACAGTCACGCTAACACCGGATCAGGGGCGGCAAGTGCTGGCGGGTGGGGAACTGGTGGTTGATGCGTTGGGAGTTGATGTGAGATGAATATTCGACAAAGACACGAAGATCAAATCGATGCTGACGAAGCGGCTGAATGCTTTCTGTTGCAAACCATGACTATGATCGATGGCAGCTTCCCAAGACCGAACGAAATGCGATTGAAGTGGTGGAACCTAGAAAACGACGACGGACGCTGTGGAACATTGTCGGCAGATGGTCGTGTTGTGGCCTCTGTTACAGTGACTCGCGACCAATGGAACTGGTCGGAGGTTTGCGGCGTATCTTTTGTTTAATGTCATCATGCACCGCTACCTCCCGCACCTAGTCCTGCCGTTATTTTTCGTCTGTCTGGTGGCAGCCGTGGCGGGATTGGCGTTTGGGGTTTCCTATTGGGCAGTAACTGGAGTTTGGCCTTAAATGCACACTACAAAGATTGACGAATTGACATTTCATCACAACGGCGACTATGACGGCGAAGTGATAATCATGGGCGCAAATGTCACGGAAACCGAGTTCGGCCCAGAAGTTCGCGTCGACTTCAACGCACTAAAGCAACTTGTCGCAAACTGTGTGCGTGACCGGATGATTTCGGCTTACGAGTCAGCAAGCTCCGATGAGATACTGTTTGATGCAGTTGCCAAGCGAGTGCAGCTGCTTAACGACTGAATTGGCGTTTGGGGTGGGATACTGGTTGGTTACGGGAGATTGGCCGGGATGAGATTCGTGTTTTTAGATATTGATGGCGTTCTCGCTCCGTTTAGGCAGACGTTTCAATACAAATACATCCTGCAAGACCTGATTCCTCCAAACGGCTGCCTGATGTTTGATTCTGGCTGCGTTGCTGAGCTTAACGAACTTTGCTTGGCTGCTAGGGCTTCAATCGTCGTTTCCTCGTCGTGGCGTCACTACATACCAAATCTAGAAACAATGCGAACGATGCTACGCGAACAGGGAGTAGCCTCGCCAGTTTCCGGCATGACACCGGAAGCGACTGATAACTGGGAAGACTGCTCACGTGGTGCCGAGGTTAAGCATTTCCTAGAAGGATTGGATGTTGAAGCATTTGCAATACTTGACGACGCTGACATGGGGTGGCGTGGGCTGGAAGACAAATGGGTAAAGACTAATTCGTCTGCTGGACTAACACGCGAAGATGCACGTAAAGCAATGCAGATAATGGGCGTCACATTTCGAGCGTACTAAACTCCGCACACTCCCGATAGTTCAACCAGGAGGAAGACGATGGACGTTCGCGTTTTCAGCACTGCCCTAATTTGCGTCGGTATTTGCATGACAATGGGATGGCTACCGGCACTCGGAGCTGGCTTGATTATGTCTGGTCTTGCGAAAATTCAGGACAACCATTGCAGCGCCTGTAATTAGCAGATGTCAACGTGTCCGCCCCAATCGTCGCAAACTCAACGATGACTTTATCGCCGCAGTAACCACCGAAGTAATGGCAGTGGTATATCGTTCCACACCCGCAGGACGCTTTGCCGGCACTGGGGCCGCGATGTTGGCAGATGCTGGGTTTTGCCAAGACAATAGGAGTGCCATTCATTCGGCACGGCTCGTCCTCGCGATGGAGCATCAAGCAGACTAGACATGCTCTCATGTTATTTCCCAGTCTGCCCCTAGTTCACCTGGATTGTAAGTAGGAGCCATGCTTGCACTCAGTCCAACCAAGTCGGCTGCGGATGTCTTTGTGTACTCTTGCGATATACCGCAAATCCAAGTGATTGTCCCAGCGTAATTCGTGTTCAACGCGAAATAGGAAGACTCAATAAATCCGCCAGCACCCGTTACGGTTCGCTCATATCTGATTGGATTTCCAAATCCGCCTGTCTGTGTAACCACGTATCCAAGAGCCTCCATTGACGCTTGGTCCGGTACTGGTGTCGTAATATCACACCCGCTGCCGGGAGTTCTATATTGAACGGAATAACTCATGAACGCAACCGAACGCCAATACTTAGTAGCACCATCGCAAAAGGTTTCTACGGAGATATTGAAGTTGGCTCCCGAATGCTGATCTGACCCAGTGGTAACAGGAGTTCCGCCAGTTTCGCAAATGTACCCAGAAGAGACGTTGAAACTATTGAAGGTTGGAACGCGAAAAATGCCGTGGTCGGCTGGGTCTCCGCTGGTGCACGATGTCGGACCAGTTATGCGGATGGTAGGCCAATTGCCTGGAAAGCTAACATACTCCACGCATTCCGTTGCAAAGGCTCCAGCTGTACACGCTGCTCCCGTTACTGGTGTCAACACTCCAATGCGCGGCGTGTTTAGTAGCGTTGCGCCAGTGCCTTCAATTTGTATCTGCGTTATGTCGCCAATCTCAGCGAGCCAGTTATCACGACAAACGCAACCGCAACAATCGCAGCCTGGGTTGTCTTGCTTGAATTGGCTAGACACACTTCACCACTACAAATTCGTAAAGGCCAGCTTCGTTTAAAAGAACGGTGCCCCATGCTCCAGAAGCAATCGCACCACCTGGATTCCAAACGGTAATGTCGTAGTTCGCATCACTGACAGTGCCATCGGTTAGCACGTTATACCGATCGCAGGAAACGGAGGTCATTGCTCCAGTTGTGTTGTCGCGAGCTGCACAGGTTGCTTTGGTCTTGACGTGAATGAGACGGTTGTTCGTCACAACGCGGAAAACATTGCTGCCGATGTCATCGGCACCGTAAACAATGTATGGCCCAGTGTGCTGAGTCAAATACCACTGGCCCACCGTAGGACCCCAGCTATGTCCCTCTGTCGCTGTGCCAGTGCTCTTGTAGACTCGAAAGACAGGGCCGCTCTGGGCTGTTCCATATTTGCCATCGGCAACCGGAGCTTGACCGTTAAAAAGGAACGATACCCCGCCAGTTGTTGGCTTTGTTATCTTGACGTAATTCTGACCGCCAGCCTCGACTGTTCCGGTCACTTCCATACAACCCCAGGCAGGAACTTCTGCTCCTGAGTCATTGCGGAAGTAAACACGATCCGGCTGTAGGACTTGCTCTGGTTTGCGGCCGCCTGGAATAACGAAGCCATTGTCTCGCAGGTATCGAACAACCTCCAAGACCATGCGTGCATCAGCTGGACTATAAACACCCGCTTGTGTCATGCTTTGGCCGTGTTGCTCACCACAATGCGAAGGTCAAGCAGCGATGCTGTCGTAGCTACTCCAAGCGTTGTGATGTAATCGCCGCTTGCTAAGTCTGCAACTGGGCAAATCGCACCAGTCGTTACGGAGACTGCATAGACTGTTCCGACAACAAGAGTTGCACCTAAATTCACTAACGCAAGACCCGGCGAATCAGCTGGCACTGCCATCGACGAATAACCATCGGTAGACGCTGGGGTAAGTGCTATGCCAGCTGCTACAGATGACGCCAGCACGTCGGCATCGCACTTATAGAACTTTGAATCCGATGTACTCTGGTAAAGCGGCATACCTTGAGTGACGGCCTCGCCAACTTGTACGAGTCGCGTTTTAAGCGTCGATGCCCCGATAGCTACGTTTGCCGCAGTCTGTGTTAAGTCAGCCATGTCATATCAGCCCTAATGCGTTAAACGGCAAGCTGCCTAGCGTCTGGAACTCTAGCCAGTCAGCCCCTGAAAATGATGTTGACAAAGGATCAGCCAACGTGCCGTCCCTTTTTAAAAGAACTGGAGTCGTGCTAGGCGACTTTGTTCCAAGATCCCAAGCAATGTGGGGAGTCGCACCTGCTGTATCGCGAACCTTGAAGCCCTCGTGTCTTACTCGCTTCCACCACGCTTTTGCAGCTGTCGTGCGGTATGGTTCACGAAACTGGATTGCGGCGCTTACTCGCCAGTAGGCAATCGCACCGTTTACAAATATTGCTTCGGATGAGTCATCGATGAGTCTTGCTGTGCCAGGAGGCCAGCCAAGAAACACATCGGAGTTGACAGCCCGACGATAAGCCCGCAACGCATATCGATTCACCCCTAGGAAGTTGCGAGTAATGTAAACAACGTCGTCGTAGATTTTTTCTCGGATGCCAGCTATTGGCTCATCGTTCTTGTTGGCTATAGGCTCGCCGTTGAAGTCTTCGTCGATCTCTGCGTCCTCAACGGAAACGCCCCAGCGAATTGAATAGCCGGTATCAGTCGGATTACCAGACAAGTCTCCCAGAGGTCCAGTCTCGCCTCGATAGCTGCAAATGATGATGGCAAACACTGGCCCGACTCGTTCAATGGAACTTGATTCCATTATGACGGCACTTGTGCCAGGATAACTGTCACCGACTTGCGGCAATCCGGTTGCGGAATAGGCGTTTTCAATAGCATCATCTGACGAGAGAGTGACCGTAAAAGCACGCTGGAGCACAACGGTGGTTCTGAGACCATCGCTCTGATAGTTGCTTGTTTGCCTAGACCACATTTCCAGTGCTGGGCCAACTGTCATTTGACCACCTGCACTTCCAGGAACTGACCACGACGTTTAGACTCTTCGTAAATGCGTTCTAGGGTCTTGCCGTTCTTTGCCGTTTCTTCGGCTGTTTTCCGTTGAGCTTCTTGGAGTTTCCGCAGTTCCGTAAGTTGCTGGTCTTGTGCTGTGCCTCTCGTCATAACGCGAGACTCAAACGCAGGTAGTGAGCTGGGGGTTTTTAAGTTTGCGAATTGCTCTCTGACTCGCAGGTCTTCTTCAGCCTCTGCCAATCGTTGTGCGGTAGCTTTGGACAGCCCGTCTTGCTCTAGGCGATACGCCGCCGCTGCTTCACGACCTTTCTCTAACTCAATACGCCTAGCCTCTAAGTCGATAAGTCGCTTTCTTTCTAGTTCTTCAATTCGCTTCAGGCCGTCTTCCTCTTTCTTGCGAGCCAGTTCCATTTCCTGCTCGTTTTTTTTCTGCTCTTCCAGTTTGGCCTTTAGTGCGTCTCGTTCTTCAATCAAGACTTTCGCAACGCTTTGTTGCTCTGGTACTGCATTACGAGTAGCCTCAAGCGATTGCTGTTCTTCCTTTGTAGCCTTCAGTAGCTCGATTTCATCACGAAGGGTCTTTAGGAAAGAATCGGATTTGTCTTTTGCTGCATTCTCGGCCTTGCGAGCCTCAATAGATTTAGTTCTCTCGCTCGTGAGGTCTCGAAGGGATTCTGACTCTCTGTCGAAACTGTCTCTCAGTGCCTTAAGGTTTTCCAGCTGATCGCGTGCAACGTCTACGTCTACTTTTGCACGATCTTTCATCCATGCCGCGTTGAACGCTTTTTGCTTATCGGCCAACCTTGCTTGTGCGTCGGCTATTTGCTTGTCTAGGTCTGCCGACTGTCTTTCAAGCCTCGCGGCTGCTTCGGCGGTTGCTCTCTCTCTATCAACTGGATCGCGAACCAAAGACAAGTCTACTTTCATCTCCCCATAGGCTTTTTGCCTCACGTCGCCCATCGCGGCCGATGCACGAGTAAATTCCTTTTCAGCGTTCTTGGCAGACTCTGTGGCCTTGTCAATCTCAAACCACCAAGAAGCTACTGTCTCAGTTACTTTGTAAGTGACAGCACCAATAGCCGCAGCAATACCAACTTTGAAGGCCATCGCTCCCACTGTTCCGGTCTTGGCTACTTCAGAAAATGCAGATACTTTTTCGGTGATCTGTCCTAGCTGTGCAGAGAATGCACCAAGAGCACTGCCGCCAAAGGCATTTGCAAGCGACCCTACGATCTCGACCGACGCCTTGGTCTTTTGTCCTGTATCTTTGGCTTTCTTCGCCATGCCTTCTAAATCAGTGCCAACGGTCTTGATAACCGATGACGCCTGGTTGTCGGCACTGATTAGGATGCTGATTGATTCGCTTGCCATTGTCTGACTATTCGGTCTTCCGTGTTTTGTAAGAACTGACTGGCTTCAACGAACTGTGCCGACTGCTCTAGTGCTCCACCGCTGATTGGCATGACGCCTTTCGCGAACAAATCCGACAGTTGGCAAAACTGCCTTAGTCCTTTCACCTCGTCTTGCGGACAGCCCGTTAACTCCATCCGTCCGTCTTTACATTCACTGCATCCGTAGCCGCGACAGCTTGGGCATTCGATGTAGTACCGTGCTCCGGTCTTCATCTCGCAGCCATTGCCACAGCTACGGCAAAGCTCACCGCAACGAATCATTGCAGCGAGCGTTAGTCTTTTTTTTCGTCCGGTCCTAGCTGCGAAGCGTAGAGCACAGACCGCAATAGCTCTCTGGCTTCGGCGTAGTTCAGTAGCTCACCAATGGCATCTTTACTAAATGGAATTGGCATGTCTTTCCAGCCGACAACCACTTCGGAAAGCCGCTGCAATGTTTCTTCAAACAGTTCAGCCGTTGTTGTGGTCTCGTCGGCCAGTTTGTCGATAGTTGCACAGATGTTCATCTGCCCACGCATCGACTGACAGCGAACAAGGAACGTTGGCCGTGGTGTCTTGTCTTCGTCGCTTTTAAGCCAAACTGGGAACGTACTACTAGGGTCGCAAAGAATAGGCATTAACTGCTCGCCGTGAAGGTAATGGAGAGGCAAGCGTCGTGCGTTGCCCCGTTCTTGTTGCATGCCATCTCGACCGAATCAACCGTGAGCTTGTCCCGGTCGGCATGCGTAATTTTCATAATCTGTGCTTTGGGGGCATCGAACTGGAGCTTGCTGTTGCTGACGCCGCCTAGATGCAATTCCAAGGCGTACTCAGTATTCGACAGCCACGATCCATGACGGTCTTGCGTTGCCACAAGAACCTTTTCAGGGTCGATGGTTATCTTGGGATAGCGGTCTGTGATGATGCCAGCGATGTAGCCCGATGCTGTCGACGGGTCTTCTCGCATGTGGATGGTGTTGCCGGAATCGATGACCGCCTGTGCGGCCCGCAGTTCAACGTCATTCCACTGACAGACGCCAGATGCCCATTTGTAGTTTGTATTTGCCGTATAGGTCGGCGTGAGGATAGAAGCGTCTGTCTCGCCGCCCCAGCAGCCCATAAACTCCCAGTCAATCCATGCTAGCTTGCCAGCTACCAGCGTGGCCTTGAAGTTACCGACCGCTCCAGTCACTTTACGCAGCACATCGTTGACATAGTGCGAAAACGTCAAGCTACGTGGGTCACTGGTTGTCGTTCCTGTGGCTGCACTCTTTGGCGAGTAAGTTTGGCTGCTCTTAACCCAACCGCAAGCCGGGAAGAACTTCTCAGCCCACGAAGGCTCAGTAGCTGAACCGTCCCACTCCATGTAAGTCTTGAAAGTAACCTTGGCTTGACGTGCTTGCGACTGAGCTGGTAAACGATCGAAGCCGCCTTGGCTCTCTCGCTCTTCCATTTCAATCAACGGCTCAATCTTCGCATTGAAGATATTGTCGGTGGCATCTGCACCCGATGGCGTTGCGTCTGTGCCGACAGTCGACTCCAGCTTTGCAGCTAGCAGCGAAATTCTATCCAGCATGTCATGTCAACTTCTCCGTGAAGCAAACATGATGTATGAAAAAGCTAACCGGCTTCGTTGCAACTCCACCGGCTAGCGCTTCACGGTTCTATATCAGCCCGCGTCTGACCATGACCGCTCTTACTCTTCGTTTGATTTGTTTCTCTAGTTCAGCGTCCGCAAACTCTGCCGACTTCTTCGTCGAGCCACGCTTAACAAACACGCCCCACGGTGACGGACCTTTCAGCTTCACAATTGGAAGCCGCGTCTTGCCAACACGCTTGAACGCATTACCTCGCCAACTGACTTTCATTGCTCCCGGCTTTGGCCCTTGGAAGCCGCCAGGAATCGTTGTCCGCCCCTTGCTCTTGCTGATCTTGGCCGACACGCCCGCTCTGGTTTGCCGTGCTCCAAATTCGCGTAAGGAGATCCGGTTCGTCTTGCTCAGCGTTACTTGTGCTCGGAGGCTATCTTTTGACGCCTTCTTACTCTGTGCTAACGTCTGGGCAATTGCCTTTTGAGGTGCCGCCAGTTCTTGCGTTACCTCTTTCGCCATGTGCCTTTGAGTTGCCTTAGCAGTTGCGTTAACAGCCGTGGCAAGCTCTCGTGGCAATCTGTCTGCCTGTTCGCCTAACGCTTTGACCAGCTCGGATATACCGGTAACCTGGATGCCAATCACCGCTGCACCGTATGGTCGTACTCGCTGACTCGATAGGTAACGATGAGCGGATACTTGCTGCCCGCCACCTCTCCATCTGTCTGCGTAAACAGTTCTGGTGATCCAAACTCGGAATTGACTGCGTAGCCGCCCATCGTGTACCAGTCGCTTAGACCAAGCGTCACAGCTCTGACGACTTCTGCTTGCATCTCTTCGTCGTTAATCGCCCTTGCCTGCGTTTCGCTACCGCCGTCGCGGCAAATCAAATGCAGATTAAACGTGATGTCGAAACCAACACCTGGCGGATTGCCGGGGATGTCGATTGCATCGTTTCTTGCCTTGGATTGATCCACAATGATGCTCAAGTGCTTGTAGCGTGGCTGTTCTCCGTGCCGGTCTGGTCTCACCACTTCCGAAACGTCAAAACTGTAGCCATTGCTCTCGGTTATTCCCTCAAGTCTCGACACAACAACAGCGGCAATGCGTTCTGAGATAGGCGTACTCACCTGACTCTAAACCTCACCATTCCGTTGCTGTCGTCGTCCATCAAAGTTATTTCCCGTCGCTTAGCTAATCCGCTTTGCTCCAGGGCAATCAATACTTGGTCTTTGCCATCGTCTATCTCGTCCGCTAAGATGCCTATGTCCGCATCGTCAATCACACTGCACGTCACTAGCTGAGCCGGTACTCCCGTAGGACCAACTTCTACGCTACGCTTGACGATGGCCTGAATACTTCGGCCATCTGCACCGCGTGGGTAGTAGGTAATCCATTCGCCAAACTGCCGGACCAGCGAAACCGCCGATCCGCGTTTGAACTGAGAGCGAAAACGACTCATTAGGTAGTCACGTTGCTGAGTAGGTGACCAGCTTCTGGATACAGCACTTGCTCGCCGGTTTGGTGGCGAACACGAACCACGTCACCGCGTACCGTTTCATCGCGATACGTTTCAACAGTTCCGCCGATACGCGAACCGTCTTTCGACCAGTGGAAGGTACGACCAATGCAAGGATCAGCCATATTCACGCTGGTGGAGACCTTGCAGACCATCGCATACTCGCCGCTCCAGATTTGCGTCGGCGTTGCTGACTGTCCCTCTTTGGCACTGTTGCGACTTGCGCCTGCAACGATGATGTAATCCAAATCAAAGACGGCCTTTAGCATTTCCTTTGTGACATCGGAAGGCTTTGATGGACTTCCAGCGCCAGCTGAGTTAATGCGCTCGATGATGGTCTCGCAGTTGCGAAGATTGCGAAAAACCTTTTTGTTGATGACCAAAGCGTTGGCCCACAATCCGGAGTTGTCGTAAATCTTCTGAACGGCTGCCTCAACATCCGTAATTGGCACCGCATTAACGAAATCATCCCACTCGTTGGTGATGGCGGTCGTCAATGCTGATCCAGACCATGTGGTGGTATTGAAAACAGCGTCAGCAACTCGCTTTTCCGCGTTTCGTAGCACTGCCGAGAATGCGCGAGCTGTAGAAATCAACTCAACGTCGAAGTAATCGCGATACGCTTCTGAATCGTTGTCGTCGATTGGCTCTTCTGCGCCGTTTTCCTGGGTTACATAGGTAACCGGATCGAATTTCCATTTACCGCGTGAGTAGCCACCGCCAGGAGCGCGAGCTGTGTCGCGCTCTTGCAGAAGCTGTTCAATCGGAAGCTTGCCAAAGTTTCCAGCATTGGACTGCACGTCCACAACTGGGAAAACTTCGGTAGCAATGAATCCCTGTGCATCCATCTCCAAGTCAAACTCGAAGAAAGAAGCCAGGTCTGGCCGGCGGGTTGCCAGCGAACTTGAAGGACTAGCCATCGTCTTATCACTTTCTCACCAAGCAACAAGACAGTTTTGTGTAAAACCAGCGGGCTTTGGTGGCCACCTCCACCCGCCAGTGCTTGGTGATTCGTTACGACTCGACGACGTAGCTCATCATTACGTCGATATGTGTCGCTGTAGTGACATCGCTTCCGGTCTTGCCAACCGTTATCGCGGTATTCACATCATTGGCCACATAGCTGACACCGCCAGCCAAGATCGTCGCACCGGAAGCGCCAGACTTTAGCTGAGTGTTCTGAGTAAGACTAGCTTGCGCAAACGCTACGAGCTTGACGCTCGATGTCGACTGCGTTCCTAAGATGTCAACAGTGGTAACGGCACCGGCAGCACCGCCAACCGAAATTGCAGACGCCTCAATCATGCGGTACTTAAAGCCTGGGACAGCCGTTAGCAAGGTAGCACCAGTATTGATCTGTGCAATCGTAAACCGAGTACGCACATGCTGAACGCCAGTTGGAGAGCCACTACCAGGCGGCAGGACCTCAATAACATCGTTATTGGCTGTTGCGGCTTCTTTGGCTTGACCAAGCTTAACCGTTCCAGTTGCTGCGACTTTACCGCCAGCTGCGGCAAAGACATCAGCGCCTGCTGTGATAGCCTCACTGGCGACCATCATGCGTGTGCCCTGAGCACTCCAAAGACGCACAGCGACATAATCGTCGGCAGCAAGCGCCGGAGCGTCTGTTGTGCCTACGCCTCGCTCGCCAGCACCTGCTACTGCAATCTTGCCAGTCGACAGATACGACACTCGCAAGTTTTCTGCCACCGCCGCCGTGGCTTGGAATGTTTTGGTCGGCGTTACAACATACTGCGACATTTCATTGGCCTCCTAATGGCCGATAGTTGATTGAGCTTTACTTGCGAGACTTGTTTGACTCGGCGACCATCTTTTCGCGCAAGCCTGGGTTCATGCGGTTGACCATTGCAACTGCCTTCATGCGGTCGCCGTTAGCCTTCGGGATTGCGGCTTCTACTAGGCTGTTCCACTTTTCGGTAGCTGCCATTGGGGCCGTACTCGTTGTTACGCGAGCGACCGGAGTAACACCAGCGCGAGCCTTTGGAGCAGTTGCCTCTACTGGCGTTTCTTCCATTGCGTCGGCTGGCTCGTCTTCAGTAACAGTTTCCGATTCGGCTTTAGCGGCTAGCTGTTCTTCCATTGCCTTGCACTTGGTCATCAAGTCAGCATTCTCAGCCATCAGCTCTTCAACGGCTGCCGTGGCTACTGAGGCCAAAGGCAACTCTTTTTCGAGACAGCCGATATAAAAGCTGTCCTTCATCTTCGGGTAAGCCGCCTTGATTTCCTTGATGGATGCAGCGACGGGCTTTTGCGATTCGGTCGACACAGGCTTCTCCTTTGTCGGTTCGCGGTTTTCGCCGTCAGAGCCAGCACCGAACAGCGCTGCATAAACCCTTTGCGGCATTTTTGAATGTCTTGATTGCGGGACGACTCGCGTGGGAACTCGTATTGGATTTATCGTATTAACGAAACCCATAGCGACAGCTTCCGCAGCGTTCATGTACGTGTCAGCTGCCATCATGCTGACGACTTGTTGTTCTGGTAGTCCCGTTTTCCGAGAGTAAGCAGACACCATGTCTTTCTGTAGCTTCTCAAGCAGCGCTGCGCTTTTTGTAAGCTCAGAAGCCGTCGCATACTCGCCGATTCTTGGCTCGTGAATCATCACGTAGCCATTTTCGACAATTTCAACCTCATCGAAAGCCATCGCAATGTACGAGGCAATCGAAAATGCAGTCGACTCGATAACAGCCTTTTTCGGTCCTGGATAGTTAGCAAATGATTCATACATCGCCAACCCATCGAACACAGATCCACCCTCGCTGTCGATCCGAACAACCAAAGGCTCAGCGGAGTCCATGCTTGCCAGCGTCGTCTTTATTTGGCGCGCAGTGATTCCGTCTTCACCTATCGATCCATAAATCAATATCTGGTTAGGCATCAGGCGTTGCTCCTTGCTCGCGAGCTTGTAGGCTCAGTAGTTTGGGGTCTTGTACGGTTGCCTGAATGCCGTTTGCCATTGGAAGTGGCAATAGATGAAACCACTGAATGCCAGCCCCTGGATACTTCCCATTGATGAGGGTGCATCGCTCAAGCGCTTTTTCTATGGCATCGCCGTGATCGTCAATCTGTTCTGAGTAAATCTCTTCCCATTCGTCGCCGTGTTCGGCGTGCATACGCCTTCGGCTCGTCTGGGTCATCTTCATTCGTATCTCGTCGCCTTGCCCGTCGCCTACCGGGTCGATATACGACCACCGTGGAGCATTCCACTTATGCCCAAAGACATTTGTTATCTGTTCAGCGTCATCAGTTAGGATCGACTTAACGTCGTCATCCTCAAGAAACTGAAGCACCTTCCACTCATAAGTAGGCGTGTGTAGCCTGCTTATTAAGTTGTCTTGATGAAAACGAAATCCTTTACGGGCTTCGTCTACTGCTCCACGCCAACCGCTGAAGTTTGTTTCCGATCCGTCCATCAGAACCAGGCAGAGGGGCAGCCCTAGATTGACACCAATCGTTTGCAGGATGAGCTTGACTTGTTCAAAGTAGCCAGCACTTGGAGTATCCGGCGAGAATCCCTCTATCTTCGTGCCTGGGTCACTAAAAACTTCCATGCCGGGAACTATTCCTTCAAGGAATCTGCGTCCCGATGGTGTTGTCTCTGTTGACCGCTCTCCATAGCCTGGGTTTTTGACTGGCAGTGCGGTATTGCTGCCATTTGCTGGCCGCTGGTGAAGTATTGCAAAACACGCGGCAACCTGTTGCTGCACAAGCTTTGCGAATTGCAAATCGCCAAGCATACCTGCCGACTCGAATATTGCAGCCAAAGCACTGACACCACGAGTCTGGCTCATTCGCTTTGGGTTGTACACATGAAAGACCTGACGCATTCCGTCTTCGTCTAGCGTGGGTACTGGAACAGCTTTTTCCTTACGCCCTTGCGGGTCAATGTCGTCTTGCATGATCCAGTAGGCTACGCGAGCGCCGTACTGATCTTTTTTCACACCTAGAACAGTATCCTCTTGAGTCGAGTCAGTCTGAATTGAGTGGCCTTCGATGAACTGCAAATGGCCAGTATTCAGTCCGAGGACAACACAGTCACCATCACGAGTCACAGACCGCTGTGCGTGCATCTCAAAATCACGAAAGCAGAACTCGCCAGCAATGTCGCACTGGCTGGCGTCCGTAGCCCATCGGTTGAATTTTTCCCACAGCAAAGCGTCTAACCGCTTGCTGCCAGTCTGCGGGTCAAGCTTGAAACCACTTTGGACTATATTGGCGACAGACCTATCCAGACAGGTCCCGATGATCGAGTTATTGCGATCTAAATCGCGAGCCTTTTCAATGTCGGTGTAATAGTCCGTCTCGACTCTGTAGTGATAGTCAGCCGGTCCGCCCATCGGTGCCAGGCCGTACCGCCGTGGGTTGTATCGGCTATCCCGACTCATGTCGTAATCGGCGGTTGGTTTCTTTTTAAACCAAGATGCTGGATTTAGCCAACTCATCTACGCCACCCCGCAGATGGCACCAAAACACGAGCTGCCGCATTGCTTTGCTGAGTGGCTAGTTCAGCTTGCTTTTGGGAGATAAACAAGGTCACACGATCTAGAAGCATTTGCAGCTTCGATCCGTCGTGTGACATGCTTGAGCTTTGGTCTGACGCGCTTTCGGGATTTATCCGCATGTACTCAAGCAGCGCATTTTCATAAGCCACAGCCATCGATAAAGAATCGGCAGCGCGGTATCCTGCGTTCGCGGCTAGAACAGCGTCAAGCTCATCAAATGTTGCCATGTGTTAATCATGGCGCACAAGTCGATTAGCTCAATAGAAAAAACCTCAAACGGAATTTCCGTTTTTCCGAAGCTCAGCATCAATGGACTCCAGAATGCTTAGCATTGCTCCGGACCTACTGGTGTCTCCGCCGTCAAAAATCTGTCGGCAGATACGCCTATGAAGATTGGTCTTTAGTTTTGTGTCGATGCGATTAAACAACCGACCTCTTGGGGCAACGCTAACCGGAACGGTGATTGTCACATAAACTATGTCGCTTGACACAGGCGGCAGTTCCGATTGAGCTTGCGCCACAGTCGCCACATTTTTAGTTGGTGCCATCGTCGGCAGTGCATTTCTTTGCCCCTTACTCATACAGTCTCCATCTTCATCGATCGGTCTATAAAACGCTTTACTAAAGCCGCAAACACATCAGCTTTTGCGCAAAGGTCTTTCCACTCAGGGAAAACTTCCGCCACAGGCACTTCGCAACCTGTCTTGCGGCCGTTGGCATACCACGTTGCGTTTAGCATCCACATCGAGCTATCTCTGTTTACAGTAACAGTGGCCTTGATTACCTCTCTCGGTAAATGCGTGTAAACAGCAGACAGAAAGTCTTTCTCGTTAGCTCGCTTCATACTATCTCCTTGCAACAAACGGTTTACCCCACGGATCAAGAAACGGCTTAGGCTCCGGCCTACGTTCAACTGGAACAATTGCCGGAGCATCTGGTACTAATCGCACACCAACGCATCCGGCAGCTGCACAGGCGAGAGCAGTAGCGTCCAGCCAGTGGTTGTTCCGATTCTTTACAAACCAGACACGCTTCATCTCCTTGCCCGTCACAGGTCGAAGTTGCTCTTCCTCTGCCGTAATATGGTGCGCAAATGACAAATGTCGCTTCTTGTCGTCCGACTTGAACAGCACTAGCGAACCGTCGATCCTGTTTCCGCCATCATCGAACGGTTGCGTCAAGAATCGCTGATGCACCCATCGCTTCCACCATTCCGTGTTGACGTTGTAGAGCCAAACCCTATCGTCAATCAGTTCGTGAGCCCATGCCTCTAAGAAAGGCTCTTTGTGCTCTTGTCTTTGCGGTAAACGGAATCTACCCGAATCCCAGCCTTTGCTTGGGAAGAACGGAGCACCTCGACGGCGGCAAAACTCATAGACTGCTTGCGTGTGCCCACGTCCTGACCCCGAGTCTATCAGGCATAAAAGCGGGTTGATCTTGTCGACGACTTCATCCGCCCAGACTTCAAGCGATGCCAAGATAGCCAGTTCAATAGCTTTGTCGTCCGCTCCGCTGGCTAAGTGAGTTTCCATGATCCCGTAATCAACAACAGAACCAATAGCAGCCCCTTCCCAGGCGATGTCTGTCCAGTGGCTGTTGCGGTCGCCTAAATCAAGACCAACAGTCCTAAGCTCTGTGGTGCTGGCGGTCTCCCTTTGGTCATGCAGGCCTATCCGGCTTTGAACGCGAGCCGCTGTAAGACCCATCGTTTCCGTTAGTTCTTCTTCCTCTGGGTCGTTCTGGTACTCAGAGCGATACGCAGCCATGTTGGTGTCTGCGATCTTGTTGAATGCGAACTGCAATGCCGAATGAACTGTTTGTGTCCCGTCATCTAATTCGGCAGGCTTGAAGTAGTCAGTGAGCATTTCGTGGCCGGCATCCATTGCCTCTCGATTTGCTAGATAGTAGGCAATGGCATTCAGGCCGTGTTCGTCTCCAGCCTCTTGGTCAGCATGGCGTGTTGAGATATAAGTCTCCCACATCTCCATATTTGTTGGCCACTTGACAATCATTCCAAATCGCAAGCCGTTAAAAGCCGGGCGAAGCTTTCGATCTGTCAGCTTAAAGCTTAGGCAGTACCGATTCTGAATCGTCGTGGCAACTACAATTGCCAAGTTATCGCCTTCTTCCGCCAATCCAGCGATTGCTCGGTCTAGCGTCTTTTCTCGTTTCTCAATTTGCGGAAGGCTTGCAGCTGACTCTTCCGTCTCTGGATCATCGATAGGCACAAAATCAGGGCGTTCGCCTCCAATGTTCACGCCTCTAAACGCTGCATCTAAACCGTAGTACGTCATCTTGACACCACCATACGTCTTGCACACCGCATTGGCGCAAGTGACGTAAGGCAGGCTAAGCTCTTGCGTAGTCCAGACGATTCGAGTCAGCACACCGTCAACATGCTGTTTCGCGGCTCGCTGCGGCGCTCCCTCTAAAGCACGCACTGGATGACAAACTTCTGGAAAGTCCTCAAACAGCAGCTGATTAGTTCTTATGCTTTCCTGGAAATCACCAAAGAACTCAGCCGCAAAATCGCTTGTTGCTGCAATTGGCAAAGGGAATCGCACTAGGCCAGCTAGGACCAGAAACACAATCATCTTTTTGTTGATAGTGCTTTTACCGCAACCACGCGGAGCGGCAATAGCTTGCCTGCCTCCATGCTTCGCTCTGCTATAAATCGCTTCGATCATCGTGGCATGGTGCTTGCCGAACGGCCTATCAAAGTCTTCCTCGAAATAAGTTCGCAAGAATCGCTCTGGATCAGCAAGGCATGATTCACGTCTCGCCAGGTCCAAACAATCTGGTATGAATATCCGAGCCGCTTCTGAGTATTGTTCACGCTGTCTCTTCTGATCCTTCTCTGTCCTGTTCAACTCCCTCGCAAATGACGGCCTGTCTTGCACTGGAGTTTCCTTCAATCGTTCCATCGATTGGCGGATTGAGGATATCAGCAAGCTCGTTGTGGATTCGTTGTAATTCGACGATTGCCTTATTGTGCTCATCTTTTTGGTTCTGCGACTCCATCGCAATCACACATTTTCTAGCAGCACCTCTTACTCTTGGACTTTCAGACTGCAAGTCCATTGGAAGCCCAGCGACCATTAAGTCACGAAGCTCGCTAGTGTCCCATCGTTGCATGATTGCCATTCGCAGTAAGCGCAAATCTCCCCTTTTCCCCATGTAAACTACACTTGAATACTGTGGTGTAAGTTATTTATCCGTCGAGACTTTGCCAACAGATCGGAAGAGC
>ERZ869929.114-NODE-114-length-44024-cov-46.384339_pt1 | contig 44024 bp, 76 predicted proteins | sample MGYA00579312_ERZ869929 | MGnify/ENA primary metagenome ERZ869929 (study PRJEB32216, sample SAMN09231818) | wastewater metagenome | place: USA: Maryland | collected 2016-08-09 | study: EMG produced TPA metagenomics assembly of the PRJNA472060 data set (Reclaimed... | reverse complement strand
TGGCCGGGTACGTGTCGGTGAACTTCTTTGCTTCGCGGAGCGTTGCCTTGGCGCCGACCGTGGCCACCGTCTTTGCGTCGCGCGCGAGCATCTTCCCTTCGCGCACCGCTTCCTTGCCCACCTTGCGCCCCTCGCGAAGCGCACGGTTTACGATGGGCACGATACGACCGCGCACGCGCCTGAAAATGATTCCCGCCTTCATTTGCGATCCTCCGACCAATGGCCCATGTTGCTCTCGCCTTTGTCGGCGTAGAGAACCACGAAAAGCGCGATGGCAACGACCAGCGCGTGCCCGCCCCACCGGCTTTGCCCGAGCAGCCAGATGGGAACGCACCACCAAATGAGGATACCTATCACCTGATGCGCGAGCGTTTGCTTGTTGTTGACGACTCTCATCAGAGCAAACCACCAACGAGAAGGGTATCGGCAATCTCTTCCCAGTTGTTCTGGAAGCGGATGCCTTTATCGTCGATATACGCGACGGCAACCACCTTCCCCTCGTCTCCGCGGTCGATGCGCGTGAAGGGAATCTCGTGCTTCTTGAGCCACGTCTCCATCTCCTTCACGTAGTCGCGGCCATCGACGGGGTGCTGGTCCGGGATCGCTTTCGCGGGGCACGGGCTGTCGAGCCCGTGGAATTTCATCATCTCTTGCCCACGCGGCAGCATCTCTCCGCACAGTTGACAGCGCCCAGCCGCTACCTCGCGGACCGGCTTACGAAACATCGCGGAAGCGCGACACGAGGATACGACGATGTCGTACTGCTCGATGAGCCGCTTCAGCGCTTCTTTCACGCCCGCCTTTGGCTCTCCGATTTCCGGGAACTTGTGATCGCAAATCGTGCCGTCGAAATCGACCATGATGGAGTAGCGCATTAGAAGGCTCCAAACGGGTTCAGTATCGGCTGTGCTTCGATCGCCGCGAGCTCGGCGTCAACGTCTTCGACGTTGAAGTCCTTCGCGATATACCGCGTCCCCGAGGCCCGGCTGATGAGGTTTGCGTTGGTCGCGAGTGCGGTGACCTGCACCTTGTCGCGGAGGTCCACCATGGTCGCCTGGAAGATGGGCGGCCACTCTTCTTGGATGTCGAGCGACTTCGGCGACCAGCCAGCGGGTACGTTCACCGGCGCAGGCTCTCCGCGCTCCAGCATCGCGATGTTGGCGGCGCCCATCTTGAGCGTCAGCTTTTTCACCGCGGGGCCGTAGACGGGGCGGAGCTCGTCGACAAGCTCGACGAGGGGCGCGTTCATGATCTCCATGGCTTTGCCGGAGAGCGCCTGCATGTTCATTTTTTCGGGATCGTTGAACACGACGCGCGCGATGTCGGAGATGCCAAGCCGAATGCGATCGGCGAACTGGCCCGCGCGCTCGACTCCCGAGAGGTCCGACTCGACGAAGTCGGCCTTGCCGTCTTTGCCGAGGTTCCATGCTTTTTGCGAGGAGCGCACGAGCTCCTCGAGCTCGTCCTCGGTCATGCCGTTGATGACGAGCTGCGGGTCTTGGTTGTAGCTCACCGCCTGCGACGATTGCGAAAGCGTGTAGTTGATCTCGTCGATGAAGCCGGTGATGTCCTCCGTGAGCCCTGGCCCGTCGACATCGCGCATCGCCATGGTGGTGCGCAGCCACTCGCCTTGCACGAATCCAAGCCCGTGCTCGGCCGTCGAGACTACCTGGAAGGGAACTTCCTCCCGCTTCTGCTCGGCCTCGTATTCCGGATTGTCGTACAGCACATCGACCTGCTCGCCCAGGTCGAGCCGATACCATTTCTCTTTCGGCTCTCCGCGGTCGTTCACGTCGCTCGGGTCTTCGTACACCCACATGATGGTGATGGCTTCGAGCTCGCCATCAGCACGAAAGCGCGGGTAGCAATACTTCGCAAGGTAGTGCTCGACGACAAACTTGCCATTCTGCAGATGGAAGCGAACGAAGCACGAGCCGGTGTTGAGCGATCGGCGGCAGGGCTCCAGGAGGTTCGCTTGCAGCGAGCTCGCCATTTGGATGAGCCGCAAGTAAAACTCGAAGTCCCGATCCTCGGGCACAACGAGCTTCGGGAACGTCTTCGCGCCGAGGAGCCGCGAGGTAACCCGCTGCGTCAGGGTCTTCGCGAAGTTGTAGTTCAGCCGAGGAGCTCGGTGACGCACCGGAACATACTCGCCTTGGTGGTCCTTTGCCGCGTCCCACGGGGAAAGGTGATCGTACTGCCGCCGCTCATAGTACGCGTCCAGGAGCTCCAGCTCGGGCCTGCGGTACTTGTTGCTGCCATAGCGCGCCTCCGCGCTCTCCAGAATAACGCCGAGGCGATTGGCGGAGCGCCGTTGCGCCCGCGACTTACGACTGCCCCACGGGTTCCACCAGGAACCGCCGTTTAACGCCATAGACTCCCCTCGTCATGGTTACGCGGCGCCTGGCCGATTTCTTTGCGTGGAAAGGGCAAGGGTACCTTGCCCGCTGGAAGACTGACCAGCACCCAGTTTACCACCTACCTGCTGCCGATGGCATCGAGCGAGAGTGCCTTGCCGCGGAAGCTGCCGCCGACGATGTTCCAAAGCATCTCCAGCATATCCGGTCCGTCGTCGTGCTCGGCCTTCGGGAAGAACTGGAGCTGGTTCAGGAACTGCTTCGACAACGCGCGGTTGAAGAGGATATAGCCGTGGGTCACCTTCGGCTCGATTGCATGGATACGCTTAAGCTTATTTTCGAGATTCTCCACCTCGTAGAAGGGCAACCGCGCGGGAGCCTTGCCTGTCCGCTCCCGTCGTTTCTTCTCCTCGATGAGGTTGTGGGAGAAGAGGTTCCGGTAGAGGTTCGTCTCGAAAGCGAACTTCTGATACCCGTAGACCTCGTGCTGGTTGAAGATTTGCGCGATCTGGTCAGTCGGCGGGCGGCGCTCCATCCAGGCGTGATGGACGAAGAGACGGCCAGTAGAACGGTGATGGAAGCCCGTTCCCAGCGCCGCATAGTCTCCTTTGCTGCCGGGCTTCGGCTTCGTCTGCCCCGTCGACGGATCGAGGGCACCGAGCCACGCGTCTTGCACTTCTTTTCGGGGTATGAGTTTTCCGCTCGACTCGACGATGAAGCCTTCCTCCACTTCACGGTACCAGTGAAGTTTTTTAAACACCGCCTCGTCGGAGAGCATCGGTTCGTTCTGCTTCTCCTTGGAGAAGGAACGGATTCCATGCTCGATAATCTCAAGCTGGATGTCGTAAATGCTCTCCCGTTCCGGCCACAGGAGTTGGACGCCAGCGTTCATTTCCGCCCGACGCTCTTCGTAGAAAGCTCGCGCTTTTTCCTGGCGCGCCGGATCGTCGAGGTTGGTGTAAATCGCCGTCCACGCTTCCCATAGCTCCTGGCGCTCGGGCCAGCTCTCGACAGCTTTGTACAGTTTGGCGTCGTAGACGGGGTTTTCTAGCGTCTTCTTCAGCAGCGATTCTGGATGGAGGACAGTGCCAATAAATTCAACGTTCGTTGATTCATCTCCCAGCTTGCCTGCGACGTCGGAGAACCAAGCGGCGTCTTTCGCGCGGATGCTTTCGGACTCGGTGCCTTCGGAATCCTCGATGTCATCGAAGACGAGTTTCGACGGACGGTCAGCTTTCTTGCGAGTACCGCGTACCTCGACGCCACGCCCGTGCGCCTCATACTTAATCGGATTACCGTCGATAGCGACGTCAAACTGGCTTTCGCCTGGCGTTGAAGTTGCGAAGCGAATATCGAAGCACTCGCGCAGAGCATCGTTGTCACGTAGCTCGCTCCGAATGTCCTTAACCTTCGCAAGCGCGAGTGGGTCAGTTGCGCTGAAGAAGACAACATACTTCTCGAAGCCATAGCACCCATCATGAATGGGTCGAACGACGGCCGCGATCGTCGACTTTGCGTATCCACGAGGCGCAGCGCGAACACGTCTAACCTTGCGCGCGCCGATCTGAGCTTCCGCAAAATACTCCCGATGAAAGCGATTGAAGGGGTGCTTAGTGTAATGCGCAAAAAAGACGCGCGTAAAAAGTTCGAGATCATATCGGCACCGTAACTTTAGCAGGCGTTTCGCCGCTCTCGGATTTGTCGTCTTTAGTTTCTCGTAGAGCTTTGAGAATTGCCTCGTCGAGAGCTGACGTATCTCCGTCGCCATTTGCTCGTCCACGTCCCGCGAGATCAAAGTACTTAAAGAGCTGCGCAACGCCCGCCCCCTTCTGGTGCATGCGCACCTTCACCGATCGCATCGGCCCGTATTCTCCGGGCGCTTCCATGTAGGAAATCTCTTGTATCGCTCGGCGATGCAGCTTCTTCGGCTTCTGCCTGAGCGACACCGCGCGGTCATTGTCCACTTCGATAATTTCGTACGCGTCGCCAACGGTCATCGCCCTGGCCGCGGCTATCGTCTCCTCGACGGTGGCGCCCAGCTTCTTGAGCTTTCCATCGGTGAGCTCGCGCACGCGATCCCTAACCCCGCTTTTTCGGAGCAGGCGCCTGCCGATTTCCGAGAAGCCCTTCGAGTCCTTTGCCGTGTAGCCGGCCATCTCGGCCGCGCGCGCGCCGTTGGCCGCGGCCTCGCCGCAATAGTACAGAATGAAGAGCGCTTCCTTCGGAGTCAGTCCGTCAGGGGTCGTTACTTTTGGCATGGTGGTGGCGTTGCTCGTTATCGCTAGGGATTGCCAAATGATACCTGCCCCAAGAAGATAGGGGCATCCACCCTCATTCTACCAGGGAACACGCCGCGTCACCGCGGACGAAGGGGATGCACGATGCACAGCCACAGCGAAAAAGCAGTGAAGAAAGCGCAGAGCGCTATTGCCTCGTGGATCGTCAAACGCGTGGAGCTCCTGGGCGGCTGCCGGTGCTGCAAGGCGGAGACGGGGGCGATTCACTGGTCACCAAACGTCTACACGACTTCCTCGGATGCCCTTGGGCAGTACGTGCACCGCTTCAATTCCTTGAAGCTGATTTGCTCGACGTGCGGCCTGACCGAAGACTTCTCGGTAAACACGTTTCTTCTCTCGACGGAGATGTGCCCCGATCTGTTCTACGCGGCGATGCGGTCCCTCTCCATCGAGCACGAGAACCGTATCGCGAAAATCGCGGCGGAAGACGAAGCCAGGAAGGCCGACGAGCAGCTCAAGAAGGCCGAGCAGACGCCTTCATCGGGTCTGGTAAACTAGCTGACCATCCGGGCTGTCGTCGATTCGCGCAAGCGATTTGGTCGGCGCTCGTTTTCGCGACAGCTCTTACCGTCGCGTTACTCTAAACAAAACCCGACATAGGAGAAACCCATGGTGCCAGTCCAGGGGCCACTCTTCCGCGACATCGAGCGGAGCTTCCTCGAGTCCTTCCGAGCATTCCACGCCCGCAACCCGCAGGTGTATGAGCTCTTCCGCGAGCTCGCGCTACGCGCCCGCGCCACCGGAAGGCAGCGCTACTCGGCGTGGGCCATCATGAATCGCGTCAGGTGGGACTACGACATCGAGACCCACGATCCGCAGAGCGATAAGCCGGAGTTCAAGCTCTCCAACGACTTCATCGCGCTGTACGCGAGACTCCTCATCACGCACGAGCCCGAGCTGGAGGGCTTCCTGGTCATCCGCCCCATGAGCCGGCTGGAGCCTGACGCGGCGTAGAAAGCGCTACGGGGAGCCGGCCGCCAGTTGGCCGAGCTCCCCGTTACACTGATGGAATCTGTGCGCTGCGTAAAAATGAAGAGACCGGCGCCGTATTGACTGCCCGGCGCCGGTCCAATACCACTCTTCTTGCAACGGTCGAGGTGGTTGGCAGGGAGGGGCTGCTCCCCAGCAGCCCTTCTTTTACCAACCACCCCGATCACGTCAAGCGCTTTGGGCGCCGCTGTGCACGCGCCTACAATAATCTAAAGACGGGGTTAACGCACGATGTCGTTTCGGTTGAACTTGGAGGAGCGATTCTTCTCCGAAGGTAAAGAACGGTTCAGGCGCATTGCAGTTTCTTGGCCCAAAGGGTGGCGTGACGCTGAGAGTCGCGTCATACATTTGTGGCACAAGACGCAATCGGTAGGGATTTACAAGGTGTCGGCAAGTGACCTTGCCTTCTACCTGGAAATCGACCCGGTAACGGAATTGCCCAGCTTTCTCGATGGGATGCTGGTGACTCACTTGGTCATCCCACGCGCCGGTGATGTGTACGAAATCACCGCCAATCGCCCGCAAATTCTTGCGCGGGATGCGTCTCTTGCGAAGGCAAAGAAGGCAGCAGGAGCCAGATGGAAGGGTGGGCTTACCGGAGTTAAGCGCCGGAATCGTAAAGCGAAAGTTCCTCATGCTCCAAGCATTGCTCCGAGCAATCCTCCAAGCAATGCCCCGAGCAATGCTATTCAAAGAATACAACCAACTATGGGGAATCCTCTTCCTTCGGAAGAGGGGGCGCCTCCGGCACCCACCCCCGGGGAGCAACCCTTCGGCATGGCCGAAGAGTTCGAGGCGTTCGCCAATCTCACCGACGAAGAGGCCGCCGCGGTACTGAACGACGCGCTCCCACCCCTCACCGTCGAAGGCATCCACGAGGCGATGGCAAAGGCCGCCCCGGGAGCGCAGGAGCTCTCCGACTCGCTCCGCGCCGTCTTCGGCGCCCCTGGCGATCTGCGCCTGGGAGCCGGCGTGCCTTTGCCCAGCGGGGCAAAGCTCGTGGTGCCCGCGGGGCTGGTTGCGAAGCATCCTGGCCTTGCCGATGCGATACGTGGTGCCGCCGACGTAATGGTTGCCCAACGGGGGCCTGATGCCCCTGCCGGCGATGGTTGCCCAACGGGGGGTATTGCGGCCGCGGAGGGGGTGCCAGCGCGCGCACAAAGTGCCCTGGAAGGGGTGCCCACCCCCTCCCTGCCGGTGCCCCCGATGGTTGCCTCACTGGATGCCTTGAAGAGCTGGCAACCACCAACGTTACGGCACAGTGCGTCTGAGGTGTCTGCAAACCCTGTTGACAACAACCCGGGGGATCAGTTACCGCTCATTCCGGTGGTTGAAGTTGTCGAAAAGCCGCGGGCGCTCTCCGAGGGGCAGCAGATTGCAAGGCTCATTGCCGTGTACGTCACCGCTTGGCAGGACCGCTACCAGACCGATGGTCGCCCCGACGTGGGGAAGGTCTCGCGCGGTATTCTTCAGCGGTGTTTGCGAGATCGTACCATGGAGCAGCTCGCCTTGCTGTTGCAGGTGTATTGCCAGATGGAAACCGCGTGGTTCGAGACGAAGGCGCATGACCTTGCCACCTTCGAGAAGAATCTAAACGTCATCGCGCTCGCCATGTCGAAAGGCCAAGACCCTGACGCGGTCGACATCGAAGGCATTCTCCGCCGCCAGGAGCACAAGAAGCAGGCAGCGATCGCCGCCGGCGTCGAGCTCGAGGAAACGGCAGCCATCACCGCGGGGAGCACCCAGTGACCATTCAGGAAGTCATCGAATGGAGCCGGGCGCGCGAGAAGAAAGCCGCGGAGCTGTGGGGGTTCATCGGCACAAGCATCGTCGTGCACCGCAATCTCGACAGGCAGGCGTGCGCCGACAGCATCGAAGAGGCGGCGATCGCGTGGCGCCTGGAAGGCGCTCGCTTTCGCGAGGCGCTTGCCGTAGCGGTGGCGGCGCTTCGTCGCGCGCGACGGCCGGCCGGGCCGCCAATGTGCCAGGACGATATCGACATAGACGTTGCCCTGGCCAATATCTGCACCATTCTTGAGGGGGGCACGTGACCAAGCCAGAGTTCAATTACCACGCCACGAAGCTGAAGAAGCAATGGCCCCGGGCAATGAGCCCCGAGCGCCTTGCCCTGATTTGGGACATGGTGCAGCACGATGCTGCCGTTGCCTTCGGCGCGGTGGTCAAGCAGATGCTCCTCCAGAGGGGGGTGCCGCCCACGCCGACGGCAATCAGCGAGGCTATGGCAACGCACCGACAGACGGCAAAGGTCGTGGCGACCCGCGAATGGCGCAAGAGCCCCGAGGGGCAAGCCTACCGTTGCCCTGGGCGCGAACCGTGCGATAACGGGGTCGTCTTCCACGGCAATGGCGTCATGGCGTGCTTCTGCCGGCTGGGAGAGCTGCTGGATGCGTTCATCCAGCGGGTGCCGGCACCGAGCGGGCAAGGGCCGGCGATGAGGCAGGCGGCGGGGGGCTGATTGATTCAGGTGATGGCCGACAAGTGCAAGGATCGCGAGCTCGCGGCGGCATGGCTCGCGGCTCACGGATGGGAGCTCGGTTACGATGACCTGGTGCGGGCCGATGGCGTTCCGGGGGCCGTTTTCATGGGAACCAGGTGGGAGCTCGGCCAGGACCGCTCCGCGGTGTTCTCCGTCGTAATGCGCGCCATCAAGCCGATCAAGTACGTCACGGTCACCATAGAGGTGCCAAAATGACGGCCATCCAGGCCGCGATCGGCTGGCTTCTCACGATGGGATGGACGTTCTGGCTGATGCGCCGTTGGCCCTGGTGGTGCACGGTCCCGGTGTTCGTCGTGGTCGATACCGGCTACTGGCTGATGGTGATTTACGCGGTGGACGCGGCGAGGAGGTTGTGATGGGACACGAGCGAAAGGTGCACCTGGTTGCCGGCGATTTCTCCGCCTGCGGGCGGTGCGGCCCCACGATCCGCTTCACGAAGCTGGTCGACGAAGTGACGTGCCTCGGCTGCCGTAACGCCATCGTGGTCAACATGAACGACCACACGGATTGGCGTTTGAAGCACCCCTGCCCTGGCGAGGAAGAGTGACATGCACCAACCGTGTAGGACATGCCCGTTCCGGGAAAACCCGGTTGAAGCCGGATCGCCGGAATGGCTGATCGACCTGATGAAGGGGCTCATCCGCAAGGAGCTCGACCACTCGTGCCACCTGACCGACAGGAAGGCCGACCTGGTGCAAGGCGAAGCGCGCCAGAAGGGCAAGAAGCGCCCGTGCATCGGGTTCCTCGGCATGATGAAGCGCTGTGGAGGGCAGGGGATAGGCAGGAAGGCGTGGATCGCGCTGGCCAGCGGGGAGATCGACTGGGACAAGTTGCCCACCAAGGGGGTGTTTGCCCATCCGAACGACGCGGTGCGCTTCCATGGCAGGGCAATCGGCTTGGAGTTCGGCGAGGATGGGAAGCCCTTGCCCGGGAAGGTGTCTGCTGCCAAGCAGACAAATCCCTTGCCTTCGCCGGAGCCCCCTGCTACCTCCTGAGCATTGCCCAGCGATATTGGGCATTACAAAGGAGTTCCAATGGCCCGGCACCTGGTGGGCGACACCCACAAGCGAGCGATCGAGATTTACCATTCCATGCGCGTGACGTGCTCCTGCGGGGGTGACCCGCGGCACCCCGGATGGCACCACGAGGGGTGCTCTACCGATCAGGCGTGGGACGTTGCCGTTTCGCAGGCGGAAGACGAAGCAATCGAGAAGGAGACCGACGATGTTGCGTAAGCTTGACGTTCTGCACATTTTCACCGGCCGGCACGTGCTCTCCCGCGATCCGCGGAAGAAGGCGGTGGTTGCCGCCTTCAAGGCGCGCGTGGAGGGCTGCCGGAAGGTCACCCAGGTTGCCGAGGCTTCGCCGGGCGTCTTTCACGCCATGTGCATGGGCACCGGCGGCGGGCGGGCTCGCGGTGGTGCCTTCGAGAAGCTCGGGTGCTTCGAGCTGACGCTCCCGGAGTATGCTGCCCAAAAGGAGAATTCATGATCACGACACCACCGAACACGCCCGCGGGGAGTAACCCGCAAACCGTCGAGCGCCGTGGCGCCTGCCGTCGTTGCGGCCGCATTCTGCGCAACCCAAAGCACGCGGCCAACGGCATCGGTCCTGTATGCGCGCGGAAGGGCCTTGCCGCGGGCGCCGTCAATCCGCACGTCGCCGCCCCCAAATCGCACGCGCGCTACGAGGTAACGATGGTGGAGAAGGACCGCGTGAGCATCCGCGACCTTGGCCCCTGGGACAAGCACCCTACCGTGACGAACGACGCCCAGCATGTGGTCAACGAGCTCGCCGAGGCCGGTCACCTGACGCCGGGCCGGCGGCTCTTCTACCTCGACAGCGAGGGGCAGGCTGCCGAGATCGTGCTCAACACCATGATCGTCACCGGCTTCCGGCATGTGCCAGCGGAGGGCGCCGATGGCGACGTACGGAGCTGACCGCGGTGGCCGCGGAAGGTCGATTGCTGGGCAGGCTGCCGCGCGGGCGGCTCGGGCGCGCGCCGAGAAGCGGCCGGTTCACTTCTGCGACCCGTTCACCGGCTTGAATATCTGCGGTGAGCGGGTCGGGATGCGCCAGAACCGCCACTTCCTGTGGTCGACGGTGTCGTGCAAGGAGTGCCTTGCGCTCAAGGGAAAGACTGACGGGGTGTCGTAATGGCGCGCGGCATTACCTCGGCGTTCATTGACTCATCTTGCTACCGAGTGCCGCATGGGCAGGAGCCCCCCGGTCAGGCGATGATCCGGTGCGGATGGTGCAATCAGACGTTCGCTTTGCGGCGAGTCGGCAACGCGTTCAGCTTCTGGGGGCGACTCAAGGCTATCGGCGTCAAGCACACTAAGGAGTGTCGAAAACGTCCGGTCCCGGCCGCCGACCCACCACCAGCGACCATCGCTCCAGAGACGGCACCAGGTGCACCGGAAGCCCCATCAGCGTGATGAACGGCACGGGGGCAACGATCGCCTCGGGTTCGATCCCCCTCTGCCGCATCCGGTGAATCTCGCCGGCCAGGTCCGCGAGCTTTATCCCCAGAAATTCCTCGAGCGCTTGAACGTCGGCGTGGGTCAGTACGCGACTCATTCCCATTCCCCCATCTCCCCGTCATCGGCCTTCGCGGCGCGGAGCATGCCGGTGCGCGGCCAGTAGAGCGCGGGCTTTGCGTCGGACCCTTCCGGCGGGTAGACGCAGACGAGGTAAGAGTGCTGCCGGCGGGCGCCACCGTACTCGCGGCCGGTGTGGCGCACCTGGCCGCCCAGGCCTTCGATGAACTTGTGGGGGAGCTCGCCGGGAGCAAGACAATTCACGATTTTCCCCGTCCGCTGACGCGATGACCCTTTCGACTGGCTCCGCCAGGTAACCCACTCACCGAGACCAAAGTAAGGTAATGCTTCCTTCACACCCTTCCTCCTTCGAGTGATATCGGGTATTGCGGTACTATACCGAGCATTGCAAGGAGGTAAATGTGGGAAAAGACGCATCAGAAAAAGTAGACGGTTGCGAGCGGCCCGACTGGTTGCCGATGGTGAGAAACGTAGGTCCGCTCCGCAAGCGCATCGAGGTTGCCTGTGACAAGCTCACGAAGAAGCACGGCGTTCGTTTTCAGATCGCCGACTTCGTCAGGCGCGCGTGTGAGCGCGAGCTCCACGAGATGGAGCGGAACCGCTAAGATACTCCCCATGGTGGTGCACAAATACCGATGGCGTCTCGTCGACAGGCGAACGAAGCGCCTTCGTGTATTGTGCGACTACGCGCCCGCGGGCGGCATCATGCTGCAGGAGGAGCGCGCTTATCATTGGCGCTTCGTTACTTGCCCGTGCTGTCGTCGGTGGATGCCAGGGGTGCCGATCGCGGAGGTACAGCTTGAGCTCCCAAATCTGGAAGAGAGTGATCCTCGACCACCTGAAGAGCAATGTAGCTCTCTCCTTGGGTAAACCGTTTCGCGGCGGTGATGAAATCGATCTGTCGGTCGTCCTTCCAAAGCACCCCGTTGAGCGCGTCGAAAAGGGCCTTCAAGAGGTTGTCGAGGTCGGGAGCTTTCGTGTGGTGGCGACGCACGTGCCGGTCGTGGAAGAAAAACTCGACCCGGACACTGAGCGGGCCGAGGTAGATCGAATGACCGTGGCGCTGCAGCGCCGCCTTGACATGCGTTGCTACCTCGCGCTCATAGGCCCGAGTCTCGGGCGGTGTCATGATTTGCCGGCGGTACCCAAAACGGGTGCGACGCGTGAACATGCGCGGCCGACCCTTCGCTTTCGCAGCGAGGGGGAGGAGAAGGACAATTCGGCGGGGATTCGTCGGTTGGGACACGTTCTTCCATGATACCGCGAAAAAAAACCGCCCCAGCACAATTGCCAGGGCGGCCATAGCGGACCACCGGAAGCGATTCTATCGCGTTACTTTTTTGCGCGCGCTTCCTGGTTGATGAGAAACGATAGCCGGTTGATGTGCTGCTTCGTGACGGCACCCTCGTCGGCGAGGTTGATGCCCATGTCCTTCTCCGCGAGCTCCTCGACCCGATCGAGCGCGATGCCCCTCTCCTCGGCGAGCTTCGACACGCGCACGAAGTCTTCCTTGTCGGCGGCCGGGCTGTTCTTCGTGAAAGAGAGCACCTGAGCCGGTTGCTGGCCCGCGGGTAGCGTTGCCTGGGGCGCGGCTGGTTGCTCTGCGGGGGAGGTTGCCGCGTCGTTGCTGGTTGCCGATTCCACGCTCGCCGGCACGTCGCGCGTTGCCCTGGCCGCGGGCCTTGCCGTTTCCGTCCAGTTGCCTTCGGCGTCGACTTCGAGCCCCATCTCCTCGTGCGTGTACCGCACGCCCGACATGATGTCGGAGAAGTAGAAGCGTGCCCCCTCGGAGAGAGCGCGCCAGCGAAGCATCGCGCGCGGGTACTTCTTCCAGCATTCCTTCCCGGCAAGGTCCGCCTTCCGTGCGTCTTCCAGGGTGAACTTGAATTTCCGCGGGCGGTGCTTCGGGCGGGTGAATTCGAGAATGCAGAGCTTATCCTCCTGCCCTTCCGGCGTGATGTCCTCGGCCTTGCCGCCGCCGGATCGCTCCTGGATGAGGCGCATCATTGCTTGCGCGTCGATGCTGGCTTTGCCGTTGACGATGAGGATGTGCTCCAGCGCGTAGGTGACCGAGAAGCCCATCTCGTACCCTTTGAGCGCCACCATGAAGGCCGCCTGCGCGTCCTTGATGCAGCGGGGGAGCATGCCGGCTTGGAAGGCTCCGTTGGCCACTTCCTTGATCCGGTCCCATTGCTCTTTGGGCATCATGATGACGTCCATCGGCGTGGGTAAAATGCCCGCTTTCGTGGTTGGCGCCTGGCTTTCCGCGACTTGCTGTTTTGGTGACATGACTACTCTCCATCAGTGTGTTAACTGTCTGCTGTTCTAGGTGACAGACACCCAGAACGCAAGAGGTGTACAATGGGAATTTTGCTTCAAAAGGGCCATCTCGATTTCGAGCTGAAGGAGACGCATACAATCCGCCGGAACGTCTCGATGGTGAATCTCAAGCGCATTCGGCTTGGGCTCGGGCTCTCCATCCGCGAGGCGGCGCGTGTGACCGGCTACTGCTGGACTTACATTCACGAGCTCGAGCGGCTCAAGAAAACAGCGCCACCGGAGACCGCGGACAAGATCGCCGAGGCGCTTACGAAATTCGCGCGAGAGAAACAAAGCGCGAAAGATGGGGAGCGTCATGCCGGCTGATTTGGAACTTGCGATATCGAGCGATGCCACGCTTTACGTGGTGGTCTCCGGTGAGATAGAAATGGTGGTTTCGCACGACGCGATTTCCATTTCTGCACAGGGGGAGATTTAAGGTGGCCGCAAAAACGTTGAGGATTGTAAAGGGTGGTGACGTTTCCAACATCACCATTCAGGTGCTTCGCTCGTCGGACAAGTTGCCCAACCCGCTCACTACGCTGGTTTCGGCCTATGCCTACCTGAAGAAGCAAGACGGCACAAAGCTCCAGAAGGCGCTCACCGTCTCCTCGGCGGCAGAAGGAAAGCTCCTGCTCTCCCTCACCGGCGCCGAAACGGACACGCTCGAAGAGGGGAGCTCGCAGCAGTTTGAGATCGAGCTCAATTACACGTCGGGCACGGTGAATGCGTCGCGGGTTCTGCAGGACTTGACGCTCACCGCGAAGGCCGCGGGCGTCGGCGGGAACGCCATCACGATCGCGTACACGACGGGAGCCACCGCTGGCGCCGAAGTCGTGTCGGTCGTGGGCCAGGCAATCTCGGTGCAGATCGCGCACGGCGTCTCTACGGCCACGCAGGTGAAGGCCGCGCTCGATGCCTCCGCCGAAGCCGCGGTGCTCGTCGACGTTGCCGTATCGGGCACGGGCAGCAACCCGCAGACGGCGCCGGTGACGGCCGTCCAGCTCTCCGGCGGCGGTCCTGGCACGACGACGAAGTTCTACGTGCACTCCGGGCCGATTCTCGAAGTGACCAAGCGGCTCTTCGAGTAACCATGGACAAGCGACTACACGAAGCGCTCCGGCACATGGAGGTGATGGAGGGGCATAGCACGGCGATACGGCGTATCGCCGCCGAGCTCCGCATCGACCCGAAAGCGTCCGAGCGGATGATGCAAGAGGAGTGGGAGAAGGAGAAAAACCGCTTCCTCGCTGAGCCGGACACCACGGCGAAGGAGATGATTTCCACGCATCTCACGCGCATCGAGCGCTTTGCGTTTATCTGCGGGTGGCCGTTCGAGAGCCACCGCTCTCCCATGAAGCCCATCGACGCTCCGCCAGCGCCGCCGGCAACCGACGAGGAGATTGCGGAAGCGGCCGAGCTCCACGCGGAGAAGATGCTCCAATGAAGGGCGGTGCCCTGGGCGAGCTCCAGGCAATCATTCAGGCTGCCGATCCGACCGATGAAACCCGCGCAATGGAGAAGCTCGACGGCTGGATTTGCCAGCACATTCGGAGAGCGAACAACAAAGTTGTTGTCGGCCGACTCACCGCGAGAGTATTTGAGACCGTTGGCCCAGCCCACTACAAGAAGCTCATCGACGATGCAAAGTCTCAGCTCGTGCGGGCGTTCACGGCAGACGAGGCTTGCCTGCATAGGCTTGTGCACATTGAGCAGACCGAGGACCCAGTGAGCGGCGACATCGTGCTTTCCACGGAGTTGATGGTCATCGTTTGATACAATTGCCCAATGAAAATTGCCCTCCTGGTGGTGGTGTTCTTCGGCGTGATGGCTATTACCCGGTGCGCTCCTCCGAAGGTGTCGGAGCTCCTGAAGGACGGCGTGAAGTGCCGCGCGCGCATCACGATGCCCGACGTTCCCCGCGGTGAGACCGTCGAAGTGAGCGTGGATATCTTCGAGTGCACGGAGCGGGTGCCGACGGCAACAACGCCCGCGCTCTGATAGAATTCTCCTCGTCTAACCGCTGTACCCTTACAAAACGAGGAGACCTCAATGATCCCCCGAATCGTGGGCGGTTCCCTATTGGGCATCGCACTAATTACGCTTGCCACCGCCGCGACCTGGCGCGACGACGCGCAGAACCAGACGGCGTTCAAGAAGGCGCGCGCCGAGCGCTTCGAGACGCCCGCCGAGCGCGCGATGTTCCGCGACGTGGAAGGCAACCCGATCGTGCCGACCCTCATCGGTGGCACGCCCATCAAGCCCGGCACCTGGAAGCCGGTCGTCTACATTCGCATGAACGGTGCCGCGTGCACGGCAACGATCGTCGGCCCCAAGGTGGTGGCGACGGCCGCGCATTGCATCCAGACCGGCGAAAAAGCGACCTTCACGCTCGACGGTAAAACGTACTCCGGCACCGGCACTCGCCATCCGAAGTACCCCGGCACCGACATCGACAACGCGCTCATCAAGCTCACCGAGGCCATTCCGGTTTCGGTGACTCCGATTCCGCTCGCGAAAACGGGCGTTGCCGTCGGCGAAGACGTGCACCTACTCGGTGGCGGTTGCATCAACATCGGGGGCGGCGGCGGCAACGACGGCGTCATCCGCGAAGGCCGAAACCGGGTGACCGGCTTCACCGGCAACGACATCGTTTCCGGCAAAGCTCCGGGCGGGGCCGCGCTCTGCTACGGCGACTCCGGCGGCCCTACGCTGAAAATCACCGATCCGCTCAACCCCGAGCTCGTCGCCTCCAACAGCAAGGGCAACATCAAAGACACGAACTACTCGGCGCGCTGGGATTCGACGGTGGTTGCCGATTGGGTGAAGAGCTACGTGACGGCGCAGGCGGTGGAAATCTGCGGCGTGAACAAAGATTGCGGCCCGGGCTCTCCGCCGCCGCCGGGAAAGTTCGCCATCTCGGGTAAACAAGCCGATGTTGAGGTGGTCGTAAAAGACAAGTTCAACCCGGACTTCATCAAGAAGGTTTTCGGCGACGCCCAGATGTATCTCGATTCTCTCGTGCAGACTCCGTAACCTCTGCGGGTAACGAGTCATCCCCACGAACGAGAAACGCCCAGGAGGTCCGATCCCTCCTGGGCGTTCTCTTTTATCGTCGGTGGGGGTGGAGACGAATCTCAGAAAGGCAGCATCGTGCAGCCCGCAACGAGCGGGTCGACGATAGAGCTTGCGGCGACGTTCGGATCGCACTCGCCACGCTTCAAGAGATCGTTTTTCTCGAGCATGGCCGCGAGCTGCGTTTTGCCGAAGCTTCCGAGCATCGGGCAAACGATGGCGGCGATAGGGCCGGTCTGCTTCACTTCGTCGCGGCAGAGGCCGAGGCCGTTGTTACAGAAATCGGTGACGCCCGCGAGAATGACTTCGGGCTTTTTGCACGCCGCCTTCTTCACGATGACGTTGGAGAGCACCGGCGATGCCTTCTCCGAGAGAATGCAACCGGGGCGGATTTTCTTGCAGCCGATGGTGATGCTGGCGACGACAAGGCAGAGCGACAGAACGAAAATTAGATCGCGTTTCATTGGGAAAGTTCCTCGTGTTTTTGGGACTCGATGATGATGACTTCCATGCCCTGCGGCGTGGTACAGAAGAAGCCGCGGGTTTTTGCGTACGGGATTATCTCATCAGCTTGCTTTCGCACCAAGCCGCCCTGCTCGGGCATCGAGACGTAGATGGGCACTCGCGTCGAGTGCGCGCAGCCCCAGAGGCTAGCGACGAGGAGCGCGATCGCGAACGTTCTCAAGCTCGGACGTGTCGCCGGTTTCGTTCGCATGGTTGATGGCCTTCTGCGCGTCGGAAAGGAGCTGGTCTTTCTTGTCGAGCTCCCGCCGTCGAAGCCAGCCGAAAAGCCGGTCGAGCAGCGAGAGCCCCTTGCCGATGATTTCGCCGGCTGCCATTACCGCTTCGGTACCGGCATAACCGCGGCCGAGTCTTCCTTCGCCTTCTTCCACTGGACGAAGCCCTGGTGGAGAGCGACCTGGAGGAGGCCGAGGAGTGCGCCGTCCGCGAGCATGGCGAGCAGCGGCTGGCCCGTCACGAGTCCGACGACGAGCTCCGTCACCGCGGAGAGCGCCAGGATCGCGAAGTAGCGCCACACGCCGAGCATGTTGCCGTAGGTCGAGCGCAGGAAGAGTGCACCGGCCTGCGCCACCGCGAGCACCGTGATGCCCTTCGGGTTCGTCACCATGGCGACGACCGCGGCCCAGAGCGAAGCATCGGGGACGGCGGAGGCATCCGGCGGGAGCACCGGCGGGAGCTCGGCGAAGGCGATGCCGGCAAACATCGTGGTGATGACCGCGGTCAGGGCCGCGATAAGGACGAGAAAGCGGAATGAGAAGATCATGGTTCCCCCAAAAGTAATTCGTTGGTTGCGGGGCGCGAAAAGTCTTTTGCTCCGCCCCAGGAGCGTGGCACTCCGAGAATTCTATCAAGCTCGGTCCACAGGGGCAAAAGGCCCTGCCCGCCTTCCATGACGATGCGCTTCATCTCGTCGAGCTTGATGTCCACCTGGAGCTCTGCGTGGCCCATATCGCCGAAGCCCCACCGTCCGCCCCAGGTGAGCCCCTCGGCGGTGAAGCACGCGCCCAGGGCTTGCCAGGCGGCTCCCGCGCGCTGTTTATCCTCCTTCAGGAGGTAGGGGTCAGCGCCTTGGAAGACGCAGCAGATGGCGAGCCCGTAATGGTGGTAACTTTTCCACGCCTCGGCCTTCGTGACGATGCGCCCCATGGGAAGCTTTTCCGTGGCACCGGCACCCTTCACGGTGCGGCCGATGGCGAAGAGCTTCTCCTGTCGCTTGATGCCGCGCAGCGTCTCGTTGACCCGAATGCTGTAGCGCCCACGTGCATTGAAGGAACCGAGTGCGCGTCGAGCGCGTTTCTCGAATTCCGGGTAGAGAAACCGCATCAGGTCGATGGAGCGCTGGTCAATTATCATTGTGCCGGAAATGATACCTCAGCCCCCTTTGTCTTCGAGCGAGAAGTTGCGGTTGGAAACGCTGCGCAGCCATGGCGGTGGCTGGAGCTCGCGCCATGCGTGCTTTCGATTGCCGCGCACAAGCTGACGCAGCTCGCCCTTTATTTCCGCGATGCCTACTTTGATATCGCCGATGTCCTTCACCACCTGCTTGTCGCGGGTCTCGGCGTATTCGCGGCGATGGGCGAGGTACTCCTCGAGCTTCGTGATTCGCAGATCGGCGGAAGTCGTGCGCTTCGTGTAGTCGATGAGCGCTCCGGCACCGATGAGCACGATGGTGATGACAAAGCCAATCTGCACGGGGGTCGACGCACTCACTTCGGAGAGCTTCTTCATGGCGGCACCTTTTAATCGGGATGAATCAAGGTAAGGAGCCGCTGGCGTCGAGCGCGCGGCGCTTCCGGTAAATTATACACAAGGAAGCGCCGCGCAAACGCGGGGAATCAGTCGCGCGAGAGACGGATCGTTGCTTTGATGACGTCTTTGAGCGCGTCCTTTAGCTCGGTCGACAGCGAAGAGGCATCGACGGCGGCATCGGCGTTTTTCAGCCGCTGGATGCGCTGCTTTTGCTTCGTGATCTCGTCCGACTCCTTCGTGGCGGCGAGATCGGCCGCGGCCTGGTCGCTTGCTTCCTTGGCGGCGTTTTCGACGTGAGTTACCTCACTCGAATCTCCGTAGCGACCACCGAAGTGCTTCACGGCGCAGGTGTCCTGCTTGTACTCGAAGAGTACCGTGGAAGTCTTTTTGTCGACGATTTGACACAGCCGCGCTTCGGCAATGCCGACGAGAAACAGGGAAAAAAGAATGATGATTTTCATTTTATATCTCCGCATCGCAGGCCCATTGATACTCGTACACCTGGCCGGACGTCGCAGACGCGCTCGTGGCCGGGCTGAAGTTGCCTTCGCCGGTGAGGTTCACCGAACCGGCTGCGTCGGCCGCCGCCGAGGCATTTCGGATGTTGCCGCTGGCGCCCGTTGCCGTCGAGTAAATCACGCACGTGGGAACCGCGCGCATGCGAACCGGGAAGATCACGCTGTCGGCGCCGCCGGCACCAGAGTCACCGGGCACGAAACGACGAGCTCCAGGCTGAACGGCGGAGCCAGGGTTCGAGGTGAGAGCGTAGCTTTTCTGATAGAAGCGCTGCAACCCTTCGAGCTCTGCTTCCGGGCTTATGTAGCTTCGGGTCCACGGATTCGCAACCACGCCGAGATTGAGCATCGGGAGCTCCACCTGGAGCCCGTTGTTCAGATCGTAGGTGTTGCCCGACGAAACGTTGTTGATCCGAAGGAGCAACCCGTAGGAGCCAGAAGATGTGACCGAAGTTCCGAGTGCCACCCCTTCGAGCTTGCACTCTGTAAACGTCGATGTGTTTACCGAGCATGTGGTGCTGCTGATGGTAGTGCCGGAAGCGTTGGTGACCTTCCCTTCGCTCGTCATGTACGCCAGAACAAGCGAAGCGGAGTTGACGTTGCCGAACGATTTGACCTGGACAGCGAAGCTCACCGTGCGGTTGTACAGGCGAAGCATCGTCGGGTTGTCGAACGAGTGGTTGATCGATAACCCGTTCGTGTGCGACGCGGTGGGCGCGGTTGTAATCTGCGCCTTCAACCCGTACAGGACGGCGCCGCTCGATCCGGCGTTCTGTCGACTGTAGGTGATTACGCCGTTAGTCCCGAGCTGGTTGTGCACGTACCAACGATCCGCGAGGTAAGCGGTAGCGCTGTTCGCCACGGTCGTCGAGGTTCCGCGCTGCCAATAATCGAAGCCGCTGTTCAGGATGAAGTTCGGAAAATCGCTCCACTGCCAAGACGGAACACCGTTGACCTGCTGATACACCTGGCCGTTGGTTCCCGCCGGGAGCTTCGCGACGGAGTTGCTGGAGTTGGAATAGAGCGTGTCGCCCGTCGTGTAAGTCGATTGCCCCGAGCCGCCGTTCGTCGCCGGCAATGTGCCGGTGCGAGCGTCGGAGTCGGACAGATCGAGCGCGCCGTAGGTTGGTGCCGCGCCCGCGCCGTTCGAGCGCATGATGGAGCCGGCGGCGCCTGGGCCTACCTTGCTCAACGTCGAGGCGCCGGTGGCGATAAGAACATCGCCGGTGGTGTAGGACGATTGCCCGGTGCCGCCTTTTTTGGCGGTGATCGGGTACTGCACGGTGGCCGCCGAGGCCATTTGCCCCAGCAGCAAAAGAAGAGCGAGAAAGATTTGGTTCATTGCTTACCCCCGGTACCAACGCGTTTGCGTTGCGTTGCCATAGATGTTTTCAGCCTGCCCGAGCTCGTCGAGCGCGAGCGTGTTGCCCGAGCTCCCGTCGTACTGCTCGACGGTGTCGCTGCCCGCGCGCGTGATCGTTCCGGCGAAGGAGCCGGATTGCGCCACTACCTTGAAGATGTAGGGCTTGCCCTCGATAACCGCCGGCATGTTCAAGACGATGTTGCCGCCGGAGAGATCGAGCTCGATGATGTAGTCCGTCGACAGAACGGTGACCGGGCTATCCGCGGTAGCAACGCGCCTTCGCGCGACGATGCCCGCCGCCTGGTTGATCGTGGAGACGACGCCCGCGGAAGTCTTTGCCTTGAGCAGTCCGTCTTTCCAGTAGACGCGCACCTTGCCGGACGGCGGAGAATCCGGATCGGCAACGAGCACTTCGTAGTCGAGGTGAACTGCTTGACCCTCGCGGCCCGGAAGCTTCGTGCGACGATCGGTGATGGCCGCCTGGTTCGCGACGCCGGTGGCGGCGGAGACGAGAATCTCCGCGAGCTTGATGTAGCCGGCCGGGGTCGATGGAACCGCCGGCGATCCGGCCGGAGTGCCGGTCGTCACCACAACATCGGCTTCCCATTTCTGCCGAGTGACCAAGCTTACCGTCGAGACGACGCCGGTAGAGGCATCCTTCTTTTTTCGGCTCGCCGAGGAATCGGTGGCCAGGGTCGCTTTCACCGAAATGATGTCGATGCGCGGGTTACTGCCGTCTGGTGCCGCGAGCGAAACGTTACCGTCGGCGGCGCGGAATAGGTGGCGGATTGTCGACTCCGGCGACACCTGCGCAACGTCTTCCTGGAATCCGTTGCCGGCCTTTACCTGCACCGTGGTCGCTCCCACGTAGTTGCACTTGAAGGAGTCCTCGAAGAACGCGTCTTTCACGCGGCCCAGCATGTCGAGGAGCACGCGCTCGAACAAAGTTTTCTCGACGCACTTTGTTGCGTCGTTCAGGTCCTGGAAGGTGACCTCTTGCCCGTCGTTCCAATTTTGCCGTAAACCCACGGTTATTCCCCCTCGTTTGGCTTAACCCACTTCGAGCAACCGGAAGAGCGTTCCGGCGGCCTTGTTGTCTTGAACCGCTTTGGCTATTGCGTCGTAGACCTCGTCCAGCCCCGAATGAGTGCCGGCGAAATCCTCCCTATCGCAGAAGTCTTCTCTGTCGCAGAAGGAGTAAGGCGCGTGGATTTGCGGCTCAAGGATAACAGAAAAAGTATTGTAACGAAGCAGGTCGACCAGCACCCATTTGCGTGACGCAAAGGTCTCACGATCGCAAAACATCACGTCGTCTTCGTGCTCTCGAATCTCGACGGTGCCGGCGATGGCGAGCGATTGCGCAAGCCTTTCGAGTGCCGGTAGCGGGCATTGGTTCGAGATGTTTCTGATGCGCTCGGCGTAGGAGCTGTCCGATTCCCCCGGAAGCCGGTCGATAGATCGCTCGGCGCCGTGTTCGTCCAGGTACGTGTTCGACGCCTGAAGGATGAACGTTTCCTTCTTGTGCGCGTCGACTTCGAGCTGGAGCTCCTCGAAGGCAGCGGCAGCGCCCGAGAGCTCTGCCTTTTGGTAGAGCTCCGTCTCGAAGAACCAAGGCGGTAGCCAGCCTTTGAACTTCGTGTACCACTGCGCTTTAGTGAGGCCCGCCACTTACACGGTCTCCATTGTGCCGGCGATGATTTTTTCCTGCGCTTGAGCCGACACGTTGCCGGTCGGCGCAACGGTTTGGAAATCGGTCAGGTCGTTCGTGCCGAGCGGCCCCCAGGTGGCAAGTACCGCAGTCCGTCCGTCGATGCGGTCGAAGGTTTCCCCGTTGTTCAGATCGTTCAAGAAGGCCGCCATCGAGCTCTTTATGAGAGTCGTGTCAGTCGAGAGCGTCGCGAAGTTCGGGCCGCTGGGGTTCAGCGTGAGCTGCGCCTTCCAATTCACGGTAAGCGCGGTCGCGCCGAGCACGTCTATCTTCACGCCGCACGCGCGCGTGTCGACGATGGCCGCCTTCACCAGGTCGATGAGTGCTTGGTTGGCTCCGCCGTTGGCGTCGGCGATGTAGAGCCGGACTCGAGGAATTTTGAACGCGTCGCCGATTGGTTCGGAGATCGCGATGTCCCACTCGATGACCGTCTGCTCGGTCTCGACGATAGATGCCTTTTCTACGCCGGCCACTTTCTTTGCGGTGGCGATGATGGCGGCGATCGTTGCTTTTCCCAGAGCAAGAATGAGCTCGCGGATTGTCTCGCGGTACGTGTCGTCGTCTTCTTCCTCAGCGCCGCCGGATATCGCAAGCGCGTTCGTCACCACCACGGTTGCATCGGTGAGCACCGACTCGATGACGGTAACGGCGGCCGCTTCCTGGTTGCCCTTCGTGCCGGCATCCACGGCACGGATGGAAGCGTTGATCGAAAGCCCCGTCAGCGTGACGGCAAGAATCGTCTCGTAGCGCTGGCTTTGCCCGTTCGCATCGGTAGGCGTTTTGACGACGGTACCGGCGGGAATCACGACGTCGCCCGCGGCCGAAGTAGGCCGGGAGAAAGCAACCACGCCAACCGCCTGCTGTGCCGCGGGGCGAGCAAATGAATCGCCGTAGTGATCGACGGCAAGGTCTTCCAGGTCCTGCGCTTCCGCGGAGCCGAGCCAGGTGCGGCGGAATTCCGCGAGCAGGTACACTGCGACTTCGTTGCAAGCGTAGATGATGACGCCCGCAATGAGATCGTTGATTGAGCCTTCTTCCCAGTCGGTCAGAGCGGGGGCCGCGTTCTGCGCCTCGTTCTTCGCCAGGAGATAGAGCTCGGAAAAAGATTTGATCTCGGTCGCCATTTACGGGGTCTCCCCAAAGGGCAAAAAGGATACTTCGGTGTCGCCGTAACCGACGAGCTTGACAGAAACGGCCACCTTCGTCAGCGACGGATTCGTATCGTCCACGTCGATGGAGATGCGGTTAATCTTCTCCACGAACCGATCGAGCGTGAGCTGTTCCTCGATGCGGCTGACGAGCTCCTCCTGCATTTCCAGGGTCTGCATCGCTCCTTGGAAATCCATGATGCCAACGCCGTAGTTCGGGCGATGGATGACGGAGCCCTTGCGAGTGAAGATGCGGCGCATGATGGCGCGCCTGCGGTTTTCGATGCCGGAGACGGTGTCGAGATCGCCGGAATTTGCCTTCTTCACCAGGTCGCCGCCGGAGAAGGCGATATCGGTCAGGAATTCTTCTGTAATGGTCGCCATCAGCTCACCGTCCCTGAAGCGGTCGAACCGCCGGCCTGAACGCCCGGAACGCTCACGGAGGCGCTGCCGGTGATGTGCGTTACCGTTGTGGGTCCGTCGCCAAAGGCGATGGCTTCGGCGAGCTTGTCCTGGGCGGCAGCAAATGCGGTGAGCTCGCCGGCCTGGAGCGCAGGCGGCGGGAACTTTGCCTGGAGCTCGGCCAGAATTGCCGTCTTCAAGCTTGCTTTTAGGGTGTTTCCGCTAAGCGCCACGCGTCATGTCCCCCGCTCGGTGAAGGCGAGCTGAGAAAGGATATTCGTCGACGCCTGGTCGAGGTAGGTCTCCTTGTATTCTACCAGCTCCGCTCGCACGCCGGGATCGAGGAATACCGGACCCATGGCGCTCTGACCTATCTGCGGAGCGTCAAGCAAAGCGTCCAGCACGTTGCCAAGGAACTCCTTCAGCACGTTGCCCAGCACCAGAGCTTGAGCGGGCTGCACGGCGCCACCCTTGCCGATGTTGATGCGGGTGTCCGAGACGAGATGCGCCTTTTTCCCGATCCGGGCTTTTCCGACCCAGTCTCCGGTTGCGGCAATTTGCGGGATCGGGTCCGACTTCGTCGAGAGCCGCGTCAGCACGAAGGCCAGGTCCTCCTGGCCCTCGGAGAAGCCAACGAGAACGAGATCGTCTTTCGCCGGAAAGGAGAAGGTGCCGGAGTCGGCGCCCACGTCGGCCCACGTCATGCGCGCGATGACGGTGCGCTTTCCCGGCCAGAGCTCGACGCGACACCAGAGCGCAGAGCGATCCTTTGCAAGGTCGATTTCCTTGATGCTCCCCACGCAAAGGTGCACCTTCTGGTCGACGAGCATTTCCCGGAGCTGCTCCAGCGCTTCGGTGTTTTTCATCGCTTCACCTTGTTGGTCACGATGAAGTTGATGAACTGGAGCCGGCAATCAAAACCGGCTTCGCTATCGACCGTGAACTCCACCGAGCGAGTGTAAAAGAGGTTCTCGTACTTGCCGAGTGCCGTGGCGAGCGACGTTGCCACCCCCTCCGCATAGCCGCGCGATATCAGGTATCGCCGACGGACTTCCTCCGACCTGGTGCTCCACACTTCGGTGAGGTCCTGATCGTCGATGTGCACGACGATCGGGGTGCCGTTGCGGATTTTCGTTACGTCGAATGGGACTCGCCCAGGTGCTGACTCCGCAACGAGCATGTCGCGCGTGGTGAGCGTGCCCTCTATTTCCTGCCTTCCGACTTCCTCGAAGACTCGCTGCGCATGCTGGATGAGCTGCTGCTTGTCGGGCATGTCGGGAACCGAGAAGACGTAATAGGGCGCGTCTTCTTCCTTGAACGTGCCGTCCGCTTGCTTCCTCGGAATCTTCACCTTCTCGCGGGCAATGCCCATGGAGCTCGCCCAGTCGGTGGTTGCCTCTTCGGGGACGCGCGCGGTGACGATGCCCACTGCTTTGTCCCTGAGTGACATTGACCGGAGCTCGATGTTAAAGCCCTTCAGCCTTCCGAGCTTTCGCTCGAAGTCCAGCTCCTTCAGGTTCTTCCCGTAGATGAACTGCTTTGCCGATGCCTTGTTGTAGAGCACTCGCGGCTCGGAGATGACCAGCTTGTCGATTTCGATGTAGGCGATGAGCGCCGAGCGATCCACCAGGTCTTGGATGAGCTCCCAGTATTTGGAATCTTTCCTCGTGTTCTTGTGACCGGAGAGCTTTGCGTTCGTCGTGAAATCGGAAGCGTACTTGGCCAGCACGGGAAGGTCTTTCCCGGTGCGGTTCACGACCGTGATGCCCTTCGCCTCCGGTAACTGCGCGAGCAAGTCGGTGATGATGGCGTCGACCGACTTCGTCAGCGGTGGCGGGCCGCCGAGGTAAGGCCGGTCGATGAGAATCGCGGTGAAGTCGCGCCCCTCGAAGCTCGTCGTCCTGGTCGACTCGTTGAACCGCATTTTCTCGAGATCGGCAAAGCCCTGGAAAACGATGCTCTGCCTGGCGATGGGGGAGTCGACCGCAAGGTTGAAGTCGATGAGCCTTCCCGAGTCATCGTAGAGCTGCTTTTGGTCGCGGATGAAGATGGAGACGCCGAGCGCTCGGATGGACCGCGGATCGAAGGGGAAGCTCTTGTAATCGAGCTCGCAGGAGAAGGTATCTGCCTCCCGGTAGCTGTTGATGTTCACCGTCACGCGCTTGGGCACCACGACCATGCGGTGCTCTTTGCCGGCGGTGGGAACGCCCGCGGGGGCGCCGTCCTCGAAGAGAACTCGAAGAATCATTGCGGCGCGCGGGTAGTAGTAACTCATACCGGGAGCTCGTTCTCACAACCGCGCAGGTTGTGCACCCAAAGCTCGCAGCCGGTGTCCGGGTTCACGTAGTTGAGGCGCGGCTTGCACCAGCATTGCCCCCGCGATGAAGTGTCGTGTGGCTTCTCGTCTCCGGTTGGGTAGACGTGGATGGGCTCCGCCGAGCACTCGAACTCGAAGCCCTGCATCTTCAACCGCTCGCGGCTCATACGTTCGGTATCTCCAGAATCTGCGGCGGCGCAATGACGGTGGAGGAAAGCTTGTTGTGGTCGTAAATCTTCGACCACAATTCGGCGTTACCGAAGTACCGCACCGCGAGCTTCTGCAGCGTATCGCCCTGGCGCACCAGGTGGCGCGCTTTCGGCACGGTCTTACGAATCGCTTCGAGCTGCGCCTGGAGGCGGGCAAGAACGTCGGAGATGCCGGCGGTTGCCGAGGCGGCGCCTTTGACCGTGCTGATAGTTCTGTACCGGGCGGTGATGCCGAGCGACGCAAGCGTTGAAAACTCGATGAGCCGAAGCCTTCGGTGGAATCGCGCCACCGAGGCGCGCGCGACGCGCACGAGTCCGATGGCACGCGAGATGGAATTCTGGATACCCTCTACGGTCGAGAAAGCTTTGTCGACGAAACCCGTCACCGCGGAGATCGTGCCGGCAACATCGGAGATGTAGCCGTTGAGCTTATCGCCGATGGATTGATCGATGCTCGTGACGCCCTGGTAGCTCTCTTGGAACGCGGCCGTCTTGTTCAGGAGCTCCTGGTTCTCGCGGAGCGGATCGGGTTTCTCCGTCGAGACGAAGTGATAATTGCGCGGCTCCGATGCCGAGATGATCGTAAACGTCAGCTCGTACTCGACGTCTCCGCGGGTTTTCTCGCGGAACTTTGCTTCCTCCAGCATGGCGAACCGGCGCCAGAGGCCGAGCGTAATGCGGCAGAGATTGCCGCGCATCGCAATGTTTTCGAGCGCCTTCTGGTACGCCTTGGGCGCGTCATACATGGAGGCTTCGCGGTAGCGCTTCGAGTAGAAGCGGCCGCGGATGGTGACCGGCGGCTCCTGCCCGCCCAGCACCTGAATGTTCGGCTCCGGGTTTCCCGGGTAATACTCGGCGGTAAGCCGCTGCTTCGCGCCACGCTCGAAGGGCTGGTGCGGAGCGTTCGTGCCGGAGAGCCGCACCTCGGCGCCAATGAGCCCGCCCTTCAGGAGCTCGCGGATGATGAAGCCATCCGGGTAATCGTTCTTGGTGGTGACGCCCTTCACCTTTTGCTTGAAGGGGTTTGCTACCTTTTTTCCGAGATCGTCGAGCGCGGACTCCGCCGAAGGAAAGAGACCCATCACCCACCTCCGGGAAGGTTAGACTTGCGGAAGCTTTGCCCACGCGCCTGCGTGGGGTTCTGCGCAATTTTCATGAGCTGGGAGGCGAGCGTAAAGGCAATGCGATCGGGCTCCATTTGCTCTTTGAACTGATTCTGGATTTGCACGGTTCCGATGTTCGTCACGTTCTGAACGACGGCGGGGTTCTCGGCGTCGCGACGGCGGCGCTCGAATTCCTGCATCGTGTCCTCGAGCCCGATTTTATAGCTCTCCCAAACCCGCTCCAACATGCCGGCGAAGTTGAAAGCCACCAGGTCATCCATGAACCGGATGAAGGCGACGAAGAGCCCCGTAGCAATGGCTTCGAGAGCTTCCATGGAAGAGGCCATCAGCTCCAGCACCCAGGCGACCTGGTTGCCGAGCCACAGCACCGCGCGCAGCACGTTGGACATTCGGAAGAGCGGCTCGATGAGACTTGCAAGCCCGTCGATCATTCGGGCAAACGGAGAAAATATCCGTTCGAGCGCCGTCATGATGCGGCTCCCGAGCTGCGCCATTTTCGGCACGAGTTTCGCGGTTATCTCCGCGTCGTTGATTCGCGCCATGGCGGTTGCCCGCGAGATGATTTGCATGAGCGTGAAGATGAGCGCCACGGGGCCGGCGATAGAGAGCAGCACGCCACCGAGCATCGAGAGCCCCTTGGCGAGCACGGGAAGCGCAACCATCGCGCCACGCAAAAGGTTCAGCGGGTTGATGATGAAGAGGAGCCCGCGCCCAAGGCTCGCGAGTCCCTTCCACATGGTGCTTCCGAGGAGCTCCCAGAAGCCAACGAGCAGCGGCCCGATAATGGGTAGCTTCGCGGCAAATTTTGCCATGGCGGAGAAACCGAAGACGAGCCCCAAAAGCCCCGCGGCTTTGCTCGATATGGCAAGGTCTGTCGAGAGCTTCTTCATGGTGAGAAGACTCAGTGCCACGTCGCGCGGCGCTTGAATCATCGGGGCAAAGACTTTCGCGAAGATGGCGATCGTCTCGCGCGCTTCCTTATCGAGATACTTGTTGACGCTGGTCAGGATTGACCGGAGCGGCACTTCGATGGCGGCGCCCAGGGGGCGGAAGATATTGGTGATGTACTCCTGCGGATCGATGAGCGTGCGCATCACCTGCATTTGCCCGGACAGAGAATTCACGCGCGCGCTGGTGCCTTCGGCGATGTTGCCGAATTGCGTAAGCGCTCGCTGGAGGAGCTCGACGCGCTTCTGTGCGGGCATGGCGTTGAAGGCGGCAGAGGAGCCCTTTGCGTTGCCGGCACCGATGCCCTGGAAGGCTTGCGTCTCACCGACGAGCCGGCGGAAAAGCGTGTCCCCCATGGAGGCCCCGCCTTCGATGGCGCGGAGTAGTTGCCCCTGCACTTCCATCGGGTCGACCTGGAGGATGTTCGACGACTTCAGAAGGCCGCGGCTCATGTCTATGGCGGTGTCAAAGTTCGTTCCCGCCAGGCCCTTCGGAATGAGAATGGGCGCCATGACTTTCGTCATCTCGGCGAGGGCCGTGCCCGAGATGGCGAACTCACGCGCCTTCTTCCCGATGCTCTCCAAAATCTGCTCGGAGAATTCGAGCTTCTCGTTGAACGAGTCGATGGGGCCAACGAGATGATCGCGGTTTGCGGCCACGATGGTGGCGAGCGCAATCTGAGTATCGGCAAACTTCTGCGACGCCTTCACGCCGGAGTTGAGCGCCGTAAGCATTCCCACGGGGCCGGCACCCATCGACGACAGAACTCCCATGGAGAGCTTCTGGAAGGAGACGAGTGCGGTATCGGCGGCGCCGGAGAGCTGGTCGACTCTCGACTTCAGCGCCTCCGTGTTGAGGAGGGCAGAGCCAATCTCGAACTTGAACTCCGTGGCTACTGCAAAGAGCTTGTCGAGCACTCTACCCTTTCCCTTTCCCCGATTTATTCTCCGACCGGATTATCTCCGTGAGCTCATCCATGAAGGTGTAGAGCTCCTCGTCCTCCATCTCGCGTACGTCGTCGGGCCGGAGCGACGTGTAACGCGTGATGTACGCTAGCTGTCGGAACCATCGGTCTCGAATTCGATCGAGACCTCCGCCGGCTTTTTTTTAAGCTCGGTTCCGATCTGGTGAACAACCGCTTCGTAATGCTCGGTGGAGAGCACCTTGTCGATCGTTTCCCGCTCGGCGGCCGAGAGCTTTTTGCCGTCGACCTTGACGACTCGAAGCTTCAAAACTTCGTGCGCCATCAGGAGGATGAACGCGAACTGGTTGGTGATCTCGCTCTGCCCGAGAAGCTTTGCGGCGTTGAGCGTGTCGCCGTTCTGCGCGGGCCGGAGCGAGACGCGCTTGACGACGGTTTCTTTTCCGTCTTTGTCCCTGCCTTTGATGGCAAGAGTAATAAGACGGCCCTTTTCCTCGGACATGGTAATCCCCCGTATTGCTTTGTATTGCTGATTATCGCTTTGACCCGGAGTGCCAGACTCCGGGGGCGAGCACGGAGGATTCTACCTCAGAGGCGGGTGCGAACCATAGCCTGGAAGCTGAGCCGGAGCGTCACCTTCTGGTTCTGGCCGGGCACGCGGCGATCGAGGCGAAACTGCATGTCGCCGTAGACGTAGCTGGCTACCTGGCCGTCGGGGTACGTTTCCGAGTGAAGCATCGAGTACTCGGACACGCCGACTCCGGCGAGGTTGTTGTTGATCAGCGCGTCCATGATGCGATCGATGCGGTCATCGGTGACCTCGATTTCGCAGGAGCCCTCCCAGCCTTCCATCGACTGGTCGCCAACCGGGAACTTTTGCCCCACGTAGAACGACTTCATGAAGGTGGACTGCTGGTTCACCTCGAAGCTGTTTACGTTGATGACGTCGAGATCGCCGCCGTCCTGGAAGAACTTGAGCTGGGCGCTGACGCCACGGATGGACGCGTTGGAAGACATAATTTTCTCCTCTTAGGGCGACGGCGGCTTAGGCTGCCTGCTCCGTGACCACGACCGTTTCGCCGATTTCCGCCTGCAGCACGATGAAGCGCATCGACGAGTAGATGCGCTGGCGCCACAGAATCTTGAACATGCCGGCACCGATGGAGGCATCGGTGTTGAGCGACTCGGTGTCGACGAGCTTGGCCTTGCCGGCTTTGAGCTCGGAGTCCTTCGGCAGAATTTTGTCGCGCTCCGCCTGGTCGACGAAGTTGAGGATCGCAGCCTTTACGTTGGTGCGATTCTCCTTCGAGTTGGGCGCTCCCTGGTAGAGCTTGAGGAAATTGCTCGCCGACTGAATGAGCCAATCCGCCATCCGACGACGCATGATGGTGCGCTTCGTCGAGTCGGCGATCTGCGTCACCACCGGCGACTTCACCAGGATGCCGATTTCCGAATCGTTGTAGAAGGAGCAGACGCCCGCATCCTTCAAAGCGATTTGCGCGGCGCGCGTCGGGTTGTTCTTCAGGCCCGTGGCGCCGACCGTGAACTGCGCGTTTTTCGCGTAGCTCGGGTCAATGTGCGGCGAGGTCTGCGAGATGATGCAGGCGAGCCACTCGCACGGCGGCCGGTACTCGCTGACGCCATCGATCGTGGTCTGCACGAAGTTCCACATGAACACGACGCGACCATCCGTGTCGCGGTAGCCGGCGGCGTCGGTGACGGCGTCGGTGTACGCGTCGGCCTCGGCTCCGGTGAGCAGAACCATTTTGTCCTGCGTCTCCGCGGCGTGGGTTTCCAGATACCCGTTTCGGGTGTCCGTGTACTCGTCGAGGAAAAGAACGTTGCAGGAGTTTTCTCCCGCGGCAACCGCGATGGCCGACTGGTAATCGCTGTCGGCTACCGAGCCCTCCGATCCGGTGGCCAGCGCCGTGGCGGAAGCGTTCGCCGGTTCGGCGCTCGTCGCGAGCACCGTCACGTCGACGAGCTTGGAGGCCGCGAACGTGGACGCCGTAATGGCGGTGACCACCACGTTGTCATACACCTCGTCGGGCAGAACCGTCGTGGAGCTCGTATCCTTGATGGTGTACTTCTTGCCGGTCGTGCTGCCGGCGGCGATCGTCACGGTGATCGAGTTACCGTAGACGCCCTTGTACTTCGCCGTGAACGTGATGATGTCCACCGGCGTTCCGCCGCCGTCGGTGAAAATCTTCGTTGCCTTTGCTGCCGCCGCCGCCGCCACGCGGATGACCCGGAGCCGGCCAAACTTCTTGTTGCGCAGCGCCTTCTCGCCCTTCGTCGGGGTGGCGCCCTTGCCGAAGATTTCGTAGAGCTCACCGATGGAGCCTACGTCGGTGAGCGTCAGCGGGCCTCGCTGAAACTGACCAACCAAGCACGCGATGTTGGCGGCCGCGCCGGTAATCGCCGGAGGCGGCGAAATCTCGCTGACCACTAAGCCATCGAGATCGTCATAAACCGTCGGATCGTTCGAGAAGTACGGCGCCACTGTGCGGCCTCCTGCTTGATGAAACCTAGTCTGGTGTTTCTTCTAAGCTCCGGCGGCCTGCGCCCGAGACACGGGGTGTTCAGTAGGTATTCGTGGTCGACGTCTCCGACTGAACTTCAGTAGTGAGTATAACAGGGTCGACCTTCGCCACAAGAGCATTGCAATCGGCAACGACGTCGACGATCACGCGCCACTCCTTGCGCTGCGTGCTCTCCTCGGTGTCATTGTATCGCGCCTTCTGCATCGTGATCGTTGCCCACTCACCAAAACTTTGCTTCAGACGGAGCGCCAAGCCGCCACCCTCGCGGGCGTTCAGGGCAACCACCATCAGCATGTCGAGCTTCGTGCGCTCGATTTTCGACACCGCCCAGAGATGAATCTGGAGCGGAATCTCCCAGCGGCCAACCACGTATCGCGTTGCGATGCGGGGCTTTCCCGGTGAAACTTCGTAGTCATCGCCGCGGGCCGACAGGTCTTCGCGCTTTTTCTGCGGCGTGAAAATGGCATCCCCACGGGTGATAACGGCAAGCGCCGGGTAGACGATCGCTTGCCCTGGCTCGGGCCACTCGGACGATGTCGAGCCGATGCCGGGGAGCTCGCGCTTCAAGAACGCAATGAGCTCGTCGACTACCGCCGTTTTCGGGTTCTCAGCCAAAGGTGCGCCTCATCTCGTCTTCTATCCTCTGTAGTATACCCGGAATGGCGCGCTCCATGATATGCCGCGGGGCGATGCCCTCGCGGGCAATCTTCTTTTGCGTGTATCGCGCAAGTCCCTGCACCGCGTCGGAGTAGTTGGGCGGCTGGCTCGGGTCTTCGAGCACGCGCTTTGCCCAGGCAAGGAGCGGTGCCAGGGGCGGCGTGAACGGACGCGCGCCGTACTCGAGAATTGGAGCGTGTGGAGCATAGTTCCCGATGACGGCACCCTGCTCGGTCGGTTGCGCGTCCCACGACTGGGCATAGAGGCCGGTATCGACCGGCGAGCTTTCGACGAGCTCGGGGATGGCGTCGATGAGCGCGCGCAGCACCACGAGGCGCGCTTCCTCGAAGTATTGCTTTGCCCAGTCCCCGAGCTCGCCGGAGAACTCGGAAAGGTTAACTACCTTCGTCATCGTCCTCGCCGTTCTGAAAAATGAACTGCTCGTGGAACTCGCCCTGGAGCCGCATCGCCATGTAGGCCATGTCTCCGAGCGTGATCCCGTCGCTCACCGTGAAGCGGATGGTGCCCTGCTTGTCTTTGAAGAAAAGCACGACGCCATCGTACTTTTCCACCTCCATGAGCGCATCGGAAAGAATGTAGTTCGGGCAAATCTGGTTGCCGAGCGGGTACACCTTCGCCTTGTTGTCGCTCATGTGAAGTCGACTCCTTGGGCGGAAAAAGCTTGTGGGGTAAGGCTTTGCGGTTACGTGAGTTTGGCGCGGATGAGAATCGGAACGATGCGCCCGCGGATGCGTCGAAAAATGTACTTGGCCGAAGCCTTGGCCGCGGCCTTCACTTCTTTGCGGCCGTGGATCGCAAGCGCCGTGACGCCGCCGGCAACGAGGCCGGTCTTTGCCGCTTCGCGGGTGATGCTCCCGCGAAACTCGGGGGCCGCGTAGAGCGCACCGCCGACGGTACCGCCAAGAGCGCCACCGCCGGTAAGCGCCGCCATCCATTTCCAATTCCGCACGAGTGCTGCTTGTGCGAGCTTCGCTTTTCCCATGGTCTGTCGCTCCTTCTCGTGATGATACCGCGGCCCGCGGCCCACGTCTAAATGCTGGTCGTGCCAGGTTCCTTCGGCCGGTTCGATCCGATGGTCGCCAGGTACGCCACTGCGCCCGCGGCAAGGACGCTACCCACGCCCAGGCGAAGCTTGTTGCCCAGGGTGCGGTATGGCGTGAGCGGGCGACGCGTAGGCACCGCGCCAAGGCTCGTCTCGCGGAAGATAGCGCGAGCTCCGCCCTTCTTCCCCTTGTTCTTCTGCGTCTCGAAGAAATACTCCGCCCAGCCCATCTTATCGAGCGCCTCGGTCTCCTTGCGCCACCGCGTCACGCTCTTGACGGCCTGCTGCTTCGTGACCTGCTCCATCATCGCGCCACCGCTCTTCAGCGCGCGCCCTTCCTTCCACAGCTTGTCTCGCCGGCCGTCGAAGTGAGTCAGCAGCGATCCGGGGTGCACCACGTGGTTGAAGATGCTTTTCGCGCCCTGCGCTTTCATCTCGATGGCGGCCTGGCGAGAGAGCACCTGCGACATGCCGCGCCCGCGGAAACGCCGCTTCACGCCAAGCCAGGAGAAGGTAGCGGTGCCGTCGCCGGGATCGACGTAGAAGCGCGCTTGCCCTACACGAGCTCCGCGCCGAGTGCGCATGACGAGGCCATCGCCGAGCTTCATGCCCGAGAAGGGTTGAATAGAGAAACCCTTGCGGTCGATGGTGAACTTTTTCGTTTCGTAGACGCGCTTCGTGCGAGCGGCATCGGCCACCACCGCGGCAGCGCCAGCACCGGCGGCACCCACGGCGATGGGCACGAGCCGGCCGTTGATCCGCCGGAAGGTGACGCGCTCGTTCTCGCGGCGTTGCCGTTGCTGCTTCATGGCTGCCCCCTCTTTCGGCAAAGCACGTTCCACGTGAGGTAGCGCTCTCGCACGTTCACCACCGTGTACTCCTTGCCGGCTATTCGGTAGAAGCGCTCGACGCCGGGAAGACTCGAGGAGCAATCAATGTCGGACTCTTCGGGGTAGCTCACCTGGGAGATGCCCTTCAAAAGAACGTCACCTTGCTGGACCGCGCCGCCCTCCTGGACGCGCAGGTCATGCTTGAACTCTTTGATTCCCGGAGACGGCAGCATTTGCACTTCGACGTCGCGGTACTCGCCGCGGCCGATTTCGCGCTCCGACCAGGTGCGCGTCACCATGTACACGCGGTGGATGAGCGCGACCTTGTCGCGGACGCCGAGAATGGAGTTGAGCCCCTTCTTGATGCCCTTGATGGCTGCGCCTTCGCTCATACGCAGAGGTCCACGTTGACGCTGGAGCCGCCCATCATCGGCACGTTGAGGAACCGCGCGAGCTCCTTAACGATGCGCCTGCGCTCTTGCTTCAGCCGCATTATCTCGTCGGGGTTCAGCTTGATGTCGTCGGCTTCGAGCGCGGAGGCACGATCGCTTGCGCCGTCGAGGCGGAGGTCCATCTCCTTGAGCTTTCCCAGGAGCTGCACCACGCGAGATTCGATTGGCGTCGAGTTGAGCGTCAGTTTCCTGACGAGCTCGGAGTTGTAGTTTACCGACGTGGAGTCGAGCGCGGTGGCCGGCCATCCGAGGTAGAAAATTACATCGACCTTTTGCTGATCGGTTAGTGCCATCGCGCCCTCGGATTGTATGCCCGCTGGCTACCTTGCAACGCCGGGTATCGCGGCGTGATACCTGCTCGGCAACCAGCGGGCGCTTTTGCTGTGTTTGGAATTTTGGAGAAGCTCCGGGCTACTTGCCCTTGCTTTTCTTGTCCGCTTTTTCCGCGGTCGGCGCGAGCGGCTTCGGGCCGTCACCACCGCATTGCGGCGGATTGGCTTTGGCTTTCTTCAGCTTCTTCGCCTTGGCGGCGCGCCGGAAACTCGATAGTCCCATGGGTCTCCCCTCATCCCCTGTTTACCAAACCGACGGTGCCGAGACCGGAAGGAAACTCCGGCCTCGGCAACCCGCCTTTCGGAAAGGGCAACGAAAGGCGATGCGGTGTCTCACGTACTATCTTAGTACGGGAACCACTCGACGATCACTCGCGCTTGCGCGGTGAGCGCCATGGTGCCTTCCTCGTTGTACGTCACCTTGGCGTAGCTGCCGGCGGCGACTTCCTGCGCGGCCGCAACGAGGTTCATCGCCTTCGGCACGTTCGCCGTGACGCCATTCTCGTGCGCTGCGCGCGTGTCGAGCTCCGCGATCACGGTCGAGCCCACCAGGAGCGAGACCTGGAAATAATCCGTGTCGGACGCGGCAACCGTGGCGCCGTTCGCCATCCACGCGCCGACGACTTTCGACTTGCGCGGGAAATACAAGCCGAAGACATCGCCGTCGGCCGTGAGTGCACCGAGCTCGATGACGCTGACGTGCCGGTTATTTTCGTTGTTCATGACTGCCCTCTCAAAATTGTGGTGATAGAGAAGCGCCGGAGACCCTCCCCGGCGCTCCTTGGGTAAAGACGGAGCCTACCAGCGGGGAGCCCCCGCTGGCGAGCGTAGCGACGCCTGCACCGTGCCGTGGCTTACGCCGCGACTTCGGTGGCGAACGTCATGCGCGCGATGCGCAGATCGGTGGCGCCGACCTTCGCGTGGAACGCTTTCACCGCGTACCACTGCGTCGCGCCAACGACATACTCACGGTGCAGCATGTCGTAGTCGCTTTCCATGTCGTACTCCTCGGCGACCATCAGACCGTACGGCGCCGCCTTGAAGGCGAAGGCCGCGTAGGTCTTCTTGGACTCGACCGCGGTCACCAGCGGCACCTGGTCGCAGATGATGAGCGCCTTGCCGAGGAACGTGCCCGAGTAACCGGGTACGCCCGTCCACGGGGACGACGCGTCGCCCTTGAGGAAGCCGGCCGTGGTGTCGCGCAGCAGCGTGGAGAGCTGCAGCGAGTGGATGACGATCGCGAGAACGTCGTTCCACTTGTCGCCGAAGGCCGTGATCAGGCCCTGCACCATGTTGGAGACGTTGCACTTGTCCGTCGCCGCCGTGGCCGCCGTGAAGCCGGTCACGTAGTTGCCGGAGGTGTTGATCTCCGTGATCAGGTCGGAGTCGACCTTCTCGGCGTGGACGCGCGCGATCTGGTCCTGCGTCTCTTTGTAGATACGCTCGGCCCGCGCGGCCGACTTGCGCAATGCGGATTTTTTAAAACCCACCGCTTTGCCGACCTCTTTGATCGTCGCGGAAAACGAATCATCTTGGAGCTTATCGACGGCCAGACCTTCGTCCTCGCCGGGCTCCTGCGCCGCGCCGATCTGCTTGAAGTACGGCATGGTGACCGTCTCTCCCGGCGAGCCGGTCAGCGTTTTGTCGACGACCGCGAAGCGGCCGAAGACAAGCTTTTTGTCGAAGTACGCCGAGATATGGTCTTGCCATACCTTCGGCTCGAACGCGAAATCCGCCTTCTTAGTTGCACCCATGGTGATCTCCTTACGAGCTGGCCCATCGGACGAGCTCGTAGGAGACCACCGTGGCAATACTCAATATTGCCTGGCGATACCCGTCAGAGAGCGTTCTTCTGGACTGCTTCGGTGAATAGCTGTGTGTAAAGAGTCGGGTTCTTTTGGTGTAGTTCGATCTTCTGGGACGTCGTCATCTTGACGAAATCCGCCATGGTGACCTTGCCGCCGCCCTCGCCCTCTTTGGGAGGAGGAGGATTGCCGCCGCCACCTTGTCCGCCGGGGACGCTCGAGGAGCCGCCTTTTCCGCCGAACACCGACTTGACCTCTTTCACCACCGCTTCGTAATCACCGTCTTCGAGCTCTTCGCCCTCTTCGAGCTCTGTCATCCTTTCGGAGAGCAGGTGCTTGAAGTAGGAGAGTTGCTTCTTGCCGGCGATGCCGTTCTCGATGGCGATGTCCTTGACGGCGTTCTCCCACTGGAGCACACCGACCGTCTGCGTCAGAGCACCGACTTTCTCTTCCGGAGAAGTCTCATCGTCAGCTTCACCGCCGAGCGCCGTTTTCAGCTTCCCCTGGAAGTCTTGAAACTGCGTTTGGAGGTTGTTGAGCTGAGTCTTGAGAGCTTTTTTCTCCGTCCGATGTTTCGCGTTCTCTTTCCGCAAGTCCTGGACGTGGGACTTAACTTTGTCCGGCGCCCAGTCCTTCATCTCGTCGTCAGACGCAGATTTCGGGTCCTGGTCGTCGTCGTCGGCCTTGTCGTCGGCCTCCGCCCCTTCTTCCTCTTCCTCGGGATCGCCCGCGGCAGGATCGGGTTTCTTGTTTTTGTCTTTGTCGTCTTGGGTAGGTTCGGCGCCTGGCTTGGCTTTCCCAGCCATGAGTATACCTCGCTTGAGAATCGGTTTGAAGTTCTGGTTCCGGTAAAGACAGCGGTGAAAAGAACGGGCGGAATTGTAACACGGGATCGGCCTCTTCCATCGCCACGCGCTGCAGCATTGACGGTGCTTATCGACGAGAGCAAAGATCGTTGAATGCCACGAAAGAAAAAGCTGTGCGATGCCTGCGGGAAGTTGCCATCGACGACGATCGCAACGGTCATCGTCGGCTCGGGCAAGAGCAAGAAGCGGCACCGCGCGGAGCTTTGCGATCCTTGCTTGAGCGAGGACATGAAGGGTTTCGTTGGCTGGCTGAAGAGGCAGGCGCAATGAACGAGTACGAAGCGCAGTTGGCTGCCATGGAAATCGCTTACGGCAAAGAAGCGACGTCGATGCTCAAGACGGTGTGGAAAGAGCGCGTGCCCTGCTTGCTTTGCAACCGGCGACCAAAGATTGCCGCGCTATACATTGCATCGCTTGAGCGCTCCGCGGAGCTCGGGGCGGCACCGGGCAAGGTGAAGTGCGCGGCCTATACGCTGTGCCGCGTTTGCGCGGACAGACCAAAGAGCACCATCCTCGCCGAGGAAGAGTGCGAAAAGCGGATACGGCGGGAGCAACAGCTCCGCGCCGCAATTCACTAGGCGGGCTTGATGAACTTCGGCGGGTGCGGCTTCGGGCCACGCTCCACCTGGCCGTACACCTGCGATCCGGGTAGCGCCTCGGAGAGCTCGTCGACGCGCTCCTTGGCTTCGTCCACCATTGCCTTCTCGACGGACGCGAGCTTCTCCGGCGGCGGAAAGATTTTGATCCGAAGCTCCACGTAATCCCGCTGCATTTCACTCTCCATACACACCTTCCTTTATCAAAAGCGCCCTGAGCGCGACCTGTTGGTGAACCGGCATTGTGCTGTGCCCGTTGCTCCAGCGCTGCACGGTGCTCCTGTGCACGCCCAGCGCCATGGCAACCCAATAGAACTTGAGACCACTTGCCTTCAGAGCCGCAACCAGCTTGGCTTGGTGCGGGTCCATCAATGACCCGCTATCGCGCAATCGTGCTGCTCGCAGAGAAGCTCCTGGCACCGGAAGTCGTGACCGCACTCTTCCACAGCCTGGATGCCGCATCGGCACTTAAGCTGCCGGTGACGCGCGCAGAATTCGTAACCCGTCTCGGGCATCGCGCTGCACCTGCCTTCGACGGTACCGAAGCGGCACCCCTCGATGGCGTTCTTCCAATTCTCCGGCACGGGCTTTAGCGCGCGGCAGCGCGGGTCTTTGCCGAGCCACGCGATTTGCTCCTTCATCACCTCACGGCAATCGGCTTCCGTCGGCCAGGAACGATCCGCGTGGTGAGTGCGCTCGCCGGGCTTGCCTGCGCCAACGCGGATAAAATAGGTCCACACCGGCACCCCTTGCTGCCGGATGGCGTACACGCGGCCATGGAGAGTCACGGGGTCCATGCTGCTCACTGGGGGTTCTCCTTCCAGTGCGCCTCCGCCCCGGTGATGGCGCCTCTGATGTAGTCGAGCTGATCCGCCGTGAGCTGCACCCATGAGTGGCTGCCCGTGGGCGAGCGCAGAAGGAAGGAAAGGGACGTCTTCCCCTGGATCGTGCCCTCCTCGAGAATTGCAACCGCCTCGACTTCGTGGAGCGCCGATGTGGCGTGGAGCTCGGGAAAGGCGGCTTTCTTATCCTTCTTGCGGCGGATTCTGATTTCCGTTGTCACTGACTTCCTCCTTGAAATCGTTGCCGGCCGCCGAGCGGCCCATGCGGTATGCCTCTTTCAGGCCATCGGCCAAGAAGTCTTCGAGCCGCTTCGGGTTTGTTATCGACGTGATGATGCCGCCCTTGGAGGCCGCCATTGCCTTGAGCGCCATCTCCTTGAAGTTCGGCTCCGTCGATACCACCTGCTTGCCCAGCATCGCGGCCCGCACCATCTCGAAGGTGATGACGCCCAGCGCGCGCACCTGCTTGTTCAGGTCTTTCATCCGCGCCACCTGAAAGGCTAGATGCGTGAACGCCTGGAAGACGAGATCGCCGCCCATCGGTTTCTCCGGGGCCGCGCCGTCGCTTCCGAAGAGCGTAAAGCCGATGCGGTTCTCCGCGTCTCGTTGCATGTGGATGAGCAGCCACGCGTCAGCCGGCGGCCCGTCGCACGTGAGGAAATCCGCGAGCGGTTGCCCGTCTTCGCCTACCTTCTGCACCTGAACGTTGAACTTCATAAAGGCAATGCCTCCGTCGGCGGAAAGTGACCGTCGGCGATGCGTTCCACGTCGCCGAGAATCTGATCCGCAAAATACCTGTTGGCGATACTGTCCTTTGCTATGCGCCGCAATGCAAGGTGTTGCCATCGAGCCGCGTGCACGAGCTTGTGCATCAGCGTTGCTGCGCGATCAGCGTGCTCCAGCTCAAGCCGCCCAGAGCAGTCAGTTGCCTGCTTCAGAAGCTCGTCGAACGTCACGCTGCCTCCTTCGGTGCCGGCGGCTCCGACACTGGCGGCGGGGTGCCCACCTTGTCGATCCTGACCCACATGCCTTCGATGGTGGCCTGCCATTCAATGCCGCACGCGCAGTCGTAAGGATTGCCCGCGTCGGAGATGCAGACCTTCTTGCCGCACTCGCACAGAATGCTGATGTCCCAGATGCTAGCCATTGGGAAACTCCGCGGGCGGGTCGACCTTCTCCGATGGGTCGAGCGCGTCCACGAGCTTCTCGACCTTGCCGTAGAGCTTCTTTGCTGCCGCACCGACCACCGCGAGCGGTAGCCCCACGCTGAGCAGGATGCCCCAAGCCGCGATTCTCCTTGCCCCTATCATCGTCGTACCTCCGTATCAGCCACACGCTTTGCGATCGCGTTCCACGCCTTGAGCGCAACGTTGCGCCGGTTCTCCGCTTCGCACCGGGCGTTGTTCGCGATCGACTCCGCGCGATTTGCATCGGCAAGCGCGTCGTTTGCCGCGCGGAGCTCAAAGAGCGCCTCCTGCACTTCCTTGTCGCTGGGCAGCTCGGCTTTCATCAGTGCACCTCTTGCGGATGGCGGAAGCGCTTTAGCGTTCCGCGGTTCGCGTCCATGGTGACGTTGCCACCGTCCTCCATCTCGGCGCCGCTATTCTTGCTGTCCGATGCAGCGCATGCCCTGGAGCAGCAAACGCTCCCGCATTCCTTGCCCTCGTCGAAGGCGGCAAACCAGCCATCGGGCGGCATCCAGCACGGCACAGCCACTCCGGCGGCTTTGCTCATCTCGGAGTGCGGCGTGATCGTCATCAGCGCTTCCTTGCCGCACGCTTCGCATTTCGCGGTGACCGGCATCAGCTCGGCTCCTTCTCTTCCTCAAAAGACTTCACCATGGCAATGAATCGGTCACGCAGATGCTCCGCAACGACGATGTCTCTGATGCCGATGCCCACCATCTTTGCGCGTCCCTCCGGGGCGAAGTCGAAGGCAATGTAGCGCGTATCGCCGAAGCGGCCCGCTTTGTACGGGGTATCAAGGTGGACGAAGTTGATCGTCATGTCCTTGCTTCTTCCGGTGTCCGGGTTCTTCGGCATTAGCGCCTCTTCCTTCCGCGAGCCTTTGCCCGCCGGCGGTTGATTGCCCGAGATTGCGAGGCGATGCGCCGACGGGATTTCCGCCAGCGCAACCACTTCCCGAGAAGACGCGGGTGCGACGAACCGGGGTAACTCACAACGCCGCCCTCACCGCGCAGTCCTTCGATTCAAGGAGCTTGCGGAGCGCCTCGGTCTTCTGGTCACTCTCCGGGAGCGTGATGTCCAGGTGATTTGCCAGATCGTGGAACGGCTTCGATTTCGCCTGGAGGGGCGCCGGAAGGTGCGAGTAATTGAAGAACCGCATGAGGAAGTGCGCCTCGTCCATTAGCCGTTGCTCCGTTCCGGGAGCTCCTCGGCCGAGCCATTGCGCTCGATTTGCTCGTCACGGAGCGCCTTGCCCACCCACATGAAGGCTTCTTCGAGGCGCGTCAGCACGTTCGCCTGCGCGCGGCCGGGCTTCGTGTTGCTCTCGATCTGGCGCGTGAGCTCAACGAAGCTCTTCTTGAAGGCTTCGGACTTGTTGGTGGCCTCGCCGTCGTACTTCACGTAGGAGTAGCGCTGCTCCGCGGTCTGCGCGGGCGGGCGGGGCGCGCCACCCACTACTGCGGTGGGCGCGCTCGGAGCGGACGTCTCGTTACTGGTGGCCGGTGCCGGCTTCGTTTCTTTCTTCGACATTGCGATCCCTTTCGATTGGTTTCGCAGGGACGGAGAAGAAATAACCGACTTCCTCGGCCAGGTGCCCGCCGTTGAACTTCTGGAGCACCTTGCCGTCTTTCGACAGCGCAACGCCCGCCGGCACTCGCAAATCTTTCCCCACCCACTGCTTGAACTTCTTCCAGTGCCATACATCAGGGATGACCGGCACGGCAATACCCAGCATTTCCTTGTATTGCGCGGCAGACGCTTCGGTGGGCGGCTGCGATGGTGACGTGCCCGTCTCGACGTAAACGGTGGTGACGGAAGCCTTGCCGTCGGCGGCTCGCACCGCGGCAGGGATTTGCCGCTTACAAGGCTCGCACCACGGCGCCGAGAAAAGCACGAGCTCGGCCTCGGGGCGCGATGATGTTGCGTGCTGCGCATCGCAGCCGATCAGCAGGAGCGAGAGCATCGCCCAGGATAGAACGTGACGCATATTGTCTCCGTAGAGGTTTGGCAAAGAAGCGGGCGCGACACCATGCCGCCCCCGCCCCATTACGCATACGGAGGCCGATTCTATCCCCAGGTAGGCCGGTAGGGAATCAGGATGGATCGGTCGTTCGGTCGGTCCGGCGGAGTCATGTACTCGCGGAGCTCGCCCTTCCATTTGTAACGGAAGGGCTGCGACACCGGCACGATGAGGTTCAATCTATCGACGTATTTGGAATCGGCAGCGGTGCGGGAATCCATCGGATGGTAGAGCGTCTTCATCAGGTCGGGCACCTGGTCGCCAACGAGCTGCTTCATCGTCATGAGCTTCCCCATGGCGTACGTGTGATGGAGCTCGGTGCGCGCGATGCGGTGAATCTTCCACTCTTCGCCGAGGAAGAATTTCCCGATATTCTGCACGGTCTCGGCGTAGGGCATCTCTCCGATGATGGCGGAAGTGAGCGATCCGGTTATCTGCGCGCGGAGCGCCTCGGAGTAAGCATCGAGCGACGCCTGGTACTTGTTGATGAGGAAATCGTTTGCCTCGTTCGCGATGAGAGCGGCGTTGACGTTGATGGGCACCACCGCGCCCGTGAAGTGCTCCTCGAAAGACTGGAGCTCCTCGACCAGGTCGGTTACGCCCGCGTCCGCGGTGAGGTTGCCGGCCGATACCATCTCCGAGCGCAGGCCCTGGTTCATCGCTTCAATTGCGAGCTCCACCTGGAGGAGCGTGCCGCGGAGCTGTTGCGCGGTGAACGAATCCACGCGCGCGGCATTGAGCCGGTCCTGCAGATCGCGCCGTACTTCGCGATACTTCGCGATAAGGCGCAATGCCTGCGACTCTTCGAGCTTCACGATGCGCTTCGTATGGAGCTCGGCAATCCCCAGCGCATCGACGGAGTCGAAGAAGTCAGGCACTTCAGAGCCCCAGAATCTTTTTCGCGCTATTGATGAACGGCGTCACGGTGAGCGCCTGCATGAGCGCCTTCGATACCGGCTTGATGCCGGACGCGCGCAGGAACGCGGTGGCGCCCACGCCGAGAGCGCCCGCGGTAGCGAGCTGCACCGCGGGGGCCGATGCCTTCTTCTGCCGGCCGGTGGAGTCGGTCAGGTGCGTGATGCTCCTGGCGTAGTAGGCGCCCGCGAGCGCGGCACCGCCGAGCAGCGCCGGGCCGGCGATGCGCGGACCATAGGCCGCTACCTTCTTCAGCGTGAGGAGCGAGCGCGCGGTCTTGCTCAAGCTCTGCGTCGCGGTCTTCGCCCGGTGCTCCTTCACGGCGGCCGCCCAGATGCCGCGAGAGACGCGCTCGGCAAAGCCCGGCGTGTAGGCAAGGCCCGCTGCCGCAACGCCGCTGGTTGCCGCCACCACGGTACCCAGCGCTGCCTCTTCGGCGGCGCGACCCGCGCGCACGTAGATGGGGATGACGCGCCCGTTCTTGCGAATGAATCGCACCTGCCCGCCTTGCCGCTTGTTCGTCGCCATCCTCTACCTCCGAAGGTTACTTTCCGAGTTTACCGGAACCACCGCAGTTTGCCGGCGAACTTCGCGATGCCCTCGACCTGCGAGAAGGCAGCCGAGAGTGCCGCGTTCGTGCGCTTCATGCCCAGCACGTGACGCGTGCCAGCGAGAGCGCCGAGCGTGAGCGCCGTATCGGCGACCAGGTCGGCGCGGCCGAGCGATCCGTCCTTGTTCCTGAAAACTTTGCGGCCGATGACTTTCCTGGCCGACTCTCCCGCGATGACGCCGCCGATGAGAAGCCCGGCACCGCTCGTGGCCGGGTACGTGTCGGTGAACTTCTTTGCTTCGCGGAGCGTTGCCTTGGCGCC
>ERZ869929.113-NODE-113-length-44045-cov-5.422210_pt1 | contig 44045 bp, 51 predicted proteins | sample MGYA00579312_ERZ869929 | MGnify/ENA primary metagenome ERZ869929 (study PRJEB32216, sample SAMN09231818) | wastewater metagenome | place: USA: Maryland | collected 2016-08-09 | study: EMG produced TPA metagenomics assembly of the PRJNA472060 data set (Reclaimed... | reverse complement strand
CAGCTAATAATGGTATTAAAATTATTAAAAATAGTAATTTACAAAAACGTTATAAAGAAATAACAATTTATTTTAATAATGATATAATTAATATTAATTATATTTTAAATAATGATGTTAAAAAAACTAAATCTATTAAAAATAATGATACTAAAAGTATGTATGATTTTTTAATAGATCTACAACAAAGTAATGTATTAAAAGTTAATCATGTTGATAGTGATAAAGGTTTAAATATTGTTCAACAAAAAATTAAAAATATTGTTAAAACAAGATCTTCTTTATTTAATTTTTTTCAAAATAAAATAAAAGATAATATAAGTATTAATGATTATGGTGGTTATTTTACTTTAAAATATAATGGTGATTTTTATGAATTACTTCATAAAGAATTTCATGAAGTAGCTTTTATGGTTAGTGTTAAAAATAATCAAATGATTGTTGATAATCAAAGAATTATTACTTTAATATATAAAAAATATATTTTTAATGAATTGGAAATAGTTGATGTTAAAAAATATAAAACATCAACAGAATATTTAGCACTTGATTATGCATATCAACAAATATTACCTAATGATTATATTGAATATACTGAAGAAGATAAAAATGAAATTTTTAAACTTATTAATGATAACTCAACACAAATAATAAATTTTATTGAACTTAAAGAAAAATTATTTAAAAAAGGATTTTTAAAAGATAATAATTTAACTTAAAATTTTTTGAAAATTTATTAATTTTTTTTTACAGTTATTAAACAAATTAAAAATATGAAATTAGTTAATCCAGAAGAATTAAAAGAAAAATTAGAAAATGAAAAATCGTTAGTAATGTATTTTTCAACGCAATGGTGTGGTCCATGTAAAACACTTTCCCCAATTGTAGAAAATGTAAGTAAAGAATTTACAACAGAAGTTATTAAGATTGATTTAGGAGTTTATCCTGAATTAGCTAATGAATTTAATGTAAAAAGTGTTCCAACAATTGTTTATTTAAAAAATAAAAATGAGATGTTAAGAACAATTGGTCTGCAACCAGAAGAGAAAATAAAAGAAAATTTTAAATTAGTAAAAACTATTTCACAAGACGAACTATCAGCTGCACAAATTGCTTCAGATGAACATGAATAATGATATAAGTTTTAAACAAATTAAATTATTAATTAATCTTAGTTTTTATGATGGTTCTTTAAATAAAAAAACATTTGATAATGTTGTATTTAAAGAACCATCTTCTTTTACACCCTTAGTATTTAAATCGAAAGTTGTTAGATCTTTCGATACTGAAAAAGATTTTGAAAATTTAAAAAGATCTAAAAAATTATGGGTGATATTATCCATAATCAACGAATTCCAAAATAAATTTAAAAATAAAGAAATTAATATAATTAAGATTAGTGAAATTTCAACTAGAAGTTATAGTAAAAAAGGCTATAAAATAGCTAACCCAAAAAAAGAATATTTTGTTCATTATGAAGTTAAAAACTTTTGAAAATTTTTTTTTAATTTCTTAAAATTTATATATGAAAAAAGAAAAAATTGGTTATTGTTGTATTAATCTTAGTTTAGGTGATAAAGTAAAAGTTAATAGAACAATGATTAAAAAAACCTTTGAGAGTAAAGGTATTAAATACGCAAGTGAATTAATAATTAAAAATTTAATAGATTTAGAAAAAATATTAATTTGGAATATTGAGAATAATATTCTTAATTATAGATTAAGTTCAGATATGTTTCCTTGGTTATCTGAATATAATTATGAAGATTTACCTAATTATGAAATTGTTGTTAAACAACTTGTTAAATGTGGAGAACTTATAAAAAGTTCAAATATGAAAGTAAGTTTGCACCCTGGTCCATTTAATGTTTTAAGTTCTGAAAATCCAGATGTTGTTAAAAAAACAATTAAAGAATTAAATCAACATTCTAAATTATTAGAATTAATGGGTTTGCCAGCAAATCATTTATATAATATAAATATCCATATAGGATCTGTTAATAACAATAAACAAAAATCAATGGATAATTTTTGTAGAAGTTTTGATCTTTTAGAAGAAAATACTAAAAAAGCTCTAACAATAGAAAATGATGACACAAAAAATTCTTATTCAGTTAATGATTTAGTTTATGTTAATAAACAAATTAAAACACCAATTGTTTTTGATAGTTTGCATCATTATTGTAATCCAGGTAATTTATCGTTTTTAGAGGCTCTAGAAACAAGTTTAGATACCTGGGGTATGATAACACCAGAATGTCACCATAGTTCCTCTAAACGTCTGTATGAGGATAATACAAAAACAATTAAAACTCATGCTGATTTTATTTATGATAACTTTGAATGTGATAAAGATATTTATTTAACAATTGAAGCTAAACAAAAAGATCTAGCAGTTTTTGATTTTTATAAAAAATTTAATTATAATTAATAATATGAAAAATAAAGAAAAAGATATGATTAATCACCCAAACCATTATGGTGGTGAAGATAATGTGTATGAAGCAATTAAAGTAATTGATGCTTGGAATTTGAATTTTTCACTAGGTAACGCTGTAAAATACATTTCCAGAGCTGGTAAAAAAGATCAAACAAAATTAATTGAAGATTTAGAAAAAGCAATCTGGTATCTTAATCATGAAGTTAAAAAATTAAAAAATGATCAATAAAGCTTTATTTAGTTCAGATAAATTAGATTGGGGTACTCCAATAGATTTTTTTAAAAAATTAGATAAAATATTTAATTTTGAATTAGATGTTTGTGCTAATAAACACAACACAAAATGTGAAAATTTTTATTCTTTAGAAGAAAATTCACTTTCCCAAAACTGGAATGGTGTTTGTTGGATGAATCCTCCTTATGGTAAGTTAATTAATTTATGGTTAAGAAAAGCTAGTGAAGAAGCTAACATTAACGCTAAATCAGTTGTTTGTTTAGTTCCTTCTAGAACAGATACAAAATGGTTTCAAGAATCAGTTAAAAAAGCTTCTTATGTTGTTTTTTTAAAAGGAAGATTAAAATTTGAAGGAAGTAAATCTAGCGCACCATTTCCTAGCGCTTTAATTATTTTTGGTGATATAAATAAAAATCAAAAAGATGAACTTGAAAAATTAGGTGTTGGTTTTAATTGTTAATTTTGGTTGAAGAAACTAAACCACATTTATCACTATAAATACAATTATCAAAATATGGTATAGCTAAACCAGCTATACCAATTGGTATTTTACCAGCGTATCTAACGTATTTAACAATTAACCAATTTTTGTATTCTATACCATTACTTGTTTTTAATGGTTCAACACCTCTCCAAAATTTATCTGTTGAAGAGAAAGCTAATAAATCATTTATCCTATATTGTTTAGCAGTTTCAGTATCCCAAATTTCATAATCGGTTTTACCAATATAATCATTAACATTTTTACCTACTGGTTGTAAAAATTCTTTTTCATAAGCTGAATTTAAAGATAGCATAATACCATCCATATCTTTTAACCACTGAGGAAATGGTAAATCATAATGAGCCGTTTCCATCATAGTTAATTTATTTTGTAAAATTATAATTTGTTTTTCTAAATCATTTAATCTTTTAGCACATTGTTCTTCACTTTCTCTAAGTCTTTTATTATCTTGTGCCCATGTTTCTAAAATTATCTTAAAATCATCTCTATTATCTTTCTTTTTTCCTAGAAGATAATCAATTAGTGATTTGATTAAACCACCCGAAAAAATAGCTATTAAAATAGGTCCAATTTCTTTTAAAAATGCTAAAACACCAAAACTAGTCATAAATTATATTTACAATATATAAATAGTTTAATATTTTTAATTTATTCTTATTTGACTATTTAAAAATATATTATTTTTATTATCTTTATTATTAATTTTATCGTTATTTATTTCTTTTAATATATTTTCTTTTATTGAATTTAAATCAATAAAACTATAAGGTTGTTGTGAAGCATCACCACCAGTATGTATATGTGTAAGTAAATAATCAATTATATTAATTAAATATTTACCTAATGTAATACCTTTAACCATTGGTTGAGTATTTTTAAATAAAAAATTATTTAAATCTTCAATATTTAAACCATATCTAAATGTTTCTAATGGAATAATCAAATCATTATTTGACGTAATATAAACTTCACCACTATTTAATGAAATAACATTTTTATATTCATTATTTATTTTTGTGTTTTTAACAGAAACAATTTTTTCTTCTGTTAGTTCATCATTATATGTTATATATCCTTCTAATATTTGATCTTTTATTTGAATACTCCTACAAATATCATTAATAACTTGATTTCCAATTATTAAATCTCTTGTTTCTTGATTTGGTCTAAAATAAAATGGTAATGCGTTAAATGATTGATTAATTGTTATATTAACATTTTGTGTATTATTACTATAAAAAGAGCTTTTTATTTTTTTATTTTGTATATCAGTTATTAAACCAATAATAATATCATTAATATCAAAAGCAGTTTTACCAGTAAAATTAGCTTCTAATAAAATTTTACTTATTATAGAATAATTTTCTGGATCAAAATTTAAATCAGATTTTTCTTGGTTTTTAAAATAAATTATATCTTCTGGTTTTCTTACTTGTAAAGTACCAATAAACTCATTATTAATAATATTAACCGAATATTCAATAAGATTATTAATAATTAATGTTTTATCAACAATAACATTTTCAATTTTTTCAGTTTCTTCAATATTTAAAGGAAAGTGTGTTATTGTTATTTGTGATAAATCATTATTATAATTATTTATATCTTCATTAATGAATTTACCAGCTCTTATTAAAACTTCATTTTCTTTTATAATAACATCTGAATTTTTTCTACCTAAAATACTAATATCTTCTTTATTTGGAAAAATATCTTTTGCGGTTGTTTCATAATCTAAATTTTTAAATAAATTAGTCCTAGATGTATTATAAAAAGATCTACCCAATAAAGAATCTGTAAAATTAATATTTTGTAATTGAGCTATCTCTGGACCAATATATAATTTATCAGAAATACCATTATCACTTTCAACTAAAATAACTTTAACTAATTCATTTATTTTTGGTATTGATTGAAAAAATTTAGGTAATAAAGGATTACAAACATAAGGATCACTAATTAAACCATCACCAGTTGTTTGCCATTTTTTAAATGATTGATTACCTAAACCTTCTTGTGTATCTAATAAAACTCTAATACGACCACTATTAGTTGGATCGTTATTATCAATTACTACACCAAAAATAACATTATTGTTTTTATTATTTGTATTAAGCATTAATTTTTAATCTTTTATTTAATTCTTCATTTATTATAATATAATTTTTTTCTAAACCTTCTAAAAAATTTAAAATAATATTTAATTCTTTTTTAAGTCTTTCGTGTTCTTTTTCTATATCAGTCAATAAACTAAATAATTCTTTATTTGGTTTATTTTCTATTACTTTTTTTAAATCTTCCATATATTTTATAAAATTATACCGCTTACATCAACAGGACCTGTTGGACCAACACCAACAGCTAAAACTTTACTATTTTCAATAATCTCATCAAAAACTGTATCTAAAACAGCTTTAGCTATATCTCTATTAATATTAGTTGAACCATCAGGTAAAACTCTTGTTAAATTTAAATTATCTAATTTTTCTTGTAAAGCTAAATTAGCTCTTTCTGAACTAATACCACTTTTAAATTTAGACATAAACAATAATGGTGTTGGAATAGTTCCAACACTTAAACCAAGATCAACAAATTTTAAAAGATTAAATAATTCATTTGTTAATTGTTGGCATTCATCAACATTAGAGGGTTTAATATTATTAATTTTATTAAACAAATTAGTTAATGTATTTAATGCTAATTGTAATTTTCTAGTTTGTTCATCAAAAATTAATTTACTATATTCACCTAATATATTATTAAACTCTTTTTTAAAAAAATTAACAGAATTATTAATAACAATTTTTCTACTTTCAACATAACTACTTAATAGTAAATTACTATTAAAAATATCATTAACACCAATAAGTTCAGAACCATTAATTAATGATATTAGTTGATAACTAAAAAATAATTGCGGTGATAATGTCATATCATTAATAATCTCACTAAAATTTAATAATATATCATTTATAAATGATATATTAAAATTAGTTAAATTAGTACTATTAAAATTTTTATCAGTTTTATCTATATTTTTACTATTATAAAATGAATTATTTATAAAATTTTTTGATTGTTTAATAAAATTTTCACCAAAATTACTTTTTTTTGTTAATGTTCCTAATTTTTTAATTAAAATTTCATTTTGTTTTTTAAATTCATCTTCATTTAATTCAATAATTAATTCATTACAAGTATAAAAAGAAAAACTACTTTTAATTTGTTCTAAATTATTAATTTCAGAAAAACCAAAAGTATCAATATTAATATCATCTAAAAATTCAGATAAATATCCACTTTGAGAAAAATCATTTATATTTATATTTTCAATATCACATCTTTCTTTTAATCTTTTAATTTTATTTTTATAATTAATTAAAAGATTAAGATCATTTATTGATAAATTTTTATTAAAAATATTTGTAATATTATTAACTGAATTTGTTAATAAATCTTCTTTATTGATAAATTTAAAACTATTTAAAAAATCTCTAACAAAAATTCTTTTTTCTTTATTTAAAAAATTATCATTTATTTTAATTTTAAATGTATCATTAGTGGTAAATTTAATTGTTAGTAAATTTTTCCAGTTATGTGTTCCTTCTTCTTGAATAGCTTTATAAAGAAAACTATTAAAAGAATTTTCTTCATTAGGTTCTCTTAACAAAGTTTTAAAAAAATCAACAAATTCAATAGGAATTTCATAATCTAACACATCTAAAATACCTTCACAAGGAAACGTCTTAATTAAATAATTAATTAAACTAGTTTTAATAATATTTTCAACTCTATCTAAATTATTAATATTTGAATTTAATAATTTTTCAACACCTTCTATTTCAGTAGTTATAACTTTAATTAAATCAACTAAATAAGCTAACTGATCTTTTGATTTATTATTTAAACTATTAAAATTAGAAAATAAATTATTATTTAAATTAATTTTTGATTTATTTTTACTTTTTAAATCATTAATTAATGTGCTAATTTTAGATAAAGTTTTTTTCCTTGTTTCTTTTATACTCATATTAATTATTTTTATTATGTATTAAATTTCTTAAATATTCTTTTGTTTCATCATTAATATCAGTTTTAATTTCTTTACCATCTTTAGCACTACCTAAAGCTTTATTTTGTAATTCAATTAACTTTAATTTTTTATCAATAGTATTATCAATAATTTTTAATAAATCATTATTAACTTTACCTACTAAAGCAATATCTTCATTTTCTTTAACATTTTTGGTATATTGGTTTAAAAGATCTGTAGCAATTTCTTTTGTTTTAACAATATCATTATAAACTTCTTGAACAAGAAAATTCATTGATTCTTTATCCATTGTTATTTTTTTCTTACTCATAGTTGTATTTTTTATATAAATAGATTAATCCTTAAAAAAATCATTTTTAAGGATTTTATAAACAATTTTATATCTTTTTAATGAATTTCTAATTTCATTGCTATCTAAACCACTAATATTTTTAATATATAATCTTATTAAACTTTTATTAAATTTACTACCACCATTTTTAGTAATATCTTCATAAATTAAATTCCAATTAGTGAAAATTTCAATTAAAGCTTCTCCTAGTTTAATTTCATTTTCACTTAAATTCTCACCTATTTTAATTTCTTCTTTGATTGAGTTAATGATATTTAAAAATAACTTATCAAAATTAATTTCTTCAGTTGTAATATCATAAATCATATCTTCTCTATTAATTAATTGTGGTAAAACTTCTTCATAATTACTATTTTTTTGAGTATTCTTTTTATTATTTTTAATATTATTAAATAAATATCTTTTAGCTATTGTTCCAAAATAAGAATAAGCCTTTTTATTTTTACTAGGCTTAAAATTAATCATTTTTGATGAAATATAAGTTAAACAATCAGAATGTATTTGTTTATATGTTTCATTATAATCATATAAATTATATGTTCTAATAATAGAATCAATTAATCTATTAAATGGTTCTTGCAGAAACTCATTATAGATTTTTGTTTTCTCTAATTGAGTTTCTGCATTCAACATTCTTTCAAAAGCTAATTCTTCTACTTCACCAAAATATATTTTTTCAATATTTTTCTTTTTTCTACCCACAATTAAATAATAAAATTAATTAGCCTCGTATTTTAAATTACGATCAAAATTATAATATTGTTCGGTTTTTGCTGAATCTAACCAGAATTTTGCTTCTTCTTTTGATAATTCATTTCTATATTTAATAAATAAAGAATCAGTTCTACCATTAGTATGTTTATACATAATTTTAGGAATTGTCATAATTTCCATAGAGTTATGTGTGGCTCTATAAAGAAACTCTAACCAAAAACTTAATTTCATTTGTTTTAAACCACCAATACTTTCCCAATCACTTAATTTAAAAATTGCGCCTGAAGTATTAAAGTTAGGATATCTTTCAAGAGTAGCATTATCTAAATAACCTAATCTTTCTGAAAAATTCATAGCCCATAATGTTTGATTACTAAAATCAATAAATTTGGGTTCAGTATCATTTGTAGCTTCTACGATAATTGGTAGAAAAACAGAAACATTTGGATATTCATTAATATACTCCAAAGCTACTTTATGCCAAATAGCGCTTAATTCATCATCAAATTCTAAGAAACTAAAATATTCAGTTTTAATTTTAGAGGTAATATAATTCATTTGTGAAATAAAATCTTTACCTTTATTGTGGTGATAAATATCAAACTCAACATCGTGTTTGAAATTTTCAAAAAAATCTTTTACATCAGGACATTCACAAGCAACAACTAAAACTTTTTCAATTTTAGTTTTTTGGTTTTTAATACTATCTAAAGCTTTGGTAAAATAATCTTTAAATTCATCATTTACCATATGTACTGGAATAACCAGTGTAATTTTATTTTTATTTTTTGCCATTTTCTTATTTTTAAAATGTAATATTTATTTTATATTTTAAAGTTTCAATTTTATCAACTTTAACATTAGTGTTAATAGAAATACTATTAATAACAAATTTTAATTCTTTTGTAATAGAACCATCCAAATCATGAAAATTAATAGTTAAATGTTTATAATCTAAATTAGTAAAATCCAAATAAAAATTATTAGTTTGTTCAACTAATAATTCAATATGATTTTGTTGATTTGAATTAAATTTATAAAAATTAATATTCATTTCTAAAAAATTTAATTCAAATAAATCAAGAAAAACTCTTATATTATTAGTTAATTGTGGAGCTGAAAACATTTTAGGTGTTTCATTATTTTCAGTTTTAGGTGTTTCATTTTTAATATATTGATCAAATAAATTTTTAAATTTATTTAAATCTTCTTTATTTTTTTTACTTTTTTCAATCCAACTATTATTATGCATTTTCTTCTAATTTAAATTTTTCAATTGAATATTCTAGTTCTTTAATTCTAGAATTAACATATTCTTCATAAACATTTTTAACTTGTTCTGAGAAAGTTTCTTCATTATATTTTTCAGCTGTTTCATAACCAGCTTCAATTAATTCACTAGGAATTTCATCTTCAAGATTAGCTCTTACAACTTGTGCCAATAAATCGTATAATTTATTAAAATTATTAGTCCAAATACCATTTTTTTCTGTAATCCATTCTGGTTCCATTCTTGGTACTAAACCAACAACTGGTGTTCCAACTTTCATTGATTCAATAGCATACATACCAAAACCAGCTTCCTCATCTAACCAAACTGAACAAAAACATTCATTAAGAACTTTATTATAATCTTCCATTGTCATACCCAACATTTCTTTAAATGAAATCCATTTAAAATAAGGGTATTTCATATAAAAACCTTTTGCAATTTTATCGGTATCTCTTGCAACTTTAGAAAAAATAGCTACAATTGGTTTTTTAAAACCTTTTTCTTTAACAATATATTCAGATACTTTTGGTTGAATAATTTTTCCAGAAACATTAGGAAAAAAACTATTAACCACTTCTTTTTGTTTTTCAGTTGTTGTAATAAAATCAAAAATACCATGATCTGACCAACTAATACCTGGAGCTAAAGTATCAAAAATAAAATCATAAGAATTACATAATACTATTCTTTTACATGGGAAATTTTTTGTTTGACTTAATACATCTGAAAATAATTCAGGAATAATTAAAAAATCATGTGGTCCAACTTTTAAATTTTTTTGTTCAATTGATTGGTGTTCAAGTAAATCATAACCATCACCTAACCAGGTTGGATACGTATAATCATTTTTTTCATGTAAAATTACACTTTTATAACCTAAATTTTTTAATTTTTGTGCTTGGTAATAAATTTGCGCAACAGAACCATTAGCTTTTCCTTTAGTATCGGGTACTAAAAAAAGAATCTGAAAATCTTTAGTTTTTAATTTTTCAACACTCTCTTGAATTTTTTTTATTTTATCTTCCATATTTTATAATAAAGTTGTTTGTTTGTTATTTTTTAAAATGTTAAATTTTAATAATGTATTAAAAGCAATTTTAAATTGTGGTGAAAAAGTATCAATACCACTATTTTCATCATCACCCTCATCAATTGTTAATAAAATATCAATAAAATATTTTATTAAATCATATTTAAAAGAGTTAATTTCTTTTTCTCTATCTTTGATAGATATAAATTTCATATATTGATCAATATCAATATAATATTCTTCATTGTTAATTTTTAAGTATTTATTCATAGTAAATCTGTTATTTCTCTAACGTTTTTAATTTTTTTATTAATTTTAAAATCTTGATTAAATTTAGTTTCTAATAAAATAATTTTATCTCTACTAAAAGAATTTTCATAATCTGATACATTATCTGTAATAATATAATCAAAATATTCATCAATAAAATTATTATTTAATGTTAAAATCCAATCAAATGCAACATTATATTTACTTATATAATAAAGTGTTGCGTTTTTAATTTTTTCTGGTTCAAAGAAAAAGATACCAATTTCATGACCTTGTTCTTTTAATTTATTTAAAATATTAATATCTTCTTTTTCTTTAGAAAAACCAAAAATATCAATATAAAAATCATTAATAAATTCTAAAAATTCATCATCATTCATATTTAATGAATTTTGTAAATTATAAGGATTTATTGATTTAATATCAATAGTTTTATTATTAAAATAATCTTTATTGTTTTCTACAATGCTTTGTATTTTTTCTTCAATATTTCTAAATAAATTAAGATTAAAAGCTATTTTCATTTTCTTGGTTTTAAGATTTTTTTATCAGCTAAACTTAAAATTATAAATTCACTAATATCATCATGACTAAAATTTTTAATATCCTCTTTATCAAAAGAAGGTAAGCTAGTCAAATAAAAAATTAAGTTTTTAATAATTTCATTTGTTGTATCATTACAACTATTAGTAATTTTTTCTAATTCACTAATATCTAAAATATATTTTTGTAATTTATCCATAAAAAAAGGTTTATATTTTTTCTAAATTATATAAAAAAAATATAAACCTTTCAAGGAAAATAAAATAATTATTAGAATATTCTATTTAAAAAACTTTTAATTGGGTTTAGTTTTGGTAATTCTTCTTGAGTTCTTTCAATCGGTTTTTCAAATTCATTTTCAATAAACTCGTTATCTTTAATTTCTTCAACAACTTCTCCAAGAATTTCTTCATCGGTTAAAGGTTCCATATCTTGTTCATATTTATTAAATACTTTACTACCAAGAGGTTTTACTTCAGCTTTTGTAAGAGGTAAAACAACTTCATCTTTATCTTCATAACGTTCAAGAATTCTTTTAACAATACCACTTCTTACACAATCAGCTTTAGTGAATTGCATATAATCAACACCTTTTAAATCTAAAAATCTAAACCAAATATCATATAAACCACTATTTTTATAGTTTTTATATTTATCACATTGGCTTAAATCACCTAAAATTGCCATTTTACTATTACTTGACATACGAGTCAATAATGTTTTTAATTGTAAGCTAGAAAAATTTTGTGCTTCATCAACAATAATCCAAGAATTTTCAAAGTTAGCTCCTCTTAAAAAATTCACCAAAGTAAATTGGATAACACCTTTTTCAATTAATTTTTTAGTTTCATTTTCACCTAAAATTTTATTTAAAACAAACATCATAGAATCATTATGACTAGCTGTTTTTTCTTCTAATGTACCAGGTAAATAACCAACATTATCTTCATTACCAACAATAACTGTTGGGTTAATAACTAAGATTTTTTTATATTCTTTATTTGGATCAAAAAAATCTTCTAAAGCTTTATGCATGGTTAAAAATGTTTTACCACTACCAGCTGGAGCTTGACAAATAATAATTTCAGAATTTGAATTCATTTTAGTATAAAACAATTCTTGGTTTTTATTTTTAAATTGAATTGTTTTTAGAAACTTAGGTGAAAACCTTTGAAACTGAGTTTTAGCTGTTAAGCTAAGGTCGATAGGATCAAACTCATCAACCTGTAAATTTTTTGATTTACGTCTTTGTGTCATAAATTTTAATTTAAAATTTGTTTATAAACTTCTTCTCTATAAGAAGTTGTTTTTTCAAGTGAATAATTTTCTTTTACGTGTTTATGTAAATTTTCGCCTAATTCTTTAATTAAATCAGGGTTATTAACTAATGTTTTAATATGTTTATTCCAATCTTTATGATTTTTTTTAGAATCAACAACTAAACAATTTTCTCCGTGTTTTATATCATGAACATATGGTTCATAATTTTGAACGATTACAGCTTTTTTATGTGCGCCAGCTTCCAATAATTTTAGATTAGATTTATAATAATTAAATTCATTTTCAACCAAAGGCACCATTAAAACATCTAATTCATTATAAGCTGTACCATAACTAGTAATAGGTTTTGTCCAAATTCTTCTATATTCAACATCATTAGAAATATAATCTTCATTTTTGAATGTTTTTAAAAAATCTATATATTTTTGATTTGTTAAAAACTCATATTTATTTGTAAATATTTTTTCATATTCATACCATACACTTTCTTCTGGTTTAATTGGTACAGCTTTAGTTTGATTTGTTGTTGGATCAATCATAATTTTTTGTCCTCTTACATCATAACCAGCTAATACTAATTGAATTTTATCTTTAAACTCATTCATTCTTGTTGTAAAACCATTTAAAATTTGAATATCTTTTAAATGTGAGCTACCCATAACACAACCAAATCTAATTCTTTCTGATTGAGTTGGGTTTGGATTAAATTGTTTTTCGTTAAAATTTATTGAATTAGGAAAATGAAAAACATTTTTATTATATGTTTTAAATTTATTTAATAAAGCTGGTGTTGCAACGCTAATATAATTAACTTTTTTTGCGATTTCAATTAAATGTTTATCAATTTTTTGCATTTTAACAATATGGTATAAAGGATGGTCTGGTCCAGGAACCCAATCATCTAAATCCATCATTGTTTTAATACCCATTAAATGTAATTTATCTAAAATTAATAAAGTTTTTTCTATTTGAGGGTCTAAAGCTCTGTGAAAAAAAACCATATTAAATTGTTTTAAATAACCGATATCTTCCCAATTAGGTTCGTAATTAATTTCAACCCAAAAATCTTTTGATAATTCTTGTAGTTTAACATGTGGATCTAAAACGCGATATTTAAAACAACCAGTTTTATCGCCATTAGGATATACTAATATTTTATATTTACTCATAAAATTTTTCTTACTTTAATAATAAAAATTTTTTTTATTAAAAACAATAATAATTAAAAAAAATAATTTATTCATATTTATATAAAAAACATTATGGATAAATTAACTTTAGACAGGATTGAATTATTACATCCTAAAATTAAAGAAGAAGTAAGATCAATATATATTGATGAAGTATGTAAATCTCTTACTGGTAGAGCTATTTGTAGATTTGCTTATACACTAAGAACTTTTGCTGAACAAGATGCTCTTTTTGCTCAAGGTAGAACAAGATTGTTTGATGTACAAGGAAAAAGATTGGGTGTTATTACTCAAGCTAGAGGTGGTCAAAGTTTTCATAACTATGGTTTGGCTTTCGATATAGTTTTATTAACCGATAACGATAGAAACGGAAGTTTTGAAAGTGCTAGTTGGGATAACATAAGAGATTTTGACAATGATAAACAATCTGACTGGATGGAAGTTGTTAATATATTTAAAAAACACGGATATACTTGGGGTGGTGATTTTAAGAGATTTAAAGATGCTCCACACTTTGAAAAGACTTTTGGTTTTACTCACCAACAATTATTAAGATTACATAATAATAAAAATTTTATTCCTGGGACAACTTATGTAAATATATAACTATTTATATATAAATTAGTTATGAAAGAATTAGTAAAAAGATGGAAATCAGAATTACCTGATTTTTGGAAAAAAGTAAGAAATGTTGCAATAGCTTTAGGTACAAGTGCTATTGCTGTTTTAACAGCTGATGCAACATTTACTTTAACACTTCCTTTAGCAATAATTGAAGTGTGTAAATATGTTATAGCAATTGCAGCTGCAATTGCAGGTTCAGCACAATTTACAAAGAAAGATTCTGATGTAAATGAACAAGTTTAAAATAAAAAAGCCTCACTTAGAGGCTTTTTTATTTATATATTAAAATTATTTTCTATTGCATCAATAATTTCCGTTAATACACTTGATTGTTCTTCATTAGGTGTTATACCTTCAATAGCTTGGTTAATAACTTTTTTCTTTTTATCTAAAATATTATATACAATACTATCAACACTATTATCAAATAAAGGATAATAAATGGTTACATCATGTTCAACACCAATTCTATGGTTTCTATCTTCACTTTGAGCATGAATAGCTGGTGTAAAATGTAAATCATTAAAAATTGTTGTTTGAGCTTTGGTTAAAGTAATTCCAGTACCACCTGCTATAATATTTGATATAAATACTTTTATATCATCATTAGTTTGAAACTCATCAACTAATCTTTGTCTTTCTTTAGCTTCAATACTACCATCCAATCTAACACATTTATTTTTTAATCTTTTTTCTAATTCATCTAATACAGCGTTATAATTTGTAAAAACAATACACTTTTTATTTTCTTCTAAACATTTCTCAATTAATTCAAATGTATGATCAATTTTCTCTAAAGCTATAAATTTTCTTAAAACAGAAAGTTGAACCAACTTATTGTTAGGGTTTATATTTACACCTTGTGTTCTTCTCCATTCAATATATTTAACAATAGCTTCTTCATATTCTTTTCTATTATCTAATTCTAAATAAATTGGAATAATCATTTTTTTAGGTAAATCTAAAACATCTTCTTTTTTTCTTCTTAACATAATATTTTTAATTCTTCTATGTAATTCATCTAAATTAGAAGCTCCATTAGTATTCCAAATAATTCTTCCTTTAATTCTCATTTGTTTAGCATTACAATAATTTCTTACATATTGATTCCAATCATGAGCTACTGGATGTTCGCAAATTTTTAATAAATTATAAAAATCACTTGGTCTATTTGTCATAGGTGTTCCTGTTAATAACCAAACTTTTTTAATATTTTTTGCAATATCATTAAAAATTTTTGTTCTAATAGCTGATTTATTTTTAATATAATGTGCTTCATCAGCAATTAATAAATCAAATTCTGCATCTAAAATTCTTGATAATTCTTTATTTTTTAAATTATGGTATTTATCTAAAACATCATAATTAATAATTGTAAATTTTTTAACACCCCAACCAGTTTTAGCTGAAACAATATGTATATTTTCTTCTTTATCGTAAAATAAAATTTCTTTTTTCCAATTATATTTTAATGAGGCTGGACAAACAATTAAAATTCTTTCTGCACCACTTTCTAAAGCTCCAATAACAGCTGATAATGATTTACCTAGACCCATTGAAAATGCTAATATATATTTATCATGTTTTAACAATTCTTTAATACCTTCTTGTTGATATGAAAATGGCATTCTATTAGAATATTTTGACCAATCAATATTAACTTCAGGTTCAACCCAAAAAAGATCTTCACTTAATTGTGATTTTGGAATCCAAATAAATTCATCTTTTGAATTTTTATGTGGCTTACCAACAACATGAAAAGCCTTCTCAGTTTCACCAATAACTTTTTCAACAAAAATTCTTTGTGGAATATTTTTCAATTCAAATTTTTCTTTTAATTGCTCACCAAAAAAATTTGTTATTTCAATAATTTTATTAATTACTTTAACTTCATAATTATGATTATTTATAATATATTCTTTTTGAGTTTGAGTTAAACTACTATTTTTATTTTTTAAAAATAAAATATAAGTATTATTACCATTATATTCTTTAAGTATTTTACTTACTTCAATATCAATCATTATTTTTTATAAAATATAATAAAAAAAATTCATTTTTTCAAATTTAAATAAATTATTAAAAAAGTAACTATTTATATAAAAAAATAAAAAATGTCTTTTTTTACAATAATACACCCATCAAATATAGCTGATACAACAAATTTTGATTATTTTCAAGTTATAGTTAATGGTACTGGTCCTTATAATGTTAATTTTAATGGTAATGCTTTAAGTTTAACTGGACCAAATACTTTTGATCTTAAAATAACAAGCGTTTCAAGCGGAAATACTAATGTTTTGTTGGCTGGTAATCCAAAATTATACGCACCTAAATATTTAGGTAATCCACCAACAACAGGTGGTACTTATTTTGGTAATAGTAATAATTTTTATAACATATAAATAAAATGGAAAAAAATTTAAATATTCTTAATAAAAAGTTCCTTAAAGGAAATGAATTAAAAAATAGAATGCTAGAGTTAGCATTTTCTAATACTATTAAAGAAGAAAAAATTCAAGATATTAATAATTTTGAATTTTTAAAAGAAGGTCCTGATGGAAAACTTTATGGTATTGTACGTGATAAAGGAAAATATTGGATTAAATTTTCTAATGAAAAAGAAAATCTAAATGAAAGTAATTTTTCTTATTTAGGTGGTGTTAATTATTTAAAAAGTAATGGTTATGATAGTTATTCAAAAGCTCTTAATAAACTTAACATTGTTTTTTCAACAATGAATAAAGATTTAGAACTTAATAGTCCTGAAATTAAATTGTTGGGTGAAGCTGATAAAAAATATGTTATTAAACAAAGAAAAAATGTAATAACTGAACCACAACCAGAACCAATGGCACAACCATTCCCTGAAGCACCACAACAAACACAAGTTTTACCACAACAAACACAAAACGCTCCAATGCCAGATATGAATGCACAACCTCCTGCTGCACCTGATATGGGAATGGGTGGAATGGATAATCAAGCCGCTGCTCCTGATATGGGAATGGAGATGGGTGTTGATGATACTAATTATCAACCAACACAAGACGCTGAAGTTCAACAAGCAGATCCAAATGTAAATATTGATGCTACACCAGAATTAGATAATAATGAACCTGGTACATCAAAACAAAGAGTAATTAGAGCTACACAAAAACTAACTGGTAAATTAGCACAAATTATTAAAATGAATACAGATTTTTTTGAAGAATCTGATTATAAATATGTTATAAATTCTTTATTTAGTTCTATACCAATTGCTGATTTAAGTGAAAAATATAAAGATCAATTAGTAAGTAAATTAGTACCAGACGATGATTTAGGTATTGATGATAAAGAACTTGGTTTAGATGAAGAAATGGAATTATTAGATGATGATTTTGATTCAGAGTATTCAGATAAACAAGATGAATTTAGTTTTGAAGATGATAATGATGAATTATTTGGTTTAGATGACGAAGAAGATGAGTTTAACTTTGATGACGAAGAAGAGTATGTTTTTGAAGATGATTTTGATTCAGAGTATTCAGATAAACAAGATGAATTTAGTTTTGAAGATGATAATGATGAATTATTTGGTTTAGATGACGAAGAAGATGAGTTTAACTTTGATGAAGATGATGAATTATTTGGTTTAGATGATGAAATTGATGAATTTAGTGATGTAAAAGGTCCATTAGATGAAAACATTGAAAAATTATTAAGAAAATATTTAAAATAAATGTATTTAACTTTTATAAATAGTTATGGCCCAAATTATAAGGGTGAAATGATTTATGAATTTATTTTTACCAAAACAAAAAGCGTTTGGGGGGATGGTTGGGATGCACAACCTTGTAATGGGCAACCAGAACCCCCAAACATTTATGAAATAAAAGAAGTTGGTAAAATAGAAACAAGTGAATTTAAATTAGAATTAGTTAAAAATTCACACAATTTTTGTATGGAAGATGCAATTGATGGTATAATTGCATTAGCATGGTCTGACCATGAAGATAGTAGATTAGTATTCAAATATGGTGAAGCCTTTGAAGTTGTTGAAAGTATTTTAAATAAAAAAAATTATAAATTAGAATTCTAATTATTTATATAAAAGAAATAATTATGGATTTTAAACAAAAAGCCCAAGAAATTTTATTATCATCAAAAGATCCTGTATATTTTATAGAGAATTTTTTACAGACTTTTGACCAAACACAAAATGGTATGGTACCATTTAAATTATTTAGGCGACAACAAGATATTGTTAGAGCTTTTCAAAAAGAAAGATTTCATTTAGTATTAAAATATAGACAGGCAGGTATTTCAACAATAAGTACAGCTTTTGCTGTGTGGTTATTATTGTTCTCTTCAAAAGAAAGCCCTGAGAGGGTTCTTATTGTAGCGAATAAATTAGATACAGCAAAAATGATGTTAAAAAAGATTAAAGATTTTTATGCACAAGTACCTGAATGGATGTTAGATATATTAGAACATCAACAAGTAAAAAATAGTGAAACTCATATTGGTTTTAGTAATGCTTGTGAGGCCAAAGCTCTTGCAACATCTGCGGATGCTTTGAGGGGTTTTACACCAACATTCTTATTTGTGGATGAAGCAGCTCACATTGACCAAGGAGAAGATTTTTGGGCATCAGCTCAAGCAGCTCTTTCTACTGGTGGTAAGTGTTGTTTATTATCAACACCAAAAGGTATGGATCCTATTTTTTATAAAACTTATGAAAATGCAAAGAAAAAGAAAAATGACTATTTAATACATCATATTAAATGGTTTGAAGATCCTAGATATAATAAACATTTAACATGGAAAAAAGATGATTTAGTTTTAACAGATGTTAAAGAAGATGCTTGGTATGATTTAGAAAGTAAAGGATTTGAACCAACATCACCTTGGTTTCAAACTATGTGTAGGCAGTTTAACGACAATAAACAATTAATTGCACAAGAGTTATTAGCTGACTTTATTACATCTGGTGGTAATGTTATTGATGGTTCTGTAATTAAAAAAATTGAAGAAGTAGATATTTGCGAACCAATAAGAAAAGAATATGATGGTAATTTCTGGATATGGGAAGAACCAATTAAAGGTGATACTTATTGTATTGCGATTGATGTTTCAAGAGGTGATTCAAAAGACTTTTCAACAATTCAAATACTTAATTACAATACAATGGTTCAAGTAGCTGAATATCAAGGTAAAATCCCACCAGATATTTTAGGAGAACTTTGTTTCACATATGCAATGAGATATAATAATGCATTTGCTATTGTTGATATAACTGGGGGTATGGGTGTTGCAACATCATTAAAAATGTATGAATTAGGTTATAGAAATTTTTATTGGGAAACAAGAGGTAAGCCTATTGATGGTGATTTATATAGAAATAATGGTATTGTTCCTGGTTTTCAAATTAATATGTTTAGGAGTTTATTAATAGAAAGTTTAGAAAGAAATTTAAGAAATAATTTTTTTATTGTTAAATCTTCTAGAGCTCTTAGTGAAATGAAAACATTTACCTTTAAAAATGGTAGAGCGGATCATAGTTCATCAACACATGACGATTTAATCATAGCTTTAGCTATGGGTTTATATGTACAAGAAAGAAATTTTAAAGCTACACAAATGTATCAAGAAGCTATTAAAAGTTCTTTAGAAGGTTGGATTGATTATAGACCAAATAAAACTGAAATAAAACAAAATAAAAAATATAAACAAGATTTTTATACATCAAGTAATTCTCATGTTCCTGATGAAGTAATTAATAATATGTGGTTATTTTTTTAAAAAATAAAAAATAAAACTATTTATTAAAAAAATGTTATGACAAATTTAAATTTAATAACTAATAGAATTTCTAGTAAAATAATATTAGAAATGCATGAAGAAAATATTGATGAAGGTATCTTATCTTCTGTTGGAAGTGCTATTGGTAAAGCTGGTAAATATATTAAAGATGCTGGTTCAGATTTTTCAGCTGGTTTTAAAAGTGGTTATTATGGTCAGCCTATTGAAAAATTTCAAAAACAAAGACAACAAGAACCAGATCAAGAAACCACAATAACACAAAATAGTGATTTTTTTACTAAAAATAAAAATTTAATTTTAAAATTAATAGATAATGAATAAAAATAAAAAAATTGAAGAAGGTTGGTTTTCTGATAAATGGGAAGATGCAAAATATGGTTTATCTAAATTAGGCCGTTATAAAGCTGGTGGTAAAATTTTAGGGAAACAAGATACCGATAGATTATCACAACAAAAAAGAAGTGATATATTAGCTAGAGATAAAAATAGAAGTGATCAATTTATTAATAAACTCGACCAAATCATTAAAAATGAATATCCTGGTTTTCCAAATATTAAAGATCAACAAAAATTTTTAAGTGTTATTATAGCTATTACAGCTATTTATGAAACTATTGTAAAAAATGCTAATTCTAATAGAATTTCGGTTCAAGAAGCTAATGATATTATTACTGATTTAAGAGAATATGTTAAAGAAATTTTAGATGTTGATTTGGCTGCTGTTTATACTGTATTTAGAGAAAATGTTCAAGATAAAAGAGATTTCTTAAATAAGAGATTTGCTAATGTAAAAAATAATAGAACCATTAACACTGAAAGAGGTAAAACTTTACGTTCTTGGAGATTACCAGGTTTTTTAATGGGTTTGGGAGCTAATTTTGGTGCTTTAGGTTGGATAATTAATACTTTATTTCCAGAAGAAATAATAAAAAAAATAGATATTAAAGTTATTAAAGATAGAGTTGAAGCTGTTTTAGGTACTATAAAATCTGAAGAAGGTATGACTCAAATTTTTAATAGAGTTTTAGGTACAAAACTAACAAAATATTCAAATCCACAAGAAGTTGTAGATATTTTAACTAAGTTAGGAGCTGGTAACGCACAAGCAGGTGTTAATGTTATTACACAAGAAGGTGGTATTTTTACTAATCCAGAAGCTGCTAGAAAAACCTTAACAGAATTTATACAAAATCCAACAGCTAAAGGAAACACCTTACAAGATGTGTTTAAACCAAGAGGAACTTGGGCTGGAGACACTGTTAATCCACAAGATACATTATCAACTAAACAAGGTGGTGTATTAAGCAAACTTATAATTAAAACAATAATTAATACAAGTAAATCAACTACTATTAAAGCTGGAGCTGCTGCAATAGCTACACCTGTTTTATATACAATTGGAGCAGTTTTAGTTGCATCAGCTTTAGGTGTTGCATTGGCTAGATATAAAGGTAGAAAAGCTTCAAGAGCACAATTCTTAGATGATTTAGTACAGTATTTAAAACCAATTCAAGGAAATAATAGACAAATAAATAATACACAAGATTATGGTGATTTTAGACCTGATTATTATGGAACACAACAACCTAGTCGATATAAAACACCAACAAAAGAAGAAATTAAAATTAAATTATTAAAAGGAGCTAATTTAAATGATGTTGAAAAAATTGAAGTTCTTAAATTATTAGGTCCTTATGTTGGTAATCAAATTGATCAAACTGAATTTGAAGAAGAAATTAAATTATTACCACCACATTTTAATTTAAAATTATCAGATTTCTTACCAAAGAAAAAAGAAACTTACCCACAACTTAACTCTAAACCATTAGAGTTAGGTGGTCGCCAATATTCAAATGAAGAAATAAAAGAAAAAATAAATGAATTAACCAAAATTAAAAATAAACCTGAAGAATTTAATGAATTAGCTTTAGAATTATTACAAAATTTAAATAGTCGAAAAATAAGTTTAACTAAACTTTTATCTAAAAGCAAAGCTGCTAGATTTATTGGAAACCAATTAAAAGATGTTGCAATAAAAAATAATATCCCTATTTAACTAACGTAAATATATTTTCAGTTTTATTTAATGTATTTAATAAATGCGAAAGATAATTGTTAATCAATACTTTCGCATTTTTTATTTCAATAGGTGAGTTATTATTACCAAAAAAAGTTGTTTCTATTGTTAGATAACTTTTTTTATTTTTCTTTAAGTTATTTTTTTTAAAATCAAAATCAATTATATAATTTTTATCAAATAAAACATTATTATTTATAAATTTATTTGTTTCTATTTTTAAAGTTTTTATTAAGTTTTTAAGTTGATTATTATCAATATTATCTGTTAATACCCAACTAGATAATTCAAAATATATTGATGTTGGTTTTAATCTATTAATTGTACCCCATTTAATTAAAAAATTATTATTTTTTATTTTAAATTCTTTACCTAATTTCATATGTTTTTCTTAAAAATAATAAAAAAATAATAATTAGTCAAATTTTTAAAAAATAAATTAAAATAACTATTTATATAAAAAACAATTATGAAATCTAAAAAAACAATAGTAATTAGTGAAGAAAATTTGGTTAAAAAAATTAAAAATATTATTATCGAAAATTATCTCGGATCTGAATTAACAACTTCTGAAATGATTGACGATAAACCAAATGCAAGAGACGAGGTTAATAAATTTTTTAAATCTTTAAGTAATACTGAAGCATATACTAAACTAATAAATTCTTTAGATAATTTAGAAGAAGTTAAACATTTATTATCTAGATTTATTGAATCTATCGCTAATGATGGAAAATTAGATAGCACAACCAGTAATAGAGTAAAAGCTATGGGTGCTAAAATATTAGAAATTAAAGAAGAAAAAAAAGATATTAAGTAATTATGAAAATACTAAAACCTAATGAAATTGGTTATGGTGGTTTGATTGAAAATGATGCTGGTTTTATAGATCCAACAATAGATTTAAATAAAACAATTACTGAAGGATTTACTATTGAACAAGAACAAGATATTATTCTTTATGCTGTATTACAAAAAGCCGATACAGAAAATAAAAATAAAAGAGTTTATCCTTATGATATTTTAAAAAAAGAAGTTGAACGTTATAAAAAAACAATTAATTTAAAAACAGCGTTAAACGAATTAAACCATCCTGAATGTGTCCCTGGAGATGTTGAAATTTTAACTGAAAATGGTTGGAAACTAATAAAAGATTTATTAGAAGATGAAAATATTTTAACACTTAACCAAGAAAATAATAAAATAGAAATTAAAAAAATTAATAAGTATATTAAACAAAAATATACTGGTGATATGATTTCTATTAAGGGTAGAAATATTGATATTCTAACAACACCTAATCATCGTTTTTGGGTTATAAATTCAAATAATGGTGAAGGAAAATTTATCACAGCTGAAGAAATATTAAATTCAGATAATCTATCAAATTATTATATTCCAAAATTAGAAAATGAAAAAATTAATTTAGATGTTAAGGATATTGAAGTTAAAAAAGTAAATTATGATGATTACGTTTATTGTGTAAATGTTCCAAACCATATATTTTATGTTAGAAGTAATAATAAAGCTCATTGGACTGGAAATTCGTCCATTATATCGTTAGATAAAGTTTCACACCAAATACTAGATATTTGGATGGAAGGTAAAGTTGTTTGGGGTAAATTAAAAATATTAACATCACCAGGTTTTAAAAAATATGGTTATGTTGGTAATTATGCACCAGATATTGCAGCTAATTTATTATTACACGGTATTAATATTGGTATATCTTCTAGAGGTGTTGGTTCAGTAAAAAAACAAGGTGGTGTTAATATTGTTCAAAATGACTTTGAATTAATTTGTTTTGACTTAGTTCATTCACCATCAACACCAGGAGCTTATTTAATGCAAGATAAAGCTATGGAAAGACAATTTAATGAAAGTGAAGAGAAAAAAAATAACCTCTTAATCGATAAATTAGATAAATTTATAATTTAATGGAAAATAAACAAGAAGCTTTTGAAACATTAACTAATGTAGCTAATGAAGAAAGAAAAAAATTAGAAGTAAAAAATGAATATCAGATAAATGAAAATTATACTGATGGTCATCCTAACGCTATTAGCGATGGTGATGAAAAAGGTAAAAATGAAATTGGTTCATCTGTTGATATTCTCGAAAGAAACAAAGGTATTGTAAAAAACTTATTTAATAATAATAAAACATATAAAGGTCCAACTCTATAATAATGAAAAAAATTTTAAACATCTTTAGACAAAAACAAGGTCCAGAACGCAGACAAGAAATCTTCAATATGATTGATGATAAATCTACGTTTTTACCAAAAGGTGTTTATCATGAAGATCTTGATTATGGTTTTAAAGAATTTGTTAAAAACAAATTAAAAGTTATTATTGATGGAGAAATTGTTCCTGTGTTTTTTTTCTCACAAGAAAGATGGAGTGAAATAACACAAACATGGAAATTTACTGATAAATATGAAAATATTAAAATACCATTTGTTGCAATAACAAGAGAATATAATCCAGATATAGTTCAAAATCCTTTATGGTATAATATCCCAATCCAAAGAAAATACGTGTATAAAAAAATAAAAGTTTGGGATGGTAATAGAAAAGGATTTGATTTATATAAAATCCCATATCCAATTCCACTAACATTAAATTATGAAATTAAATTTTTTAGTTATAAAATAAAAGATTTAAATGAATTTAATAAAATATTTTTAACAGAGTTTGCTTCAAGACAAAGTTATTGTATTGTTAATGGAAATTATTTTCCAATTTTTAAAGAAAGTATAACAGATGAAAGTAATTTACAAGATATAAACGCTAAAAAGTTTTTTACACAAAATTATAAGGTAAGAATGGATGCATTTTTATTGGATGAAAAAGAATTTGAAATAACACCTGTTGTTAATAGAAACATAGCTCTTTTTGAAATTATTGAAACAAATTATGATAGTTTAAAAAATAAAGAAACTAATAATTTTACAAGTAGTGAAATTTCTGCTGCAATAAATAAACCAACACAAAATGCACCATCACCAAAAAATATAAAAACTTTCTTTGGTGTTTATTCAGACGATATTTTAAATTATCCAGATAGTGAAGTAGAAAATATAGCTATACAAAATTTTAGTTATCAATTTACATCTATTGTTGATCAAGTTAAAGAATTTAATTGTACTGTTGGTAAATATATTTATTTTTTATTACCAATTAGTGAGTTACCTTTAACTTTTAAAATAGCTAATTTAACAGGACCTTTTATTAAAGCAATAAAAACATTTGTTAGTAATGGTGAAACTTATACAGTATATAGAAGTTTAAATAAATTAAATGGTGAAAGTGTTTTAGTTGATGTTGAATAACATTCAACAAAATAAAAAAAGGGGTTATAAAAATAACCCCTTTTTTTATTTAAGAATAACTTCAATAATTTTTGATTCTGTTACAGACATTACACTAAATTCACCTAATGAACCACCTAAATGTTTATAGATTTTAGCTTCAGCATCTGTAACCGACATTGCATTTACAAGATATTCTAATCTTTGATTTTTCAATTTACCTTTTTCATCTTCTGTTTGGTAAATAATCTTAGTTAAGTAAAACTTTTCCATATTATATATTTTTTAATTAATTAAATTATATATTTTTTTTTAAAAAAAATCAATTTTATTTACAATTTTTAAAATTTAATACTATTTATTGTTAAATTAAAATAATTTTTAATTTTAATAACTATTTATTATAAAAATAAAAATATGTCAAAAAATAACTCATTACTAGAAGCTGCGTTAATGGATACAAAACATGTCCAAGATGCGTTTGTTTCTATTGGTAAAGAATTACTTTCTCAAACAATGAAATTAGATCTTGAGGAAATGTTAAAAGAGTCTTTAGAAAAAGAGGCTGAAAAAGAAGAAGAACTTGAAAAAGTTGATGACGAAGAAGAACTTGAAAAAGTTGATGACGAAGAAGAAATCGATGATTTAGAAATGTCTGATGATGAAATGGATATGTCAGATGAAGATGATGAAATGGATATGTCAGATGATATGGATGAAATTGAACCTGTTGATGACATGGATATGGATACTGATGATTTTGACATGGATATGGATGATGAGAATAGTTTTGATACCAACGATGAAATGGTTGATTTAACAAATGTATCTGATGATGAATTAATTACAATCTTTAAGAAAATGAAACCAGAAGATGGTATTATTGTTAAAAAAGATGGTGATAAAGTTCATATTAAGGATGAAGACGATGAATATTTGGTTTCAATGAATGAAGAATTTTCAATGGATGAAGATGAAGATTTATTCTTGGATGTTGATAAATATCGTACAGAAAAAGATATGACTGATGATGATTATGCTATGCATATTTCTGATGATGACGATGAAGAATTCTCAATGGATGATGAAGATATGATGGATGAAGAAATTGTTTTTGAAATTGAGATGGATGAAGATGAAGAAGAAATTTTAATTAACGATGAAGACCATGATGATGAAGCAATGGAAGAAGCATCATATAGAACATTCCAAAATGGAAGAAATCAAACAAAAAAACCAGAAAATTTCCCAGCATCTCGTAGAGGTGGTCGTGATTTAAATGAAACAATTAAAAAATTAGTAAATAAACTTTCGTTATTTGAAAATGAAATTAAAACATTAAGAACTAAGAATGAACAATATAAACAAGCATTAAATGTTTGGAAGAAAAATCTTAATGAACTTAATATTTTAAAAACAAATTTAGTTAACACAAATAAATTATTTACTGAAAACGTTACTACTAAAGAAGAAAAATTAAAAATCTTAAATAAGTTTGACAGAGTTAAAACTATTGAAGAATCAAATAATCTTTTTGAAAGTATTAACGAAAACTTAAAAAGCAGAACTGCTAAAAACTTAAATGAGCAGATCGATGAAAAATTAGGAACTTTAAAAGGTTCCAGCGCATCAAAATTAATTGAAAATACTTTAGTAGAAGATGAATCAATTAAAAGAATGCGTGATTTAAATAAATTTTTAAATTCTTAACAAATTTATTTAAAAAATTAAAAAATAAAACTAGTTATTACAAAATTAAAAAAAGAAAATAATATGAATGGATTATTAGCTTCAGGTCAAGTTGGAAACATTGGCCACGAACAATTACAACTAATTCGCGAAGAAGTAGTTAACAAATGGGATAGTATTGGTCTTTTAGAAAACCTTCAAGGTCATAAAAAAGATACTATCGCACAGCTTTTTGAAAATCAAGCTAGTCAATTAATGAAAGAAGGTACAACTACTTCATCTGCTGGTTCATTTGAAACTGTTGTATTCCCAATTATCAGAAGAGTATATAGCAAACTTTTGGCTAACGAGATTGTTTCAGTTCAATCTTTGTCAATGCCAATTGGTCGTATCTTCTTCTTTGTACCTAAAATTTCTGATAGAACTGCTAGTGGTGGTCATACTGCTCCAGATCACTATCCTAAAACCGCAAATACCACTACCTTTACTGGTGTAACTAACCTTTATGATGCTTTCTATGAAGACCAAAATAACCAATTATCAGGTCTTTGGGATCGTTCTAAAGGTGCTATGACTGAAGTAGCTTTATCTGCTGCAACAGGTACTTTTAACTCAACTACTAAATCTTTCCAATCTGGAACCGTATCTGGTGATCAGCGTTATGTAATGATTGAAGTAGCTAGTTTTAGTCAAAGTAGCCCAGGTAAAATTATTGGTCCTGATGGTAATGAAATGGATACTGAAGAGTTCTTAGCTTCTTTGGTAGTTACTGGTAGCTCTAATATTTTAGATGTAAGTGGTGGAGCCGTTGTAGCTTCTGCTGGAACACCTTTAAACTATCGTGTTGTTACTCAAAGATATGCTCGTAGCATTACAAATACACCAAATGGTAATTTAACTGTTGATAGTACTGCAACTAGTATTCCTTCTTATGTTAATAACGGTAAAATGTTGTTAGAAGTTGATTTAAGCAGACCTGCAACTATTGGTTCTGGTGCAACTATTGATGGTTATACAACCTCTTTCGTACCTGCAAATACCACTTTTGGTGTTGTTTATCGTTCTTATAGCGATTTAGAATTTGAAGCAGAAATTGGTGAAGTATCTTTCGACCTTGAAAGTGTTACAATCTCTGTAACCGAGCGTAAATTAAGAGCTCAATGGTCTCCAGAACTTGCACAAGACGTTCAAGCATTCCACAACATTGATGCTGAGGCTGAATTAACAGCTATTCTTTCTGAGCAAATTGCTGCTGAAATTGACCGCGAAATTCTTCGTGATCTTCGTAACGGTGCTGCTTGGAGACTTCGTTGGGACTATAATGGTTGGAAACGTTTTGCTGCTGGTCAGGCTCCTTACACTCAAAAAGACTGGAACCAAGAATTGATTACAGCTGTTAATCAGATTGACGCACAAATCTATAAATCTACCTTACGTGGTGGTGCTAACTGGATTGTTTGTTCTTCTGAAATCGCTGCAATCTTTAACAACTTAGAATACTTCCACGTTTCTAACGCAGATCCAGAACAAGATCAGTTTAACATGGGTATTGAAAAAGTTGGTAGCCTTGGTGGTCGTTTCACTGTATATCGTGATCCTTACTTCCCAGCTAACAAATTGTTAATGGGTCACAAAGGTAAATCTATGCTTGATACCGGTTATGTTTATGCACCATACGTGCCTATGCAATTAACCCCAATCATGTATAACCCTTACACCTTTGCTCCGATTAAAGGTATCTTAACGCGCTACGCTAAGAAAATGATTAACAACCGTTTCTATGGTGTTATCACCGTTGATGGTGTTAAAACTTTCAACTTGGCTGAACTTCGCTAAGAATTAGTTATTAAAATGTAATTCAAAAAGGGTGGAAATTTTCCACCCTTTTTTGTTTTATATAAATTTGAAAAATTCTTAAAAATTAATTAAAATTTATTATGTATTGTATTAAAACATATCAAAAAGAATTACTAAATAATAATAAAAAATTAATTGCAATATCAAAATTAACAAATGAAATGTTTGATGATGGATTTAATAAATCTGGTAAATTAACAAATCATTTAATTGAAAATAAAATATTCAATTCAATTGATGAAATTGAACCTAAACATAAAAGATTAAAATTATATAAAACAACTGGTAAATTTTGGTACGATGAATGGTTTATTTTAAAAGAAGTTGATTTAATTAAAAAAGAAACAAGAAAATGTCCTTATTGTGAATGGGAAACGATTGATATTGAAAATAAAACAGGTGTATTTGAACAACATATAAAAGAAAAACATAATATATCATTGGAAGAACATATCAAAAATTATCCTAATGATATTAAATTTCATAAAACATTTTTATTAAAAAAAGAAAAAGATGAATTCTTAAAAGAAAATAATAATTATGTTATATGCAAAATTTGTAATGAGAAATTTAAAACATTAACAACCTCACATTTAAAAAAACATAATATAACACATACAGAATATAAAATAAAGTATGAAAATAAAGTAATTTCAAATTCATTAAAAACTAAATATTCAGAAAATATGATTGAATTAAATAAAGTTTTAAAACAAAATTTTCAATCAAAAGGTGAATTAGAAATTATTAATTTTTTAAAAGAAAAAGGTGTATATGATATAACAACAGGAAATAAAAATATTTTTAATGGTGTTGAAATTGATATCTTTTCAAAAGAAAAAGGTATTGCTATTGAATATAATGGATTGGCTTGGCATTCAGAAAATTTTGGTAAAAAAGATTTAAATTTTCATTTAAATAAAACAAATATTGTTAATTCAAAAAATTATAAATTAATTCATATATTTGAGGATGAATGGAATAATAAAAAAGAAATTGTTAAAAGTAAATTATTAAATTTATTTGGTAAAAATAATAATCCTATTATTGGTGCTAGAAAATGTGAAATAAAAGAAATAAATTCTGATATAAAAAATATGTTTTTGGAAAAAAATCATATTCAAGGTGGTGATAAAAGCAAAATTAAATATGGTGCTTATTTTAATGATAAATTAATTGCTGTAATGTGTTTTGATACAAATATTAATTCAAAATTAAATAATAATATATGGGAGTTAAGTAGATTTGCTATTGATATAAATTATCGAGTTCCTGGTATTGCTGGTAAAATGATTAAAAAATTTATTAATGATTTTAAACCAAATAAAATTATTAGTTTTGCTGATAGAAGATGGACTTTGGATAAAGATAATAATCTTTATATTAATTTAGGTTTTAAATTAACAAAAATTTTAAAACCTGATTATAGATATGTTGATAGTAATTTTAAAAAAAGAATACATAAAACAAATTTTAGAAAACAAAAAATTATAAAATTATTTAATAATGTTGATATTAAAAAAACTGAACGGGAAATAATGCAAGAAAATAATTATGATAGAATATGGGATTGTGGTTTATTTAAATATGAATTAATTATTTAATTTTAATACTTTATATGTTTTATCGTTATTTATTAAAATAAATTTATTATTATTAATAATTTTAATTTTATTGTACCAAGTTTTAAATAATAATTTTCCTTCTTTATTAATTAAATTATATTTATTATTTAATTTAACTTTTGCAAAACCAAATTCATTAAATTGATAAACTACATCAAACCAAATATCTGATATTAATTTTCCTTCACGATTTATAATATTTTCTTTATTATTTAATAAAACTTTTGCCAAACCATTTTTATTAAAATCATAAACATAATCAAACCAAATATCTGATAATAATTCTCCTTCTTTATTTATAAAATTCCATTGATGATTTAATTCAACTGGCGCTAAAACAAATTGATTAAATTCATAAATATAATCAAACCAAATATCTGATATTAATTTTCCTTCTTTATTCATATAATTCCATTTATTATTTAATCTAACTTTTGCTAAACCAAATTCATTAAAACTACTAATCCATTCAAACCAAATATCTGATAATAATTTTCCTTCACGATTTATAATATTTTCTTTATTATTTAATGCAACTTTTGCAATATCAAATTTATTAAAACCATAAACGTAATCAAATTTTTGATTACGTTCATTTTCTTTTAATAATTGCTTATATATGTTAATTAATTTCATTATTTAAATCTAATAAATTTAATTTTATTATTATTTTTTGTATAAACACCATATAAATTTTCATTAATAACAAATGGTGTGTCAAGAATAACTTCTTTATTTTTATAAAAATCTTTAACACCACAATCATTTTCAAAAAACCATCTATCAGCCTCTGAGATTAAATAATTTTTATTTTGGTATATTTCCCTACCGAAACAAATTAAATCGCACCATGCGTCTGAAAAGACCCTAAAAACGTTTTCACTAATAGGTATGTTATTCTTTACATGAAAGTTAAAGTATTTTTGAATATTATATTCATTTTTTCTATTAAAACTTTCATGTAAAGAATTTTTTATTTTATATAATTTTATTTTTAATAAATCATCACCTTTTAATACTCTATGAAAAACACCTTCTTTAATAAAATATTTTTTTCCTTTAATTAATTTAATTGGTAATTCATTATCATATTGTAATAACCAATTATTTTCGTTTAAAGGAATAATAATTCTATCTTCACCATCTTCATGCCATTTTAAATCATTTAAATTAACATTAGATGAAAATTCTCTAATAAAATAATCATTAATTTGTTTTTCTTTAAAAGGTAATTTTTCCATAATTATAATTCATCTGTTGTTATAACATATTCTGGGAAATATTTTGCAAACATATCGAAATCAGTTTCATTAATTTCACCACTCTCATCATTTGCAAAACGATCAAATCTAACTTTTAATTTCTTTAAATAAGTACTTCTTAATTCTTTATTTTTTTCAACATAAGGAACAAATTCAGAATTTAACGGCAAACCAAAATTTAAATATTTTTTTCTTAATTTATCATTTAATGTTAAAAACATTTTTAATGTAAAATTTTCATGATTTTTAGGAACTGCAATATCTAAATAAATTTCTTTTTCTTCTGGTGGTAATTTTAAAAATTCTTCTTCACTAATACCATCTTTAAATTTATTCCAATATTTCTTTTCAAGATCTGTTAAAGGAATAGGTTTAAATATATGTTCTTTTCCTTTTAAATAAGGACAATGTTTAACAATCTCTGAAAAACTAACATATTTATCATCACCATTTTGAGCACTTGTTAATAAATATGTTCCTTTATTTTGGGTTGGTTGAACAACGAAAAAATGCCAAATATCATTAAATTTTTTATCTCTAATTAAATGTAAATTTTTAACCATATAGATTGTATTTTGATTATTAAATCTATACGAATAAAAAGCATTATTTGCAATATTAGCATCAGCAATACACCAAGAATATGTTCTGTCAGTTATTGTATTTTTTATTGCAATACATTTATTTCTACTGTCAGCCAAATAAATTTCAATATCGTTATCAGCATAAACAGGTTTTGTATCAACAAATTCAAGAGTATCATCTAAAACACCTTTTGTTGGAGCCGTTTTATTTTTAGCATAATCCATAGCGTTTTCGAATGTTTTAAAATTTGGATATTTTGTAATATCTTTTAAATCATTTAAAGATAAACCATAACTTTTTGTTATATCATTTTCTTCATTAAACGCACCATTAAAATTTTGTCCTTTAAGTTGGTCATATATATTAATATATTGTTTAACAAAAGTAAGATCTAAGTTAGGATCAACTTCTTTCCATTTTTTAATAACATCATCTCTAACACCTTCGTTAATTAATTCAACTTGTTCAACAAGTTGTTCAATTTTTTTAATAAAAAAATCAATGTCTTTTCTCATATTTTTTGTTTTTTAATAAATAGTTATTTTTTACCATTTTCTTTTACTTGTTAAACCTAAAGATTTTCCGTATCTTGATACATTACATGACCAATAACCGGCTTTTGTTCTATCTTTTTTCTCAGAACATTTATGTCTAGCCTGAAAAGATTTGGCTCGTTTTTTATTTGCATTTTTTATTTTTAATTTAGGATCACCAAAATTAACTTTAATTACATTTCCTTTTTTGTTTTTAACATAAACTGAAAACTTTTTTGGACCACCAGGTGTTCTAAAAGGTTTTCCTAATTTAACTTTTTTACCTCTATATTCCGCTTCTGTTAAAGTTTCTTTTATTTCAAAAAGGTTTAAAATTTTAAGATATGTTTTAAAATTTTCATTTAATTTGCTTAAATCATTTAATTTTTGTAAAAGTTCTTTTGGTAAGTTTTTAACACCACCAATTTCATTAGCATAATCTAAAATATCATCAATAGTATCTAATTTTCTTTCTTTAATACTAATACCTAAAATTTCAGGTTCAATTGAACCTGTTTCTTTAAAATATTTATATAATTCATGAAAAGCCTCTAAATAATGTGCTATTGAAGAATTATCATCAAATATTTCATCCATTTCTAGTTTTTTAGATATATTTATTAATTCATTTAATTTATTATTAAATATATTTTTATAAAATGGTAAATTTTCATGACTAACCGGTTTAATTAAAGAATTATCATCAATACTTGAAAAAACAGCATCTTTAAAAACATCAAATAATTCAGCATAAAAAATATAAAAATTAGGATCTTTTTCATCAAAAGTATTTAAAAAAGCATCATACCTATCTTTTTCATAAAAAGATAATTTTCTAGCATTTTTTCTTATACCATTAACAATATAATCTGATAAAACATAATAAAAAGCATTATATAAGATATTTTCATAATCTTTTTTATTTTCATCATCAAGTTCATAACTAATGTTTTCTTTTAATCTATTAAGCAATTTTTTATATTGCTGTTCTGTTAAAATAAATTGTTTCATAATTATTTTTTTGTGTAATTTTTAACAAAATCTATTATTTCTTTTAGTTTTTCCTCATATGTTTTATCTGAGGCATATCTTTTATTATTCTTATTTATAAAATTATTTAAAAGATCTTCTAAATCCTTTTTACCTTGTTCAAAATAATCAAGTGCTAAAAGTTGATAATATCTATCAATACCTTGTTGTAAATTTTTAAATGTGAATTGAGTTTTATTATCAAATTCACCAACATTAAAAGGATTTGTTTTATAATTTTTCTTTCTACCATCTTGACCTAATTTTGTTTCAAGTTGTCCTTGTGCTAAAACTAATTCAATAGGTATTAAAACACCATATTTATTATATGTATGTTTTGCTGCTTTAACTAACATTTCTGGTTCAATAGGACTATTTTTAAAAATATTTCTTGATAAATATTTATTTGCTATATCATAATAATTATCAAATAATTCATTATATGATCTTATTTTTAAAATATCTTTAGTAAATAAATTATTGTTATTACCATCAACTTGATTAGCATTTGTTAATAAACTTGAAATTAAAGCCGTACCCATCAAAGCCTTTTTAAAAAAATTCTCATTTAATGGTTGTTCATTATTATTTTCTTCTGGTTCAGGTGTTGGTTCTGGTTGATTTAATTTATTATAATCAACACTAATTCTACCATAACTAAACATTTGTTTATCGTTTGGATTATAATTGTTTCTTGGTATAATTTTAGTTATAGTCGGATTATCTTTACCGTCATAAACCGTAATATTTGTTATATTACTAATTAAAAATAATTTCCAACCTTCTTTTTGTGTTGCGGTATGTCCTTGTTTTTGATAACCTCTTAAAACTAAATTACCACCTTTTTTTAAATTACCAATAACATGGGGATCAACCCATCTCCAACTAACATTTTTCTTTGCTGGCATCCAGTTATTAACATAACGCATAATACAACTATAACCATTTTCAATAGCATAAATAAGTTTAGCAACAATAGGATTAGTTTTTTCTAAACTTTTAGGATAACTCATATATTTAGGAAATTTATTTACACTATATGGATTTCTTTGCCATTCTTTTAGGTTATTAAATTGTTCTTCCGATATTATTATTTTCATTATTCTTCTACGTAAAATGTTAATTTATTTGAATAGATTCTTTCTTCTAAATTAGAAAAAACTTTAAAATCTAAATAATATTTACCTCTAATTAACCAACTTGTATCAATAACAATATAATTATTGTTATAACTTCTATTAACAAGAGTAAAAGGTATAATATCTATTTCATATGGACCTTGTGGTGTATATAATCTATAATAAAGATTTTCTAAAATCAAAGGTTTTTTATTAAAATATTCCATATTTTCAATTATAACCTTTCTTTTCTCACCTTTTTTAATTCTCTCATCTTGTTTTATACCGTATATATTATATTCATATTTTTTAGCATCAAATTCATTTAAACCGATTGAATAATATTTATTTGGATCTAAAATAGTAAATTGTTGTTCAACACTAGGTTTTGTAATTCCATCAATAATTATGTTATCCCATTTATCTGTAAAACTTACATTAGTAAATTCAGAATTAGCAGAATAAGAAATATAATAAACACCTTTTATTGGATTATTAACCGAAGTACCACTAAATGTTGTTAATAAATTATCACAATCATCATAAATACTAACATTTGGTAATTGATCTAATTGATATGGTATTCCATTTTTAAATGTGTATAAATACAAACGATTTAATTTATTATTAAAAAATAATTTTCTATCATCTAAAATAGTATCATCATATTGTGTTTCTAAAAATGGTTCAAAGAAAGTTTGCGTATATTTTGTGTAAAAACTATAATATCTTGGTGTTAAATATTCATTAATATTTTCATAATCTCTTCTAAATGCTATACCAAGACCATAATTAGGTTGATTATTAATAATAATAGAATTAATATAATTAGTGATATCAACACTAATATCTTCATTACCATTATCAAAATGTTGTTGAGCAATAATTTCAGTATAAGCCGTAAAACCAGAAGTTATACCAGTATATCTAGTATCACTTGTATCATTTTCATAAATAATAATCCCTGGATTAGTCCAACCAGTAGCGTTAGTTGCGTTATACCAATTACTACCAGCAGTTGAAGTTGTTAGTTGGTCTGGAAAAAATACATTACTATTTAAATAATCATAACCAATACCCTCATCCCAAAATTGTTCTATTTTAAAAAAAATTAAATCGAAACTAGTTGCTCTTTTTTTATTATCATAAACTTCATTTGGAAAATCTGGATTAACATTTTGTGTATTTTTTATTTTTAATACATGTTTAGTATTTGTTGTAGGAATTTCTTTATTATTTATTTTAGTTTTTAAATCATCTAAATCTAATTTTAAAATAAATCTAGAAAATTTATTTGTTGTTGTTCCAGTTGTTGAATTATCGTATAAGGTATTACCATAAAATAAATCACATACAGGATTTTTAGCAGTATTTACCGAATTATCTTTAACAATTGTATTATTTTTTTCAAAATATGATCTATATATAGACATTTTATTTTTATTATAAATAGTTTATAAAATAAAAAAGGGCTAATAGTTTAGCCCTTTTTAAATTAAAAAACATATAAATTATTTAACAACCTCATCAAACTTACCTGATTTAGCGGCTTCAATAAAATCTTTAAATTGTTCTTTTGTCCATTTAGTAATACCTTCAGGACCTTCTTTATCACCTAATAATACATAATTATTATTTTCAGTAAATTCAATTACTGGGCAACATTTATTTTTGCAAAATTTTATAACTTTTGGTTCCATATTTTTATTTCTTTTTTGGCATTGGTTTTAATTCTCCGCTGAAAACAGTATTTCCTACTTTAATTTGAATATTTTCTTTAATTAATCTTTTTTCATGAAACTCAGCGATTTTTTGTTCAAAAAGATTATCATATTCTTCTTTAATTATTTTTTTAATTTCTTTTCTAAGTTCTGAAACTAAATTTTGTAAATCATTATTGTTTGTTCTTGAAGTTTGTTCTTGAATAGGTTTTACTTTTGGTTGTGGTAATGCTTGTTCATTAATAATATTTTTATTTTTATGCATTTCCATAATTTTATCAAAAGAGATAAAATCATCATTATCTTCTTCAACTTCTTTTTCTCTATCAACACTAAATGTATTTTCAGAATACATTTCTTGTATTGGTTGTTTAGGTAAAACACTTTCTTTTTTTACTGGTGTTGTAGAAGGTGTTTTTTGATTTTCATATTCTTTAGCTTTTTGATCGACTAATACTGATCTTTGGATAGCTTTATATAAATCTTCTGGTCTCATAATATATAAATATATTGTTTTATAATTTTATTTTAAAGTCATTTTTATTAAATAATTTTGGATTTAACTCACTTTTACTATGAGTTTTTTTAAATGTATTATTTTTAATTTGACTTTTAATTTCTTTATTTTTATTTATTCTTTTTCTTTCTGTTTCAATGTTAGCTTCAAACCATTTTAAAAATAATTCACCACCATATAAATAAAATATTTCAGGTAGATTTTCAATATACGTTTCTTTAATTTTATCTAATTCGTATTTTATTTTTTCAATTTCTTTAATATCAATACCATTTTGATTATTATTAATAATAAATCTACTAGTTTCTAAACCATCACCTTTATAACCATTATTAGTTATAATATTATAATTATTTTTTATATATTCAATAATATGTTCTGGTAAAATATATTTTTTACCCAACATTTCTTTAACAGTTTCTAAAATAATCTTATATTGATTTTCGTTTAATATATATTTCATTTTATATTGATTTGAGTTTCATCTAATGTCACACATTTAATACTTCTAAAAAATGGTTTATAACCAAATAACATGTGATCATTATCAAAATTTATTTTTCCATCATTAACAACAGAATAATATTTTATACTAGTTTCAGTTTCTGGAAAACCAATAACATCACCATAAAGAATATCAATATTCTTTTCTTCTAGTTCTGTTAATAAAATACTAAAATCTAAATTACCATGTTCTTGATAACGACCAACACTAACATTATTAATATAAGTTTTATTTTCAGCTTCTTCAATATTTAATTCAGCTACGTTAATTTCAACAGGAGGTAAAAATCTAACTTTATTACCACTTTCTGTATAAACTTCATCAACATTAGTTTTATTTCTATCAACTCTAAATAAAACTAACTTAATATTTAATTGATCTTTTATATATTGACTAATATAGTTCATATATAATTGATATTGTCTTTCACCAAAAAATTTAGTGTTTCTTGTTATTGGATTTAACATATTTTTTAATTTTTAAATAAATGTAAATGGATTATCAAAAGCTGTATGTTTTAAAATTTTATTTAAATTTTCAGCTTCATTAGCTTTTTTCTCTAATGTTTTATTTGTTGTTAATTCTTCCATTAATTTCTCTAATTCAGTTTTTAATTTTTCGATTTCTTCTTTACCTTGACTTAATAACATGTTATAATCTAAATTAACATCAGTTTTACCAATTTTAATAGAACCACTATAAGTTCCTCTAATTAAACCTAATGTTTCTTTACATTTAGCGGTAAAATATCTTCTAACCCAGTTTTTAGCTGGTTCATTTAAATCTGAATAACCAAGAGTTTCAACAGGAACATCTGAAGGTAATTTAACAATATCTTTATTAGCTTTTAAACATTCATCTCTATTACCATTAGTTTCATAATACCAATACCAACAACGCATACCATTAAGTTTTGAGGTATTAAAATCAAATCTACTACCAGGATATGGAGCTAAATGTAAAATTTTTGTTCCATCAGCACCGGCTGTAATTCTATAAATTAATTCACTTCTTAAAATTCTACTTTTTAAATTTCTATCTTGAGCTCTTAATAAAATATCAAAAGCTGGCATAACAAAAGCATTAGCTAAACCAGCATATTCACTACCAAAAGCATTTGAATAAGCACCTAAATAAGGGTCAATAACAGCTTGATTTATAGCTGGTGGTGTAATCCATAAAACTTCATTTACTTCTCTGTTTTTTGGTATTATATAATATTGTTTTCCTTGTTCTAATTCAACAAAATCTTGTTTTAATTCCCATGGACCATTTGTTTGTAAGCCAACAATCTTAGAATAAGCATAAGTAAAACTCATCTCATAATCTAAACTTCTTGTAATAAAAGCTTTAGCTAAATCAGTTTCATTAACATTAACACCAACTAAAGAAGTCCATTGATGAACTATTAACCAATTTTGAATTAACTCAACATAATCCATAATAGAAATTAATAATAAATCGTTTAATGTTTCATCTTCTAATTCAATTTTAACTAATGGTTCGCCTAATGAATGTTTTACAATTCTAAAAAGAGTTTTTTTATCTTTATCATTAATATTTAAATCTTGCATGATTTTATATTTATTAATAAATAGTTGTAGAAAAAATTAAATTTTGGTTTTATAAAACTATTTATAGTAAATAAAAATAAAATATAAAAATATGAGTAATTTTGTAAATGTATCTCCAGGTATTTATACACAAGAGATTGATCTAACAACAGTTACAAGACGTATTGGTTTAACATCATTAGGTTTAGTTGGTGAAACTCAAAGAGGACCAGCTTTCGAACCTTTTGAGGTTAATTCATACGACGACTTTGTTGCAGTTTTCGGTGGTTTAAATCCTGAAAAATTTAGAGGAACACAACTTCCTAAATATGAATTACCTTATATCGCTAAAGCATACTTTAGTCAAGCCGATAGATTGTTTGTAACAAGAGTTTTAGGGTATTCAGGTTATGACGCAGGTAAAGCTTGGGTCTTAAAAACAATTGGTCAATTAGACCCAACAACAATTAGTACGCCAAGTTCACCAACAACAACGAATATTACATTCTCAATGACTGGTACAAGTGGTAATTATACATTCACATCAATTAGTTCAAATCCATTTACAAATGGTAATTTAGCTGGTGAAAGTTTATTATCTGGTTATGTTGAAACATTAAAAACACAATTATTAGCTACAACTGAAACAACTTCAGGTAATACTTATGGTACTAAAGTTGGTTATTTAACTACTGGTGAAAATAGTATTTCAGCTTCAACAATTTATAATGATGCAATGTTTGTTGATACAAACATAACAAATTATACTGGTGGTACTGAAAGATTTACAACAGCTTGGATTAATTCATTCTTTAGTTATGTTGATAATTCTTCTTCATATACTGGTCGTTCTTGTGGTATTATTATGACAGGTTTAACTAGTATTACAAATGGTTTTAGTGGTACAATTAGATGTAATGTTTATGCTTTAACTGGAGCTTGTTTCCCTGGATATAATGGTTTAACTATTGCAACATTAAGAAGTGATAGAACTTCATTTAATACTTCAACAGATAGAGTAACAGGAACAACCAACGCTATTACAGTTGGTAGTCAAGCGGTTAATAACGCATTAGCTGATTTTACAATTACATATAATGATGGTTCAACTTTAGTAACTAATACAATTTCTTTTGATAAATCAAAAGCTAGTTATATTGGTAATGTATTAAGTAATTTCCCAAAAGAAAAAGGAACAGCTTTATGGTTAGAAGAAGCTTACCCAAGTTTAGTTTCTTATGGATATAATAGAAGTTATATTAGAGGTATAAGCACTTCTGTTGGTTATATAGCTGGTGGAGCAAGTGTTAATAGTTTAGGTAACTTTAAAACTAAATTTAAATCACCAGCTACACCATATATTGTAAGTGAATTAAGAGGTTCAAACACAATTGATTTATTTAGATTTATTACTATTAGTGATGGTGATAATGCTAATACTCTAGTTAAAGTTTCTATAACAAATATTAGTTTTGAACGTAGAGAATTTGACGTTATTGTTAGAGATTTTAATGATACAGATAATTCTGTTAGAATTTTAGAAAGTTATACAAGATGTAATTTAGATCCTACTTCTAATAACTATATAGCTTTAAAAATCGGTACTAATGATGGTAATTATCAAATTCGTTCAAAATACATTATGGTTGAAATGAATTATGACGCACCAATTGATGCTGTGGCTTGTGGTTTTAAAGGATATCAAGTAAGAAACTATGTTCCAAGTACTGGTACTTTCTCAGCTCCTTCTTTCTTATATAAAACAAAATATAATCAAAATGGTGATGTTATTTTTGTAAAACCTATTTCAGTACCAACAACTTCAACTGATGTAACAAATTCTATTATTATTTCTAATGGTGATAATAAAAGAACAACTTATTTAGGTGTAAGTAATACAATTGGTTATGATCCTGATATGGTTGAATTTAAAGGTAATTACAATGCAGTTTTATTAGGTAAATATTCTGCCGATGGAGCTAGTTTCCCAAATACAACAAAAGGTTTCCATATGGATAAAAATGCTTCAACAACAACATTTGAGGTTGGTGCTTTTCCATTTACAAGTGAAGCTGATGTTGTAGGAACTGATTATGAATTATTAAGAAACAGAAAATTCACACTTGTTTTTGCTGGTGGTTTTGATGGTTGGGATATTTATAGAAACACTAGAACTTATAGTGATAACTATACCAATAAAAAAACAACTTATATTTCTGAATTTAGTTCATGGGATACAACAAATAATGTAAGTGATTATTACGCTTTCTTTGATGCAATTGATAAGTTTTCTAACCCAGAACAAGTTGATATTAATGTATTTGCAACACCTGGTATTGATTATGTTAATAATAGTGGTTTAGTAGAAAAAGCTATTGATATGGTTGAAAATGATAGACGTGATAGTTTATATATTGTTACAACGCCTGATTTTAATTTATTACAATCTAGTATTGATAGTTCAAATATTATCTTACCACAAGAAGCTGTTAATAATTTAGAAGATAGTGGAATTGATAGTAATTATACAGCTACTTATTATCCATGGATTCAAGTTAATGATGCTGAAAATAATACCAGAATTTATTTACCACCAACAGGTGAAGTTATTAAAAATATAGCTTTAACTGATAAAATTGCTCACCCTTGGTTTGCAACAGCTGGTGAAACAAGAGGTATTGTTGATGCAATACAAACTCGTGTTAAATTAAAAGAAGTTGATAGAGATGTTCTTTATTTAGGTAATATTAACCCAATTCAAGATTTTACCGGAGTTGGTATTAGAATTTGGGGTAATAAAACATTACAAGTTAAAGAAACTGCTTTAAATAGAATTAATGTTAGAAGATTACTTTTACAAACAAGTAAATTAATTTCTTTAGTTGGTAAGAGAATTTTATTTGAACAATTAGATGAACAATTAAGAATTGATTTCCAAAATTCTATTAATGCAACATTATCAACAATTAAACGTGATAGAGGTTTAACAGATTTTAGAGTTGTAATTTCTAACTCACCAGAAGATATTGATAGAAATGAAATTAATGGTAGAATTTTATTAAAACCAACAAGATCTTTAGAATATATTAATATTGGTTTTGTAATAACTAACACTGGTGCAAATTTTGATGAAATTTAAATAAATAATGGGGGTTTATTATAAACCCCCATAAAAAAAATTAAAAACAACTATTTATAGAAAAATAAAATATTAAACATGGCAAATTTACTAAATCCAATGCCTCTTCCATTTGAACCGAAGAGAAAAAATAGATTTTTTATGCGTTTTCCAAGTGAATTAGGTATTGCTGAATGGACATTAGTTAGTGCATCAAGACCTAAAGTTACTGTTAATGCAACAGAAATTCCCTTTTTAAACACTTCAACTTGGGTTGCAGGTAGATTTAACTGGGAAACAATAAACGTGACTTTAAAAGACCCAATTGGTCCATCTAGTGCGCAAGCGGTTATGGAGTGGGTTCGTCTTTGCGCTGAAACCGTAACTGGTCGTATGGGTTATGCTGCTGGTTATAAAAAAGATGTTTATTTAGAAATGTTAGATCCAACCGGTGTGGGTGTTGAAAAATGGTTATTACAAGGAACATTTATTGCTGATGCTGGTTTTGGTGATTTAAGTTATTCTGATGATGCTGTTGCTGAAATCTCATTAACTTTAAGACCAGATCGTTGTATCTTATTATATTAATTTAAAAATTTATTATTATGACAAAAAAAGATTTAATTAATAATATTTTAAAAGAAAATAAAGAAAAATTTTTTACAGAAGCAGAACTTCTTAAAAAAATTAAATCTTTAAACGAAAACATTGAAGAAAAACAATATATGTTTTTTAGTAATTTAAAAACTATTAAAGAATATGTAGATAATATTCTTTCAATGAATGAAGAAGAAGTTAATAAAATTTTATTAAATGGTCATGAATGGGCTGAAGATCATATTGCAACATCAAAAGATGATATACAAGAAGTTTATGAGTTTTTAAATAATAGACCTTTAAATGAAAGAAAATTAACAAAAAAAGAAAAAGATAAGAAAGAAAAAAATGTTTTAGATTTAAAAAAATCTTTACCAAAATTAAAAAAGAAATATGGTGAAGATGCTGAAAGTGTAATGTATGGTATAGCTACTAATAAGGCTAAAAATAAAAAAGGGAGTTAATTAACTCCCTTTTTTATGTATAAAGCATCACCCCATGTAATACCATCCCATGTTGTTTCAACTCTTTTAAAATGAAAATTCTCTAAAAATAAATCTAAATCATTTATTTTAGAACAATTTTTATAAACCTCATCATTATTAACCTCAGTAATAATATAATCAA
>ERZ869929.111-NODE-111-length-44236-cov-6.810054_pt1 | contig 44236 bp, 77 predicted proteins | sample MGYA00579312_ERZ869929 | MGnify/ENA primary metagenome ERZ869929 (study PRJEB32216, sample SAMN09231818) | wastewater metagenome | place: USA: Maryland | collected 2016-08-09 | study: EMG produced TPA metagenomics assembly of the PRJNA472060 data set (Reclaimed... | reverse complement strand
CGGTTCTCCCTTGCTGGTGTCAGGGTGGTCAGGGCACGGCAGCGGCTTCCCGCACCGACCGCCAACTTCGACAGTCGCGCCATGCTGAAACGCGTCGAGCGCGTCGCAGGTGCGTGGGGCGGTAGGGGCCGGCGCGGTCGCCTCTACGATCGCGTTCATCTCGGACTTCCATGCGTTCCATGCGTTCCACGCGGACTCTCGAATGAACACCTCGGGCGGGGCTTCGCGCGTTGACTGGCCGCCTTGCATGCCAGCACGCAGCGAAATCGCCGCCTCGATCGCCCGCACCAGTAGCGCCTCCAGTTCAGCGATCCGCGCCTCGGCTGTCAGCGCCCTGGTCATCCAGCCCTCGACGTGAGTGATGGCCGCCCTCGTGTTTTTGTCGGCTTCGCCCCTGACGGCATCCCGGTAGGCGTTGAGGACGGCATTGACGCCGGGCACACCTCGCGCGTTCCACGCGAACGCCCCCACTAACTGCTCTACCGCCTCGCGTGCTTCCTGTTCGGTAGGGGAGTCCTGGGGCTGGCGGGCACGCTCGTCTGCACGGATGGCGTTGAACGCGCGCTCGGCCATCTTCCAGTCCGGCTCGTTCATCACCGAGTCCCACCCGTTGACGTTGAGCACGCGGGCGAACTCCCGAAGGATCACGCCCTCGCGGGAGACGTATTCGTGTGGCGGGTAATCCAATGGGGTCTCATCGTGCACCCACGCCGTTCCGTTGCGGATCGTGCGAGTCCCGCACGTCTCGCACTTCATGTCTTCCATCTACTTCCCCTCCTTGAGTGCGCGCCAGAACGGCGCCATATCGCAGCCGCACTCAACGTCATCGGTCTTCAAGACGCGCGCATCCCGCCAGAACACCCACCACGGCTTGTTCTCGAAGTGCGTTACGTGAACGGTGTGCGTCCCCAGCGGCGGTGGCATCATCGCGCGCTCTCCTTGAGTGCGATCAGTCCTGCCAGTACGGCCTCAGCACGAGCGCGAGCCTCCTCGGATCCGTCAGCGCCTCACCGATGGCGCGGTTCAGCTCCAGGTCACTCAGTTCGGTGATGTTCACTTCTCCACCTCCACGGAGATCGCACGCAGGAGAGCATCGAGGGCGGCGCGTAGCGGGTGTAGGCGGCACGCGCCCATCTCCATCGTCACGGCCCACTGTTCCCCGCAAGACGAGCAGTACCCGCCGTCCGTGAAGGACAGCGCGACATCCGCCGCCTTCGCCAGCGCGATCACTTCGGGGAGGATGTTCCGGCTCGTAGCGAGGATGCGGGCGTTGGCGTCCCCGGGCTCCGGCCAGTACCCGCCATCCGACGCCAGCACGGGAAGATGCCCAGCCGGGGCGGTCAGGTCGTGCGAGTCTGCGACGAACTCAGACCCGCTCGGGTTGAAGAACCACCGCCACGGCACCGGTGTGGCTTCTCGTTCAAGGGCTTCAAGAGCATCGAGCGGGCTAGTCACGAGCAGCCTCCTGGGTCTGAGACAGACGCTTGAGCGCGGGGGTGTACTTTTCGTGCAGTCGCTGATGCTCGAACGCAGGGAGGTTGGAGAGGCGGGCCATGTTGTCGGCGATGTCCGCCATCTTCACCTTCCGGGCGAGTTCGTCAGCGCAGCACCGCTCGATGTACTCCATGTACGGCTCGCCGTGCAGCCGCGTGAGTGTCGTGACGGCCCGCGCAACATCGGCCCCATACCTTCGTCGGAGCGTGCCCGGGCCGACCCCGCAATCCTCCATCACGTCATGCAACGCGCCGATCGTCGCAAGAACCGGGTCATGGCTCAGGCGCATCGCCACACCGAACGGGTGCAGAATGAACGGACGCCCTGCCTTGTCGAGCTGGTGACGATGCTGCGCGGAAGCGTACGAAAGAGCGTCCTCTAGTCGTTCCCATGCGTTCACTGTCCAGCCTCCTGGGTCTCGTTGGTGTCCTCTGTGGCGAGCAGGGCGCTCAGGCGATCCGCTGAGATGCGGGCCTCCATGATGGCATCGAGCATCGCGAGTGACGGGCGAGCGTCTAGGTCAACGGAGCCGTCCGGACGCAGACGGGCGTCCTGGCACGCGCCTATCTCGGCAACGTCCTTCGCCAGCCGCCCCGCCGCCGCCTCCAGCGCCTCGTTGCGTTCTCGTTCACGGTCGAGAGCAGCAAGGAGGTACCGCCCGTGCCGTGCGACTTCGCGGTCGCCTTCGAACTCAACGAGGTGTGAGATGCGCGCCTCGGCCCGCACGACCCACTCTCGCGCCATCTCGGCTTCTCGGTTCGTGTCGTTCATCTACTTCCTCCCCATGATGGCGATTGCGGCCTCCGGGTTAGGCAGAGCCGGATACATGGATGGGGTCATGTGGCTGCCGTTCCTAGTCCACGGTCTCACGGAGCGCGCCACGATCGATCCACTTGCCGTCCTTCGCCATCGCGAGGCATCCGTAGGTGAACCACGGGTAGGCCACGAATCGCACTTGCCGCCCTGTCACCTCACCGAATGAGTTGCACAGGGCCTCCGCGCGCGCTCGATTGAAGCACCACCCGCCGACGAGCAGACCGCCCATCGCCATCAATGTGATGACTAGATCGCGCCCGCTGGTGTCGTTGTATCGGCTCATCGCACCTTCTCCATGATCTTGATGGCCTGCTCCGGGTTAGCCAGAGCGAACGAGACCCATTCGTGGTCAGGGTCGTTGGTACGCGTGCCTCCCGGCAGCAGCCCCCCGACTCCCCCGCTGTGAACACAGGACGCCATCAGATGTGCTTCCAGTTCCGTCGTAGCTCAATGAAACGGATTGTCCCCTCCCACACCCCGTATTCTGCGGCGATCACCTTGCGCTTCACCCCAGCCGCCAACTGCGCACGAATGTCCAACACCTGTTCTTCCCTGAGTTTGGCTCCCCCGGCCTTACTCCCAACCATGCGCCCCTTTGCAACCGCGTCGAGCGCATTTTCTCGAACGGTTCCGACCGACAGATGGGCCGGATTCACGCACGGCGGGTTGTCGCACGAGTGCATGATCAGAAGCCCATCAGGGATAGGCCCCTTGTGAACTTGGTAGGAGAGACGGTGAGCCTTTACTGTCTTCGTCCCGTCCGAGGTGTACCCGTACCCACGGCGGTCACGCGACCCAACCCACACAAGGCAGTCGCCCTCTGGCCTGACGTGCTTTGCCAGCCGGTACGACAACTCCCATTCCCCGGGGAACGGGGCGTCCAGTGGTAGCCCTGGGGAGTTACGTTGCCGGTCGTAGTGACGGCGGCAGAGACCCTTTGAGTAATACGGCCGGTCACAGACCCCGCATGATCCATCCACCTTCTTCATCTCGCGGCCACCGTCTTCTCAATGAGCGCGATGCAATCGTTCTCGTGCGCAAGGCACCAGTAGACGAACTCGTGCTCCGGGTCGGCTGTCTTAGCCGGGAACGGAAGTAGCCCGCCAACGCCACCGCTGTGGGTACAAGAAATCGAATGGAGGGCTTCATGAGCGAAGTTCGTCGGCTCCTGCTCGCTGTAGACGATCCTCAGTACGCGCCCCGAAACGAACTTCCCGTCCTGCTTCGTGACCTCGCACTCGGCCCACCCGTACCGCCACTCAACAGTGGTCACGTTCCCTACGACCGTCTCTTTCATCTTCACCGGCTCCTCTAGCCTGGTGATCGTCACGTTAGATTGCACCGCAAGGATGGCCGCAAGTGCGGCGAACAGCAGGTGGTTCACCTGCCGCCCCAGTCACAGTCAGAGCAGCGCGTGAACCCGAGAGGTGTCAGTGCGTACTCGGCGGCCGGGATCATCGAGCGGGCCTTCGTGGCCTTCTTCGGCCACGGGGTCGTGTGATAGATGTTGCTCCCGTGCGAGGTCACGGAGACGTAGACGGGTTCCTCGATGACGATGGCCGTGCTCATGAGCGGCGAATCCCGCGCGTCCGCTCGTCGTGGTCGTCAGCCGTTCCAGCGGCAGACATGAGGGCACCAAGGAGCAAGAGGAGCGCGCCCGCCAGCGTCCCCGCGATGAGGAAGACGATCTCTCTGGTCGATGGAATCAGGTCGGTTAGGTTCACTTCTTCCCCTTTGCTGCGAGGACAGCCGCTAAGTGGAGCGCGCGCCTCACTACCTCGCCTTCGCTGCACCCCCACTTCTCCTTGATGGAGGCCAGGTCGGCGAGTCCTTGTTGGTCGAGCCAGATGTTCTTGCGTGGCATGGGCAGAGTGTAACACTAGCACCGGCTCCACCACAACTTATCTATATCTCACGCCGCATCGCGAGCGTAACCAGAAATTCCTCACAAACGGGTCAAGAGCGTGTTGCGATTTCCCCACGGGAGCATTAGGATGAGCGAGCGGCAGTGAATTGGAACGCACGGAGAGCCAATGGCTAAGGAAATCTCTCACGGTACGCGGTCGGCTTACGTCCACAGGAAGTGCCGCTGCGAGAAGTGCAAGGCCGAGAACACGCGGTACTACCAGGTACGACGGGCAGCACAGAAGGCAGCGAAGTAGATGGAGGTCTTCCCTGCGGGGGTCTCGGGCATAGCTGGGGAGCGGTCGGTTGGAAACAACACGCTGCCCGAGGTTCCCGCAGGGGGTATCTCCCCGAACAACAAGTGGGCCAGTCGCGAGGGTATCGCGCTGGCCCGTAGGAGTTAGGAGCACTCCGTGGACATCGTATCGAAGACCGTTCTCTGTGGGAAGTGCCTGCACCCCACCCCGTGCCAGTGCCGCCCGCGCTGGGAGAACGACCCGGCCATCCCCGAGAACGTCAAGGACTTCATCCGCGCCTACGCGGTGATGACGAAGGGGGCCTAGCGATGGTCGCCACGAAGACGCTGACCGAAGTCACTACTGACCTCGCGTGCGCGGTTGCCTACCTCGTCACCCGTGTGTCCGACCTCGACAACCTGGAGATCGTGACCATCAACGACGCGCGCCTCATCCATGACCTCAAGCAGTCGGTGGGCGAGGTGTTCGCTGCGACCGACGCGCTGTGCCACGAGTTGCGCCAGCACGTCGATGTGAGGGCCTAGCCATGACCTTCACCCCTTACTACCGGCTGGTGATCGAGCGCGACTTCTACCCGGACGGTCAGCCGTTCTGGAGCGCGGGCTGCAACCGCTGTGGCGACCGCTACGACTACGACACCGAGGAAGAGGCGCTGGAGTTCATGGACGCACACGTCTACTGGGAAGGCGAAGACGATGAATAGGGAGCAGTTGGAGTCTTCCGGCGTCGCTCGCTTCCACTCCCTCAAGGAGCAGGCGAGGGCGATCGAGTCGGAACTGACCTACCTCAAGGAGCAGTTCAACACCGCATGGCAGGAGGACTCGTCCCCGCTGGTTGACCACGAGCGGGGAATCATGGTCGTGCAGCGCGACAAGTCCAAGCCTGCTGTCATCGACCTCGTGACGCTGGCGAAGGACGACCCCCGCGCGGGCGAGTTCCTGTCGGAGGCCGCGCGCGCTGGCCTCCTGTCCGTTCCCCTGACCGCCATCCGCGCCCTCAAGGGGAAGTCAGAGTGGGCCGACAAGATGCTTGCTCGCGAGATGCCCGGTGGCGTCACCACGGAGATTCGTGTGGAGCGTGTGTCCTGATGGACTGCACTCACTGGTGGCTCCTGGACTTCACCCCAGCAGTCTGCAAGCACTGTGGGGAGACGCGCGAGTTCAAGGGGCCAAGGTACGACTTCAACGCCCCTACTTCAGAAGCCGCATACGAACTGCGTCACGCCATCCGTAGCAGCAAGCGATACCCGGTGGATCGCTAGTGGACTCATTCAACCTTTTGTTCCAACTCATCGACCAGATCGCGGACGGGCGCGTGCTGTACCGCCACTGTCAGGCGCAGAAGTCACAGGCCAAGACGCGCGAGGAGAAAGCGGTCTGGGGGCAACTGGCCGCAGAAACGGACGACGACGTGGACACGCTGGTGCGCCAGTTCCGCGCGCTGTCCCTGCGGATCGAGGCCGAGATCGCCCAGACCCGCATGTCCGAGGCCCGTCTATCAGAACAGGTGAAGGCTGCACAGGAGCGCATCGCTCGAAGGAAGGTCGCATGAGCGGCCTCATTCAAGGCGCAATCGAGAACGAGGCCATCCCGTATGCGGTCTGTCCGCAGGACGGGGTGATCTACACGAAGCACTCCACGAAGACGCACCGACTCGGGCACTACGTGGATGACGAAACACTCAAGGGCTGGTGCGTCAGCCGTAAGCGGTACCAGGTAATCAACGGGCTCCTGTGGGAGTACGAACTGATGGAGGAATCGAAGTGACGACTGAAATCGCGCCGTTCAAGGGCGAGTTCGCAATCCTCGGTGACGGCGCGCAGGAATACCTCGACATTCTCGAAGAGAACACGGGCTCTCGCGAGATCGACCTGCGTTCCATCCCCACCTACACGTTCCCCGGCTCAGGGGACGACCGCTGGCGCTGGGTGGACAACGGCGGCGAGACGCATCGCCTCGACACCATCATTGGCACCGTCCTCGGGCAGCGCATCGCGCGCACCCTCTACCGCACGAAGTACACAGACGGCGGCATCCCCCCGGACTGCCAGAGCGAGGACGGCACCACCGGCAACCCGCTCGTGGAAGAGGGCACAGGGCTGGTGCTGAACACGCTCACTGCACCTGACGGGCAGGACGTGGTGTTCGGTGGCGCGTGTGCGGCCTGCCCGCTGAACCAGTGGGAGTCTGCCTACCTCGTCGGGCGCGAGGGGAACGGGAAGGCGTGCCGCGAGCAGCGCGTTCTCGTCGTCCAACAGCCCAACGACCCCACCCCCATCCGTGTCCGCATCCCCCCGACCGCCCTCATGCCGTGGCGCGCGTTCGGCGACACCCTCGCCCAGAGCCGCCTTCGACTGTCCGAGTCGGTGATCGAACTCGGCCTGGAGGTGCCAAAGGGCAAGAGCCTCGCAGAACTGCGGCCCACGCTCCTCGCCTCGCTCCCGAAGGAAACGTCCGTCGCCCTCAAGGCGCTCGTGCCGAACGCCAAGCGCCCGCAGCTCGCGGCCCCTGTCGAACAGGAGCCTGAAGTCGAGCCCTTCTAGCGCCCATTACACCCGGAGGTTCCTGTGTCTACTGACGAGATGCACAACTAATGGCCCATCGAGAAATCCGTGATGACGAGCGATGTGGGATGAACACGTTCCTCGGCGTCCATGTGTGGGAGTTCAGCCAGAAGACCGAAGACCACGAGGTAAAGACCTCCGTGGAGTGCCGCGCGTGCCATGTGCAGCCGCGCGCAGAGACCCGCTGGCGTCTTGTTGAGGACTTCCGACGCACAGTGGAGGCGCAGAAGGCGTCCGATTCGCTCAAGCAGATGCACAAGGAGGCCACTGGCCTCGGTAAGCGGCGCGCGTAGATGCTGTTCCAGTGCGGATTCTGCCGCTGCACGGTCATCAGGTTCGTGGACGAGGAGTACCTGTGGAACACGGGCGCGGCCCACAACTACAACCGTAAGACTGACATGTCGGCGTGGCTGGACGCCGTGGCCGCTGACGCGCTCGCTGGCGATGAAGATGCCGCCGCGCTACTCCCGCGCGTCGTTGAGTCATGGTTGGCAGCATGACGGCGGAATCCATCCGTGAGGCTCTGCGGTGCGGTAAGTCGTCGTGCGCGTGCGGCAAGGGGAACACGCACTGCCCCGCGCACGACGACACCGACCCGTCTCTTTCCGTCACCGATGGGCGTACGGCTCCCCTCTTGAAGTGCTTCAAGGGGTGCGACTCGTCGGCCATCATCACGGCGCTGAAGGCGCGCGGGCTGTGGGAGCAGGGCGAGAAGGTTGAGCGTGCGCGGACGAACGAGCCGGTGGCTCAGTACCGCTACGTCTCTGCCGAAGGCGAGATCGTCGGCATCAAGGGGCGCTTCGAGTCCTACGATAACGGCGAGCGCAAGAAGACATTCCTCTGGAAGCTGCCTGGTGTTGAGCGGTGGGCGGGGCTAGGTGACAAGGGCGTCGAGTCGATGCCCCTCTACAACCTCCCCGCGCTGCTCACGAAGCCCGGTAAGCCCGTCTTCCTCGTAGAGGGCGAGAAGGCGGTCGAGGCGCTGACCAACCGTGATCTGCTGGCGGTCTGCCTCTCCGGTGGGGCGTCTCAGAAGCGGTTCGGGAACGCGCTCGACCCACTGCGCTCGCGTGAGGTCATCTTGTGGCCTGACAACGACGGCCCCGGTGAGTCCCTGATGGGGCGCATCGCGTCCATCCTCACCGACGCTGGGTTCGTCCGTCCCACCACCATCCCCAAGGGAGATGCGTGGGACTACTTCGAGAACGGCGGCACCGTCGAGGCGCTGTCAGACCTCTACCAGTCCGCGCAGCCCGAGGTGCAGATCATCTCTCCGACTGCGGTGACGGTCGTGATGCACACCGCAGCCGGTGACGTTCGGTTCGAGTTCTCCGAGATGATTGCCGGCCCGCGCTCGCTGGACTGCGAGATGAAGGTGTCGTCGGACATCCGCAGGACGCCGTTCCGCACGCGCATCAACCTCGACTCGCAGTCTGCCCGCTCAGGCGTCGTGACGGAGATGAACTCCGTCTTCGAGTTCAACGCCCGCAGCAACGACGACCCGTTCAAGTGGGCACCGCTGCTGTCTGAGGCGTCCAACCTCGCGACCGAGGCATGGAAGGGCATCGACCGATCTGTCTCGCTGGCGGACGTGCAGCTCACGACCGTCCGCGAGTTCCTGATCCAGGGGCTGGTGCCCCGCCGCCTTGTCACCATCCCGTTCGGCATGGGTGGGGGCACCAAGAGTCTGACGTGGGGCGTCTACACGACCCTCTGTGCGCTCTTCCGCTTGCCGTGGTTCGGCAACCCGATCGCGCCGGTCGAGAACGTGCTGATCGTTGACTACGAAGACACGGAGGATGAATGGAAGCTCCGCTACCACGAGGTCGCCCGTGGCCTCGGCATCACCATCACTGACGCTGACTGGGATCGCATCCGCTACATGCCCGGTTCCGGCATCCCCCTCGTTGAGCAGGGCGAGACCATCCGGCGCGTCTACCGGGAGCACCCATTCCAGTTGATGATCGTGGACTCGTGCATCTCCGCTGTCGGTGGCGACTTGCTGGACACGGTGGCCGCGCAGCGGCTCGTGAACTGGCTCACCACCTTCGGCGCGGACTACGACGTGACGAGCATCATGCTCGCCCACTCCACCAAGGGCGACGACGAGAAGTCGAAGCTCTACCCATACGGGAACATCTTCTGGCACAACCTCCCCCGCTCCACGGTCTACGTGGAATCGCACCAGGAGGTCGGCTCGAAGCTCGTCAACGGGCGTCTCATCCCCCGCAAAGCATCTCGTGGCTCCATCCAGCCCATCAACTACACAGTCACCTTCCCTGAGCGGGACGGTGAAGGCACGGTCTTCGCGGCGACTCGCCAAGAGCACCCGGCCTTCATGTCCGACGCCTCTGGCCGCAAGTGGGACGTGATGCGTGACCTGATGACGCATGGCGCGAGCACCGTGGGCGACATCGCGAAGCGGATGGACATGAGCGAAGGGAACGTGCGCGCGGTGTTCTCCGAGAACCCGCAGACGTTCGTGAGGGTTGGCGACAAGCCCCCGTACCGATGGGCCGTCGTCTCCGATCACGACAAGGAGGACTTCTAATGACCGCAGACACTCTGCGCGAGTTCTGCGCGCTGTCTGCGCGGTGGGCCACCCGAACGCAGATTCGGAAGGAGCCCCCTAAGGGGGCTCCGACTTCTGCGGTGGCTGCTGCGCCCCGAGGAAAAGAAAAGATGGGGGCGCTGACGGTGTTCCCTGTCTCCCTCACCTTCCTCGCTCTGGTCTGGGTCTCCGGCCCGGTGAGTGCAGAGACGGTCGGGGTGAGAAGTTCGAGCCTCCCCCTGACCGTCCCTGCCTCCGACTACCTCCCCGAGTACACCCGAGGGCTGAACGTGGACGGGCTGGCCGGGTACACGCTGGCTGACCTCAGGCTGGCGAACGCCCACTTCAAGCCCTCACAGGTTCCCGCTGCCCTCATGGTCTCGTACTGCGAAAGCCGTCACGACGACACGAAGGTAGGAGCAGCCGGGGAACGAGGGCGGTATCAGATTCATCCCGACGTGTGGCTGGGGCTGAACGGTTGGCCGGGTGATCCCGCCGTCCGAGGAATCGTCAGCCGGTACGGGCCAGTGTCCCCGGACACCCTCGCCCTCCCTGACGCCAACGCCGCAGTCGCCAGCTACATCGTCAATGAATTTGGGTGGTCGCCATGGACGACCAGGAACGGATGCCACACTTGGCAGTAGGGCGGCCGCGCATCGAAATCAAGCCATGCGAATTGAAGGATGCGAACGCGTTCATCGCTGACCTGCACCGCCACCATAAACCTGTTCAGGGTCACAGGTTCTCGCTCTCGGCGTGGGCTGACGGGCGAATGGTTGGGGTTGCGACGGTCGGGCGTCCTGTGGCGCGGATGGGTGGTTCGCCGTCTGAAGTGCTGGAGGTCACGCGCCTTTGCACGGACGGCACGCCGAACGCCTGTTCCGCGCTCTACGCAGCTGCGGGTCGTGTCGGGCGTGAGGCCGGGTACAAGCGCATACAGACCTACATCCTCGCTGATGAGCCGGGCACGAGCCTCAAGGCTGCCGGGTGGGTGTGTGAGGGCGAGGCTGGCGGTGGGCAATGGAAGCACACGGACGGCAAACCACGCCGCACCGACCAGCCTACGGAGAAGAAGCAGAAGTGGGCTAAGGCTCTATGACTAGTGCTTCTGCTCGGTCAGGAGAGACCCCCAGCAAGCCAGACGTTTGGAGGCCCGGTAAGTGACCTACCAAGACCGCGTACGCGCGTTCTACATGGAGAAGCGTGGGAGCCTGCCGACGTTCGAGGCTGCCGCTGATGTTGACTTTGAGGAAGCGACGGAGGTTGAGGATGCGGTCGCCGCGTTTGTGCTTAGTGAGCATCCTGATCTTGTCGGGCACCTTGCCAAAGAACTCGCCGACCGCATGTTCACCGGATACGGCCTCGCCCTGAGCCTCGGTATCGACCTCGACAAGGCCTTCGACCTCGTGTGCCAGAGCAACATGACGAAGGAGCCCACGCCCGAAGGGAAGGTCAAGAAGGGTGCCGGGTACGTCGAGCCGGACATGCGGGAGGCGCTGCTGGGGAGGCCCGGTAAGTGAACATGAGCGACCTCCCTGAGTTGATCCAGAGGCAGCGCCGCATCTACGTGGAGAACGTCTGTAAACGGTGCGCGGGAACCGGGACGACCATCTACGGGAACACCTCGACGTACTGGCACAGCATTGGCGGGGCGGCTATGCGCCGAGACGTGTGCGAGGTCTGCTGGGGCTCGGGTGATGAGTCCGCACCATGGCCGTCGCACCGTGAGTTCTACGAGATGAAGCGCGCGGCGGGAGGCGGCGAGTGAGCCTGTTTCTCGGTATCGACCCGGGCCATACGGGCGCAGTCGCTCTCATCGACTCGGAAGGCAACCTCCTGGAGATATGGGACACCCCGCTCATCGGGAAGGAGTACGACATCCGAGGGATGGGGAACATCCTCCGCGACAACCTCCCCCACGGGTGCGCGATCGAATCTCAACATCCGATGCCGAAACAGGGGGTCTCTAGCACCTTCACCACGGGCTACGGATACGGGTTGTGGACGGCCTTCCTCTACGCCTACGGCATCAAGCATGACGTTGTTCGAGCGCAGGATTGGAAGAAGGCGCTGGGGATTCCGGCTGGCTCAGACAAGTCAGAGTCCGTGGCCGCAGCTCAACGTCTCTTCCCAAGCGGAGAGTTCACCGGGCCAAAGGGCGGCATCAAGGACGGTAGGGCTGATGCTGCGCTCATCGCTGAGTGGAGACGCCGCTCCTGGGGGAAGGCATGAGAGTCCTGGTGACCTGTGAGTTCTCCGGCGTGGTCAGGGATGCCTTCCTGCGCGCCGGTCACGACGCCGAGTCCTGCGACCTACTCCCGTCCGAGTCTCCGATGGGCGTTCACCATCAATGCGCGGTCCAGGCGCTCGACCTGTCGAAGTACGACTTGATGATCGCGCACCCGCCCTGCACTCACCTCGCCGTCTCCGGGGCCAGATGGTTCAAGGACAAGCAGCAGGAGCAGGCCGAGGCGCTGGAGTTCGTGCGGTTCCTGATGGACGCGCCAGTCGAGCGCATTGCCATCGAGAACCCCATCAGCATCATCTCATCGCGCATCCGAAAACCTGACCAGATCATCCAGCCGCACCAGTTCGGGCATGGGGAGGTCAAGGCAACGTGCCTCTGGTTGAAGAACCTCCCGAAGCTCGTACCGACCGAGATCGTCGAGGGTAGGGAGGCGCGCGTACACCGGATGCCCCCTGGCCCCGACCGCTGGAAGGAGCGCAGTCGCACGCTCCCCGGCATCGCAGCAGCAATGGCGGAGCAGTGGGGGAATCTCTAGATGGCAGGAAAGGCCTGTAGCCGTGTCGGGTGCGGCATGGCGAAGTCAGCAGACGTTCACTCGCGCCACTACCGAGGAGAAGACGGGCATCCGTTCGTCCTCGATGGCGAGTACAAGATGGGGCCGAGCGAGGGCTACCGAAACAAGATGGAGCGCCGCCGCCCGCTCACCCGCCCGATGTACGAACAGGAGTGCATCGCGAAGGTACTCGGCGCGCACACCATCCCCCCATGCTCAGGTGGCCCCACCGTCCATGAACCGTGGACGAGAGGGAGGGGTGGGCCGATTGACGACGAGCGGAACATGGTGCCGATGTGCGCGTTTCACAACACCTGGGTCAGTCAGGACGCCGAGGGACAGCGGTGGGCCGAAGCCAACGACCTCCTCATCCATGCATGGGAGGGTGAGGCGTGGCTGAGTGCCGGGGGAGTGTGCGCGCCGAAGGGCTGGCGCATGTCCGTAAATCGGGACAACGAGGCGGAATCGTTGGTTGTCCGTAAATCAAGACAGGCACGAGAAAGCGCGACCGCTCAGGCCGCGCCTCCATCGTCTGTTCCTAAGAGGAGTCGTCTGCGCTAGTCGTCCTCGTCGTCAGCCTCCTCGACCTCCACGTCTACTTCAGTGAGGCTGGCGATCTCGGCCTGAATCTTGGCGAGGCCAAGCGTACGCGCGCCGTCCTCATCGTCGGCGTCCACTGTCACGGTGAATCCCCAGTACGACACGTTGTAGGTAGTCACCACGCGATCCTTTCGTCTGTTCCTAGACGGTCTAAGCTGAGGTAGTGGGCCTCTCGAACGGCTCCCAACGTTCGTAGACGGGGCAGTCCGAGGCGTGATGCGGGGCGGCCCACGGTTCGGGCGCGATAGAGCTGTCACAATCGCACCCCTCCATGTTGTGCAGCGCGGCTATCGCGTTCCAGCGCCGCGCGATTTCAGCGGTCATCCCGGTGAACGACCGGAACGTCGGGTCTGACTTCGTGCAGACCGCAACCTCACGGCCCGATTCAGTGAGCAGGCGCGCGCCATTCGGAACCATCAGCCACTGGACGCTCACAGTCTCACTCCTCTCATAGAAGGCTCACGGTTAGATGTGCGCGCGCTCACCTGCGCCAGGTACTGATCACGTTCCCGCAGTTCACGTGGAGTCAGGTAAGGATGCGCGCCCAACAAACAGACGCGCTCGATCTCACCATCCTCCATGACTCTAGAGAAGATGCGGGAGCCGCAGATAGGGCAGATCATGAGTCCGCCTCCGATGGAATGGCGGAGTTCTCCCGGAGGTCATTGGAGGTCGAGCCGCCAGCGGCATCGGAGAGGGCTTCGTCAGCGGCTATCCAGACAGCCTCCGGCATCTCCTCGGTGATGAATGGGTTCTGCATGATGGCCGCGAGAGCGTCAAACAGTGCTGGCGCGGCAGCGATGAGTGCGGCATTTGCCGTCACGTTGCGCCGGAGGATCGGGTCAGCCTTCGTGACGACCGCAACCTCGCGCGCCCCGGTCGGTGTAAGCGCGTACACACGCCCGCCCGTAGCCATCCACGGCCCCGAAGTGTGCCCGTCGCTCATCTTCCCTGCTCCAATCTCACCGCCACGATCGCCAGACAGACGGCCCCCAGGAGGCACCAGAAGGCCGCGATAGCCTCTAGAGTGCTAGGCATCGGCGGGCTTTCCCATGAACGCGAGCATGTAGGCTCGCGCATCCTCGTAGGTATCGAACGTGCAGAGGCGGGACGGGCGCTTGTTAGCCTCGACGCGCGCGTACACGGGGAACAGGCTGTAGAGGACGCGCCCGTTCTTGTCCTTGATCAGCCGCTCGCGCGTGTACGGCTCACCGACCTTGAGAGTACCGACCGGGCTACTCATTGCTAGTGCCCTCAGTAGCAAGGCGGATAGCCTCACGGGCCGCGTCGATGGAAGCGAAACCGGGCTCTCGTGCGTACTCTTCGTCGCCGGGGTTCGCCACGCAATCGGCCACCAGCGCGCGCAGGGCATCAAGAAGGGCCGGCGCGGCGGCCAGCACCAGGGCCTTGTCGCGCGGCATCTTCCCCTCACTGTTCATCCACGGCGCGTCAATCTGGTAATCGGCGCACTCGATCTCACGGCTCGCACAGAATCCGCACGGCCTGACGGTGATTTCGCGCTTCTGTTCAGTCATGGTGTGTCAGTAGCTCCTTAACAGACTCCTGAGAAAGTGCGCTTTAAGCCAGCGCGTACCGCCTACCTCCGAAGAGATAGGCGGCGGCGCGGTGTCCTAAACCGACCCCGACCCCGACCACGACCCCGACCCCGACCACGACCCCGACCACGACCACGACCGCGACCACGACCCCGACCCCGACCACGACCACGACCCCGACCCCGACCACGACCCCGACCACGACCACGACCCCGACCCCGACCGCCTTTTCTGCTTTTGCGAGCGCATGGGCGGCCTACTTTTCGGCCTTGCCGAAGGACTCGATCGCGCCGATCTGGACGTACCACGGGCCGGGGAGCGCTTGGGCGTCCTTCCACGTCGGCGCGGTGAGCACGCCGGTCTCATAGACGATCTTTGCGTCCTCCAACAGGACGCAGGAGTCATTGACCCCGGCGAGCGTTCCCGCGTAGATGTAGTTCATACAGAACAGCGCCACGCGCTCACCCAGAAGGGCGGTAAGGCCCTCTCCCTCAACCTCAGTCACCGAAACGATCTTCTTCACCGTCAGTAGCTCCTAACTTGGGAATCCCTACGCCTAGAACCGGCGCACGAGAGGCCCGGGAGAGTCCCCCAGGCCCGACGTGCGGCGTTCCTAGCCATCAATAATCTGAACTGGGACGCCGGGGGCGTCATTGGCGGCTGCCATCTCAGGGGCGATGCGGATCGCGGTCTCGCGGTCGATTGGGTAAACGCCCGCGTACATATTCCAAACGGCCTCGGAGTAGTCGCCGTGCGCATCCACTAGGTCAACGGCCCACGAGTCCCCTTCATCGAACACCCGCACCGCTACGAACGGCCCATCGGAGTAACCATCTGTCCGTGCCATGTCCCCCATCGCGAACCGATCGATGATCTCTTCGTGAATCTCCACTGTATGAATCCTCTTCAGAATCGCGGCAGATGTACCGCGCTGTATGCGCCCCTACCGGCTAGCAGGGACGCAATCAGCGGGGGCGCTACTCGTTGGCCGGGTTGACCTCTCCGAGCTTGTCATAGGCCGCGAACAGCGCGTTCCTGAGCGCGGGGTGCTCCGTGCCGTCTAGCGCTTCCAGCGCCCGGGTGATGATGATCCGCCCTTGCCGCGCGTACTCCATCGCGGCGGGCGTCACAGACGGGGCGTAGGTTGCGGCCATATCTCATCCTCCATGTTCTGAATCCCTTAGCCGTAGAACCGGCGTGTCCCGAGTCCCACCGTATTCAGTGAGCCTCGGTAGCACGGCGCTCCTAGACCCAGGCGGGAGCCATGTCCGCAACCGGGAGAGAGGCGAGGAAGTCGAGCACGTCGGCGGGAACCTCCTCGCGCAGCCACGCCTCGCCGTACTTGTACGGGTGCGGTTCGGCGGGCCGGGAGTTCGGGCCGGAGTACAGGAAGTCCGGGTCGGGGTTCAGGCCAGCCGCCGCCAGTTTCGCGCTGGCGACTTCGTAGTGAGATGCCGGGTAGCGCGTTTCATCGGCGGGGATCGGGTTCGCTTCCAGCCACGCCGTTTGCGCCGGGGAACCCGCCTTCATGTGGTTCAGGTGCCACCGCTCCCACACGTCAAAGAAGCGCGCGATGGTGGCCGCGTCCCATCCGGGGGCCGGAGAGATGCGCGCGCGCCCCTCGGGCGTCCGGTAGGACATTACGATCTGCCCCGAAGCGCCGGCGGCGTTCCCGTTGTGCTTCGGCCCCTCCACGCCCGTGATGTGAAGTTCGCCCGCGTCGTCAACCTTGATGTGCGCGTACACGCTCGCTCGCGGTGCGCCCGCGGACACCTCCACCGTTCCGATCCTCACAACCTTGTCGAGTTTGGTAGCCATCATCTGGATCCTCCTGTAGCCCGCATCCTACGATTTCAGCTCTAGATCGAGCGTGAGAGAGTCCCGAGATAGGTGATTCGGGACTGACTCACGATCTACCTAGACGGCTTCCCAAACGCAGATAGCGTTACGGTAGGCGTCGCCCTGAACGTCGAGTGACCACGCCGCATTGCGGTTGCGCTGGCGCATGAGGCGCACGAGGAGGCCGCCCTCGAAGATGGCCGCGTAGTTGTGGCCGCGCTCGTCTCGGTAGGTCGGGCGGGACGCGCTGCTAGCGACGGGGGACAGCACAACCTTGATAGCGGTCGCCGCGCGGACTACCTGCGCCTCGCGGTTAGCCTCGCCCGCGTGCAATCGGCACGTTCCAGACTCGCCCTCGGCGTAACGCTGGCACTGGCGCGGCGGGACGCTCTTGATCGGTGTGTACCGTTCCATCGCTCGGCACTGGACAGCGTTTTCAGTCGTCATTTTGGAGTCTCCTACACTCTCGCTCGCGGACTAGATGCCGCGCCGTATGCCCTCCAGCGCGTGAAGGGCAATCAGCGGGACACGCTAGGCGTTGGGGACGAAGTAGTGATCCACGTGGATGGTGCAATCCGCGTCCACAGCCGAATCACATCCCATGTAGCGCGGGCAATCGCAGCAACAATGCTCCGCGTTCCCACACTCGCAGCAAGGGTCGGAATCGTGGATGTGTTCGTCTTTCGCGTTCGCCATGTTCGGTAGTCTCCTGATCTTCGGTGAATGGATGGATGGACTAGGCCGCGCGGCAATCGCGGCACAGCATCGGAGCGGGGAGTCTCAGGCGCATGCGCAAGATGGACTGCACAACCGCCTTGACCGCCCGCACCCTGCCGCACTCATCGCACTTAGCAGTCATTGATATCTCCTCGTGTGTCCGGGCCGCTTGTGTGTGTCCCGATGCCAGTAACCTACGCTTACGCTAGACGACTGTAAAGCCAGATATGGTGAGACTTTACGCGTGTCAGGAAATAAACTAGACTAGTGTCATGATGACGAAACTAGACGCGCCGGACGTTCGGCGGCGCTGGCTACGCGCTGGCGGGGACGTGACTACGGTCGCCCGCGAGCTGGACGTGACTCGACAAGCGGTCTATGACGCGCTCAAACGCGCCGACGCCGCATCCCCGCTGGTGTACCAATCTGGCGATCCAGATGACCGCGAGGCGATGCATGCTTACGTTCTGGCGTGCCTGGAGCGCGCACACATCAAACGGCGCGCAGACTAGACAGACGGTAGGGATAGCAGACTCCCCCGCGCGGAGCGCCACATATCCCCATCTAAGCCCAAAGGCCCGCACATGAACCATATCGAGATAGCAGGGATAGCCTACAGGCGCACACAGACCCTCCATGAGCCAGATAGAAGGCTTCTGGAGGAAGAGCTGCGGCATTGGTTGAGTCTGCGCGGGTACACGTTCCAGGGGACTCTAACGATCGTCGAGCGGCCCAGCGGCCCGATGCTGGCGTAAGTCCCCACATACCCCCCATCCCTGAATCCGGTAGAGGCTTAGCCAGATGACCACAGGTGAACAGAAGGCGCAGACACTACGGTTAGCAGGATGGGCAGTCTACCGATGGTGCGATTTCTGCGATCTAGGTGTGCCGACACAAGAGGCATGGGCGCGTCACCTCTGTTCATCCAGCGTCCCGACTTACTAGCGGCATCCTGCCTCGCGGCATGACGGCACCCGTACCTAGCAGTGCCCCCTGCATCCCTCTCTCACACTCACACCATCTCTCCACACCGCCTGACAATCCCCCAGGACACCCCACAGTGCCTGAGGATGCCTCTCATCTCCTCTGAGTAGCTACGAATCACCGCATCATTGAATCTAGATGCATCGCCGTTCCAGCCTCGGAGTTGCGAGCATCGGCGCGAAAACACGAGTATTCGGGAGCATGGAAGAGGGGGCGGGGGTCGGGGTTTCGGTGTCCACAGGGAAAGGGGTGGCCCCTGCCTCGGCTACAAAGGGTCGTGAGCCCTCCTCCCAAAGCAGCACCAAGGCACAACGCATACCCCACTGGGGTATATAGTTCAGGTCTCATGCATACCCCATCGGGGTAACGGTACTTGACACCGAACCGTCAATGAAGGTAGTGTTCGGAACAACGGGCGAGTTGTGTCCTCGGAGCACGCTTGACGACCGAACTCACCACCTCTCAGGCAGACCTCATTGCCCTCCTTGACCCGACTCGCAACTACGGCGAGCGGACGTTCGAGCAAGTGCTGGCGGGTATCCACGACGGGTCGATCCTCATCGAGCCCGGTCAGCGTCTTCCGATGCTGTTCACGGCTGAGAACCACCGTTCCATCAAGGGGACGGGGCAAGCTCCACAGGATGGCGTCTCGAATACGCAGCGGGCTCTCCAGCGGTTCCGGTCTCTTGGGCTGGACGATGTGGATGACGCGTACGCGGAGCTGCGGGCGGGGATGAAGGCGGGCGACCCTCGGTTCCACAAGATTTACTGGGAGAACCTTCTCGGCAAGATGGGCGAGACCAAGGGTGGTGAGGCGATGGCGGAAGCCTTCAAGGCTCTCATCACGGCCCTTGAGAAGCCGGACGTGCGCACGGTGACGTTTGACCAGTAGCCGCCAGATTTCGTATTCGTACCCGGCCCCATGGAGGGTGCTCAACCGGGGTAAGGAGTACGACCCGTTTCCATGGCAGATCGAGCATCTGCACTCGAAGGTGGATGCGGGTATCAAGCGCATCATCCTTCCGTGCGGTCGGCGGGCGGGGAAGTCTACCTCCGTGGTAGCAGAGGTCGCGCGCGAGGTCATTCAGCCTTCCGTGACCGTCCAGGGCGTATCTCACGCGCCGCTGGTCTACATCATCGGCCCCACCTCTGAAGCCTCCATGCGCGTCTTTGAGCCGGTGTGGAACGCGTTTGTCCCCTCTGACTCCGGTTCATACATCCCCCCGCTTGGGTTTATGTACGACTGGCACGACAAGAACCGTGGGGTCATCGGGATCAAGGGCGGGGCGCGTATCTATCGCAAGACCGCGGACGACCCCCGCTCCATGCAGGGTGAACGGGTGACGCTTGCCATCCCCGATGAGGCGCAGGACATCAACGAAGAGGCGTGGGAGAACTTGATGCCAGGCCTCGCGGACTCCGAGGGGCGGCTGATCGCTATCGGCATCCCGAAGGGGAAGGGGCGGTTCCGCTCCTACTTCCAGGCCGGTCAGGGCATGGACTCCGAGTTCTACTCTGCCTCCGTTGCCACCACCGAAAACCCAATCTTCTCCCAGCGCGCGGCTGAACGCGGGCTCGATCCTGTCGATTACCTGCGCCAGATGTTCGGTCAAGACCTCACGGACGATGAGTTCGAGCGCCAGTACCTTGCGAAGTGGGTCGAGGAGGACGGGCAGGTCTTCTCCCGCTTCGAGCACCTGTTCACGGGAGTTCCCTATCCCGAGCAGGACGGCATCATCGGTGTCCCCGAGGTCGAGCACATCATGTCCCTCGACCTCGGCAAGCTCCACGACTTCACCGTCGCCTACGTCGGGAACGCCGTCGAGCAGCGGTTCGTCGCGCGTGAGCGGTTCAACAAGATCGACTACATCGATCAGGTGCCGCGCCTAGCGGACATGTACCACCGCTACCACTGCAAGTTCATCCACATGGACACCAACGGCCCCGGCGAGGCTCCATCCGAGATGCTGCGTGACCTCGGGTGCAAGATCATCCCCTTCCCGTGGTCGAACCAGTCCAAGGCCGCGCTGGTGTCCACGATGGTGCGCGAAGTCCAGCGTGGGAACATCACCTTCCTCGCTGACGACACCCCACTGAAGAAGGAGATGGCCCTGTTCGAGGGCAAGGTCTCCTCGGGCGGGCTTCTGACCTACGGCGCTCCTGCCGGGTTCTACGACGACTGCGTGATTTCCGCTGCCCTCCTCATCTCCAAGATGGCGAAGTCGAAGGCGCGCACCTCCACCTCGACCGGCGTACGCCGGAACTACCTTGAGCAGGCGGCAGTCTAATGCGCGAAGACCCGAAGAATCTTCTGGACAAGTTCGCGACCGTCAAGTCCATGTACGGCGTCTCCATCGAGCAGTTCCAGGAGTCGCGCCGGTACTACAACCGGGACTTCGGCGCGGACATCGTGCCCGCTCAGTGGCAGTCCCGCCTCACCCCACTGATTCCCTCCACCGCCCGCCGCGCCATCGACGACCCCGCCGACCACATCCTCACCTTCCCCGTCATCAAAGTCCCCACCCGCCCCACCGAGAACGACTCTCTCAACGAGGAGATGCGCGCCGAGGTAGTTCGGCAGGCGATGACCGCGTGGTGGGGTCACGTCGAGCGCAACTTCAACGTCCTCGGTGACGGCAGGAAGCCCCTCCTCAACGAGGGGAAGATCGCGATCCGCACGACGATTCGCTGGGACTTGGTGCCCGCCTATCCGTCGAAGAAGAACCGCTCCGCCGCCCGTCATGCCGAACTCGTCCGAAAGTACCGCGAGGAGATCGACCGCCTGGGCCGGTCTGAGTTCCTGTGGGAAGTGCAGCTACTCGACAACACCACCGTCTTTGAAGACCCGTCCAACCACCGCAACTCGAACTACCAGTACGCCTCGTACAACATCCTTGTGCAGGATGCGAAGCGCATGTTCCCCGATTCTTCTGGGAAGTGGAAGGGCCGTGGCGACTTCGATGAAGTCCGCTACACCGAGTATTGGTCGAAGCCCGGCCCGGTGAATGGCAAGAAGGAGTGGGAGCCGGGGCAGTTCGTCCAGTGGATCGAGGACGAGTGCGTCCACGACGACGTGAACCCCTACCCCTACCTCCCCATCGTCACTGACAACCCCGGCTTCGGGCTGAACCACCAACTCGCGAAGCCCGAGGAAGTGTACGTCGGCATGACGCAGCACTTCCGCAGCATCTTCCGCGCGCAGGCCGAGTCGATGACCTCGTGGCTCGCGGTCGAGCGCCTGTCGGCGTTCCCGATCGGAAAGGGCCGCAACCTCCCCGACGCGAAGATCATCAACGTCGGCCCCGGCGAGATCATCAACTTCGAGGGCAACCCGGGTGAACCGGACTCCGAAGACCTCGACTGGATGTCCCACCCGGATGTCCCGCAGGGCGTGGTTGAACTCGTACGCCAGATCGAAGCCGAGGCGAACTCCAACTTCAAGATGGACACCCTCGGCGGTCAGCCGCAGCGCGGGGTGGACACGGCCACAGAAGCCGACCTCAACATCCGCAACGCCGTCTCCAAGTTGAGCGGGCCTGTCGCCTGTCTGGAGCGCGTGGTGGCAAAGATCACGCGTCACCGGCTGATGGACATCGAACTCGTCCTCCGCGCCCCGGTCACGATGTACGGCACGAACAAGTCTTCCACCACCCCGGCTGAGATCGTCCTGAAGCCCACCGACATTAACGGGTACTACGAAGTCCACGCTGAACTCGGCACGTCGGATCAGGACACGCTCCAGCAGTCGAAGGCCCGCTTCTGGCTGGAAGCCGCCGAGCGGACGAAGGGGCTTTCGCGTCAGACCGCCTTCGAGCGTGGCGATGTCGTTGACGACCCCATCTCCGAGTTCACCCGCTGGGCCTCCGAGGAGACGTTCTTCTCCGAGCCGATGGCACTCCTCCGCCAGCAGGCCGCAGCCGCCGATATGGGGCAGGAGATCGCGCGCGAGATGCAGGAAGCGCAGCAGGGCGACGAAGCGTCACTCACCGGGCCCGCTGCGGAGTCCCGCATGGCCGGTGGGGTCGTGGATGTCGAGACGCCCACGCAGGACACCATCGTGGAAGAGGCGTACCGAAACCGGGACAACGGCGTCGGTGCAGGGTTCGTGGGGGTCTAGATGACCTATCGACCGCGCGGGACGTTCTCCGCGATGACTGTCGATGCCGTGCACCGGGCAGAGCGTTTGCAGGCGATGGCACTCGCGAACATCCATGCGCAGTACCAGACCGAGAAGCCGAAAGACCTCTACGCCATGACGCTCGACGAGTTCATCGCTGAGATGGAAGAGGCCCAGGCGAACGGCACGGAAGACGAATTCAATGTGCGGATCAGGGCGTACATCGAACCCCTGATCCAGCAGATTCAGCAGCCCCAGCAGGGAGCCACCAATGGCTGATCCGGTTAAGGAAGCCCAGCAGCGCAAGCCCGTTCAGCCGGGCAGCCCAACTCCCACGGTCGGCGGGCTGTTCAACGCGCTGTTCGGCGGCAACTTCCTTCCCGCGCGCACCCCGGCTACCTCGCGGATGAACCCGCCAGCGACTCCGTCTCCAGCAGCGAGTGAGTCATTCGATGTCCCGGTGCCGAACGGGTATGCGTTCCCTGAACCGCCGCCCGAGAACCCCCTGACGGGCGTCCTCGCGGAAGGTGGGTACGTGGCGATCCCCGGACGCCCCGGTGTCTACCTGAACTCGAACGGTGACATCCTCGACCTCAACGCGAAGGGTGCTGGTGGTGGTGCGCCATCCCGATTCCTCTTCCCGGAAGAGCAGGAGGCGATGCGACTGGAGAACGAGAAGAACCGGCGCATCCTCGCCGGGGAACTTGGGTTCCAGGAGATTCGCCCGGGGTTCTTCTTCGACCCCATCACGAAGCAGTCCTACAACCAGAACGAACTCGACCTCGCGGCCAAGAAGATCGCGGAGGACGCGCGCCAGTTCGGGCTCACCTTCGAGGAGGGTGTCCGCCGCGCTCGCGCACAGGAGCGGCAGAACGCTACCGCCGAGACGCGTCTGGGTCGTCAGCTCGACCTCGAAGGAGAGTTGGGTCGTGGTCGGCTTGCGAATGACCAGTCCCGCCTCGCGCTGGACGCGGAACTTGGGCGTGGGCGGCAGGCGCTCGACGAGACCAAGATCATCAGCGACATCCTCTCCCGCCCCGCGCAGTTCGTGACGCAGGCGTTCCTCTCCCGTGGGAACCAGACGGGGGCGCTGACGCAGGCCGATCTCCTGAACAACATGCGCATGGCCGTCCGTGGTGGAGCACAGCAGCAGAATCCCCGCATCGCCCAGCAGCCCGTCCAGATCGATGTCGCCGCACTACAGGAGACTCCTGACCTCGGGTATGCGGCACTCCCCCGCCCGATGGCAGGCTCACGCTTCAACGGTGTCGCCATCGACCCCAACTTCGCGGGGGTGAACAGCCGTGGTCGCTACTTTGCGGACGTGAACGGGAACCCCGTCTACGCCGACGAACTCGACACCGCGATGAACTCGCAGCAGGAGATCACCCGTCTCGCCCGCGAGAACTCGCCGCAGGCCGTCACAGCAGTCGTGGGCACCGGAGACCCCGGCCTCTCGTCACCGCTCCGCACCTCACGGCTCACGGCTGGGGACACGGAAGCCCTCGGGGCACGACTCGCCGCTGAGGGGACTTCGCTGGAGCGGTATGGAGAGGCGCAGAACCAACTCTTCGGGCAGAAGCGTTCCACGCGGCGCAGTCGTCTGGTGATCTGATGACCAACTCGTTCCCCACCGAAGAGGAACTGCGACGGGCGCGCTCACGCCTCAACCGTGATCGGCTGTCCGGGAACGGCACGTCGGTCGTCACGCGCCAGCCCGTCGTCCCCCCGCCCCCCGCTCCGGAGCCCGTCGAGTCCCCGTCGTTCGGCAGCCGCCTCGGCGGGTTCGTGTCCCGCCTCACCACCCCGCTCGTCGATCTCCCCGACCAGACGAACCCAGTGTTGCGGTTCGCTGAAGAAGGTGTTGAGGGCCTTACCTCACCACTGGGGATCGCGACCACCGTCCTTGCCCCGATCACCGGTGGTACGTCACTTGGCCTGTCCGGGGTCGGTGGGGCCGCTGCGCGCGTGGGTACCCGTCTGGGTGCGGAGGCACTGCTGGGCGCTGCTGCCTCAACAGCGTCTCGCAAGGTGGGCGAGGCACTGCCCGCCGACACAAACCCGTACCTCAAGGCGGCGCTTCAGGTCGGCGCTGGTGCGGCCACTGGCATCGCCGGGACGAAGGTGATCAACAAGGTGCTGCCGTCCGCAGCCGACGACGTGGTGCGGAGCGTTGCACAGACCGCTGAACAGTCCCTCCCGGCTGACCCGGTAGTCGAGCCGCTGGTCGCTGCGTTGAAGAAGGCCGGTGAGCAACTGGCCGACCCCGAGGTGCGCCGTGAACTCGCACGGCAGCGGAAGTTGGTGCTTGGCGGTCGGCTCTCCAAGTCGGTCGATGCCATCGACCCGAACGCCGCCGCGCGGGAGCAGATCGGGCAGGCCGCGAGCGCCCTCACGGGCCGTCTCCCGCGTCTGGACTTCCCCGAACTCGACCTCAAGCCCGAGACCATCGAGGGGCTGTACGGGCGACTGGCCGAAGGTCTGCGCCTTGGCTCCACCTCCCCGCTCTCGCAGCTCGACGTGCAGGACGCCAAGCGCGGTCTGGACACGATCCTCATCGAGCAGTCCGTCCCCAGCCAGAGCGAGATGCAACTGTTGGAGCGCGTCTTCGGCCCGCAGTTCACCGAGGCCATCTCATCCCTCAAGCCGTACGGCCCGAAGGAAGTCCTGTCTGATGTCATCAATCTCCCGCGTGCCGTCCTTGCATCGGTAGACCTCTCGTTCCCATTGCGGCAGGGGGTGTTGGCGATTGGCACCGACCCGACCGAGTGGGCGAAGGGGGCTGTGAAGTCTGCAAAGGCGTTCGCCGACCCCGGTTATGCGCGCGAGATCGACAGCCTCGTCCGTGGCGTCACCGGCACTCCTGAGCAGAAGGTCATCTCCAACCTCCTCCAGCGGTGGGGGACGGCTGTTACGGGCGGCGCGACGGCGGATGAGTTCTTCCAGGCCGGCCGTCTCGGGGCCAAGTTGTTCGGCAAGAACGAAGCGGGCCGTGCGATTCAGGGTTCCGAGCGTTCGTTCCAGACCGCAGGCAACTACCTCCGCTGGGTCAACGGCCAGAAGATCACGAAGCAACTCGCCGAGCAGTACGGCAGGGCAGGGGACACGTTCGAGGAAGCGGTCGCCCGCATCCCGTGGCAGGAGGGGAAGCGCCTCGCTGAGACCCTGAACGTCATTACCGGGCGCTCCGGCATCAAGGCGATCGAGTCTGGCAAGTGGGCACCGGCACTGAACGCCGCTTTCTTCGCCCCCAACTTCCTCGCCTCACGCTTCATCGCCCCCACCCTTCTCCCGAGGAGCATCTACCGCGCGGTGAAGGAAGACCCGTCGCTGCTGCTTGACCCGGTGCGGATGTACAAGTCCGACCCCATCATGGCGCTTCAGGCGAAGTCGCTCGGCGGGTTCGTCGCGCAGGGGGCCGCTGGCCTCGCACTCCTGAAGGGCGCTGAACAGGCCGGTATCCTCCCCGACTTCAGCATCAACACCGACCCCCGCTCCTCGGACTTTGGCAAGGGGAAGGTGGGGGACACCCGGTTCGACTTCTGGGGTGGGTACGCCCCGATTGTTCGCACCGTTGCGCGTCTCGCCAGCGGGCAAACCGTCAACTCTCGCGGTCAGGTGAAGGACGCCGACCGTGGCGAGGTGATCTGGGATCAGTTCATCCGCTCGAAGGTCGCCCCCATCCCCGGCCTCCTGTGGGATGCCAAGACCGGCTCCAACTTCATCGGCGACAAGGTGACTGCTGACGAATCTGGCATCGAGTCTCAGGCGAAGGACTTGCTCCTGCCGCTGTTCGTGCAGGATGTCCTTGAGGGCTTCAACGAGAACGGCATCGGTGGCGCGTTGTCGGCCGCCCCGTCGTTCATCGGCGTCGGTGTCACCAACTTCCAGTCCACGGCCGACATTCGCGATGACGTGTCGCAGCGCCTCTTCGGCAAGCCCTACGCCGAAATCTCGCAGGCACAGCGTTCGGTCGTCTCCCAAGACCCGAAGATCGTCGCGAAGGAGCGTGAGGCCGATCTACTTCCCCCCGACGAGAGTTTCGGGTCGGCCATCAACACCATCAACCGCGAGCGCCAGCAGGCCGAGGACATCGTGATCGCCCGCCTCGCGGGGAACCAGATCACCCGTCAGGAAGCCGCCGACGCCATTGGCGAACTCCAGCTCCGCAACTCCGCCAAGCGCGAGGAACTGGTGCGCCAGTACGGCATCGAAACCCCGCCTGCCTCCTCCCTCTTGGAGCAGGGGCTTCAGCAGTGGCGCAACCTATACGCCCTCGCGGACTGGGGCGCGTCCCAGGGAGTGCGGACGGGGCGTGTGGACTGGGAGAAGTTCGGCCAGTTGGAGGCCGACCTGTTCAAGACGCTCACACCCGAGCAGCGCCAGTTCATCGAGGAGCGCCACCGCGCCGACCACTCGCCGGTCGCACAGGCGTTCTTCGACAACCGCGAGTACATCTCCGCCTCCCCGTACTACGACGTGGCGGATGCCGAGTTCAGCCGTGTCAAGCCCCGCGTCCAGCGCATCGACCCCGACATCGACTCTTACGGCGCGCTCCTCGCACGTCTGGACAACGCCCGCACGGACGACCCGGCGCTCTACCGCCGCCTCAATGCCATTGCGGCATCCGTCCGTACGAACGTCTCCAAGAAGCGCGAAACCCTCCGCAGGCGTGACCCGAAGTTGGACGCCGCGCTCTACACCATCGGGCGCACGGACAAGTTGATGACGCCCGCTTCCAAGCGGCTCATCGGGTAACTGATCACCCGCCTACCAACGTAGACGTATCCGATTGACATACGGTACCGGGGCAGGGTATCTTTAGGTCAGGGACAGGAGAACAAATGTCCGACACCGAGACCCCTCTTGACGAGATCGACGAGTCTATCGAGGACTCCGACATCGAGGTCGATGAGCCGTCCGAAGACGTTGACCCCGACCCGGTAGCGTCCCTCAAGGCCGAAGTAGCGGCTCTGAAGTCTCAACTGGAGAAGCCCGCGTGGGTGAACGACCTCAAGACGATTGAGGGCCGTATCCGCTCCGCCGAGGCCCGCCTCCAGAAGACCGAAGACCCCACGGCCAGAGCCACGCTACAGCGCGAACTCGAAGCGAAACTCGCGGAGAGCAACGAACTGATCGCCACCATGCTCGCCGGACTCGATGACAGTGCGTTCATCGACCCCAGCGTCAAGCAGCGTGCGCAGTCCGTCCTCAACGAGACCCGTGAGAAGCAGCGCGAAGCAGCCCTCATCGAGCGCATCCGCTCTGAGTCGGCTCCGGCCCCTGTTCAGCAGCCGCCCGAGTCCCAGACCTTCACGAGCGAACACCTCACGTTCGAGGCGCTGTGGGAAGACCGCATCAGGGATGAGGGGTTCGACCCCGATGGCGACGACTGGAAGGCCATCTGGCCGCAGGTCGGGACGCTGTTTCGCACCGGAGCCACCACGGCTGACGCGAGCAACCTGATGAAGTCGCACCTCAAAGAACTCAAGGACGAGCGCGCTGCGGCGCGGACTCGCACACAGGCCAAGCGTTCTGCCGGTGGTGGCTCTCCTCGTGGTGCTGGTGTGGCTGCTGACATCCTCAGCGACCCCAACCGTTCCCGTGACGAGCGAGCCGATTACCTCCGCAGGCAGGGCGTTCAGGTCGGCCCCATCTAAGGGCGCGAAGGAACAGAACATGATCCGCATTAAGGCGGTGTCGTAGTGGCAGGGCCGGGCGGCTACTCGACGACGGGCGTACTCGCTGACTCTCTGGACGACGTGCGTTCGAGCGCGCGTGTCCAGCGCGAGTTCGACCCGGTGATGGTTCAGGTCGTGGACACGACCAAGCTCGCTGAGAACATCGGTACCGCATGGCAGGAAATCCTGATCAACAGGATGACCGCCTTCAACATCGACGAACTGACCGACCTGTCGCAGTCGCCGCAGGAAATCGTGGACTCGAAGTTCTCGATCTCCCCGGTGCAGATGGGCATCTCGGTCATCGTCACCTCGCGGGCGAAGGCTCGCATCAACAAGCTCGTCGTCGCAAAGCTCGGCGTCGGTATCGAGCGTGCCATGTCCCGTAAGAAGGACAAGGACTTGCTGGCGGTTGCGGCCTCGGCCTCGACCAACCTCGGTACCGCTGGCAACCCGATGGAGTCCGGCTTCGTCGCGGCGGCTGCTGCTCGCATCGCGGGTAACACGACCGAGCCGTGGAGCGGCCCGCAGGTCACTGTCCTGCACCCGTTCCAGACGAAGGACATCCAGGACGAACTGACGGCTGGTATCGGCACCTACACCGTTCCGGTCGGCAAGTCTGCGGACGCGTGGAACGCTGGCTTCGATGGCCCGACGCTCTACGGCACCGATCTCCGCAACGACGGCAACATCCCGATCAACACGTCGGACGACGCCACCGGCTTCACCTTCGCGAAGGGTGCCGAGGGCGCGATCGTCCACGTCACCGGCATGTCCGCGGAGTACCGCACCAAGATGCTCGACACCGTTGGTCATCGCGGCGCGGAACTGATGTGGGCCACCGACGAATACGGCAATGGCATCCGTCAGCAGGCGTGGCTCTACGCCTACACGACCGACGCCACGGCTCCGGTCAACTAAGGGGAAAGGGAGAACATCATGCCTTACCCCGTTACTTCCAAGGCCTTCGACCTCACTCTCCTCGACGACCACTTCCTCGGTGCGTCTCTGAACCCGGCCATCGCCGGTACGTCGGAGAACTCCGGTACGGCGGCGATTGTCGTGGCGCAGCGTGGGGGCGTTGGCGGGCTGGTGACTGGTACGTCCTCGGGCAACCGCTCGGCGTTCACCACCGGCCTGAACTACCTCGTGTCCGACGGCTCCGTGGTCGTCCAGTGGCGCGTCAAGAACGTCACCGCAGTCACGACCCGTGCACTGTTCGTCGGCCTGAGCGACACGGTGTCCCTGGAGAACCCGATCGAGATCAGCGGCACGACCTTCACGTCGAACGCCACTGACGCGGTTGGATTCGTCTACGACACCGACGCGACGACCGATGTCTGGTACACGGCTGGCGTCAACACCGACTCCGACAAGGGCGGCACGGCGGTCACGATCAACGGATCGACCGTCGCTCCGACTGCTGACGTGTACGAGAACTTCCGTATCGAGGTCAACCCCGAAGGGGACGCGACTCTCTACTACGGCAAGGACAACGGCGACCAGACGGTGCAGGGATGGCAGCAGGTTGCGTTCATCGAGAACGCGGTTGCGTCCACCGCTCTGCTGACTCCGTACTGCCTCATTGAGACGCGCACCACCGCTGCGGCTACGGCCTACGTGGACTCGCTGCTCATCACTGGCGGCATGGAACTCGACTAGCACCTAAAGGGCGGCGGGGGATTCAGGTGCTGACCTTCAGCATCTCCCCCGCTCTCTAGGAAAGAGACCGAACATGACTGCTGTCCCCGGCCCCAACTATCGCGGCTGGAACAACCCGTCCCCGACTGACCAGAACGCCGGTCTCGATGTCAACATCAAGGGCGTGGCCCGCGCCACGTTCGGCGACTCGACCGCCACGGTCACTTCAGCTGGTGCCGTCCCGAACGCGGTGGTCATGGGCCGAGGCACGTCCTCGTCCCCGCTGACGACCTCATCGGACGGCAAGAACATCTCGTTCTACTTCAGTACCCCGGCGACGGGGGGCTCGACGGACGGTGTGTACTTCCGCCAGTTCTTCACTGGCGCTGCCGGTGGTGGTAATGCGCTCCGGGCCTTCGCCACGGTTCAGAACGTGCAGGGATCGACCGCTCGCGGCCTACACGCTTCGCTGTCGTTCGGTACCTCGGGCACTATCTCCGGCCTCGCGGCTGCCGTTGAGGCCACGCTGCACATGCCGTCTACGGCGGGCATGGCGGGCACCAACTATGCCATCAAGGCTGCGATCAACGCCGACGCTTCGACCTCCGACCCGGTGGGGGCGACCACGATCGGCCTCATTGGCCTGATCGCTCAGGGTGATGCCACCGGCCTCGCTGACCTCGACACGGATGGTGTGTTCTTCGATATCAGCGGCTTCACGGGAACCACTGGTGTCACCAACATGATTTCGACCACCAGCCTCGCGGAGCTGCCGACCGGAACGATCGGTCTCCGCATCAAGGTGGGCTCGACCATCTACTACCTCCCCGCCGTCGTCTCGACGCAGTGGAACTAGTGGCATGACGAAAGAGCAAGCCCAGAAGCGTCTTGAGGAACTGCGCCGAACCCGTGCAGGGCTGACGGCGCTTCTGGACTTCGCTCGTCTCGAAGGTATGATTTCCGCGTTCGAGGAGATGGCCGAGGGGGATTCCTCTGAAGACTGACCACTCCCTCGAACGCGTGAAGGACGGCGAACTTGCCTTCCACCTATACGAGTACGACGACGTAGAGGAAGGGAAACTCGTCCGCTGGCAGGAGATTGCCGTACTGCACAACGGCAAGCCCTGTCGGCACTACGAGCCGCTAGGGCCGTCACTCGCGTTCACCTGTGGCCCGGTCAAAGTCCTCGCGACCGTCCAGACCGACAGGAAGATCGAACTCGCTGGCGACACCGCAGGTGATCTTCGCGCACACGCAGACAACTTCCGCACCTCCGGGTTCATGGAAGAGGTCATCGCAGAGAAGCGGGACAAGAGCACGCTCTATCAGGATTGGCTTGACTTCCGCGAGATGAAGAAGGCGCTCATGAAGCGGCGCTCACGGACGCTTCAATCCTTGAAGGGATACACCAGTGGCATCTAAGAACATCACGCTTGACCAGGTGTCGCTCGACGCGGACGAGGACATCCAGTCCCTCTTGTCCGAACTGAAGGGCGATCTGTCCGTCACCAACCTCGCCGAGCAGGGCGACAAAAAGGGTGCGGACGTGATGGTCAAGATGTACCACGCGTTCGATGGCCGTGAGTGGGAAGGCCCGCTGTACATGGTCAGCGGCGAGGGTGGGGCGATGAGCCTCGCCAAGTACCGCTTCACCGCCGACCAGGTGGCCGCTGCCGGTGCTGACCCGAAGTGGATCGGCAAGCAGGTCTGGTACACGAAGCCGCAGCCAGTGGAGCGCCCACAGGGCAACATCCTCTGCCGCTTCCACGTCAACCAGCCTGACGACGTAAAGGCCGACCTCGCGGCGCAGGGGCTCAACGCCTTCTGCCGTCACAAGACCGGCTTCCTCACGAACGCCGCTGAGGACTTCCACACCCAGCGCCGTCACCCGCGTTGGTACAAGTTCCAGCAGACCAAGAGCGTCGAGGACGAGCGCACCAACGCCCGGGCTCAGGCCGACGCGATTCAGGCGCAGACCGCAGCTCTGACGGAACTCGTCCGCCAGTTGGCTCCTACGAAGGACAAGTAGCGATGGCTAACCCGAACCGCCGCGTAGGCGCACCCCTCGGCACAGACGTTACCGTGACACTCGCTGGCGGTTCGGACGGCACGAACGCGACCGTACTGAAGACGGACTCCAGCGGGAACATGGTCGCCAACCAGGGCACGAAGACCGCCACCGCGACGAACGGCTGGCTGGTCACCCCATACACCCCCCTGGGCGACTCGATGTCAGACGACACGATCAACGCACAGCGCAGCGCGATCGTCGTCAATGACGGCGGCTCAGGCGCGGTTGTCCCAGCTGGTTTCACGAACGCTGACGAGCAGTCGTCCAACACCGGGTCGCTCGTTCCCGTCGAGGCGTTCGGGATGGAGTTCAACGGCTCCACGTTCGACCGACGACGCGCGAACATCTCCGGCACACTGCTCGCCTCTGCGGCACGCACAGCGACCACCTCATCCGCTGACCAGACGAACTACAACGGGCGTGGCTGCCACGTCATCATCAACGCCACCGCCTCCGCTGCGACCCCATCCGTCGTCCCGACGATCGAGGGCAAGGACGCAGTCACCGGGAACTACTACACGATCCTCACGGGCACCGCGATCACGGGTGCGGGCACGACCGTTCTTAAGGTCTACCCCGGCATCACTCCGGTGGCGAATGGGGCCGCGAGCGACATGCTGCCGCGCGTGTGGCGGCTAACCATGACCGCTGCCGACGCAGACTCCCTGACCTACAGCGCCGCCTTCGCTGTCACCCTCTAAGGGGATACCCGTGTCAGACAACCTCAACATCCTCGATGTACCGCTCCAGACCATCCTCGGCGGTTATCCCGTGTCCGGTGGCGCAACGGCGCACCGCAAGCAGGCGACCGGCATCACGACCGACACCGACACCACGATCTACACCGTACCCGCTGGTGCGAAGACAGTGGCGGCATCGTCCTCGGCCGCTACTAACCCGTGGGCCTCGTTCTGGAACGTCGGGGCGACGGGGACGCAGACGATCACGCTCTGGGTGCAGCGTGGCGGTACGGGGACGAAGTACCGCATCGCTCAGGCGGCGTCCGTCACGGCAATCTCGAACATCCAGCCGATCCTCACCGGCAACGGCGTAGCGCTGGTGTTTGAGGCGGGCGACGTACTGGGGGTCACGAGCGCGTCGTCGGCGGGCGGTGTCGCTACAACGGTCAGCCTCTCGCTAATCAATATCCCGGCGAGCGACCCGCTCAAGACGGCGTTCGTGTTCGACCCGGCCTCGGGCTCGAACACTGTTCTCACGGTTGGCGCTGGGAAGACATTCCGACCGCTGAGTGCGCTTGTGGCGTGGGGCCAGCCGTCAGCGTTCCTGCTGTTTAACGTTAACGCTCAGGCTTCCCAGAACGTCAACGCGACGGTCAACGGGATCGCTGCTAGTACCCCCGCTGCGGCCTCGGCGTCAACGGTGAACATCACGTCCACTCCGGCCTCCGGTGCGTTCCCGCTTCAGGCTGGCGAAACACTTGGCGTGACGTGGGCGGGCATCAATACGAACGGCTGGTCTGCCGTCACGGGAGTGGAGGCGTAAGTGCCACTCGCCGGGCAGGAACTCTTCGCCGGACTCTCGCAGTTCCTCAACGACTACGAGAGTTCCACCACGACCTCTGCCGGGGCTGCTGACGGCTCGACGCTCATCGACACGTACCTCAAGAAGTACCAGACGGGTCGGCTGAAGGGGCGCTACATCCGCCCGCTCACCAGCGGGTCGAACCAGTACTACGTCCGCACGGTCGAGGAGAACGCCGCAGCCACCGGGACGCTGGACTTCACGACCGCGTTCCCGGGGCAGGTCGAGTCGGGCATCTCGTACGAGATTCACCGTTACGACCCGCTCAAGAAGTTCCGGGCGCTGGATCAGGCGCGCTTTGATGTCTCTGACTACGCCTACCGCCTGATCTACGACGAGACGCTGACGGGTGACGGGTACTCGGACGTGTTCCCGATCCCCGAGAACATGCGCCTCGGCCCCATCCAGGTCTACACGGAGTCTCCGGTCTCGGCGCAGAACATCATTTGGAACTTCATCACCTCGGCGATTGGCGACTCTACCTCGCCGTGGACGCAGACCAACTGCACCGCCACGGTCGTGAGCATCCAGTACAACGACCTCGTGATCCCGAAGTACGACTACGCCTCGACCAAGATTGAAGTCGGGGATTCGGTGGTCGCCTCGTACTCCCAGCCGGTCGCGCAGATGGCGCAGGGCATCACCGCCGCGAAGGCTGCGGGCCGCAAGATGACGTTCGGGATGTGGGTGTACTCCCGCGTCGCTGACCGCATCAGCCTGTCTCTCACCGATGACTCGTCCACCACGTCTTCTACTACCCATGACGGCCTCGGCTGGCAACTGCTGGTGCTTGAGAAGGACATCGACGGGAACAACTCGGCGACCCTCACGGCTTCCATCGACATCACCTCTGGTGATCCGCTGACGTTCTCGTGGAACCGCACGTGGCTCTACTTCGGCACGAAGGAGCGCATCACCGAGAACTACACGAACGAATCGTTCCAGACCGTCCGCCGTGACGATACGACGCAGACGTTCCAGCTCTCCGGCATCCCCCCTCGCGGGTACCAGTTGCGGCTCATCGGTCAGGAGATGCTGTCGTCCCTCGGGGAGAACCGCATCACCCAGACGACGAACACGATGGAAGTGTCCGACGACACCGCCCTCATGCTTTACGCCCGCGCGGCAGAACTCGTCCTTGAGTGGGAGGGGATGGTCGCCACCGACCTGCCAGACGTGTACCAGCGCATCGCCACCGTACGCAAGCGCATGACGCGCGTGGACAAGTTCCGCCTCAACGTCCCGAGTCGTTCGGCGCGTTCGCCGTACTGGGTCTAGATGGCTACGGGGTTCTCCGCTTACGACTGCTACCTCGCTGTAGGCGAGACCAAGAAGGGGCTCCTGCTGCTGGAGGAAAACGGCTTCAAGCAGTACCACGTCGCCCTCGCCCCCACCTTCGCTCCCCAGCAGCGCCTCACCGCGAACAACCTCTACGAGGGCCAGCCTCCCGAGGTCACGGTCACGATGGCGGCGGAGAACTGGACGGGCGGTGCCGGGTACACCGACATCCCCCGATCCGAATCCCCCACGTCTCCCACGGTCTACAACTACTCACAGGGCATGGATGTCTCGTGGGGCGACCGAGCATACATCTCCCCGTACCGCAACGAAGTCCTCGATGACACCGGGGCGGTGATCGACGGCGAGCCGCTTCAGTACCTATCGACCTCGCTCGGCACGTTCATGATCACCGAGAACCGCATCTATGAGTGGGACGGTTCCGCGTGGACGAGCAGGGACACCTCCGGTTCCTACCGCGCCGGGGCGATCGAGTTCAACTCGTACATCTACGTCCCGCGCACCACAGGCAATCCGTACCTCTACTCCTCGGACGGGGTGACGTGGACGGCCTCAACCCGTGGCGGCACGCTGGATGAAGCGGACTGCTTCTGCACCCGTGGTGACGACGGAGAGTCCACCCCCGCCTACAACGTCATCGTCCGTCTGCGAGCGGGGCAGGTGTCGGCCTCCACCGATGGACTGAACGGCGGAGCCGCGTGGTCTACCGCAGACCAGATCGGCCCCACGAACGAGACCGCCAACTTCATCACCCCCCTCGACAACCTTGTCATCGTCTGGAAGGTCGAGGGCGTCTACACGTTCGACTTCGCCAACGTGGACGATTTCTGGAAGGCACTCTACCTCAAGGACGACAACGCCTCTCACGTCTACCAGTGGGCGAACGGTCTCTTCTACTCGAACTACGGCGACCGCCTCATGGAGTTCGACTTCACGAACTCAACCATCCGGCAGGTCTACCCGCCGCAGGACGCCACCTCTCCGGAAATCAAGGGCTCAATCACCGGCATCACGGGTGATGACAACCACCTCTTCATCAACGTCCAGAACTCCGCTGGGAACACCTACCTCGTCAAGGGGAAGCCTGACAGTGGGTGGCACACGATCGCCATCTACCTCGGCTCGCAGTCTGCGTCCGCATCCCCGGCATCCGCCGCGAACGACGCTTCGGTCGGCACGCAGGCATGGGCCGACCCAACGAACATTCTGCTGAATGACGGTTCGTACGCGACCGCTACTGGCGGTACGTCTCAGTACCTCGCGGCATCGAACTTCGGATTCGCCATTCCAGGCGACGCCACGATCGACGGCATTGAAGCGGTCGTGCAGCACAAGGCCACGGTAGCCGGGGCGGACACGGGCGTGACCTCCGCTGGCGCGGGGTCGAACTACACGAGCATCGGCACGAACCCGTGGACGAACCCCGGCAACATTACGTCCTCCAACAACACCTACGCTACCTGCACCACCGCAGGAGCGACCCAGGGAATCCGCGCATCCGAGATGGGGTTCGCCGTCCCCACGGACTCGGAGATCGTCGGCGTCACGGTGGCGGTTGAGCGCAAGGCTGTGAATGGTGTTGGCCCGACGCCCGCGACCGCTGTGTATGCGGGGACGTGCGCGAATGACACGTCTATCGGTGTGAGCTCATGGGGGAACGTCACGAACGCGCAGGGCGCTCCCGGGGCGGACGCGGCCAGCGCGTCCCTCAACTCATCTGGGACGAACTACCTCAAGGCCACGAACTTCAGCGTCTCCGTGCCGGGTACGGGGAACACGATTCTAGGCGTCGCCATTCGGATCAAGAAGTCGGCGACGGCGAACGTGGGAACGTTCATCGACCGCTCTGTTCGTCTCGTCGTCGGTGGTGTGATCCAGGGCGACGACAGGGCATCTGCCTCCGCGTGGCCCACCGGGGACGCCACTACCACCACGTACGTCGCCTATGGCGGAGCGACCGACCTATGGGGGCTGTCGCTCACTGAGGCGCAGGTTGAGGCGTCTGACTTCGGCGTCGCGGTCGCCGCGATTTCCTCCGGTGGCAGTACGGACGCCTACATCTCCGGGTTCGAGGTGACGGTCTACTACGCCACTGCTTCCGGGGTTGTTGACTCGGTAGTGAAGCTCGTCGGGCTGAACGATGCGGTCGTCGGGAACAGCAAGGCGTCCGGCTCTGACTGGCCTACCTCCGATGGCACAGCGTCGTACGGTGGGGCTTCCGACGTGTGGGGCGCGGCCCTTACCCCGGCCATCGTGAACGACGACAGTTTCGGTGCCGTGGTTTCGGCCACCATCCCGACTTCCGGTGAAGCGTACGTCGATCACATCACGATCCGCGTCTACTACTCGCGCTCCGAGGTCGTTGATTCGGCTGTCAAGGTATTCAAGGCAGGGGTCGCGGTCGGGGATAACAAGGCGTCTGCGACCGAGTGGGGCACCACGGAAGAGGACTTCACGTACGGCGCGGCGGACGACCTGTGGGGAACGACGTGGACTCCCGCAGAGGTCAACGCCAGCACGTTCGGTCTCGGGGTCTCTGTCTCGGCGACTGCGGGCACCGCAGGCGTCGATGTCGTCACGCTGTCCGTCTACTACACGACCGCCACGGGAACACGCTCCTCGCAGGCGCTCTACGTCACCGGCCCCGGCTACATCGCATCAGAGAACCCGGTCATCCTCTCTGGCTACGGCGAGGGGTCGATCTACTTCATCCTCCCGCGCTCGAACATGCGCCCAGAGGATGACATCAACTACCGATACCAGACGAACGAGCCGAGCATCATCTACGGCCCGTGGTGCGACTACGGCGGGGCCGCCTACCCCAAGTTCCTGAACCGGGGCACGGAACTCGCCGCCAATACCACGGCTGGCAAGCCCATCACCCTGTCGTACGAGACCGACGACGATGCGACCGGCGAGATCGTCACCGCTGTGCAGAACGGGTTTAGCGCGGGCGACATCTCTACGAAGGTGGAGTTCAACCGCGTCCGCTACCTCACGACGATGGAGACCACCGGCTCCGACACCTCCCCGATCGGGCTGGGATGGACGCTTCAGGCCACCCTCAACCAGCCTCGATACCGCGTGTGGACGCTCCCCATCTTCCTCGCGAACTCGCAGCCGCTCATGGACAGGAACGAGGATTACTTCCAGGACTCGGCTGAGACCGAGGACTTCCTGTTCGCCGCCACCCGCCAGCGCCCCGTGTTCACAGACGTGCGCAACCGGGAGTTCAACGTCCGCATCAACGGCCTCGAATCTCAGGGCTACAAGAAGATGCGCATCGGCGGGGAGGAGCGGCTGGGGATGGTCTACAGCTTGCAATTGTTGGAGATCGGCCCGCTCTCCACGGAGATCAACGACCTCGTGTACGGGCGTGACGCCTACGGGCAAGAGAGCGACTGGAGTTAACGATGGCTGATCTGTATGACGTGGCAACGGGCGAGGTCGCGCTTGCCGATGACGTGAACCAGTACAAGGACGCGCTCCAGGGTGGTTCCGAGCAGCAGTTCTCCTTCAAGCAGAAGGCGGGTGCGAACTTCGGCATCCAGATGGCGACCGCTAACGGCACTGACAAAGTGTCGTTCAAGGACTCGGCTCAGGTCGAGGTCGCGTACGTCAACTCGGACGGCGAGGCGTCGTTCAGCGACATCACGCTCAACGGGCAGCCGGTTTTCACCTACCCACGTGAGCTAGCACGGAACACGACCGGTGCAACCACCACTGCCACCGCCGCGACCGACCTGCTCACCGTCAGCACCGATGTGTTCGGTGATGCCCTGAGCATCCCGGCCGACCGCTGGGCCGAGATCAGCGTGGACTACTCGAAGGACGCCACCGCAGCGCAGGCGGTCGCGATCGGGCTGAAGCTCAACTCCACCACCGTCGTCGAGGCGGTCGTCGGCACCAGCCCTTCCTCGTCTGCTACGCAGCGAGCCGAGGCGGGGTTCGCGAAGTTCATCGTCCCGCCGCGCTCGTCCGTCTCCTACGGGATGGGCGTGCAGTTCCCGTACTCCTGCTACACGACGGCGGGAGCCACGGCTGCCTCTGGTACGGGCATCGGCGTGTCGGCCACCGCAGTCCCGCCACAGGCCGCCATTACCTCGATCACCATCCGTGGAATCAACGGCACTGCCAGCAACAACCTCGCGATCAAGAACGTCACCGTCGTCGTCTACTAGGGGGATTCAATGGCTGTTACGGCGAAGACCACCTACACGTTCGACGGCGGGAACCTCACGGTTGACAGCCTGACCACCCTGCTCACTTCCCTGAAGACGATGGGGTGCCCGGGAACGGCAAAGATCGCGCTCCCCACCCGCATCGACGTGGTGATCGACCACGCGCTGGTTGCTGGTCAGTTGAACGACCTATCGGACGCCATCATCTCCCCACTGGAGCCAATCGCCGTGCACTAAGGGATATCGCCCGCTCCGGGGAGCCGAACAACACCCCGGAGCGGACTTCACCGAGGAAGGATGAGTTCCACGATGCGGCAGGCACAGTACCACGGGAGGGCGATCTAGATGACCAACGACGACCTCCAGCGCCTCTTTGAGCGCCACGGCATCCATGACCTCGACACCCGCGCAGAGGTGCAGCAGTTCGCGCAGATGGACGAACGCGACCGGGACGTGTGGGTGTTCCTGTCCATGCGCGAGATGAAGTCCGAGATCGCCGGCATCAAGCGATCCCCTGTGAAGGACGCCCTCAAGGGGCTCGGGGTGTTCGCTGGCGGGGCTGCGGCCGGGTTCCTCGGGTTCCACGGGGTAGGGAAGTGAGATACCCCGAGGCCATCTGGCAGCCCGGCCCCGCATGGAAGGTGTGGCCTGAGCGCAACGCCATCGCCGGGGTCATCGAGCATTCGATGGAGGGCGAGGAGGAGGGTGCGTGGTCGCAACTCAACGGCTCTGCCGAGGTCTCGTGGCACTTCTCGGTGATGTACGACGGGGCCGTCTTCCAGCACTACGAGTTGGATGCGAGCCCGTGGCACGCGGGGTCGAAGGCCCGCAACGTCACCCTCATCGGGGTAGAGCATGAGGGTCGCAAGGGCGAACCCCTCACCCCCGCGCAGGTCAAGTCATCGGTCGCCCTCACCCGCTGGGTCGCCCGTCAGGGTGGATGGCGGATGGAGCGTCACAAGACCCTGTTCGAGCACAACGAGGTCTCATCCACCTCCTGCCCGAACGGCCGTATCCCGTGGAGTGCTTACGAGGAGGAAGAGTTGGCCGGACTCAGGCAGCCGAACCAGTCCGAGGCGCTGCAACTAGCCGAGGACTTGAAGCACTACGGGTACATGGTTAACGACCCGGCTGAGAAGGACGGGTACAACGCGCAGGTTGCCGACGCGCCCCCTGGTGTGAAGCGGCGCTGGGTCATCGACGTGAAGGAGGACTAGATGAACCGCCTCAGAGCCTCTGTAAGGCCGCTGGTGACGTTCGCCTTTGCAGGCGCGCAGATTGGCCTAGCGGTCTCGTGGGCGCTCGGTATGCCGCACGCAGAGCAGGCGTTCGCGGCCCTCGGCACCTTCACGATGCTGATCGTCAAGGACTACTTCGACGACCGCAAGAAGGCGGAGCAGTAACAGACACGATCCTGCTGGTTCCCTCCGCCAGCAGTCCCCGCTCCCGTGTCCGTCTCGTCTCCTCCTGCGAGGCGGGCACGGGAGCAAAACCAAATACAGGAGGGCCTGGAGGTGGAGATGGTCGCAGAGGAACGGTCGGTCTGGTGGCTCACCGAGACCGAGTTGGATAAGTGGCGCGAGGTACAGGCGGACATCCTCGCTGCCGAGAACGCGGCCCTGTACGACGGGAACGACCGCCAGTTGGTGCGCGCGCTCTACTTCGAGCAGTGGGTGACGCTGGACGGGTTCTACAACGCCCACGGCCTCGACCGTACGCGGGAGATCGACATCAACCCGGCCACCGGATGCATCACGTACATCCCGTTCGAGGTCTCGTTCACGGGGGAAGAGTGACCGAACTAGAGGAGCGGCTGCTGAAGATCGTCACGTCCGTAGCCGGGTGCACGAACTGTTCCGCATGCCGGGAGGTCGCGCTGAGGGAGGTGGGGAGCCAGTGGGCGAAGGGGGAGCGTGATTGAAGAACGCTGCGTCCGTTGTGCCGAACAGCGATGGAAGCACGAAGAACCGTGGCTCTGGGGAACCTGCGAGTCCTACCTGCCAGTACGAGGGTTGCAGCGAGCCGCGTCGATCAAACCACCCGAACACCCGCTACTGCGAGCCGCACCGAGCAGAGATGCGGAAGAAGGGCTGGCGCAACCCCGTTCCCGTCCTGACGTGTGAGTGGTGCAACAACCCGATCGAGGATGCCTACAAGGGCGACCAGAAGTACCACCGAGAGTGCTCCGTGGCAGCCCGCCGAAAGAACGAGAACGGCCGCCTGAACGCTGGTAACGACCCGCAGATGGAACGGCTGATCCGGGGATACGAGGCCCGCCCTGACATCCACATCACCGACCGTCCTGACGGAACGCGGGTGATGATCATCTCAGACCACCAGATTCCGTTCGTGGACGAGAACCTGGTGAAGGCGCAGCTCCAGTTCATGGCCGACTTCCGCCCACACGACCTCATCATCAACGGTGATTTCATCGACTGCTATGAGATCAGCGACTTTGACCACGACCCGCGCCGCCAGTTCACCATCGGGGACGAACTGAAGATGGCCGAGGGGCTGCTGTACGACTTCGGCAAGCGACTCGCGAAGGACGGCAAGATATGGTTCGCGGAAGGGAACCATGAGGAGCGTCTGCGGCGGTACGTGTGGCGTCACGCGGGCGCGCTGGTGGACATCGTGCCAGACCTCGACACCCTCCTGAACCTCGACCAGCACTGTGCTGGGTCAGTCCCCTACGGGAAGGCGATCGACTACCTCGGGTACACCATCACCCACGGGAACTACGTCAGCCAGTACAGCGCGTACACGGCCAAGCGTCACGCCGACCGATACCGCTCCTCGGGCTGCAACGGCCACACCCACCGGATGGGGTCGTACTCGTTCACCGACGGCAAGGGCCGCTCGCACACGTGGGACGAGATCGGCTGCTCCTGCCGCATCGACCTTGAGTACGTGCGCGGTGTCGCAAACTGGCAGCAAGGCTGGCTCGTGGGAACCGTCTTCAACAACGCGCTCCACACGCAGCTCGTCCGGGTGATCGACTACGAGAACGGGGAGCGCGGGTTCTACGCGAACGGGAAGCACTACACCTGGTGAGGCTCGATGGCCTCGCGATCCTGTTCCAGCCGGTTCCATTGACGAATTGACGAGACCATTCGCTTGTGGAGGTGATCGTAGCGGCGTCGATCGTCGTGGGCGGGCATCGTTTTACTCACCACGAGCATCGCCCTCGCGGCCTCATCCATCGCTGTCTGCGCTCGCTCCCACGCTCTGAGGAACCGCGCCGCTGCCTCCGCCGCCGCCTCAGAGTCCGCGGCGTTACACACGATGCACATCTACCCCTCCTTGCCTTCTCTGAACACCCGTCCATCGGGGTAGTACGTCGTACAGGTCATCGTGCGCGCGTTCCACGGCCAGTCGCCGCTTCGGCATACCCGTACTGGCTGACCGTTCGGGAACGTCACGTAGATCGGCTTACAGCCTGTGGCGAGCGCGAGCACCGCGATGACGAGAAGCGCACGCTTACCCATCGTTCTTCCCTTCTCTGAGAGAGCGGACACGGGCAGCCAGATCGCGGATGGTAGTCGTCTCAGGAACCGCCTCGACTGCCTCCGGCAGCTCGCCCGCCGCGCGGTCGTACTCGGCATTTGGCCCGCCGTGCCACACTCCGTCCTGCTCATCATCGAACGCCCAGCACCCGCAATCCATGCACTGGACGACTGCTATACCGTCCTTGTTCGCACCGCGAAGCATCACTTGTCGGCCTCCTGCTTCGTAGGGACAGCCGTGATGGTGAACGTGAACCACGAAACCGTGTCGGTGTAGTCGCACGCCGGGTACGCACACGTGTAGGTAGCCGTCCCCACATCGGCATCACGCGGGTCTCCGTGGCGCTCCAGCTCATGACTGAATACGTGCCGTAGCCGTCGCCACGCGCCCATCTACTCCACCTTCCAATCAGCCACCCGGCTGGCTTCGCGCCGCAGGCGTGCGGACTCAATCTGCTGGCCGTCGAGGTCGAAGTAGGTGACGGGAAACGCACCGCGCCCCGGTCTGGTAGAGGTGCGAATCAGCATCCCGAACTCGCCCGTCGCATCAGGGATGAAGCGCATGTAGAGGTCGGACACGAACTCCGGCAGCGCCTCCACGTCGTACTCGTCGCGCATCCATTCGATGAGCCGCTGGTGGTCACATCGACCGCGCACGTAGTACGACATCGTTCCGCCCGCATCCGAGACGACGTTCTCAACCTCCAGCCACTCTCGCGCTGTCATGCGCCTTCCACCTTCCCATCAGATGCAGCCACCGCCAGCGCCTCGTTGAGTTCGTCCAAGAGCGTGTCGCCGTAGGGCGCGCTTCGCGGGCAGCAGTCCCACCACGCCTGACTAAGCAGGTACGCGCGCGGGCCGGTCGTGCGCGGCGCGTGAAAGCGGTTCATATGTCGCTCCCACGCCTTGTCGTCCTCAGCGATCCGGTCGCGCGCCTGCCGCAGCAGATCGAGCAGATCGCTCACGCTTCACCGTCCTTTGCAGGGACTACATTGGAGCTCACGTCGTCGTCGATGGCGTCCAGCACCGCGGCGCGTAGGCAGGTGCGGCACACGTCCCCATCGTTCCAGACGCCGCGACCGCTACCGACCACGATCTCGATCAGCAGCGGATTGTTGCCGTCCGGCTGGTAGCCGCGCCCGCTGATGCGCTCGTTGACGTAGTTGCGATTGATCTCGAACCCGCAGATGTCGCAGTAGTGCTTAACGGACATCGTTCACCTCTTCTCCGTCAGCAGGGGAGACATCCGGGAGCGTTGACGGGCCGTGGCAAAGGAGCGCGTGTCCCTCGACGAAGACGATGAGGTTCGTGCGCCCGAACACAAACGCGCCGAGGTTCACCCGCAAGCGCGTCCACCACTCGGGCCAGAAGTCAGGTTTGCCGTTGTAGTCGCAGAAGTCGCGGATGCCGACCTTCACTTCGCGTCCTCCTATCGTGCCTCAGCGTGGGAGACAGGGGCGGCGAACTCGTGATGGTAGTTGTCGCAGTCGGCGGGGGCGTGAAGGTCGCACCCGCAGTCAACGCAGCGCGCCCCTCGGAAGTCACCGCAGCGGCAGATGTCGAGATCGCCCATCTCAAGCCTCCTTGCTGGTACGGCTCAGGTCAGCGTCGAGACGTTCCCGAACAGCGCTCGCCTGCGCAAGTGGGTCGTCAGCGGGTCTTGCGCTCTCGATGGGCTGGGCGTCAGGGACGGCGCGGCCGGACCCCCTGCACGCGCGGCACGCGAACGGGCCGTCCTCGTCACCGGCCCACGGATCGTTACCGGAGCCGCCGCAGCGCGGGCACCGTTGCCCTACAGGGGGGGCAGGGTTGCTCATCGCGGTTCTCCCTTGCTGGTGTCAGGGTGGTCAGGGCACGGCAGCGGCTTCCCGCACGGGACAGCCCGCCCTGACACCAAATCCACGAGCGAGATGCAGGTGCGTGGGGCGTCAGAAGAAGCCCCCATGAGAACGTCAGGAGCGTCAAGCAGGGAGCGCAGGTGGGTCGCGTCGCGCCAGAAGATGCGCGCCGGGTGAGCACCCACGGCGTCGAACAAGTGCTGCCCAGCCTTCTCCAGCGCAACGGCCCCGATTTCGACCGCCGCCTCCAGCGCAGCGATCCGTGCCTCGGCGCGCG
>ERZ869929.110-NODE-110-length-44237-cov-1053.564189_pt1 | contig 44237 bp, 58 predicted proteins | sample MGYA00579312_ERZ869929 | MGnify/ENA primary metagenome ERZ869929 (study PRJEB32216, sample SAMN09231818) | wastewater metagenome | place: USA: Maryland | collected 2016-08-09 | study: EMG produced TPA metagenomics assembly of the PRJNA472060 data set (Reclaimed... | reverse complement strand
GCGGCTTCGGCATCCGGCGAGGGAATTTCCCGCAAGATACCTTCCGTGATCGCGCCCTTCAGCAAACGCCCGCGGGCATCGCCCAGGGTGTAACGCTGGTTGGCGTTCAGCACGGCACGGCGAAGGGCGAGCGTTACCCAGTTGTGGGCGGTAACGATATCGCCCGCCACCGCCACGGCGCGGATATTGCGGAAGGCTTCCAGCAATGCTTCCGCGGCTTCCTCGGCGGTGATCCGCTGGCCAGCCTTGAACAGCAGCACGCCGGCCACGGAAAAATTGCGGTTTACGATCAGGGTGGGGCTTTCCATAGTTCAGCCTTTCCTTTCAGCCGGTGACCGGCGGGTTAGAAGTTTTCCGCCGCGCCCTGTTTCCGGGGGTTCAGCAGGGTGGCGGTGGCGCTCATGGGCGTGCCATTGGTGTTTCCCGCCGAAGGGGTGATCGTGAGTTTCACCACGGGCTTGGTGCCGTGGTACTGAATGGCGTAGGTGGTATCATCCTCGTCGGCGGCATCGATCACCGCCACAACGCCCGCGGCGAAGTCGCCACCCTGGGCATTCTTGCCCACGCCCGCCGGTCCCATAACGGCCATGGGATCGGCCACCAGCACGGCATCGCTGCCATCGCTGGCATCGCCTTCCAGCAAGGTGATCGTGTGCTTCACGCTGCCGGAAAGGGTGTCACCGCTCGCGCCCACCTGGATTTCCAGGAGCGCGCCATACGCGCCGGCACCGGCCTGGATATTCAACACGCCAGACTTGGCGCCGCCGCCGGAAGTAATCACCTGGGGCGTGATCAGCTTGTTGGAAAGGGCGTTCCACATCGCATCTTTGGGGGCTTCTTTACCCATTTCGGGGTATCTCCTTTGGTAAAGCCCGCCGGGGTTTCCGGCGGGCTGTTTCAGGTTTCAAGTTGTCGGTGTGCCTGGCCCGCTTACTTGCGGTTCAGGCGGCGGAAGGCTTCCAGCATGACGGGCGCGCCGTCATAGCGGCGGCGGATACGGTAGCCGATCTGGCCCTTGGCCTTGTAAAGCTGATCCAGCACTTCCACCCCGTAATCCATGCGATCCACGATCCAGTATTGCGACCAGTCGCCGAAAAGCATGAGGGCATCGCCATCGGCGGCCGCCGCGGGGAAGAATTCAGACTCGGCGAGCGGGAAGCCGTTCACCGTGGCCGGCTGGCCCGCCACAAAGCTGGGCTGCCACAGGAAATTGCCGGTGCCAGCGCCGCCGGAACCGTCGCGCATGAGGCGCACTTGCTTCAGCACGGAACGCGGCATCATGTACATGCCGTTGTTGCGATACACCGCGCGGATTTCATAGGGAAGGCCCACGATATCTTCGGGGGAAAGCGTGGTGCCGCTGCCGATGATATCCACGCCGGTCACGGGCGCGGTGAGAATGCCCAGGGCTTCACCCGCGCCGGTGCCCACCAGGAATTCGGCTTCCTCGATCTCGCCGGCAAGCACCGCATAGCGGTCGGCGAGCAAGGCCAGCACATCGAAGTCCATATCTTCGATCAGTTCCTCGGGCACCTTGTAGATCAGCCCGTGCTTGTGCGGGGTGAAGGCCACCTTGCCCAGAATATCGGTGATATCCTGGACCGTGTAATCGCTGTTTTCCAGCACGGTGGGAAGGGTGCCTTCAAACTCGAAGGCCGGGAAGCCCACCGAAGCGGCGCGGGTCTGGATCACCGTGGCGCGCGAGCGGATATACACCCGGTCGCGCAAGCGGGTAAGCACTTCCTTGCGGAATTCCTGGGAAACGGCAATGCCGCCATCTTCCGCGCGGATGGAAGAAAGGGCCTTTGCTTCCTCGGGCGTGATCAGTTCGCCCAGGGTGACATTGCTGGTGCGGTGCAACGCCTTGGCGAAGGCGGCATCGTACAGCTTCTTTGCCACGGCCTTGGGATCGTCGGCATCCTGGGTCTTGGTGCCCGCCTTGCGAAGCACGGGATCATCCACACCCAGCACGGGGCCAATGTCGAGGCGGTGAAGGCGATCAAGATCGGCCTTGGCGGAATCGTATTCCGCGAAGTGCTTATCAATCGCCGCCTTTTCCTCGGCGGTGAGGTCGGCGCCGTTGCGCCCGGCCTTGATTGCGGCATCCTGGACGGCCACGGCATCCGCGTGGGATTTCTTGGCCTTTTCTTCCAGATTCAGGTAATCAACGTTTTTCGCCATGAGGGCGGTTCCTTCCTTTATGCGGTTGTGCGCGCTTTGGCCAGGCGTTCCAGCCGGGCGGCATCGGCCACAGGATCAACGGTTGCGGTTTTAGTCCCCTCGCTTTCCGGCTCTGGGGTGGGTGGTGTTCCCGGCCCGGCCCCTTCGGAAAGATATCGCTTGATCGTGGATGCCGCCCTGGCCAGCGCATTGCGATCCACATTTCCCGCCTTCGCGCGAAGGATCGCAATGTCCAGCCCGGCTTGCTTCCACGGCACCGGCTCGCCCAGCAAAGTAAGGTATTTCCCGGCGTGGTTCAACACCGAATCCGGGAAGCGTTCCGCACCCTTGCCCGTGGTGCGCGCTTCGAGGGCTTCAGCGGCGAGGCCATAGAGCGCCGCGGGCACCGCCTTCAGTTGCCCTTCCACCACATCGGCAAACAGGCCCACGCACGCATCCATGCTTTCGGCCTTGCCCCGCTCGAAGCCCAGATAGGCCGCCATGCTCTTGGCGTTTGGCTTGTCGGTGGCCTTCGCCCACGCGCGTACCCGGGCGGCCGCGCCGGCGGCATCCCACAGCGTGCCCAGCGGGGCCAGCGGCAATTCCTCGAAGGGCAAGCCCTGGCACGCCTTCACCGAAAGAATGCGGCATTCCTCATTCATGGGCATGGCGGTCACGGCCACTTCATCCAGGCGCACCACCTTCAGCAAGCGCACGATCTCGCCGTTCCATTCGCCTTCGCCCGCGTATCGCTGCCAGTCCACTTCTAGGGCCTTGTACCCTATGGAAAGCGCGCCTATGATGCCCTCGGCACACTTCAGCTTCACTTCCTGGGCGCTCGCCGCCTTCGAGAAACGGGCCTTGATCAGCAGTCCGTGATCATCTTCCACGGCGGCATTTACCAGGCCCACAATGGAGCGGGCATCGTAGGAATGGCCATCGGTAAGCACCACCTTGCCCGCGGGTATGCGTTGCTGGATCGTCTGGGTGAAGGCTCCCTTCACCACGATATCCCCGCCGAAGTCAGGCGGCCCGCCGAAGGTGGAAGCGTAACCGATCAGAATGTCGGTATCTTCCCCCTCGATGTCAGCCTTCCACCCGGCCGGGATTCGATCCTTCAGTTCCGCCGGCATGGCCTGGCCCGGCATCCACACCTTCAGCCGGGCGGTCTTGTACTCGCATTCCTGGGGCATCGCCGTATTCCTCCCGTGGTGCCCCAGCTCGAGCGCGGGGCCATTGCGGGAGTTATACCACTGCCTCTATGGTGCATTCACAATTCGGGTGAAGGGGCGGATACTCGATAGGCTCATAATCGATCCTCATGGGGCTGGGATCGGGTTCATCCTCGCCCGCGGAATCGGGCCGCGGCGGGGTGTAGGAATCGCCCAGCTTAAACCAGGCATCGCCGATGGCCATTTCGGTGCCGTCCAGGGGTGCGCAATACGGGCAAGCGCCATCGCTGGCCACCCAGCGCACGGCTTCCACGCCGCCTTCCTGATACGCGGAGAGCGCCCCGGCGTTGCTGGATCGTATCGTTTCCGTGCGCGCAATGCGGTCCACGCGGAAGGCTTCCCATTCTTCCAGGGTGGCATCCAGCGCCTTGTTTATTTCCGCCACCGTCTGGCCTTCCTCGCGCGAGCGCAAGATCACATCGCGGATGCCGGCGCGGGAAGTTTCGGCATAGCGATCCGCGAATTTGAACGTGTAGGTCTTTATGAAATTGGCGGCGGCTTCATTCTCGATAAAGAAATCTATATCCAGGCCCAGTTCCACCCCGGCGAGCATGGCCGCCTCGCTCATTACCTTGCCCATGATCGGCTTCACGGTGTCCACCGCGTGATCGGCGAAGCCCGCCATTTCCATCATTACTTCATCCATTTGCCCGGGTGTCAGCGCATCCTTTTTGGCCTTCGAGTAATCGGCCCGGCGCATGGCATCCTTCACCGCGGCGATCTGCCAGGCGTTTTCTTTCCTGGCCCACTCGCGGTATTCCTCGGCGAAGCGTTGCGCCTTGCCCACGCGCCCCAGCGGCCCGGCAAGCTGGGCGAGGCCAGGCACCTTGCCCTTGCACGCGCACGCGCTCGAGCTGGTGACACCATGCGCGGCGGCGCTGGCGCTGTGTCCGGAGCGGTGAACGGTAACGGCTTTCCCTTCGCGCACCATGCGGGGCTTCGCCTTCGGCTTGGCATCTTCCGCGGGCGGCTTATCCCCCGGCGCGTGGGCGGGCCCTGGCACGGCGGGGGGCGCATTGGGATCGGGCGCTGGCGCCGGGGGCGCGGGCGGTTCAGGCTTCGGGGCATCCACCGGGATCAGGGTGTCGGTGAATTTCACCTTGTACACTTCATCCCCTGGGCGCACCTGCAAATTGTTGCGCTTGCGGAATTCGGCGCGGGTGATCACCCCGGCTTCATATTCGAGGCGGCTTTTCTCGCGCTCGGCTTCGCGCAAAGAGCGGAGCGCCGATACCTTGGTTTCGTCAAAGCCCAGCACGGCATCGCCCAGGGCTGGCGCCAGCTTCAGTTCCGCCGTTTCGGTGGTGTCGCTGGCCAGCGGCCCGATGGCGTTTTCCCAAAAGAGGGCGCGGAATTGCTCGGCGTTCGCATAGGTGGCGTTTTCCATGCCCACCAGCGCGCCGGCCACAATGGCGGGGCATCCCAGGCACATGAGAATGCGCGCTTCGCTAACGTCGCGTAGATCGTGCATGGCCATCTTTTCAAAGTCCATACCGACCGGCTTGATATCCCTGATCTTGTCGAAAAAGCCCACGGTATCCCGGTGGCGCACATCCCCGCCAAAGCGCCGGGTGAATTGCTCGCGCATCCGCTCAAGGTGGGCATCGTCTATGATCTCGGCATCGTCCGAAAGGAAGGCGGCGAAGGCGGGCACGCCCCCATTCTGCAAGATCGTTTTCGTGGTGGCCGTCGCCTCGTTATCCGTGTCGAGGGTGCGCGAGGCGGCGAGCAAGCGCGATTGCCCGAAGTACGGATCGGTAGGGCTGGGGTCTTTGAAATGGATCACATCTTCCACCGCGAGCGGGTAATCTTTGCCGCCCACTTGGTAGATATAGCCCGTAATGAAATTGTTTTCATCGGGCACCACCTTCATATAGTCCGGGCGCAAGGGCCAGAATTCGCCGATGGCGCCGCTGGTGGTGCGCGCCACTTCCCAGTATGCGTTCCCGGCAAGGCAACGGTGTATCACGTTCAGGGTGATCAGTTGCTTGCCCGTCATGTGGGGATTTGGGCGCTTCAGCACGCGGGCGAGCGGGTGCCGCTTCAGTTCCCTGCCATCGGTGGGGCCTTCCGGGCTCCACACCTTCAGCGGGGCTTCCGCGAGGGCGTTAGCGATCCGCATGATGCCCGCATAGGCCGCTTCATTCATGGCGAAGGATTTAGCGCACATGGCCAGGAAGCCGGTGCCATCCCAAAGCGGTTGCCCGGCGCGGTATAGGTTCGCTGCGGTGTGGGCTCCCGCCGCGCCCTTGCCTTCCCTGAAGGCCGCCCAGGCGGCGCTTACCCGGTTCAGTACATTTGCCATGTTTTCCCGCTCCCTTTATCTGATTCCCGCCGCTCGTGGCCGCCGCTTCAGTTTACGCCATGCCAGGGCGAGCGCCATTACCGCATCATCGTGGCACCCTTCCGGGGCGGCATATCGCACGCCGGTGCGAGTATATTGGAATTCAAACTCCCGCATTTCATCGGCGATCACGCCCTCGGTGAAGTGTATCAGGCCGCCTTGCACGGCGTGTACCAGGTCTTCCACCAGTTCTTGCTTGCTCTGGCCCGTAAACTCGAAGCCCTCAAAGTTGCCCTGGGGGGGGCCGTAGGTGAGGCCACCGCCACCCTGGGCGCGCTGATCGATGCCCGTCACCGGCCGTTGTAAGGCGTCGACCACCGGATTGCCCACGCCCGTGGCATCCACCAGGGCGGGCACCTTGCCGGTGGCGGCGCGGATCGCTTCGATTGTTTCCCGCCACGGCTTTTGAAAGCGTTCCGTGCGGGTCTCGAAGGCGCGGCCATCCAGGAATATGCCGACCGTCCAGTCGCGCGCCCGGCCCAAATCCCAGCCCACGGCAAGCGCCTGGCCAGTGGAGCGCACCGGCGTGATACAGCCATCGATTGCGGCAAGCCCGAAGGGGTTCCACCCGTCATCGGTGGGGCGGCATTCGTACAGTTCGCCGAAAACGTGATCGGGCAAGGTGCGCTGGGCATCCAGGATTTCTTCCATGTCCAGCACACCGGCGGCCACGGCATCCCACGCGGTGATCATGAAATGGGCGTGCCCTGGGTTGCCTTCCTTCGCCCGGCGGCATCCCTTGTAAAACCAGTTGCCGCGGCCCTTCACGTTTCCAATGAGGCGGATCGGGCCATTCGTGGCGGTGAGTGTCGAGCGCACCGCAAAGAATGCTTCCTCGCGCAAGCGGCTGGCTTCATCCAGCACGGCCGCATTTACATCTTCGCCGAAAAGGGTATCTGGCTTTTCGCCAGACTTAAACCAGATCGTGGCCCCGTTCGCCAGGGTAATGCGGCGCTCGGAATGGTGGACAAAGTACAGGTTTTCCCCGTCACCCATAGGCACCAGCAAGGGGCGGCTTTCGTGCGCGGTGTGATCGATCACCAGCATTTTCAGCCCGCGTTTCATGCGCGAGAATGCGATCTTCGCCTGGCCATGCGAGGGCGCTACCCACCAGTAGTTATTGCCCGGCTTGCCCTGTAACGCCTGTTCCAGTAGCCAGACAAGGCACCCATGGGTCTTGCCGCTCTTGGTGGATGCCTCGATCCACCCGTAGCGGTGCGCGCCGAAGATAGCGGCAAGCTGAAGGGCATAGAGCAAGGGGCGCTGGTAGCGGTAAACGCGCTCGGCGCTCTGCCTATGACGGCTGGCTAGTATCCGGCTGGTGCCCGCCGCCGCCGCTGATTCCGCCAGGCTCTTGCGCAAGTTTCTTTTCTCCCAGGTCCAGGGTGAACACGATGGCGCCGTCCTTTCCGGTGCCCTTCAGCACGCTGGTTTCCGGTGCGGATAGGCCCAGCATCTTCACGCGGGTTTCCACGCACCAGCCCACTTTATCCAGGAAGCGGGGATCGCCCACCTGTTCCGCCTCGGTGACCGTGGTTTCCACCGGCGGTTCCGCCGGGGGCTGGCCTTCCGCCGGCGCGGGGGGCACCGGGCTGGTTTTCGTGCGCACGGTGCGCGCTGTGCGCTTCGAGCGTTCCCACGCTTCCCACGCCTCGCGCTCGAGCTGATCGATCCTGGCCAGTTCCCGCGCCACGTGGGAATCGTAATCCTCGCAAGCGCGATCCAGCCATGCTTCCCGGATGCCCTTCAGGCTTTCGGATATCTGCCTGGGGCCTATGTGCTTCGCTTCCGGCCGCCCGGCGTTCACGGCATCGGCGATTTCCAGTTGCGTTTTTCCAGCCAGGTACAGCCGGGCGATCACTTCCTGATCTGCCTCGCGCTCGCCCTTTGTGCGCTTTGTCGCGGCCATCGGTTCCCCTTTCGCGCCGGAAACCGCCATGCGGAAACTGGCGCGGTGTCTGTTCAGCCCAGGCGAAGCGTAGCACAAGGCCACGAAAAACGACACACCCGGCGCGAGTTGAGCGCGGCGCCGGGTGTGTGTGAGGTTCATTCATGCTTTCAGGAAGGGCGGGAAGGTTACGCGCGCATAGGCTGATCTCCGTGGGTTGGCTATGCTGTTCAGCGGGTACATGCGCACGTTAGCACGGGCGGGCCCTGGCGCGTCAAGCATTAAAGGTCAGTTTGCGAAATGGCGCAAGTTGCGTGTTGCGCGCCGCGCCAAATGGAGCGCCCGCCGGGGTGGCTGCGGCTCCCGGCGGGCTTGTGGCGCGCGGTTGCTGGGGTTGCCCCAGCGTAATATCTTGCCACCAGCGCGGCGGTGGGTTTGCAAGGCCCACCAGCGCGCCGGTGTTGCTCCCGGTTTGCGCGCCTTGCGGCTGCATGTTCCGGTGCGAAGGCTCAAAGATAGCAAAGCCGGGGGCCTTTGTAAAGCCCCCGGCCAGGTAGTGGCACGGCTTCGATTACTCGGCGGCCGGTGCCTCGGCGGGTTCCACCATTTCCAGGCGCGATTCATCGCACCAGTTGGCTTCCCCGATCTTGGCCCCATCGGGGCACACCCAGCAGGAAGTTGAACCGTAAAGGTATTCGCACCGTGCGGTCACGATCCCTTCGGCCCCGTTCACTTTGTCGCGCACGCGAGCGCCCAGTTTCACCATGGTCAGCCCTTTCTATTTGCACCCCAGCACAGCGCCGGGGTTATTGCTTTCGATTCCGCCGGCGCGCCGCCCGCTGGGCCGCCTTCCTGGCCCCGCCACATGGGGCATACTTCCGCGTGCGCGAGCGGGGCGCGCCCTTCCTGGCGCCGGGATCATCGTCTGGCACCTTCAGCCCTTCCAGGTTGATCGAAGCGGTGAAGGGCTGAAGCACTACGGCATTTTCGCCCAGGGCCCGCCCGGCTTCCTGCATGGCGGCACCGGCGCGGTTTAGCATGGGTATCAGGTTTTCCGTGGCGATGGCCATGCCCCTGCTAAGGCTGGCCACGCTTCGGGCTATGCGTTCCTCGGCGGTTTCCGCCTTCGCGGGGTCCACCGCATGGCAAGGGCAATCCGGCCCGGTGCATTCACTCATGGCTAGTTTTCCTCTATGCGCCCAGGGCGCGTTTCTATCACACGGAAGCCGATTGCCCATACCCAGGGGTTTTGTGCCCAGGTTGCGCGCTCGGCGTTGATCTTGTCCCACAAACTGGCGAAGGGCGCACGGTGGCGGTCGGCGCTGGTAAAGCCCATACCTTCCCAATGGAGCGCGGAAAAGGTGTCATGCCACTTTGGCACCGGGTGGATGCCTTCCGCCCGTGCGTCTGCCTCGCTGATTTCCTGAAGGCGCTGCGCTCGAATGTCGGTAATTTCGAGCAATAGGCGCGAGGCCCAGCGGGGCATGAATAGCGAAGGCCGCCACTTCCCACCGTACAGCTTCAGGCTTGCGGTATCCGCGCCGGTGGGCGGAAAGCATATCTTATACCCGCTCGCCTCGATAATGCGGGTGCCGTGGGAAATCCACAGCCCGTTTGCATCCAGCGCGCCGGCCACGCCATCGGCATCATAGGCCACGCGCCCATAGCGGCCGCCGGTGGGCGTGGGCGAGGCCCAGCGTTCCTTTATCCAGATACGATCCCCGATGCCGCCATAAGGGCACCGAAGGATTTTATCCTGCATGGCCTTCGAGGGCTTGCCGCTCGCGGTGTCCAGCACAAAGCTATCCTTGCTGGAAATGAACAGGCCAGGCCCGCGGGCATCCACCGCTTCCACCGGCGTTACGTCGAATTCGATAGTGCCATCGGCGAAACCGTGCCCGCGCGGCTTCGGGAAGCGCACCAGGCGGCGGGTTTGAATCTTGCGCCCGGCAATGGTGGCGCGTGCCATATCGGGTTGCATAAGCAAGGGGGATTCTTTGACCGTCATGTTTCGCACTCCGCGGGCATGGGAGCGCCGCGCATGGCGTGGATCGCCTCGCGCACCGCCATGCCCTGGGTGTCGAGCAAGCAAGCCCCGTATGGCGTGAGTTCGATCAGGCGGCCCGTAAGCGCGCATCGAAGGTGCCCCGCCACGGTGCCCGCCATTTCGTTGCGGCAATCGTTGGCGGCCCACACGGCGGCTTCGGCATCCGTCATTTTGCCCTGAAGGATCACGATCACGGTTTTCATTTGCGGCTGCCCTTCCCGCCGCTGAAGTCTGGCAAGAGCGGGGGCATTTGCCCGGTGCTATACGCGGTATCGATGGCCGGGCGGATATGATCGCCCACGGTGCCACCGCCGGGAAGCACGATATGGGCCAGGAATTCATCCTCGAAGGTAACGATCTCGCTGGCCACCGCTTCCAGCTTGGCTTTGATCGAAAGGGCCAGGCATCGCCAGCGCCGGCGTTCCTCGGCTTCCCGTGCGCTGCGTTGCTGGGCCGGGTTGCGCTTCACGCCCCCGGGTGTGGTGGCGAAATCTTCCAGGGGCGGCACCATGATGATAAACCGCACCTGGCGCCCGTGGGCGGTGAAGCCCACCACGGCGCGGTCTTCGGAATAGCCGGAAAGGAATTGCCCGGCTCCATAGCGGCGCACGGTGCCTTCTATCTCGGCGCGCGAGCGTTCCGGCGGCACATCGGTGCCTTCAGCGTATCTTGCCATTGTTCGATCTCCGTGGTTTAGTGCCGAATGCGCACAAGGCCGCTTGCGGTACAGCCCTTGCAGCGGCATGGGGGCGGATCATCGTCTGTTTCCCCGCGCCAGCGCCACCGATCTTCCGCGCCCATGAGACAAATACGGTCGGTTCGATGCCACACCGGCTTTTCCTCGGTGCCTATATTGCGGTGCGGTTCCTTTTCGTTCAGGGCTTCCACCCAGTCAACATATTCATTGAAATGGGCCATGATCGTGGAATCGTCGCGCCCTTCGGGGCGGGTGGCATGGCCAAACCATTCCGGGAAGAATGGAAGTACCCCGATCATGACGATCTCGGCGCGGAAGTCCCAGCCCCCTTCAGCGGCTTCATACTTCGCTTGCCACTGGGCCAGCCAGTTAAAGCATTCCTGAAGATCGCGCGCGGATACCACGCCGCCACAATTGTTTTGCTTGCCGCTGGCCATCGTCCAGCCCAGGTTCGCGGAAAAGCATGGCCAGGAAGGAATGCTGGGGTCTGGCCATACAAGGGGCTCGCGGTGGTTCAGTTCAAATTCCATCGGTTTGCCCTTCCCGGTGCGCTGGGCACCTGTCATGGTTTGCGGTAATGCCCACATGCCAGCCCGCCGCGCGCCCCATGGCGATCACTTCGGCGGAAGTTATGCCGCCGGTGGCCAGCGTGGCGGTTTCCCCGCACACGCTACACACCAGCTTGCAGGTAAAGCCCGTGCCTGGCCTGGGTGGCGCTGGGGGCCGCGGCTTCGGTGTCACCTGGGGGAGCGGGCCGCCCTCGGTGATTGCGCGGGCCATGGCGCGTTTCTGGTGGCGCAAGTCGCGCCAGGTCTTCAGGAAGGCGGCGGCGAGGGCGAGCAAGGCCACCAGCGCCACGGCGGCAACGGTGTACATGGTGCCCGTGTTCACTTCTGATCGCCTTCGGTGGGGTAAATGCCATGCTCTGGCGAGGAAGCGGGCGAGGGCATACGCGCCGGCGCGGCGCTCGCTTCGGGGAAGGCGCGGAGTTTGGTCACGGCATCCAGTAGCTTTATGAATTGCTGGATATCTTCCACCGCACAGATCGCCCCGTGGGTGTGAAAACAGCTTTCATACTGGCCCAGCACGAATATGGGCTTTTTCTTCGCGAGGGCATACCCGAATTCCACGTGGCGGCCGCCGGTGGTGCTATCGAGGCCACGGTAAGCGCCATCCGCATAAGTGCGGCTGTTGCCCGTCACCTGAAGCATGGCTTCCGCCTCGTCTATGTCCAGCAAATCAAGCCGGGCGTGAACGGCATCCATTTCCCCTTCGGTGGGTGCCACATAATCTTCGGCGAGGAAGCGCGAAGTAACGGTGTGCCCCGCTTCCTCGAGCTGGCGCGCCAGCTTTTGCCCGTATTCGAGCGCCTTCCAGGTAATGGCAATGTAAATCTTCACGGCTTCGATCTCCTTTGTTGGTTTGCATTCCCTGGACTAATTCCAGGGGGTGTTCGCTTTCGTAGTCCACAGCCCTTGTAACAGGGCGTATTTATTGGCTTTTCGGGTGTTCGCCCTGGGCCAGTTCCGCCATGATTTCTTCCACCAGCGCGATCCGCTCGCCCACCCAGCGCACCACGGGGATCGCCTTCGAGTTGCCCAGCGCCTTATAGCGTGGGGAATCTGGGGCCATGCCACCGCGCCACGGGATCAGGGTGTAATCATCCGGGAAGCCCATAAGGCGTTCCCATTCCCTGGGAGTGAGGCGGCGCACGCGGTGTTCATTTCCGCCGGCCACGCATGGCGCGGCATCGCCTTTGCCCGTGGCGCCCATTTCAGCGCCCAGGCTGGGCACGGTATCGGCCGGCGCGCCTCGCCCGTTCCTGGCCACGCGGGGGGCGAAGCACATAACGCCCGTTTGATCACCCTTCCGGGTGGTAAGGGCCGGGTGTTCCTCGCTTACCGTGGGGCACGATCCGCCGCCCACCACCAGCGGGGTTTCCCGGTTCACGCCCGAATGATCGGCGGCGGTAAGGCCAATGGTGTGCCCGTGGCAATTGCATACCAGGGGGTGCTTATCGTAGCGCGTGCCTTCGCCTGGCCCGCCGCAAGCGGTGAGGGTGGGCACCACTTCGGCGCGGCGGCCGTTCGCGGCGAGCGTGCCCGTTACAAGGTGGCTTCCCCGCCCGGTGCCATCCTCGCTTGCGTCATGGCCTTCAGCGCGGAGCGTGTGCGCCTTCGAGGGTGCATAGCCCACGATATCCCCAGGGCGGCCATATGTCTGGTTTGCGCCCACGGTGAGGGTATCCGCCTTTTCGCACGCCGCTATGTTTATCTCGGCTTTCCGGTGCAAGGTGGGCGCTGGAAGGCCAGGCGCCACACGGGTGCGATTATCTGGGCTGGTGATTTGGTGGCCATCGAAGGCCATCGGAATGAATGCGCCTTGCCCGTCTAAGTCAGAAGTGCGGAAGCCACCCGTTTCAGAGAGGCTTCCAAGGCTTCCGGCAATTTCTTGCCCCGCTTCAGCGCCCGCCGCAAGATGCCCGCGCAAGCTGTCGCGCTCAAAAAGTACCGCGGCGGCAGGTCGCCAGTCTCCAAGATATCCGACAAGGATGATTCTACGGCGGCGCTGGGGCACTCCGAAATGCTGAGCGTCCAATATCCGGTAGGCCCACCCATACCCGCATTCAGTAACGGCGGCAAGGATGGATCGGAAGTCTGCCCCCCCCCCTGCGGATAGAACACCGGCAACGTTTTCCCACACAATCCACCGGGGTCGAAGGTAGGCACAAATCTGGAAATATCGGAGTGCCAAGTTACCACGCGGATCAGTGAGGCCCGCTCTAAGGCCCGCAACGCTGAAGGATTGGCAGGGGGTTCCGGCGCAAACAAGGTCAATTGATCCGGCGTATCCATCCAGGGTGCCTTCCGTGATTTTGAGCATATCGCCCAGGTTTGGGGTTTCTGGCCAGTGGTGGCGAAGCACGGCGCTGGGGAATGCGTCGATCTCGCTGGTGAAGGCGCATTGCCAGCCCAGCGGATGCCACGCTACGGAACAGGCTTCTATGCCGCTGCAAAGGGTTGCAAAGCGCATCATGATCCCCCCGCTGGGTTTACTGTCACCAGCACTGGGATCGCAAGATTCACCTGGATCACCCATTCGAGGCCCATATACCTGGCCTTCACCTGTTCAGGCTTGCCGGTGCGCTCGGCTTCATAGCGGGCCATGCCCACCCTTTCATCCAGGCGGATAATGTTATCCACCCCGCGCACCAGGAAGGAATGCGCGCCCTCTAGCTGGCCACCGCCGGCGGGCTTGCGCTCGGCCAGGTAGACTTCCAGCCCCACAGTGGAAAGGCGGTCCACGGCCTGGGGCGCGATCTCGCATTCGTTCACCCGCTCGCCACGGCGATCCAATTCAGCGGCGGCCGCCTCGTGGAAGGCCACGATCACGGGCACCGGCCTTGTGTCCGGAAGCGGTTGATCGTACGCGATCTGGTTTGTCACGGCCCACTGAAGATACCCGGCGGGCACGGCCGCGAGGGGTTTTCCTTTGTACTTGCCGAAGGCCACCGGCGCGGTGTCAGTTTTCCACATGGTTTATTCCCCACCCTTCAGCACGGCGGAAAGATCATCCAGGGCCCGCGCGTGCGCTTCCTGGGCGGCGCGGTATTCGGCGAGGATACGGCGCTGGCGATTCAGCAATTCTTCCATGCTGGTGATTTGCCCGGCTTCCACTTCCCGGTCGAGATCATCGAAGCGGGCGGCCGCGCGCTCGGCTTCGAGGGCGGCGCGCTTGCCCGCCGCGGTGAGGGCTTCCACGCCCCCGGCGATCATGTTGAACCGTTCGCCGCTCATGCCGTTACCCTTTCCTGGGCGCTCGCCCGTTCCCGCTCCCACATGCTGGCCCACGCCCAGCCCCTTTGCCACGCGCACTTCCGCAAGTAATCCCGGAAGGGGTTTAGCGTGTGATACTCGCCGGTTTCCAGGCCATCGGGCTTGAACGCCTCGAAGCCCGCCCACACATCGCAATAGTATTGGCGCCAGCCCTTGCGCCAATAGGGCGCGCGGGTGAAAATGTTTCCTGGAATGGCCCAGTAAGACACGTTGCACCGGGCCGCTTCATAGCCCTGGATCGTGCTGGGGCCCTGGATGGAATCCGGCATCCCGCCGGGGGAAAGTCGCCAGTTGCCCATGCTCATTGCCCGGCGCTCGCGCTGGGCTTGTGGGCATCGCATACCTGGACACCGCGCGCCAGGTCGATCCCGGTGGAAAAGGCATCGCAATCCGCACAGCGCCCGAAGATCGGCTTGCGCCCGGTGATCGCCTTCAGCACATCCAGGCGTGCGGTGTTCACTTCCGCCGGCGAGTTCCGATCAAACATGACGTTACCGGCGAGCAATACCCGGCCGCTATCCATGCGGGCTTCCAAGCCGTGCATGGTGCCCGCCTCGTGGGCCAGGTTCCACGCCTCGCGGAAGGGCGTAGGAATGCGCGGGGCAAAGGCTTCACACGGCGGCGCTTCGGTGATCAGCGTGGGCGTGCCCTGGGGCACCGGCCCCCAGCCCGCTGATACCCGGTGAAGGCTGGCCAGGATGCCGCTTAGTTCCTCGGCGATAGTCCACACTTCCAGGTCGGTGGGCACCCGCTCGGCGATCTCGCTCGCGGCATCCTCGATCTGGGCGCATATCTCGCGCACGCGGTCTTGTGAATTTTTCAGTGCCATGGTTCAGCCCTCGCTTTCCGGCTTGTTGAAACGCCACAGGCCGCGCGCTTCCAGCCATTCATCCAGGTCATGCAAAAGGAAGCGGCCGCCCTCGCGCGGAAGGCGGGCAATGGCATCAAACTTGAATTCCTGATAGTGCCGCGCCGCCGCCTTCGAGATAAAGGCGATCTTGTCGTCTGGGGTGCGCACCGGCTCGTATTCCTCGCCGGGCTGGGGCGGCAAGAGCGCGTGAAGCACATTCATGGCGAGGTCGGCGGGGCCGCTTCCACCGTATCCGAATTCAAAGCCGGTCGGGGAATGGTGGGAAAGCACGCGCGGCACATTGGTATGCACTTCACCGAAGGCACGCCAGCAATAAAGGCCGGATTCCTGCACGGTGCCAAGTTTCTTGGCGTCAAAGTCGAAGGGAAGGGCGTGATACTGCACTGTTCGATCTCCGTTTTCGTCTGCCGCTGGCCCCACGCCAGCAACAAACGCACTCTACATTTTTCATAGCGCGAAGTCAAGCGGAAAAAATTCAGGGCGGCGGCCAGTTGCCCAGCCGTCGCCCCGGAGAATTCACGCCATGCCTTGGCGCCGAAGCGCCGATACTATCACGGCCCGCGCCTGGCCCGCTCATGTGCCAGCAAGGCATCCATATTGGTGCCGCGCCACCAGGCTTGAAAGGCCAGGAACCATTGCACGGCCGCAACGATGGCCACCGCCACGGGGCCGCCCAGGAAGGCGCACCACGCGGCGGCGGCCGCAAAGGCCAGGCCCGCCCATACCAGGGTGTATGTCACCCAGGGGCGGAAGCCCGGCGCAGGCGCGAGGCGCGGGCTATTCGTCGTCGCCATCTTCGCCGCGCGGCTTCAGTTCAAGTTCCTGTTGCGTTTGCTCGAGCTGGATCGTTGCCGGCGAGGCTTCGGCGATCTGGAAAAGCCCATCGTTCACGGCCTGGGAAAAGTCCAGCGCCAGTTTCACCACGATGCCTTTGGCGCGCTGGCCATTTTGCAGCTTCGCGCCATTCTTGGTTTTCCATTCGATGATCTCGCCCATGATTTCCGGCATTTCGGGGCGCACCGTGCCGCGATTCGGTTCCACAAGGCGCACCTTGTAATCCATCATTTCGGCGAGTTCTTCACATGCCCCGCGGGTGAAGGGCACCACCACCAGCAGGTCAATGCGGCGGTTCTTTCCGGGCACCGCCTTGAAATCGCCCAGGGTGCCTTCCACCCAGTTGCCCATCGGCTTGGCGGGTTTATCCCCGCCCTTGTTTCCACCTTTTGCCATCGGATCAGCCTTTCCAAGTTATGCGCCTCGCGGCGCGGGGTTAAAAGGGAATATCATCTTCGGGCGGGGGATCGTCGTATCCGCCGCCGCCATGCTGGCCACCGCCGCCCTGGCTCTGTTCCTTGCGCTCGCGCACGGCCGGCGTTTTGTCGTTCCATTCGAGCGGCGCCACCCGTTCCGCTTGAATGTCCAGGCGGTTGCGCTTTTGCCCGCTCTGGCGATCTTCCCATTCGTAGGTGTGAAGGCGGCCTTCCACGATCACCGCTGCGCCCTTGCCCAGCTTTTGCCCGGTATACTCTGCCCCCGCGCCCCACTGGGTGACTTCCACAAACGTGGTTTCTTCCTGATAGCCTTCGCCGCCCTGAATGCGATAGCGCCGGGTGTTTGCAATACTGAAGTGGCACCAGGGCTTCCCGGCCGCCGTGTACTTCAGTTCCGGGTCGCGCGTGAGGCGGCCCGCAATTGTCACCCGGTTTAGATCGGGCATCCGTAGATCACTCATTTCTTTTTCGATCTCCTTTGTTGCTGGGCGGCACGCTCGCTTTGCCATTTCCCATAGTCGAAGGCTTGCGCATAGCCCACACCATGCGCGCGGTCAATCGCAACGCGGGCCGCGAGCGCCCGGCGTATCTCGCTTTGCGCGTGCGCCTGGGATACCAGCGCGGGGTAATCGAAGCGCATTACCGCCTTGCCATCCGCCGCGCGGAGTTCCGCCCAGATCACCGAAAATTCGGAACGGCTTTTCTGGTGCAAGTGCATCGTGTAGGGCGTTTTGATGCCCTGGATTTCCAGGTCGAATTTAAGCGTTTGTTCCCACATGGGCCAGCCTTTCCGCCTTCATGCCGGCGCGCTCGCACCGGGTAAGGATAGCCCCCGCCCAGCGCGGATCGATCTCCATGGCGTAGCACTCGCACCGCTCGGCTTCGGCGGCAAGGATCGCGGTGCCGCTCCCGCAATGCGGGTCCACCACCAGCGTGCCAGGCGAGGCGGAATGTTTCAGGCAATGCCGGAACAGGTCGACCGGCTTTTGCGTGGGGTGCGCGGTTTCGTTTCCGCCGCCGCGCCCGAAGCGGAACACGTTCAGGGCGTGCCCCTGGGCGGGAAAATGAAACGTGTGCGCGCCTCGGTATCCGATCACCGCGAGTTCCGCGGCGCTGGTGTAATACCGCTTGGCCAGGCTCGGCATGGGGTTATTCTTTTCCCAGCACGCGAATTGCACATGCTTGGCCCAGCCTTCCACCCAGGCCATGGCGCGCCCGAAAAGGTAATGCGAGGTCCACAGATAGGCGGTGCAATCGGTGGCCAGGTAGGGCGCGCACGCGGCGCCGAAGGCTTCCAGGTTCCAATCCTGATCCCACTCGCTGGCCTTCAGTTCGCCGTAAGACTTCGGGCGCAATTTGCCCACGCCACGCATGGCGGTATTGCCCGCGAGGTTATAGGGCGGGTCCGTCAACAGCACGGCCGCCCGGCGCTCGCCCATGAGGCGTTCCCATGCGGCTTGCAGTGTGGCATCCACCACCGCGAGGCGGTGAACGCGCCCGCCCAGCCCATGGATAGCCCACAGGCTGCCGAAGGGGGCATCGATGGTAATTTCCGCCTCGGTGGGCACGCCCGGCAAATCGGGTTCCGGCGCGGGCGCTTCCTCGAACATATCCGCAGTGGTGGGCTTCACTGGGTGCGCCCCCAGCTTCCGAAGGTGGTAAGCGCGCGGAGATCGTCGCCCTGCATGGGAAGGCTTTGCAAGGGCTGAAGGCGGCGCATAATCGCGGTGGCCATGCAATCTTCATCCCGGCCGCCCGCGCCACGGTGCAAGAGCGCGTGCATGTGCGCGTTATCCATGTTCGCCGTAACGAGGGTGGCGCGCTCGCGCTCGCGGCGCAAGTCGATCAAATCCCAAAGGTATGCCAGGGCTCGCGGGTTCCACGCGCCCTTGTCGAGATCATCCAGGAACAGGATCGGCACGCGCTCGAGCTGGGTAAGCATGGCATCCTGTTCATAGCTGGCGAGGCGCAAGGCAAATTGCGGCCCGCTCGCCTCAGCAACGCGGATGCCGCGCCAAATGGCTTGTGCCAGCACATAGCGCATGAGGGCGCTTTTACCTACCCCATTCGGCCCGAAGGCGTAAAGGTTCCCCATGCTGGGGTGCCACCGCTTGGCCAGCGCCCACGCTTCGGGATTGTTCGCCACCGCTTCAGGCCAGGGCCGGGCATACTTGTGGATGTTCGCGCGCAATAGCCCGCTTTCCACCAGCCCTTCCATTTTGGCCATGTACTTGGATCGCCGCTCGGCGAGTTCCGCGGCGGCCACCTGTTCAGGCGTGGGCATTTCGTAGGCGCTCCCACCAGCGCGATCCGTTTCGCTCATGTGTTCCGATCTCCGCACGGAAAAATACGCTTTCAGTCTGAAAAATGCAAGGTTATTGCTGGAAAGCCCCAGGGCGATCCGCCGCCCGCTGGGCCGCCGTGGCCGTCGCCTTCCTGGAAATGGCGGCCTTGTCCGCTTCCGCCTCGCCCAGTAGCTTATCCAGCGTATCGGGGCGCACGAAATAGGTGAAGTCCGCAAACCAGGGCCCGCCCCCCTTTCCAGGCTTCCCCATACGCCATTCTCGCAAGGGAATCTGGGCGAGGCCCGCGCGGTAATGCTTTCGCCATTCGGGGTCTTTCAGCCGGGCTTCCGCCATAGCCCGGCGCTCGCCTTGGTTCAGGCGGGTGACCGGCGGGATTCCGGGGTTTGCCCTGGCCATTTCGTTCCAATCCGCCACGAGGGCTTCCAAGGGGGAAGGGCCGGTGCCCACCGGCTCTTGTGGTGATCCGTCTTGTATGGGATCAGTCTTTTGATCGGAAGTATTATTATGCGGCGGATGGCCCGTATGCGGTTTTTCCGTAGGCGGTGTGGCCACCTTCGGTTTGCCCGCCGCTGGCTTTGCCTTCGCCGGTTTCGCCGCCGGCGGGGCGGGCGCCACATCGCCATCCGCACCGGATAGAAGTTCCTCGAATTGGTGCGCCTTCAGGGCCAGGCACCAGATCATCCCGGCGAAGCGGCCCTGGTGGCGTTCCTCTACCACCCGAAGGAAGCCCGCGGCTTCCAGTTCCGCTTTTGCGCTCTGGACGGCATCCCGGCCTTCAGGCTTCAGGCCGGAAAGCGTGGCCAGCGTGGTGCCCGCCCCCGGCGGAAGGCTTATTAGGTAGGCATACAAGCCCACCGCCCGGAAGGATAAATCCTTTTCCCGGATCACGGCGTTGGGCACCATGGTGAAGTTATTTTGCGGGCGAATTACCGAAATTCGCGTCTGGCTCGAAGGTTGCATGTGTACGATCCCCACTATCGTTTCGTGTGTTGTATCCATTCCAGCACATGGAAGGCATCGGCTTCATTGTCATCACCGGGCGAGCGCCCGGCGATCAGTTGGAACATGCGGATCATGTCCGCTTTCACGGCGCGGCCGTTGCCGGTGGCAAACTTTTTCAGCGTCATGGTGTTGACGCCGGCATAAAGCACCCCGTTCCTTTCGCACCAGGCCAGCATGATCGCGTGGTATCCGCTCCACACCTGGGTCGCCGCGAGCATGGGCGCGCCCTTGGCATCCTTCGGCACAAAGGTCACATGCTCGAAGCCCACGGCATAGAAACCGCCCGGTATCTGGGCGTTCAGGGTGTCCAGGCGATCCCACAGGGAGAGGAAGCGGGCGCCCTCGCCCGCTCCCTTCCGTTGTGAGTGATCCCAGGTTCCCGAATACATGGGCGCATTCTTCCCGATCCGGTAAGCGTACCCCGTAAGGGTGCCCAGGTCCAGCCCCAGGAAGGCGCGCACGGGGCGCGCGCTATTCATCGCGGAATTGCCCCGCCACTTCCTGGATGGCCGCCGGGTCGAGTTCCCAGATATGCCCCCAGCCCTTCTTATCCTTGATGTCGCGCAAGGCTTTCTTCGCCGCTTCCTCGTTGCCTTCATTCTTGGCAAGCACGGCGCTGCGCAAGTTCGCCCATTCCGCCATGAGGCTGGTAAGGCGCTGGGCACCGCGGAGCGTGGAAGCGCGCGGGGCCTTGCTGGGATCGTTCACCTTGGCCAGCACGATGGCGCTGGCATAGTCCCCGGCGGGGCATCCCAGCATGACGGCGGCGGCATCGCTCAATTCGAGCAAGCGCGCATTGTCCAATTCTTCCAGGTTGGCTTCCGCGTTGCGGTCGATCACTTCCTGGGCCTTGGCTTTATCGGCGGGAACCTTCGGCGGCTGATTTGCCCCAGCGGGCGGCGGCGCTTGCCCGCCTTGTGGCGGCGCGGAGTTCCCCCGCGTATTCGTGCGGGTGTTGCGCTGCGTGTCCCTGGGGGCATCCTGGCGCGCCGGCGGGCGGTTATCGCGGCGCTGATTTCCGGCATCCTGGCCCCGCACGGTGATATTGTCATTATCGGGATCGTCGCCAGTGGCCAGCATGAGGCCCACGAGGGCCAGCAAGGCATATTTCTTGGCGTAGGAAATGGCCTTTCCCATGGCTTTATCGCTGGTGTCGAGGGCGTAGGCGGGCAAGGTGACGGAATAGCGGTCGTCGGGCTTGTCCACATTGATCACCGTGGCGGTGGCCTTCAGTTGCGCGAGGAATGCCACCTTCGCTTTGCCGCCATCGTCGGGCGCGCCTTCCTTCATTTCTAGGCTTGATTCGTCTATGTTCACCAGGAACACGATCCCGCAAGCGTGGAACACCTGGCGCGCTTCCAGGGCGGCTTGATCGTGGGATACAAACTTGAACCGCTGGAAGCTGTTAAAGCCCAGCTTCGGGATCACGCGGCACATACCGGCGGCGCGGTGCATCCGCTGGTATACGTTCATTTCCTTCAGTGCGGCGGCATCGGGCGCGCCTTCGAGGGCGATCAATTCATCCTCGCCGGGCATTTCCGGCTGTTCACTGGGCGGGGGGGTAGCGTCTTTTGGCCTTGCCATCGTTCCGATCTCCTTTTGGTTTTTCGCCGGGCCAGCCCCACGCCAGCCCGGCGCTTACTCTACATATTTCAGAGTGCGCGTGTCAACGTATCTGCACCCATGCCACGGCCGGGCGGCCGCTGGAAGTGTTCCGCCGCCGGCCACAATCGCCGATCAGGCCCATATCCCGAATGGCCACAATGGCGGCGCTCGCCGTCTGGTGCTTCACCTTCAGGCCCAGTTCCAATTCTTCACACGTTGCCCCTTGCTCGCCGGCGGCGCTGATCGCGTTGTAGATCAGCCGGCGCACGCCGCGCATTTCCTGGCGTGCCGTGGCCGCCGCCTCGGCGCTGGTTTCGCGCGCCACGGAAGGAAGGGGGATATCTTCATCCGGTTCCCGATCCTCGATCTCGAGCTGGACGGGCGCGAGGCGCACCCGATCCGGGTAGGGCGAAAGGGTAACGCCGGCGGGGGTATGTTCCTCGCACCACGCGCGGGCGGTGCGAGGATCGAAGCCGGGCGCTGGCGTGGCACATCCGCGGCTTGAACAGTTCATAAGGTGACACCCTGAAGGTGGCGAAAGATCGCACGGGCCAGGCGGATATCCCACAAGGCATCATGCGCGCCTTCGGCTTCCTCGGCGGTGCAAAGGCCCAAATGAATGCCCACCGTTACCAGCTTCATATCCGGCGGGCGGTTCCCGGCAATGAAACGCGCGGCGGCAAGGCGCATGATGCAAATATCCGGGTTCAGAAACCAGGAACCGAAATAGCGGTCGCCCGCCTTATCGAAGAAAGCGCGCACCATGCCGTTATCAAAGGGCGAGTTGTAGGCGAGGAAGTGCATCTTATCCGCCTTGTCGAATTTCTCCACATGGCGGCCCAGCACGGCGCACAAGGCCGCGTGGCATTCCTTCGGCGGCATCCCGGTGGCCACATCCGCGAGGGTGCGGCCGCTGATTTCCAGCGCCTGGGCTTGCACGTTATCGCTGGGGAAGGGGGCGGGGTTGAAATTGAATTCTTCCACCACTTCCCCGCCGATCTCGATAATCCCGGCGATTTGCACAATTGCGCAATCTGGCGTGAGGCCCGCCGTTTCTACATCCAGGAAGCACAGCTTCATTGATCGGCGCTCCTTTCACGCTCGGCGGCATCCCAGCCTTCCAGCCAGCGCCCGGCTTTCATGCGCGAGGCCAGGCCATCTTCCATGTGCGGGCACTTGTCGCGCGGAACACCAGCGGCATGGGCATCCCGGCCTTCCTGGAAGGCTTTCGCGCCACTGGGAAGGGCTTCGGGTTCCACCTGGATGCCGCGGGCTTCGCGCGCAACGTCCAGATATCCTTCGCGCCACACTTCCCATGCCACGCTTGCTTCCGGGAACGGGTTATCTTCGAGCAAGCCCGAATCCTCGCCCCCGCACGTTTCCCGGCCGTGCGCTCTGGCCAGTTCCAGCCCGCGCGCGTTTTCGGTATCATCCTCGCTTTCGATCAGGGCGAAGATCGCCGCCGGGCTGGGCAAGGGCGTTTCCTCGGCATCCAGCACGCCCGTGGCGGCTTGCTCGCGCTGGCGAATATGGAAGGGGCTTTGATAAGGCCCGCCGGGGGTGAAATCCCACCAGCCCCGCTTCACCATTTCGGCGGTGAAACCCAGGTTAAAGGCATCGCGCTTTTCGACCGTGTCGCATTCCTGGGGCGGCTGGTGTTCCATGTTGCCTTCGGAATCTATGCACGCTTGAACGCCCAGCGCGTATTCCGTGGGGTAGGCTTCCAGCGCGCGCGCATAGCCGGGGCGATCTTCGAGCGCCGCCGCGGGTGCCACCGCCGGGTCTTTGGAATCGGCCTGGGCATCGCGCCATCCGCCCACCCAGTGCGCGCGGTGGGTTCCGGTGAAGGGGGAATCATACAGCGCCACGCCGGCGGCGAAGGCGGCGCGCCCGGATTCATAGGCTTCCTGGCCAGAGCCCGGATCGGGCGTTGTGTCCGGATGTTCCACTTCCACTTCCACTTCGGCTTCCGCCTCGAGCGCGGGGCGTACAAGGCGCACGCTGGCCACCACATCGGTTTCTTCCTCGGTCTGGACGGCTGGCGCCAGAGCGGCATCCACCAGCGCGGTGAGTTCCGCCGGGGAAATGTTCGCCTTCAGCGCGGCATCCAGGTCTTCAGGAAGCTGGACACCAGCGGCGGCCGCCCGGCGAAGGATGCCAGCGCACGCGCGCGGGCTTAACGGTATATCGCGGGGCGTGGCCATGCGGGCTTCCCAGTCCACCAGGGGCGATAGCAAGTTATGCCCCAGGGGAATGGTGAAGGCCGCCGGTATTCCATCCCTGATCTTGCCGTTGCGCCCGATCACCGCGGCACCCGCGAGCAAGCCCACCACCTGTTCCACGGTGACACCCGGGCGAAGCACCAGGTCGAGCGGCTTCCCCTTCGGGCCAGGTATGCGAATGGCGGCGCGGTAGTCGAGCGCCGGCGCGGCCGCCGGGCCCTGGCGCAAGGCATCGGCGGCGGCTTCGAGAATACACACTTCATGGGTATCAAGCGTGCCCGCGAGGATATCCCCGCTTTCAGGCTCCATACGTTCCACAAGGCTGGCCAGGGCTTCAGCCAGCGCGAGGTTGCCGGGGTTACTTTCCATCGGTGCCCCCTTCCTTCGCGGGGCGGTGGCGCTGCGCATTCGGGCAAGTGCCGAAGTGGTTTACCGGCTGGCCATCCTTTTCATAGGGCTTCTGATCCCACGGCGCATTCTTGCCGCTCGGCATCTTCACCCAGAAAATGGGCGTGCCACAGCTTCCGCAATGCCCCATGCTGGACACAACGCCCTTGCTCTTGCGCTCGATGGCCGCCGCCATATCGTTCAGTTCCTTGGTTTTGAAATTCGGGGCCATGTGGCCATCTCCTTTGTGGTTATCTGGGGTTGGCATCCGCCACCCAGCGGTCCATTTCTTCATCCTCGCGATCCATGCGTTCCACGCCGCAATAGGTATCCGGCGCGGTGTATATGGCCCACTGCCAGGCAAACACCGCGATCACGCCCCAGCAAAGCGCCAGGTTGTGATCTTCATTTACGATCCGTTTGCCAGTCTGGGGGCCATAGATTTCCGTTTCCCGCTTCGGCTCGCCCTTGTAGGGGTAATGCAAGCGGCAAGACCACCAGCAATAGTTTGCTTCCAGGAAGCGTTCCATGATCCATGCCACGGTGCGGTCGTGTTCATAATCCGGCGTGGGCGAAATGTTATAGCCCAGGATTATGGCCACCTGTTCAGAGATCGAAGCGGTGCCCGCGGTGGCGCTCTTGATCTTGTCGAGTTCAGGCCCGATGCCGATCCGGCGTGCGGGCGAGGCCAGGATCAGTTCCGCCGCGTATTCCGTGATCATGCCGGCACCGGCTTTTTGGCCGCCTTCAGCAGCGCGATCATGGCGGTTTCATCGCGGGCACTCACGGGGGAATTGCTCGCCCCCGCGGTTTCCTTCCGGTAAACGGAATTCTTGTTCATGCCCAGTTTTTCGGCAAGCTGTTCCTGGGTTAAGCCCAGGGCTTCACGGCACGCCCGGAACCATTCCGGGGATCGTTTGGCCTTCGCCATGGTGTGGGTTCCTTTCCACTGTTGAGGGTTTCGGGCGGCCCGCCGGCGAGGGATTTCCAGCGGGCCGCCCTTCTATGAAAAGCCCGCGCCAGGGGGGAAGCGCGGGCGGTGGGGCTATGCGATGGCCATAAGTCCGAAGAAAATACGATCAGTTTGCCCGGCCGCTGTGCGGATCGCCTCGCGGCAATAGTGAATGCGGGTTCCCTTCGGACGGCGAAGGGCCAGGCGCGCTTCCTCGCGGTACTCGCGGAGCATGGCCGCTATGTTGTGGTATCCCATGGCATCGTAATCTTCGGCGGTGTCGCGCGAGATCACCAGGTAGGCTATGCCGTTCAGGGTGAGGGTTTCGCCGGGCTTTGGCGCTGGGGTGGCGGGTGTCTGCATTGTTCGATCTCCGTTACCACCAGCCCCACGCCGGTGATAAATGAGACTCTACATTTTTCAGTCTACAATGTCAAGCGCCGCGATCAGTTTCCCACCGGGCATTCCGGCGCGTGAACACGGGCGGCGGCATCCGCCACGGTGTTCAGGTATTCGGCGGCCGCTGCGTATCCCCGGTGCTTTGTGCCCACCAGTAAGATATCCGCCACCTGGCGCGGGAAGGCATACTGATCCTTGCGGCCACAGCGGGGGCATGTTACATCCACCACGCATTCCGGGCCATGCCCGGCAACGCCGGTGGCATCCAGGATCGCGCGCTCGGCGGGCGAGAATGGGAGCGGCTTGATCATGGCTTCAGTATACGGATGGCCATTGCGCCCCGCCACCGGCTTTGCTATCATGCGGGCCGGGAAAGTTTCGATCTCCGTCTTAACCTACCCACCCGCGCGGCGCTCCCCACATAAAGCGCCGCGCATCTTTTTTGCCCAGGGCCCGCCCTGCAAATGTTTGCCCGGCAAACAGTGCGCGCGCACGTTCCAGGGGGTGGAAGGTGCGCGCGCTGGGCTGATCCGCCGGCGGTGGGCGCGGCGGCCTTGGGGCTCTTACGGCACGGGCAAGCCCAGCCGGCTGAAAAACGATCCCAGCATGGTTTCAAAGAAAGGGCGAAGGATGGAAGGCGCCGGGCCTTCCCCGCTTCCACCGCCCAGGCCCGGAATGCTGGCGAAGCTGGCAAGCTGGCCCGCCAATTCGGTGAGGGTGCCCGGCGTTTGCTGGATGGCGCTTCCGATGCCCGCGGTAATGTCGCGCGCCTGGGGGCTGGTTACTTGCTGATTCCCCGCTACTTCGAGGCTCCACGGCTCTTGATCCGCGTTTTCCGTCTGGCCCTTGTACTTCACGCCCGCGGTTTGTGCTGCCTCGCCGGTGGCCCTGATCTTGATCTCGGTATCATCCCCCAATTGGGTGCGTTCCTTGAATGTCACTTCCGTGGCGGAATGATCGCCCAGCGCCGGGCGAAGGGTGCCACATGCGGCGAGGGCGAAGGCCAGGCCCGCCACCAGCATGATCGAAAGCACCTTTTTCAGCGGCGCGAATTCTGGGCGGTTCGCATTGGCCCAGCCGATAGTTGAGCGGATAGCGCCCCACAGGAAGGCACCCATGCCCAGCGGGGTCCAGTCCACATCGGAAAGCTGGAAGCCATCCGGCCCGCTCACGGCGGCGATCTGGGTGCCCACGCCAATGGCGCACGCGAGCACCACCCAGAAAATGGTTTTGAAATACTTCACCGCATCAAACTTTTCCATTGCTTCAGCCCTTCCTTTACGGTTCCGACACGCCCACAGCGGCCCGCAATTCCGGCATCGGAAACGCGGGGCCAGGATCGATCTTCCGCCCTGGCGCTATATCGTCATGGCCCAGGATCAGTTTGATCCCATAGGCCCCCACAAGCTGTTTGCACACGCGCACCACGGCCGCGATTTGCGAGGGGTTAAAGGCTTCCCACCCGGTGTACTGGCAATCCGGGTTTTTGTGCCGCCCCTCGAAAACGCCCAGGCCTGCGGGAAGCTGGCGCGTGAAGTTCCCCGGCCAGGTATACCACACCCCGTTCCTTTTCACCAGCGGCCCCCAGTTGGTGATCTCGATCCCGATGGCCCAGCCGTTGGCTTCCTTGCGGCCCTTCCACTCGCTGGCGCCCGCGTGGTAAGCGCGCACGTTGAACGGCACGAATTGTTGCGTGCCGCCATCCCGGTCAATCAGCACATGCGCGGAAACGTAACGATCATCCTTCGCGGTAAGGCTCGCTGTGTCGCCCGCCTTGTTTGCCCCGGCGGTGTAGTGAATGATGATCGCTTCCGGCGCGAGGGTGCCGCCGTGATCCGCCGCCATAGTGAAGGGTGCGCCAATGAGGCGGTGATCTTTTATGCCGAAGTCTGGCATCGGTTCCGGTTCCTTTCCTTCCTCGGCTTCCAGCTCGAGCAAAAGCCCCAGCGCCTGAAGCTGGTTTCCCATGTCATGGTGTAGGCGGCGCGCTTCATTGTATGCCGCCTGGATTTTGCTATTCATGCCCGTGCCCCCTTACTTCGCCCTTCAGTTGCGCGATGGCCGTATTTTGCTGGCCTACCTTTTCGCTGATCGCTTCCAGCTTGGTAAAGATTGTCTGGGCGGTGGTGTCCCAGCGGCCGCTTGCCTCGCGGAGTGCCGATACTATACGCGCCTCGCTTTCCCGCGCCTGATTCTGCATACGGGATTCCAGTTCCTTGCGCGCCTCGCGCTCGCTGGCCAGCATGGCTTCCGTGCGGGCATTGGCCATGGCTTGATCGCGCTCGAGCTGGGAGATCGTTTCCCGCCGGGATCGGAGTTCGCCATCGATCCGCGTATCCTGATCCTTGTTCCCTTGTTCCAGCGCGCCCACGCGGGAATGTATGGCATTGCCGAAGTACAGGCCCAGCGCGCCCACAAGGGCGGAAATCACCGTGGCCACGGCCGCAAAAAAAGGCACCAGGTAGCCATAGCCATGCCCCGGATCGATTGGTCCCGCCATGGTTCGCATATCCCCTTCCCTGGGTTACAGGCCCGCGCGTTCGATCTTCAGTGCCCCATCCTCGCCAGCCAATCCAGCAAAACTACTTCCACCGGCGGTTCCCGCGGTGCCGCCCGCGCCGATGGCAATGGTGTACACCACGCCCTTGGTAACGCTTACCACCTGGGTTTGTTCCTCGGTTTGGCTGCCGCTGGCACCACCGCCGCCCGTGTTACTCACGCCGGCCGTTGCGCCCTGGCCCCCGCGCCCGAATTTGCCCAGGCTGGTGGGGATTGCCTGGCCACCCAGCGCAAACATGGAAAAGGCCGCGTTGTAGGTTTCGCCACGCTGGCCCCCGAAGCCCCCGCCGCCGGGGTTGCCGCCGCGCCCATTGGCGAAGCCCCCGCCGCCGCCCTTGCCACCCGGGAAGGTGGCCAGCACGGAAGGGCCAGGCGCGGAAAAGGTAGTATCGCCGCCGTCGCCACCGTTGCCCGCATTCGTGGCACCGTCACTTCCGCCGCCGCCGCCGCCACCGCCGCCCACGCCGGTGAGAATGGCATCGCCGGTGAAGGTGGCGGTCCATGTTCCGTTCGCGGTGATCAGTTGCGCGCCGGTGGCGCCCGCTTCGGCGAGGCCCAGGAAGGCGGCGAATTCCGCGGTGGCATCGTCCAGCACGCCATACCAGCGGAACAGTTCACTTGCCACGCCGCTGGCGCTCTTGCGGATGGCCAGGAAGTATTGCGGGGATTTCATTACAAAGGGCTGGCCATCGGAAAGGCTGAATTCCCCGGCCCCCGCGCCCACGGTGTGGGTGATCGTGATCTCTGGCTCGCCGCCATGGGGCTGAAGGATCAGGATCGCTTCATCCTCGAAGGCGGAAAGATCGATGGAATCCACCGAATCCGCCACGCCCCCTTCGGCTTCCATGCGCACATAAGCGCCGGTGGGTGTAAGCACGCCGCCGGCGATCTCCACGTTGCCACCCGTGCCCGCCCCGTGAAGGGATCGCACCACGTTCAGCAGGGCGATCATGGAAGTTTCTACCTGGCTCCACGAGCGCGCGGAGTAATCGAAATCGGCATCGGCTGGCACTGGCATTTTAGTATCCCCTGATCCGTGCGTCTCCGAATAGATCGGCATCGGCACCGCTGTTAAGGCCGCGAATATAAGGGCCATTGCCAGGGCCCGGCAAGGCTTGTTTGTCCACCACGAGTACCGAAGTTGCCGCATTGCTGGGATCATCCTGTATGGCCACGTTGACGATCTTTATAGCACGGAAGGGCTTTGTAAGCGTAAGGCGCGCACCGCCGGAAGGGATCAGCACATCTTCTATGATTTCTTCAAGGTCGGGCGTGTCGAAGGTAAGCACTGCCTGATCCACCACCGGCCGCCGCGCGAGGCCCGAAGGCCCAGGGGTGAACACCAGCGCGAGCGCGTAAGTGATCCCGTCATTTGTGTACTGTTTCGATTGCGGGATCGCCTGGCTGCCATCGTCGTTAAAGTCCAGTAGAAAGGCGTTGCCCTGTTCCATGGTGATCGTGTAGGTGAGGCGCGCCGGGATAAATGGCGCGCTCGCGGTATCGAAGGCCAGCAACACGATGGCGCCCACCACATCCGCGCTTGTGTCCGGATAGAAGGAATCCGCGCACTTTGCACCCGGGAAGGGCTCCACAATGCTGGCATCGGTGATCGGGTTGCCGGGCGTGCCCATGATCGGCGCGTCCAGCTCGAGGTTTCCCGCCGGGTTGATCCACACGTTCAGGGAGATCACCGGGCTTTCTTCCCAGTAGCCATTATCAAACACGAATTCTTCCACGATGTTTTCTTGCTCGGCGGTATTCGTGAAGGAAAGGATCGCCGGGTTCACGCTCACGCGCCCGCCGGTGTCCACGGCCTTTACGAATACCACGATTGCACCGGCCGGAAGGCTGGCCACCGGGAAGGTTTGCGCGCTCATGGGGGCATCGTTCACGGGGGCGGCACTTTCCCACGTGGCCGCCGGATCGCTCGAAGCGCGCACCAGGAAGCCCGCGAGGTCCACCGGCGGGCTGGGATATGTCCAGCGCACCACCTGGAAGTTTTCCAGGTATAGGCTTTCCACATCCGGCGGCGGTGCCGTTTTCCCGATCACCAGGTAATCCGTGATCGTTGTCCAGGGCGAGGCGATGCCATCCTGGGAAATGTAGCGAAGGCGGAAATCATACCGCTTGCCCTCGATAACGGGCACCAGGGGCACATCCAGCACGGTGGCGGGCATGTCTGGCAAACCCACCCAGGGGTTTACGGTATCCGGCCCCCCCTCGCTTTCAAAGTCCGCAAGCCGGCGCATTTGGCGCTGAAGCCGGAACGGGATCAGCCGGCCACGGGGAACGATGGCGGGTTCGAGGTAGGCAATGATCTGGGGCGTCAAGGTGCCATCCTGGCCCACGATCAATACCTGTTCATTGGAAAGGATCACGGGATCGCCGGCATCCGGGTGGCCAGCGGGATACAGGCGGAACACCGGCGCGGGCGGCGCGGGTTCTTCCAGGATCGGCGGTATGTCCACATTCGGATCGAAGGGCGGAATGGGATCGCCCGGATCACGGTGAACGCCTGGCGCGGCATCCACGGCGGTGATCCGCGCGGCCTTGCCGGAATCCGGTTCAATGTCGGTAACGATCAAATCCTGGGTAATGTTGCCCGTGGTGCCCAGCATGAAAAGCGCGCCTTGCTGGACGGCCACGCCCCCGGCGCTCGCGGCGCTCGGCGGCGAGTATGGGAAATCATCCGGGGTAGAAACTTCGCTGTATTCGCCATCCGGCCCGGCCGCTGAAAGGGTGACGGTGTGCCCGTAGCCATCCGGGTACACCACGATCATTTGATATTCGATCCCTTCCTTCAGGGGCACGAAATTATCCAGCTTCAGCACGGTGCCGCCGGTGAAGGCGGGCTGGTTTATGATCCGCCCGAAGGCCAGGCCCCACAGCGGCACATCGTGGGTGATCCGCACCAGCATACCCCGGCTGATAATCGCCCAGTTTAGATCGGTGTTCCAGGAAAAGCGCCGCGGGCGAAGCTGTGCCACCGCGAGGAAGTACCGGGCATCGGCCCACACCTGGCGCGCATCCGTTACCCCGGTGAGGCTCAAATTTTCGTAGCGCGTGGCGGTGTCCACATCGTAGCCATCATGGAAAACAAGGCGCTCGGCTTGGTTCCAGTCCGCGTTTTCGTCTATGAATGACACCCGCAAGCCGTGGGGCTGGGGCGCGTGGTTTTTCTCCCCTCGAAAGCCCCAGGAATTCGCCGGCGTGAAGTGCGCCACGGGCACGGTTTGTTCCACATCGCGCACCACCGAATAAAGCCCGCCCACCCGGGTGAAGCCCGCCTTGCCGCCGGAAGTGATCGTGCGCGCCATTTTATCCGTGGTGGTGGCCTTCAGCGTCACCAGGTCGAATGTGCGCCCTTCCTTTGTGGGGCCGCCATCCTCGGTGAAATCCTCGGCGGCGCACGCCTGGCCCCATTCGTACACGGCATCCAGGTCCATGCGATCCATAGTGATCGCGCGCGGCTGGTGTGGGCCGGTAAGGCAATCCAGGAATGCCCAGGCCGGGTTCCGCGTGGGCGCGGCCGCGAAGTTGTAACCGCCCTCGCCATCGGGTTCAGGGATCGGCAATATGGCGGTGGCCACCATGTTTACTTGATCCAGCACGCCATTGAATTGCTCGCCCGCCTTCACGCGCATGGCGATCATGGCCAGCGGGGGAAGCCGGGCATAGTCCACCGGGTCTTGATAGTGGATCGAGCGCAATACGCTCCAGAATGCCTTTTCCTTCACGCCCACAAACTGTTCTTCGCCGGTGTCGACCGGCTCGCTCACGCGGATCACCTTCACATCGTAGCGCCCGCGCGGCACCTTCCAGCGGAAGCCCCGGCGCACCACGCCCATTTTGCTTGCCGCCACGCGCACGGCATCCGGCGGGGGATCGTCAAAGAGCGGCGCCAGCCCGCGCCAGCGGATCAGCAGTTGTGCCCACCATGGGAAGGTTGACAAATCCGGGCCATAGCCCTGGGCAATGTAGTTACTGATCCGGCTGATTTCCACCACCACATCCACGGCAATTTTGATCTTGTCCATGGATTCGAGGATCGTCACCCAGGCCGCGCCGGGTATGCCAATGGTGAAGGTGAGGGCCAGGTCTTCCAGGTTGAAAAGTTCCGCGAGGAAATCCGCGATTTCTTCCGCGTAGGTGGCATCGCCCTGATCGTTTGTTTGGTTCAGGGCATTAACCCAAATCTGGATATATTCCAGGATCGTAAGGCTCACTTCCTCGGTCCACACCCGATCCCCCAGGTCGATGCCCGCGAGGATGGCCACCTGGGCCGCGAGTTCGCCGCGCACCGTGGCCAGGTAGGCGATCTGGCCTTCCACCGTCTGGATCGTGGCGATGTCATTCAGCACGGCGGCCACGGGTTCATCCACTTCCAGCCAGGCATCTTCACCGAAGCCGAAGGGGCGATACATGAGGCGGAAAAGCACGCTCCATCCGTTCACGGAATCACCCGTGGTATTGCCCAGCCCTTCCGGGAATTCGATATCCAGGCTTATTTCGTCGGTGTCGGCTTCCGTGGTGCGGATCAGCGGGCTGGGCGCCTCGAAGATAATTTCCTGGCCCACGCTTTCTTCGCCCACATCCTGGGTGACAAGGGTTATAGGCGGGTCGGTGGCATACCCGCTGCGTATTTCGATCTCCATATCGGCAAAGGCCGCGTTGCCCTCGCCGTCAAGCACGGGCTGATCGCCAATCTTCAGGGCTTCGATCAAGAGCGGCCCGAAGCCCACCACGAAAAGCGCGCGCACAAAGAGATCATCGCCTATCGTTTCGGAGTATGGGCGGGCGCCCAGCGGCGGGAACACCTTGTGGCGGCCGTAAATCTTCGGGATCGTTTCCCATGGCGTGGTTTGATTGCGGCTTCCTCGAAGGGCATAGCCTATTTGCTGGATATCCTGGATTTCCGCCGGGGGGATCAGCAAGTTCAGTATCCAGGGCCCCACCAGCGTGAGGGCGGTTCCGATCAGCCAGCCTTCCACCCCGCCCACGAATTGCGTGATCGCCGCGCCGCCCACGGTGAACACCAGGGTCAACACATTGCGGAGCGTATCGCTACCCAGCAAGCCCGGAATGCCTGGCACCAGGGTGATCGCCATGATTTCCCCGCGGCGCACCGGGCGTTCCCAGAATGCCGCGCGCACTTCCTCGCCATCGATGGCCACGCGCGCCATGCGGCGGTATTCCACCTGGGGGTATGCCAGTTCCACCACTTCCCGGATCGGGGTGCCTTCCGCCACGCGCACCACCCTGGCTTCGGGAAGCATGGGCCGCCGCCTGGCCAGCACGGGCACATAAAACGGCTTGCGCGCGCCGGCGCGGCGCAATTGCCCCGCGCGATATTCGATCTGTAAACGTTCCCAGCTTTCCCGGGTGGGAGTGTGTCGCCGTTTCTTCATTTTTGCCCCTCGCAATTTGGCCCAGCAAGGCCGCTAGAATGCCCCAGGAAGCGCGCGGGCTGGTAATCGCCCGAAGGCACGGCGAAGCGGGCGAGCGTTTAAGGGCGGGCCAGGCGTGGGGCGCGCCCGTCAAATTTCGGGTGGCGCACGGTGTATTCCAGCCGTGGTGCCCAGCGCGGCGAGCGGTAGGACTGGATCACCGCCCCGATCTCTGGCATGGCGTGAAGCATGAGGCCCGCCGCGGGTGCCACCACAATGCCCACATGGGAAGGGTGGCCATGCTCGCGGAACACCAGCACATCCCCCAGCCTGGGCGTGCCCTCGGCGCGTTGCCAGTTATCCGCCACGCGCGCCAGCTCGAGCGTGCCCGCCACGGCCGGCGCTTCGGCGAGCGGGCAAAGCCCTGCCCACTCATTCAGGATCAGGCCAAACACCTGGCCCATGACAAGGTAAACCAGCCCGTAGCAGTCCACGCCGCGCCAGTCGCGCCCATGCTCGGCGAAGGGAAGGCCCACAAAGGGTTCGCACCAGGCCGGGATCATCCAGCAAAGAGCGCCGGGAAGAAACTCGGCGTGAAGGCATAGCCGGGCCAGGCATCGTTCAGCAAATCTTCATAGGCGGCTTGCACCGTGATTTGCTGGGCATCGAAGGTGCTTTTCTGGATCGTGAACACGAAAGGCCCATACTCCACGGAATCCGGCGCGCTGGCCAGTATCCATTCCAGGGTGATCGTGCCCGTGTTGATCGTGTTGATCGTGCCCACCGCGCCCAGTTCCATGGGGCCTTCGGGATCGTAAATGGCATCCATGATCAGGGTGACGGTGGGCAATTTATCTTCGCGTTCGCCGGGGGCGGGTATCTGGAATGCCCAGGGCTCGAAAGTCATCCCGCGCGATACCACGGCGGCCGGATTGTTCACCAGGCGCAAAGGCCCTTCCAGTTCCGGGCTTTCGATGGTAAGCAAGTCCAGCACGCATTCTTCCGTTTCCCGGGCGTGCATGGCGGCGAGGAAGGCATAGGCGCTGGGCATGGGCTAATCCTCGAAGACCGGAAGGTCCACTGTTTGCCCCGCAAGGGCGTGCGTGCAATCGCCCAGGTATTCGATCCGCCCCTCGCGGATAAACGAATGGCACCGCTCTGATCCCAGCGGATCGCCCCAGGTACAAAGCACGCTGGGTGCAATGGTGGGCCGCTCGAAGTCGCCATTAAAGGTCCAGCACTGGGCCGGGCGGGGCTGGCCTTCCACGGGCACATTGATGGCGTGAAGCGCGCCGGCGCACCCTGGGCACTCGAAGGCGAGGCGGCCGGGCTCGAAGAATACCACGCGGGCATTGGGCGGGTGTTGGCTCATGCGCTGGGTGCCACCGCTTCTATGTTCACCCGGATACTGTGAAGGCGCTGCGTGTTCGCGGCGGGATCGGATTCCGGGTTGATCAGGTTGCACGGCGCGCCGCCCACCACGTTTGTGGCCGCCGGTGAGTTCAGGAAGCGCCATTCCTTGGATTCATCGCCCACCAGATCGGGAAAAGTGAAGGTGCCCACGCGCTTCAGGGTGTCGGTGTAGAATTGCTGAAGCGTGCGCGTTTGCCTGTCGGTGAGGTACAAGGTTGCCTGGATCGTTCCGCTGGCCACCGGCATATAGCGCGGGCGCACCTTCGCCGGGCCAGCGTCCATTGCCGTGCGCTGTATGCCATCCTCGGAAGGCGTGGTGATCGCGTTCAGCAAAAGATCGCTGGGCACCGTGGGCGGCCAGGTAGCGGGCATGGCGTGGGGTTCCCTTCAGCTCGAGCGGCGGGCTATTCGCCTTCCGCGGCCCCTTCGCCCTCGCCTTCCGGTTCCGGGCATTCCTGGGCAATGGTGGCGCTGGCCAGCGTGGGCGCGGAAAGCACCATGCGAATGCCGAAGGTATCACTATCGGCATTCGCATAGGCGAAGATCAGCTTGTCGCCCGGTTCCAGGTAGAGCGGCGATTCCACCAGCGGCGGCCACACCTGGAAATACTGGGTGCTTCCTTCGGCCGTGCTGGGCGTGGCGCTAAAGTACAGGGCATCGAAGGCCGCGCCCCGCGCGCTGTCCAGTGTCATGGTGATCGCCGTAGCATCTTCCTGGGCGGCGCTGAATATCAGGTCGGCGCGGATCAGTTGCGTGGGTTCCGTTGCCTCGAAGGTGTAGGCGATGGCGCACGCGCCGGATACGCCCACCACGGCGCGGTCGTAGGCGGAAACCTTATCAGCGGCGGCGGGAAGGGCGAGCGCCACCAGGGCGCACAGGGCAAGGGCAAAGCGTTTCATGTTGCGTTCCTCCAATGGAGCGCATTCTAACCGCGTTGCCCTCGGCGTGCCAATCCGTAAAAGCCAGCCATGGCCGGATCGTATTGCCCGCCGGAAAGCCCTTCATTCACAACGTTGTGAACAAACATTTTCATGCGGCGCACCCCGTCACCATCGACCGATTGCTGCGTGGCCACCGGCGCGCTTCCGGTGTTGTAGACTTCCACCACCATATCCCCGCCGCCGCCCACGCCGGTGGCATCGATGCCAAGATGCCCGCCCACGAGGGAGAGCGGCACCACCGCTTCCCCAGGGCCCCGCCCTTCGCCCATGACACCCAGCCCGCCGGGGGTAACGATCTTCGAGCGCCGGGTCACGATGCCATCGGCCGCCTTGAACATTTTCCCGTCACTGAAGGCCGCGCCCTTATCGAAGCCCAGCAAATCGCCGCCGAAGTCGATCAGGGGGTCCACGATGGCCGCCTGGATCGTAATGCGGAGCAAGTCATTTATGATCTGGTTGGCCAGGTCTTCAAAGGAAAGGGTGCCCGTGCGCACGAAATCCACGAGGATATCCGTTAGCTGTTCCCCCCATTGCTGGGCCGCCTCGCCGATATCATCCATGATCTTGCCGATGCCCTTCGCTTCTTCCTGGCTCTGATCGCCGAATAGGCCCATCATGGAAACCATTTCCGCGAGGATCGAAATGATCGCGGTGAAGTCGCCCGCCATGAGGCGCGCGGATGCCTGGACAATACGCCCGGTGCTTTGCACCACCTGGCCAAACTTGCGGAATTGCCCCGGCAAGTCGCCCGCGATGCCGCCGATCTGTTCCAGGATGCCGCCGGTATCCTTCAGGCGGTCGATGGCCTTTGTCTTTTCGAGGCTATCCCGGATCGCATTGCCCGCGCTGGCAAATACCGGGTTCAGGTTGCCCGCGCTGGCCACCACTTCATCTATGGCGGCCGCGCCTTCCAGGGAGTTGGCGGCAAGGGTTTTGAATATCTCGCCGCTTAGAAGGCTGATCGTGGTTTCATCGAACATGCCGGGGAAGCTGGCAATGGTAGTTTGCAGATCGTGAAGCTGGGCCAGGGCGGCTTCATCCGGGTTTACACTCTGGCGCAAGGAAATGGCCTTATCCTCGGCGCTCAATAGAAGATCGTCCAAGGCTTGCGCGATTTCCAGCCCGCGTTCCATCTGGGCCAGCTTTTCATCCATGCCGGTCCATTCTTCGAGGGGATCGATTTTCTTCCCCTTGCCCCCGCCGATGGCATCCAGCGCACCCAGGTCGGGCGCCGCCATGCTACCCATGCCCTTCAGGGCTTCGCCCGCCTCGCCCAGCCCGGCTTTCAATTGCTGCACCTGGGCAATGGACTGATCGAGGATGCCGCCCTTCAGGAAGTCAGGATCACCGGCAAGGGATTCTTTGAAAATATCCCAGCCCTGGCCCATTTGGATCATCCACTCGCGCAAGCCCTCGCCTTCCTGCATAAAGGCATTCCAGGGCCCAGGGGTGGAACCGATCCCCGTGGTGATATTTTGCAGCCAGTCAGGCATCCAGGAAGCGCCGGCGCGCATGACGCCTTCCATACTGGTGCCCAGCGTGCCGATGCCCTTTATGATCTGGGCGAAGATCGAAAGCGTTTGTGATCCGAAGCTGGCCAGGTTATCCAGCATGGAATTCAGGCCCTTGGCCCACGCGGCATCGCTCTGGCGAAGTTCCCGGCGGATTTCCTGCCACCCTTCGGAAATGTAGGTAACGCCCTTGCCCCAGTAATCGGAGAAATCCTTTACCACGGCCTTGAAATCGCGCCCGAATAGCTTCCAGGTTTGCACAAAGGCATTCACCACGAGGCCCAGGTCAACAATGGCCAGCGCCACGATCCCCACGGTGGCGGCCGCCGGAAGGAAGCCCGCGAAGCCCGCAAGGAAGGCGGTCTTGATCAGGGGTGCCAGCTTCAGCAGCGCGCCCAGCCCCACCAGTAGCGGCCCGATGGCGGCGGCCACGGCGCCAATGGCCAGCACGGCACCTTGCGCCTTCGGGTCCATATTGTTGAACGCGGCGATCACGCCCACAATGCCATCGGTGATTTTCTCGAATACGGGCACCATGGTGCCGCCCAGGGAATCAAACTGATCCTGGGTCTTCGAGAGTTCCGCCGTTATGCGGTTCCCCATGCGCACGAATACTTCCCATAGCCCTTCATTCTCTTTGGCCACGGCGTTGATCGTGTCTGTCGAGGCGGCGAGGTCGGCCACCAGGCCACCTATGGCAAAGCGCCCTTCCCGGATGGCGGCCGCCATATCCGGCCCGGCCTTCGCCCCGAAGAATTGCATGGAAAGGGCGTTTGCCTCGCCCGCGGTTCCGGCTTGCTCGATCACCTGGATCATGGCCTGGAAGGCGGCGGGCACATCCTTGATCCCGGCCTGGGCCATGCGTGAAAGCGCCTGGCGTACACCGCTCATAACGATCTCGGTGTTCACGCCTTCCTTTTCCCACTTGCCGAAAAGGGCGATGGCCTGTTCCAGCCCGAAGCCCAGTTGCCGAAGCGGCGCGCCATACTTCACCGTCTGATCGGAAAGTAGCGCAATGCTCGCGCCCGTTTTCTGGTTTGCCCGGAATAGCAAATCCATGGTGTGGGCTTGCTGTTCCGTGGCCACGCTCCAATCCCCGAAAACACGGGTCACGGAACCGATCAGCGCCGCGCCATCCTCGCCGGCCACATCCTTCAGGTTTACGAATTGCAGGGAGAGTTCCCGCAAGGCATCGCCGGTAAGGCCCGTGCGCACATGCAGGTCGGATACCACCGCGCCCACATCTTCTATGCTGGATCGGCTTTCGGCGAGGGTGGCGGCAAAGTCGCCCTTCAGTCCCGCGAGCGCCTTCCCGGTGGCGCCCGTGCTGGCCCGGATTTGATCAAAGGCGCTATCTATCCGGTTCAGTTGCACCAGCGTGGCCGCGGTGAGGCCAGCTATCGGGGCGGAAATGGCGGCGCTCCATCCCGCCCCGAATTTCGTAAGCTGATCGCCGATCTTTTTGGCGCTGGAATCCACCACCTTTTCCGCTTTGGAAAGGTCTTTGCCCAGTGTGGCGAAGTCCACGCGGAGCGCGATCTTTGCCGATCCCAGTTCGCCATAATCCACGGCCATGTTAGATTTTCCCTTCCTGCGCCAGCCTGTTTACAAGCGCCTCGAAGTGTGCTTTCTTTTCCGCCCAGCCCTCGCGGAATTCCCGCGCCTGGCTTGCCGTCAGGGGCGGCCGCTTCGGCTTGCGCATATAGTTGCCATACTTCGGGAACCGCTTCACGCGGGCCAGGTAGGCACTATGCCACGCGGTGGCCTTCAGCATGTCGCCCATTGCTTCCTGTTCAAGTTTCCATGCCTCGATCACCACCCATATTTCGTAAAGAGTGAAGTTCCAAAAGGCATCGGGCTTTATGCCGGCGGCGGCGGCGGAAATCTGCATTCGCTCCCAGTGCGCCCAGCGGTTCAGGAAGGGTTTGCGCTATCCTCGCTTTCGCCAGGGCCCGCCGCGGGCGCCTCGCCTTCGCCCACGGCCGCCACCGCCTGATCCACGCTCCCCCGCTTTGAGGAAGTGAAATACAGCTTCATAAGCGTGATCGTGCATTCTTCGAGATCGCCGCCCAGTTGATCGAAAAGTTCCCCGGCTTCTTCCTCGGTGAATTCCTCGCGCGCCGGCGCAAACTTGGTGCGCCACCCGTTAAGCGCCACCTGGGTCATGGTGCGGATGTTTTTCAGCCCGCCGGAACGCATCCAGCCTTCCAGTTCCTTTTCCGCGGCGAAGCCATCGCCCAGGAAGGAAATGCCCATGATTTCTTCCAGCTTGATCATGGCGTTCAGGGAAAGGCACAGCCCCACCTTTTCCGCCGGCGCTTCCCCGCGCGCTGGCAACGTCACTTCCATTACTTGCGGTCCCAATGTTCAGCCCTTTCATGGTAAAAGCCGGGCCAGCTCGAGCGTACACCGCCCAGGCTGGCCCGGCTGATTTGATTGCGCGAGGCCCCCAGGCTTTACGCCACGCTCTGCCAGCTTCCCGACCGGGTCATGCTCACATCGAAGGTGGCCACATCCATATCCGGCGCGCCTTCGCTGATATTGGTGATCAGGAAATCGGCCATGCGGAGCGGATCGCCGGCGCGCTGCGTAAGCACCTTCACCAGCGTGCGGTTTTCCTGGGCCGCATCAAGCGCCGCCTGGCCCGCATCTTCAGGCACCGCGAGGGCGGAAAGCTGAAGCGTGGCGGAATTGCGCCCGGCAAGCAACACCTGATCGGCGTTGCCCTTGTGCGAGGCGTCAATTTCGGCGGTGTTGCGCTCGGTCGTCAAGTCGCGCTGTTCCCCCACGAGGGTCCAGACGGGGCTTTCATCCGTCCCGGTGTTCACCAGGACAAGGTAAGTTTGCCCATTCAAGGCCATGGCGGTTTCCCTTCCCTATCGGGCCTTCCGGGCCCTGGTTATCTATTCGCGCGGGGCTCATTCCAGCGCACAAGCGCCAGCCTGAAATCCCCGATTTCCACGGATGGGTCGTTGATCTCGATTTCAATAATAGCGGATCGCTTACTTGGAAGGCCACGCCCGAACAGCCCGGCCGCAATGCGGATCAGGGAAACCAGCTTCACGCTAAACGGCAACGGCACGGCCCCCGCCGGCGGTGTCACCAGGATCGAATCTTCGGGCACCCCGCGGGAATCGCCGGTGAGGGCTTCGAGCGGAAGCATACGAATGGCCCACGCATCCGAAGGCTGGCCCAGCTTGAACGGAAGCGCCGCAAGCAAGGCGCACTGGCCATCGATGCCCTGGACGATCTCCACGGTGGCGGGCACATAGCTGGTGGGGATCGCGGTAAGGCGATCCGCGCGAAGGGTTACAACGGGGATCACTGGGAAAACTCCGTGGTGAATGCGCCGGGGTTTACGTCCAGGTCGAGCGCCAGCATTTGGCATTCCTCGCTGTCGCACGCCAGCAAGATCATGCCTGGCCCGGCCGTCTGGGGATCGTCCAGGCGCACCAGCGTGGCGCTAATTAGTTGCCCGCCGCCCACGGTGCCTTCCGCCGGTTCCTTTTGAATTTCCACCACCAGGCGAAGCGGGGCCGCGCCTATGCCGCCCACCGCCCCGCCGTTAGGGAAATCGAAGGTGATATCAAAGGCGCTTTCGTTCGCTGGGTAGCGGTGATCGCGGGCAATGAAACACAGTGCATTCGTGGTGGCGTTGCGGAGTTCCACGCGCACGCGGTATGCCTCGCCTTCCATGAAAGGATCGGGGGATAGCCCCACGTTCAGCGTGAGGCGATACCATGCCCACGCCACTTGTGCCGCTGCGAGCGGTTCCGCCGTATCCAACACCCAGCGGCGGGCATAGTTGGCCACTTCGGTGGGCCGCCACACCTGCACGCTGGTGATTTCTTCGGGATAGAACGCGCTTTCACATCCCAGGCGGAAGAAATCCCCGGCCTGGAAGGTGCCCGCCGTGCCTTCGAGGCGGGAAACCGTGGTTACATCCACCAGCACGCTGGCGCCATCCTGTTCCATGTCATCACCGCCCTGATCCACCGTCTGGATAAATTCCACATCGCCGGGCGTTTCCGTCCAGGCCACGCGCATGGTGCCTTTCCCGCTGGCCCCAGGCTCGAAGAAAAAGCGGCTGATTTCCACCACGATACCCACGGCGCTTTCGCCCGCCCACGGGCTGGCATCGGCTTCCATGTAGCCTTCGGTATCGGGATCGCTGGGCTGGACAAAGGTCACCCGGTTTGTGTCCGGATTGTCGCCTTCCTGGAAGGTGATCGCGCCCTCGCCTTCGCCGGTGGGATCGGGCTGGGTGATCGTCCAGTCGGTGAGGGCTCCCGCGCTCACGCCCTCGAAGTCGCCATTCACCAGCAACACTTCGCGCCATGTGGTGGCCTGGCCAGCGCCCGCGGCGGGTAAAAGATTCGTGAGGCCCACAGGCAAGCGCAAGGCGTTGCCCGCATAGGCCGGATCGAGCATGAGGCCATAGATCACGCCATCGGCCGGAACGGTGAAGGTGCGCGCGCGAAGAAAAACGCCATCGCTGCGGCGCTTGCTTGCAATGGTGAGGGTGCAAGGATCGTCGCCCTGATTTTGCACCAGCAAGGCCAGGTTGCGGCGCGCCGGCACCTGATAGTTTTCCGGGTTGCCGCCTTCGATGTCGGTGTTCAGCGCCACGGGCGAGGAAAAAGCCCCTATGCTGATCGAGGCCCCGAAGCCCACAGGGCACCGCATGGCCCCGCGCCCTGGCTCGATTGTGACTATGGCCATACCCGCGACGCTCCCTGATACAGCACGCCCACGCTTACAACGCGGGCGGCAATGTTCGTGGTGGAATCCTGTTCTATTGGCGGAAGCGCGCGCACGCGGATCACGTTCATGCCTTCCACTTCCAGGCGGCAACGGTGTAGCACTTCGCGCACGCGCCGGGCAAGCCGGGTGATCCGAATCGGGGGCGTGTTGATATCCCGGCGGTCGGCGATCACCACATCATAGAATTCCTCTGCACCCGGGCGGCTCTTGGTGTCAAAGTCGGTTCCCGCAATGAGGCCCGCCACGTTCACATAGGGAAGCGGGGCATCTTCGGGCACCCGCTCTTGTGCGAATACAGCAAGCCCGCCGCCGTAGGTGCCCAGGCCCAGAGTGGCCAGCGTGGCATCCGCGAGCAATACGCCCTGAAGCGCCTGGCGCACATCCTCGGCGGCCACTATCGCACCAGCCTTTGGAATGCTTCGCGCTGGTTTTCCACCACCGTGGGGCGAAGGAAGGGGCGCGCTTGCTGGTTTATGTGCCGCCCGGCGCTGTCGGTTCCAGTCATGCCCAGCTCGAGGCGGCGCCCGTAGGAATCCGCCGGGCCGCGAAGGATGCCCAGGAAGCCGATGATCTCGGTTTCGGTTTCCACCACGGCGGTGCCCACGTTCGCGCGGAGCGTGCCCGTTACCAGTTTCGGGGGCTCGCCGGGGGCGGAAGGGTTCAGGCCGCGCATACCGGAACGGCCCACGCGCACGCGGGGTTCATTGCGCACGGATAACAGGCGCTTTGCCTTTCCTTCCAGGAAGAAAAGGGTCTTCGCCATGTTGCCTTTCACCTGGGCGCGTGCCTTGCCGGTGACAAGTTCCGCGTTCCACTTCACCAGCCCGCTTGTGTTAGTTGCCGCCATGGGTATCGCCTTCCACCATGCAGTAAACCGCCTTTGTTTTCCGTCTGGGCATCCCTTCGGCCGGAATGGCCACCACCTGAAGGCGGGGCATTCCCGGAACGTCGATCCGGTCGCCTATTTTCACATCGGCGGCCGTGCGGAAGTCCAGCACGTTGGACACGGCCACCTGAAGGCGGCCGGCGATCTCGCGCTCTTGGTAGGAAGGCGTGCGCACGGTAACGCGCTCGCTGGTGGTGGTATCGCCAGGGCTTGCCCAGCCCCCGGCGCCGTCGCTCACATTCGCGGCGGGGCGGCGCACCGTCACCCGGTTGAATCCGCGGGCCATCATGGTTAAAGCACCTGGCTGCGGAAGGGCTTCAGTTGGGCTTTCAGGGTTTCCCACAGCGGGCCATAGGTGACGGCCAGCCCGCTTTCACTTCGGCTTGTCTCGGTGATATCCGGCCTTTCGTATCGGCTGGCCACCATGTCATAGGCCGCGCCCTTCACGGCGGCCGGGGGCGTGGCATAGCCGTGGGAATATTTCACCTTGTACCGGGAATCACGGTTGCGGCCAGGCCAGCACACGCGCGCCCCGCTTTGGCGGCGGTAGATCAATCCCGCCTCGGCGATCTCTATCTCGGCGGGGTCCACGGCTTCATTGCTCGCGGCGGCATCCTCGATACTGGCCACTTCGGTGATCGGCTCGCCCGGCATGATCAGCGCCGCCCCGCCGCCGTCCACATAGGCCACCGCGCCGGCCGTTACCCCTTGGAACGACCGGCGCGTATAGGTTTCAATGTCCCCCGTCACCCGCGTGCAAATAGCACCCAGCCGGGTATCATCGTCCGCATGTTCGATGCCCAGATAGGCTTTTGCTTCGGCGAGGGTGACGATCAAGGCCATGGCTTAGGACGGGATCGCGCCAAAGGCCACCGTGATCGTTACCACGTGGCCGCTGGTGCCGTTGATCGTCAGGTTCTTATGGGTGGAATCCACCGCCTGGGTGCCCTGATTCGCCACGGCGAGGATCATCGCGCCGGGGGATACCACCACAAGGGAAACGCCGCCCAGCAAGGGGAAGCCGTTCGATGCCCCCGTTTTCACGGTGACACCGTTCGCATTCTCGCCCGATGCCTCGATCAGCACCGCCACGGGGGCAAGGCCGGTAAGGTCCACCGTGCGGGAAAGCGTGTGCCCCATGGCGGTGAGGTCCACGGTCTGATCGCTGCCGTTGCAAGTGTGCTTCAGCACGGCACCCTTGGTTATGGGAAGCGCGGTGCCTGCGTTCAGCAAGGCATTCAAATCCGTGCCATATTCGAGGGTGCGATCCTTCGATTCCGGCATGGTGGCGGCATCCAGCACTTCGCGCAAGGCGAAGGCCAGGGCCAGGGATACGGAATATGCGTTCGCCATGGCTTACTTGTGGCCTTTCGTTTCCGCGGGCTTGCGCGTCTTGTTATCCGGTGCGCCCTTACCATCCTGGCCAGGGCTCGCCGTTTCGGTTTTCGTTTCGCTACCTTCCGTGGTAACGGGCATTGTGCCATCGGGCGTGCCCTCGGCGGGAGCGGGCTTGTCACCACCGCCGGGGGTAACGATCTCGGTATCGGCATTGGCGCG
>ERZ869929.109-NODE-109-length-44469-cov-10.947246_pt1 | contig 44469 bp, 70 predicted proteins | sample MGYA00579312_ERZ869929 | MGnify/ENA primary metagenome ERZ869929 (study PRJEB32216, sample SAMN09231818) | wastewater metagenome | place: USA: Maryland | collected 2016-08-09 | study: EMG produced TPA metagenomics assembly of the PRJNA472060 data set (Reclaimed... | reverse complement strand
TCTCGGTCTGGGTCTCACAAAAGCGGATAACGAGCTTGCCGTCAAGAACCATGCCACAGGCGGCCTTACCGCCACGGCTGACGGGGAAATGATCAAGTGCAAGGCGAACGGCGGGCTTTCCACGGATGCGGACGGCCTCTACCTTGTGACCGGCATTAAGGAAGGCCTTTTAATCGGGATGCAGGTCACAATCAAGGACGCCTCAAATCTCTATATATGGGGCGGGTCCATTGACATCAACAGTGTGATTTATAACGCCACGGCACAGATTACATTCCCGACCGGCACGTTGACAGCTGACACCCTCTACTATCTGTATGTTTCGGCTCCTGGAACCGGAACGACGCTTTCGGCCGCTCAGTTTTCTTTATCAACGACCGGGCGCACATACGACCATTCAAAGGCGGCATACTATCAGACCGGCGATGGGACAAAACGCTGGTTGGCGAACATCAAGACGGCGGCATAAATGGGCGTAGAAACCGTTTCTCAGAACATCGGGCGAATCATAAACTGGCGGACCCCTGGAATAAATCAATGGGTTGTTGATGGGGCTCAGTTTGCGGGAACAGTCGTTACTGTGGGGGTCGGAAAAGATTATGCCGATCTTCTATCAGCAATAGACGATACCGTTGGAGATACGATGTTCTTGGTGTACCCCGGAACTTACGATTCCACACCTACAAACGGGACACTTGGTCTGGATGACGACAGAACTTTATACGTTAAGGGCATGGGGGCAAGTTATAACGATGTGGTGATTAAGCGATTCTCGATCTATAATCAAAGCATTTTTGTTGAGTGGTGTACCGTTCATTACACTGGCGGGACGGGGTGGATGGGGTGTATTGAGCCCGCGGATACGAGCACCGGACACAGTTTTATCTTAAATAAGTGTGCAATTATTGCAGATAATGGAAGCCACCCCGTCTATTGTCCTTCTCCTACTACTGTACTCCCCTCTCTTTTTAAGCTCTCCTACTGTCTTGTTGATGAACCGTCGTGGGACATATACTGCCAACATTATGGCGGTCTCAATATTTCAACCATGTATATGGACCATATCTGGCATCGTACCGTCTATGATTGGCAATTTTGGTACACGCTCGGATCGCTTGCCCAGGACGTAACCCACCACAGCGAGACACAAGTAGCCGATTATGGTCCTGAATATGGAGATTTCTTAATAAATTACGAATCGACGAGCCCTGGTGGCGGAAGTCCCGGCAGTCCTTTGTGGGTATCGCAGCCGATCTCCCTAACCAGGATTCGCAGGAACGCGAACAATGTTCCCGGTGAAGTCGTGGCCGGAGATATTGCGTGGGTATCGCAACCCATGGGCGACATTATCAGATTAAGACGCAACACCAGCAACGTACCGGAGGAGTAAGTGGCCGATTCTTTTATCATATACGACGAATCCGAAGGCGATCTTACCGGAATAAGTTCCGCTTCCGCCCTGACGTTGCTTGGATTGGATGCGGATCTTGCCACGTTCTCGGTTCCGGCCAGCACGACTATTTCCGCTTTCGGGGCGACAATCGTTGACGACGCCAATGCCGCAGCCGTCCTTGCTACTCTCGGTCTGGACGCGGACCTTGCTACCTTTTCGCTGCCAGCATCAACTACCATTAGCGCGTTTATAGCTACGTTGCTCGATGATGCAGATGCCGCAACCGCCCTTAGTACCCTTGGCGTTCATGCCGCCGTCACCGTCTCTGCCCCGCTATCCGTTTCCGGACAGGCCCTTTCTCTGGTCAATGACGCGGCAGCCACAATCACCGAAATCGACACGGGCGCGCTGGCGAATAGTGACACGGTGATTCCGACGAGTAAGGCGGTTACAACGGCAATCGCCGGGTTTAGTTCGAGCAGCGGATATGAACCACTCGTATATGGGGCATCCGTTTCTCCGCCTGATTTCATGCTTACGGACACAGATATTCTCTCAGCAAAAATATAGGGGGCGCTATGAAGATCGAAGATTATTTAGCTGAACCGGATGCAATCGGGGAGACTACCCCGAATACGATCAGAGGCAAGAACAAAGAGGTCTATAAGACGGCGTCTGCCGACAGCCCCTTGACTGCCGCCGAATGCGCCGGAACAATCGTGAGCAATTACGGCATGACGGATGCGGACTGCTTGATTGATTTGCCGACCGCAGCGGAAGGGTTAGCGTTTCTCTGCATACTCCCGGCAGTAAGGGCACATTATTTCCGCCTGCAATGCCCATCGGCGCAAGCAGACAAGATCAACCTTTTAACGTCCGGTGCGTGGGTGGCCGGAAGTGATGACGGATATGTCGGCGTGGCATCGGGATATGATGCAAACGCCTGTATCTCAATGTTCGCGGCAAAGTCAACAGACGGCGGATTTGAATGGTTCGCTATTCCTATCGCCGGATCATGGGTGGCCGGATGATTAAATCTTGGATGCTGATACCTCCTGTTGCAAGCGGTGATTTCGTCGCTGCCTCCGGCGGAACCGAGACCACGGACGGCGATTACAAAATCCATACATTTACATCTGACGGAACGCTCACGGTTACGACTGGCGGCGACGTTGAAGTCCTCGTCGTTGCTGGTGGTGGGGGGGGAGGCGGAGGAGGTTCTACGTATGCTAATGGCGGAGGAGGCGGTGCAGGCGGACTTCTTTATGATGCTTCATTCTCTGTTGCAGCACAGGGATATTCAGTAACGGTCGGTGATGGTGGAAATGGAGCGGGTGCTTATGCGTCTCCAGGGAGCAATGGCTCAGATTCTGTTTTTGGCTCGTTGACGGCGAAGGGCGGCGGCGGCGGCTGCGGGTGGTCTGGTTCTGTTGGTGCGACTGGTGGTTCTGGTGGTGGTGGTGGTGGATATACCGAAACGAGTAGCACAGGTAGAAGCGGAACGGTAGGACAGGGGAATAATGGAGGAAATGGTACTTTTAGCGCCAGCTTCACCGGTTCCGCTGGCGGTGGTGGGGGATCTGGATCTATTGGTGGCAATAATTCGACAAGTACGGGTGGGGCAGGTGGGGCAGGGAAGGAATACAGTATTTCAGGTACTCCCATAACATATGCTGTCGGTGGCGGTGGCGGTGGAACTTCCACTGGCGGTGAAGGATCTGGAGGAACCAACGGGAAGGGTGGTTCTGGAAATGCGAATGGTTACGCCGCCGAATCAAACAGAGGTTGCGGAGGAGGAGGAGCCGGAGCAGCCGGTTCCGGGGGTGGAACGAGCGGTGGAAACGGCGGCTCGGGCATCGTCATTATCCGCTACCAATACCAATGAACACCATCCTCCTCCTCATCGCCTTCGCAATATTCGCATGGATTTACATCAGGGTCAAGCGGAGGGGGCATCTATGACTAGCGCCCTATCCATCCCCGCTGCCGACTGTTGCTAATGGAGCCGATATGAAACGCGAACTCACAGCCGCAGAACTCAGAGCCCTCTACCGGGCAGCGGAACGGGAAATGCTGATCGCCTGGGGATTCGACCGGGAGAGGCCGATAAGGCGGGTGCCCGTTCTCGACACAAAAACCGGGGAGATCGGCGCACGATGGGAACAGGATGAATAGGCTGGTGCTCACGCTCATATGGGCGTGGTGGCTGGTCGGGCTGATGGTTTTGGGACACCTATTAATCAAGTGAGGGCGGGTCTAAATGGCAAACGGTAACGGTAACGGATTCTCCAAGGCGTTTCAGTGGATTATAGGCGGGCTGGTGTTCATCGCCCTGACCCTTGCGCTGGCATTCAGCGGATATTCCATCGCTCAGATAGACACCCTCCGGGACACGTCCGTCCGCAAGGCCGATTATCGTTGCGACCAGGAAAAACTTGAACGCCAACTTACCAGGATCGAGGCCAAGATTGACGACCTGGGAAAGGATAGGAAATGAGCCGAGACCCGAAAGACCTGTCCGAAAAGATGCTGCCCCTCTATCTGTCCTTCAAGGATGCCATGGAGAAGGCCGGGATTGACTTCATTCTGACCTGTACGGGGCGAACGAAAGAGGAGCAGGCGGAACTGTACGCGCAGGGAAGGACGAAGCCTGGGCGGATCGTGACGTGGACGATGAAGTCCAAGCATATCGACGGGAACGCATTTGACATAGCGGTAAAGGTGAACGGAAAGGTCTCATGGGACCGGATCAATTACCAGCGGCCGGGACTTATCGGGGAATCGGTAGGACTCACATGGGGCGGACTGTGGCAGGGCAAGCCGGATTATCCGCACTTTGAAATATGAACAGCATCCCGCCCCTCGAAAACTACGTCATGGCTCAATGGTTCCCGCACTTTATCGCGGGTGTCCGGATATGGGACAAGTGGATGGACATTTACTGTGACATTTTCAAGGTCAGTAATTGGCTAAGATACGAGATTGACAGAGAAAAGGTGTGACAAAAACGAGGACAAGCAAGCAGGCAGGCAGGCCAGACAGATAGAAAGGAGATAGGCAGATGATTCTAAAAGTAAAAACGTGGAATGGCGACAAGGAGGGGTGGCTGATTCTTGGAAACGTGATCGACATATCGTATTCGGATAGCGTTTTCGAGATTGATTACGACGAGATAAACGAAATGGCAACCCTGAACGATTACTGTGTGTTTGAGCGCCCGAAGGACGGAAAGGCAAAATGTAACATCATTTACTTTTCCGACGAGCACGGGAATGGCCAGAGAAAAATCTGGTTCAACGACATCACCTACATCATGAACGATGAAGGTAAGACCGTGGAACGAGTTTACGGGTTTCAGCCCTAACGCGCAGCCTGCCTGCTGCTTTCAAAAAGGTTGTAAGAAACATGGACAAATTAACGCTCAAGCCCGGATACGTCTTTGCCTCTCATTCAAACGCCTTCCTGGGTAAGGCGATTAGGCTCGTGGAACGCATCAAGTCCCGAGACAACGAGGCTTCCTACAACCATACCGGCATCATTCTTGCCGAGACTGGCCGGTCCATCGAAGCCCTGTCAACGATCAAAGAAACCAATCTGTTCGAGGAGTACCGGGGCCAGAAAGTCTTGATTGTCAACTGGCGGTACATGAATGAGTCCGGCTTCAAAACTGGCTATGAGGCGATTAAAGAAGCGATTGGGTCATGGTATCCGTGGCCGCGCTTCCTCCTGTTCCTCGTCGGCATGGCAAAGTTTGTCCATTGGAAAACGCCGGTCTGCTCAGAACTCACCGCCCGCTTTCTCGATGCGGCAGGCGACAGGCGCAATTATTGGGGGATCAACCCGGACGACCTTGTGGACGAATGGAGAATCAGCAAGCATTACGACATTATTTACGAGGGAATTTTGTAAGGAATAATGGGCACTTTTTCTTACAAAACGGACCTGTAAAGATTTTCTTTACAACTGAACTGTCAAGGAATCCTTGACAATTCCGGAAATGCCGGAGGGTTAAAATGCGAAACTGGAAAACGACTTTAGCGGGGATGCTCTCTGCCGGGGGATATGCCGCTCTTACCGCCATGCAGAACGGGACTCTTGAGCCGCGAGACTTGGCGATTATCGCGGGTCTTGCCGCAGTCGGGGTGCTGGCAAAGGATTTGAACGTCACGGGTACGGGGAAATGAAGATCCTCCTGTCCGGAATGCCAGTCTGCCGAAATTCTGTCTAACGGTCAGTCGTGGCGGTGCAAGATTTGTGGGCGGCAATGGCTCAAGGTTATGAGGAGCACGGCCACAGGATCAGCGTGTTGATGTAGGGGCACCGTCTGGCGCAAAAACATTGATTCGCCAATGCTTGATCTGAAACCCCTTCCTGTATCCATACCGCTCAGAGAACAGAATGGGGTGCGTCCGAACGTCCTTCCACATGAGACCATAGCCGAAGATCCGAAACCAACAAATGCCACTATCGTAGCAGTATCGCAAGATCGTCCCGTCATGAAGGACCATCACTCCCCCTCCGTCCTTTCCTTGAGCAGGTCAGCGTTCTCGTGGATGTTGCCGATGACGGTAAATATTTCAACCGGGTCCCGTGGGTCTCCGAGGATAACCCCAAGAACAAAGTCCTCTTTTTCGTTGTCGCTCTTGCAAATATAGCAACATGAGGCGTTGTCCCATTCTACGCATCCGCGGAGCGGAAATCTTTTTCTGGTGCTAATCTCCCTATAATCACATTCAACCACATCCCCCTCGTAAATCTCCACGCCGTTCTTGTCGCGGAGGCCGGTGAACTGCTGCGAGTTTTTGCGGACATAATCCATCGTAAATTCAGGCTCGTTGGAACTCGGAATACCAGCAAAAATTTCCTTGTCGTTTTCGATGAAGCCCCAATAGCTGAAATATTTAGACTTCGGATGCCAAACCCTGAACTTAATCTCTCTCATTTCCAGCCTCCCCGAGGATGCGGATGCAGTCTTGCGTCCTGGTAATTTCCTCTATTGCCTCTTTGAGATCGTTGGCGGCAGATAGTCCGATTCCGTCAAGGTATTGAAGCGCATATTCCATAGCAGCCTTGCAATTAACGAGGCACTCCTTCACCGGCTCAACCGCCTTCCGGTAGAGGGCCACTTCCGTCTTGTGCTTCTTGTAATCGTCCATCTTCTGCTGCCCTAGGGCTTCCAGGAGTTCGACCGCATCGTCAATCTCCCGCTCCTTCTCTGCAAGTTTCGTCTCCAGGTCGCCCTTGATCTTCCACAGAACCTTAAAATTGATGTCGTTCACCCCTGGCGCGTTTGATGCGTCGATCAGCTTGGTATTTAGAGAGGCTATTTCGGCGTCTTTCTCCGCAAGCTCGGCCTTTACCTTTACGATCCACGGGAGTATTGCGGGAGAAATGTCATGACCGAGACGGACTCCTATTTCTTTGCCGATTTCCTGTAGGTCAATCTTGGAAAATACCGTCATGGCCGACTCTTTCCAGTTCCGCAAGTCCGCCAGTTCGGCATCCTTGGCGGCGAGTCTCGCTTCAAGCGATTCTGGCCACGATCTTACGAGCGTTTCCCAATAAGCACCTTTCGTGCGTAGTTCGTCCCTCTCCTCCTCCGCCTGCTTGAGTTGGGCGCGGACGGCCCTCCTTTTTGTGAACTCCTCCGTAACCTTTTCGCGCAAGTCATCGTTTGTTTTCTTGAAAAGGTCAAAGTCCCGCGTCGCCTCCGCAGGTTGGGCGCGGAGGGCGGCGATGGTCTGGTCCTTATGTGGCATTTGCTCCATCCTTTTTTGGCGCTCATAGCGGTCCATATCACCCCTCCTTCGCCTTGCGGGCGAGCTGGTAAAGTTCTGTGCTGGCAACAATATATGCCTCGGAAAGAGCAGGATATTGCGTTCCAAGGTCTTTGCGCACGGCATCTATCGCTCTGCATAACGCATTGCACGCCTCCAGCGCCTCCCTCAGCCTGTCCGCCTCGTCCTGTGCCGCCTTGCGCTCCTTCCTGGCCTCCTCCATACCCTTGAAGAGCGCTTCCCCGTCCTCCCTCAACCCGTCCCGCTCGGCCTGGAGGGCGGCGTAGTCGGACTCACGCACGAAGACAGATTCCCCTGCGTCGGCCACAACATCCCATGCGGTATATCGCTTAACCATCCTCCCCTCCCTCCTGCCCGGCGGCGTCAGATAACACGCAGGCGTCGCAATTTCCCGTACAAGCCACATTGCACCATTCGGGATACGCCTGCCCGTCAGTCTTCACGGTGTCCTCCCCGGCGGTCGCGTAGCTCTGCCCGCCCATTGTGTCGATCACGGGGGAAAAGTCGGTCATGACGAAAACTCCTCTCTCTTCCCGAATAGGCACTTCCATGCTTCCATGATGCGCCCCGGTCTTTTTGCGTCTCGGTCCATTGCCATGACGAGTTCGTGGAGGTCGTTACAACTGTATGAATTAGGTGTTGATTTGTCGGCCGGGGTTCTGCGAATAATGGCCCGCAAGCGGTGCATATAATCTACAAGGGGGCGTTGTCCATGCACCTTCTCTAGTCGTTCATGAAGCCAGATCAAAAATTCCCTGTCGGTCATCGCTTCCTCCACGTCATCGGGTATCCCCACGTCCACGTTCCGGGGTCGGTGTGCTTGGGGTACATTTTTTCCCATGTCTCACCGAACTCATCCAATGGATTGCTATCCCACGGAGAATAGATGTAATCGGGGCGCGTATTCAAAATACCGAAGCCCTCCAGAACCGCATCGTTCTCCGTCACCTCCCCCAACTTCCCCGGCACCGGATCGCCGAGGGTCACGATGTAGCGGGAAAGGTGTTCGACCATCGTGCGGGCGGGATTCCATCTACATCCTTGGTCCGGATTGGTAGCGCGATAAACGATAAACGGCTCATCGTGTCCGTCACCGACCCACGCCCACGCCTCCCTGGCGAAGTAGTCACCGGGGGCGTAGGGAGCCCTAAAGTATATCGGATCTGGATTGTCGGGCCGATAATCAAATCCAGCCCACGCAAAACCATCGGAGGCCGGGTAGCCCAAAGAATTAAGCACGTGAACGAAATGGTAGAAGCACTTCGGCTGCTCCCGAAATGGCACCCTCAGCACCGACAACCGCCCCTCACTCAGGGCCTTCAGACGCAGGGGATGGAGTGGGATTCCTTTCATGTTGCCTCCTGTTTCTCGAAGTAAAAAGTGACCTTGTTTCCGTTCGGGCTGACGAGCCCATATTTCTCAGCAAGCCTGAATGGTGCGCTGTACTTCCGCAGTCTCGCTATCTGCGCCTCGATCTCACTGCGAAATTCTTCTATTGTCCACGTCCGCTTCCAGTTGTTGCACACGCCGCAAGAGGGCATAAGATTCTCCAAGTCGTCCATACCTCCACGGAACCTTGGAACCTTATGGTCTACATGCATATTTTTTAACAGTATTTCCTCTCCGCAATAGGCGCAACGACCGCAGAACTTATTGTGGACAGCTTGCCGAGTTGACTGCTTCATTTAAGGCTCCGCAGGGGATGGAGGATCAGGCCGGTCATGGTAAGGGCTCCTTTATCTGCTTGAACGTGTCTGCGTCCCGCTTGGACAGGAATTTCACGAACGCCAAGCAGTCTGCGCATACAAGTTTATTGTGTGGTCCTGACTGAACAATTTTTAGATTGTCGCTGTTACATTTTGGGCACTTCATCTTCCCCTCCTATCGTTCACAGCCGTTTCAGCGGTTCGGCTTATCAGGTGCTAGCTCCATATGGCGCTCGGTATCCACACCGATAACAGGACTGGTATCCCCGCCACCAATGCTCCGTTCCGCAATCGCTCTGATATGTCCCCGATTCGGTGCATTCGTATAAATCGGGGTGTTCCGACCATTGTTCGTATCCGCAATGCGGGCAATGGTTTTCTTGCACCTCAAGGAGTTTTACGAGAAAATATCTGATTCTGTGCTTGACAAGTGCGTCATTTGTTCCATATCGCATCCATCGAAGGAGCGACCGCCACCATGTAAAGCTCTGCATCTTCCACAGCGCAGAAATCCACCAACGAATGAATATCCACCCGGCCACACTCCACGGTTTCGCATATTTATAGATCATGCCAACCCTCCTATGCCTTGACGTTCAACAACCTCTTCCCCGTCCTCTCCCTCTCCTCAATCCGCCCGCACCATGGGCAGATTCGCCGCTCCCTGATTATCATTTCGGGATATGTCCCGATCACATAACCGTTATGCCAGCGACTCACGGGCCGGCAGAAAGGTTTCTCGATTTGATGCCATTTCTGGAAGCGGATCGGGAAGCACACCTCACACCTCCAAGTCAGTTCCCATCAGGACCGTCTCTACCTCCACCCGGGGGCGGTAGGGGCCGGGCTCATAAAGATCGCACTTCCAGTTGTCAGGCATGTGCTTCTCGAAAGGTCGCGCTCCTATGCCACAGCATTCCCAATTGAAATGCCTGCTATCGCCTTCAACGCGGAGATACGCCCTTTGACAGCTTCTGCATGACTCGCCATGATCGCCGGTCGTGCCCATTTCCGTTGCCACACCTTCCATTCCGGATCAGCCTTTCCGTTTTTCGGTGTCCAAACCATCGCCATTGGCATGAATCCCGCCGTGACAGTCTCGACGACCCTTTTCCCTGCCTCCTCGAACGTATCTTGCGGGTATCCACAAAGGACGTAGGCGCGGAGAACGTGGCTTGCAGTCGTGAATCCCGCGTCAAGAAGCATCTGTCCGGCTTCCCATAGCGGCTCATAATCGTCCGGGGTGTCGTAGGCGAAAAACATTTGTTTCGGTTTCAGGTCTCGTAAAAGCTCAACGTGCCAGGGCTTCAGCCGTGCCGCCTCAAGCCCTCCGGTAAACTCAACGGCTTTCTGTCTCTTGAGCATGGCGAACACGGCCCGGATATGGTCGTCGGAACAGGCGAGAAGATTTGAGTCCAGCACATTCCAACCGTCGCGGATCGGCAGGGTTCGGACCTCGTTACCCTCTCGTTTCCAGGCATCGCAAAACCAGCACCGATTCGGGCACCCACGGCTTGTAATGACGTAGCCCTCACGGACGTAGCGTCCCGGCACAAACTCCCCGCCACGTTCTCCGGTCGCCGGTCCGCCGATCTTGACGGGGGCAACATCTGACCATTGCTTCGCCAACCATTCGGCGCGTTTGAGATCGTAGGTAAACGTCACGCTGACATGAACCTCGTCGGCCTCGTCAAACAGTCCCGGAGGACCGGTCCTGACCAGATCGTCAACCGGCGTCGCCTTGGTTCGTCTTGGAAATACCCTGATGATTCTCATTCAGTCCTCAGATACGCCCGGGCGCAACTGCGGCAGGAGGGCGTCATGCCTCCTCCTCTGCCGTTTTAGAGGTGCAATATTTGACGTATGTGTGACGAATGCATTCGAATGGTTTACCGCATTCCTCGCATACATCTTTCCAGTACTCGCCCGAGGTTTCCCAGGAATCAACATATTCAAATCCGCAATGCGGACAAACGATGTTCTCTGTGTATCTATGGTCTATCCCTTTGTGCGTCACACCCTTTCCTCCTGCCCCGGTAGTGGGGCGGCCCCAGGGGAAGGAGCCCCGGGGCGTTGGGTTATGCTGCCGCTCCCCGCTGTTTCAGCGTCGCGCTTTTTCCGCCGGCTGAAATGGTCACGCTCTCAATGCTGCTTCCCGCCTTCGGTCTCAGTCGTTCCACGGCCTCAAAGAGGGCCAACTGTGACAGATCGATCACCCTCCGCTTTGACACCTTCTGCTTCTGCCGCGGTTCTTGCTTTGGCTCCAGGGGATAGTTGACGGTGCAGTCATAGGCCACGCTATCCCCGGCGGATTCAAGGGCTACAGAAATCGAGACGGGGAGCCCGTCGGGTATCTTGCCGAACGCCCATGCGATGGCTTCCCGCTGTTCGAGGAGAAGATCCTCAATATCCCCGGCGATCATCTGCATGATCTCGTCTGTGATTTTGGGCTCTGACATCGCTCCTCCTTTCAGCGCCGGATTCCCTTTTGGGAACGCTCCGGCGGGCGTTCGGAGGAGAAAGGTTAGACACGTTTCGAGTAGGCGCGGACGCCCGGGATGTTCATGGTCGCCTTCAACGCCGACGCCATGCGGTTCAGCACCGGCATGTTTGCCATGACGCACTCGGTTGAGGCTTTCCCGTCAGCCACGGCCCGGCACAGGGCCTTGATGTCCGTCACTTCCGCCGACCAGACTTCCCGGAACACAGGACCGCCCTGGAGCTTTGGAACGGCCTTTTGAACGACGATGGGGGCGACGGCCACGGGCTCCGATGCGATGATGGCGGCCTCCTGCATGACGGCCTCGGACACGCTGACTGCGGCCTCCGTCAGCCGTTCCGCCTGTTCTGTGTTTCCCGCTGCCTCGGCTGCCATGGCGGCATCCAGGAGCCTCTCCTGTTCGGCGTCGCTTTCAGCTTTCAGGCGGTCCAGTTCTTCCTGCCGCCTCTTTTCCTCTTCCTGCCGGGCGATTTCTTCCAGGCGGTCCTGTTCGGCCTTGGCAATCCGGGCCTGTTCTTTGTCGTATGCTTCCATCAAGCCCTTGACGGACTTGTAGGCCGCCGTCAGCGGGTCCAGAAACTTCGCCCGCTTCGTCGTCGCGGCCTTGTGGGCCTTATTCGCGGCATCGCAGATCGGATCAAAGGTGTCCTTGACTTCCTTGATCATGTCCCCGAGACTTTTCCAGAGGGTGCCGGCGGCTGAGTATGATTCCGAATCCGTGACGACGACGGCCCCGGCCTGCTCCACGATGGACAGGGCCTTTTCCTCCACGGCGTCCGTTTGCTGCGGTACGAGCTTCAGCGCTGCTTCGTTCATGCTGCGACCTCCTCTTCTCCGTCTGATTTGTTGACGCGCTGAATGGTCGGAAGGGCCGTGTCCACAAAATCCGACGCGGCTTTGAGCTTCGCCGAAATCTCGGTCAATTCTTTGCTCATGTTGGCCATCCCGTAGAGGCGGTCGTACATTTTCTTGATGGGGATCTTGTCCCCTATGCGGAACTTCTCGCCGCCTTCGCGGCGGTCGTAGGTTCTGTAAAAGTCGCTTGCGTACCCCATCAGGTTTGATAATTCGTCGGCGGTCGCTTCGATGAGAAATCCGCCCTTTGTCTCGGCAATGTTTTTCATGCTTCCTCCTTTATGCGGCAAGCCTGTTGTCCTGTTTCCAGTAGTAGACGGACAGCGCGGCCAGGAAAATCTTGCTGTCCTGCCTGTCCTTGTATTCCTTGAGCGAGTATTTCCCGGTGTCCATCAGCCGGAGCCCGAACCGCCGGATGCCCGGCGACTTCATCAGGATTTCGTACCCGCCCATCTGAATTGCCGTTGCCGGGGTCAGTACCCCCGTCTTCACGTCGATGATGCAGTAATAGCCGTTCAGGTGTCCGATGTGATCCACGGTTCCCGCGAACTTGTAGAAATCTGACGCCATGACCTTCTCGCAGGCGTCCGAGACATAGCCCGCCTCCTGTTCAAACCGTCTCCAGGCGTCGAAATACGGCCTCAAGGCGGGGTCTATTGTGGCTTCGTCAAGTTCCCCGGACAGATGCCATTGAATGATGCGGTGGACGAATGATCCGCGCTCCCGGGTCCATTCCGTGAAGTAGTCGCTGGCGGGGCCGTAGAGGCCCATATCTGCGATGACCTGCGTAACAGAGGGATACCGGGCACCGCCGACGCGGTAGGTATGATCGGATTCGGTGAAGACGACCTCAGGCACCCTCCACCTCCACCGGCTGCATGTTGCGGATGGTGCGGCCGTTCTTGTTTTCCTTGTAGTCGATCTGGATTTTCTGGCCAGCCTGCTTGGCCGTGTTGGCGATGTCCGCAAGGGTTTCTGAAAACGTCTTGTAGGCGTTGCCGTCGTCCCCGGTGATGCCGTACATCTTCCATGGCTTGCCGTCCGTGACCCCCTCCCTCAGTTCGATGGAGGTAACTGATACGGTGGCGAGCCCGATCTTGTTTTCCGGCGCAGGGTCGGCTTTCCCGGTTTCGGGGGGCTTGGATCCCTTCTTTTGGGGCTCCTTCAGGGGTTCTTTCTTTTCCTTCTTCGCTGCCCCTTTTGCCCCGGGGATGACTTCCGGCATGTCCTCAACGTCCTGGGTAAAGATGTCTGAAGCCGCCGTCGCCGTTAGAATCGCGTCAACGTGGGCTCTCTTCTTCGCCATTTTGAGGATGGTATTGTAGTAGTCGGCCGGGTTGTCGTGCTCGATCTTGTCAACGGATATGCCCTCAAATGGATTGTCGGCATCGGTCCACTTTTTCCCGCACCCACCTTTCTTCTGATAGCAGATCCAGCCGCCGCCGAACTCGGTCTTCCCCTTGATGATTGTTGCCTGTTCGCAGTCGGGACAGATCAATTCGCCCTTGCGGTAGCGGTATTTCCCCTCCATCGTCGTGGCCGATCCCACCCCCTGGCCGACACTCTGGCCGGTCGGGATATGAAAAAGGGTACAGACGACCTCGTATTCCCGGTGTGCCCCGGGAAGGTCAGACCGGCGGACTTCGTATTCGGGGCGTAAACGAAAAACGAGGCTGAGTTTTTCAGCCCCCGGCTTGTAAAGGCTCGGCTTCTTTGTCCCCGGAATTGTCCCGTAATGCTCGTCCACCTTCATGACGCCTCTCATCACGTCCTGGATGACGTTCACTTGCCGGATCACGGCATCCACGTTCATGGCGTACTCTTCAAAGTTCACCACGCCGTATTGCTGGTGTTCGACTACTGCTACATCATTCGACATTGACGGCCTCCTTTGTTTTCCTCACCGGGTCTTTGTGGATGTGAACCTTTCCCTTGTATTTCCTCACGGCCTCGTACAAGGACTTGTCCCTCTGCCTCTCCTCCATCCTGGCCATGGCGGTCTCGACTATTCCGGGCATGGCATCGGCGGGGAGCCTGCCCAGCATGTAGAGGGTGAGCCGTTGGGCTACGGTGGGCTTTGCGTTGGTCATGGGACCTCCTGTCTGACTATTCGCTCGCACGTCCCGCACCGCCACTCCACCCAGCCTTCATCAAAGTTTTCCCGCCAGCCGTTGCGGGCTCGGTCCTGGGTGCCGAGGAAGGAATCCTTTTGGGGCAGGTATGGGAAGTAGGAATCACCGCACACCGGACACTGGACGCCGAAGGACAGGAATTCGTCCCGCCAGCGGTCTATCAGGTGTTCCCGGTCCAGGTCGTCCAGGTGGCGGGAAAGTTCTCTTGAGGCTACGCAGTATCCGACAGGCATCATGACCTCCAAACGGCCTGCGCCGTCCTGATGATTGCGGGTCCGAAAATGATGATTAATGCGACGATCAGGCCCCAGGTGAAGAGGCTGCCGAGCAGGCACAGAAATTTCGCCCTGGCCTTCCGCCGGCGCTCTGCAAAGTGCCGCTCGTTTATCGCCTGCCACTCGGCCTCAAGGAGATTGCGTTTGAGTTCGTAAAAGTCGGGCATGGCTTCCTCCTCTGCCGGGGGATTGCTCCCCCGGCCTCTACCCTTACTGTTGGACTCCACGCGGCCACTGCGCAGGCCCCGCGCCCTGCCTATTGTTTCCCCGGCAGGGTGGGGGCGTTCGTGCGGTCCCACCCCCTCCCCTCCATCCAGCCTATCCACAGGCAGATTGCCAGAGCGATTAGGGCTACCAGGATCGGCGGTTTCATGGTTATTTGATTCCGAGTTTCTTTTGAAGTTCTGCCTGTGCGTATCCGATGCAGGCCGACAAAAATTTTGAATCGATGTCCTTGTGAAACTCCTTTGCGAACTCGGCCAGCCGCTTCTCGATGACACCACGGACGACCTTTGTGTAGGCGCTCCTGTCGGAATCATAAGACCCGTCCCTCCACTTCATCGCCTCTGCCATGTCCTTGCAAATGCGATCACGAACGGTCATTGTCTGACCTTTCGCGCCGTAATTGCTCGTTTCTGTGAACTCGTAGTCAAGGATTTCCGGCACCACAGATTCGATAACTTCCTGAACCTTGATCGGAATAACGCGCTTGATTTCTTCGTCCAGCTTCTCGCGCACTCTTCTTTCCGCCTGCTTGGAAAGCGATTCAAGAACAGCCGCCCGGATAGCCTCCTCAAGTGTGCAATCCGCCGTCTCCTCTGAAAAAATATCGTTCAAGTCCACTTCGATCTTCATTCTTACCCCCTCCATATCTGCACAAGCGGGCTAATAATCAGATAGCCGACCGTGAAGCCCAGGAATAGCCACAGCGGAACCCTGAACCGGCACTCTAGGCGCTGTAGAAACAGGTCGGCGGGCGTCATTTTAACAGCCCTTCTTGAGGCTCTTGACGGTTGCATGAATGGCCTTCTTTAGTTCGTGCCGCCTGTTTGCCCTGTTGATCGATGGCATATCGGTTGCGATTCCAAGCGCGCGCGCTCTCTCGTTCAGGGATAACCCCTTCAAGCGATAGACCTTTTTCATTTCAAGATTCCTTTCCTGTTCTCGGCAAACCGGGAAATCTCCCGGTCAGAGTACCGGCTGATTAAGCGCATGAGATGGATGAAGCGAAAACGCCTTGACATGATTCCGTTCTCCCTGTTCCGCTTCGCCTGTCCCATCGCCCCCTCCTTTCTGAATGACCTGGGGAGCGTCACTTCCCCAGGCCTCTCTACCCTTACGTTGGACTCCGATTCCGCTGCTCTTTGTTGTCCGGGGAGCATGACCGGGATTTGGCTGGTTAAGATGACAGCGGGCCGGATTCCCCACCCGGCTCCATTCCTGATCGTCGTTGGTCACGCGATAACGAGGGAATTGTCAGCACCCGTTACGCCGCCTCAGAGACGCTACTTACAGGCCTGCCAGTAACCACCACTTACCCGACGCTGACACGCCGCCGCTGTCATTTACCGGGCCGGGGCCTGTTGGCTGTAACCCATCCCGGTGATTGGTGGACCGGGCCGGACGCGATTTTAAGGAGGCTCCACCAAGGCGCTTTCTGTCCATTCGGACGGGATCAGCGACCCCTCGTTACTTTCCTTGGCATATCCCCTGTCCGGTGGGGTAGGGCGCGACCCATATTCGTTCCCCGGTCCATTCTGGCGGGGGCTGCCGGTTTGCGCGATTTGTTCCCGGCTTTTTCTGCGGACAACGCCCGCTTGCGCTCGGCTATTCAGCCCCCATGTAAAAGATCGCTGGTAACGAAATCTGCTTCGTGACCACTTGCCCCCTCCGGCATCCGTGAGCGTTTATGCTCTGCCGGTCCCTCGTCCAGACTCCCGTTGTCCCTGATGGTTCCATAGTGGATCAGGAGTTTTCGGGAACTGCTGTCTAAGAGTTGAGAAAGGGCGATTTACTTCCCCCACGATCTTCTGCCGGAGCATTGACGGCGGGGTTGTTGTCTTGGTGGGCAGTCTATCAAATTGCGCGTGGATGTCAACATTTATTTTCGTAAAAATGAAACTGTCAATTATTCCGTAGTTTTGCCTGTAGTTTCACTGTACGATAAAATCCGCTTGCAATCCACGAAAGACCGTTGTAAAGTACCCGCCATGAATAATGACAATGTTTTCAAGAAATACCTGGATCACATCGGATTGCACCCCTATGAATTTGCCCGGCTCAAACAATTGCCCATGGTCACGCTATATCGCGTGTATAATGGCCATCGGCCCTCGGCAAAGAAGGCCATGGAGATTCAGAAGGCAACCAGGGGCGAAGTCCAGGCCATAGACCTGCTCTACGGATAGGGGTTGCACATGCCGCCAACCGTCTATTGCATTTTCTGCGGATCTCCGTTTCAGCGCAAATGGCATGGCTCACGCGCCAATGTCTGCTCGCCCGAATGCCGGGAAGCGCAAAAGAAGAAACGCAAGCGGGAAGATTACGCCCGAAGCAAGTTGTCCCGCATCCCCGTCAAGGCCAAAACCGGGAAGTTAATCCCCTGCCTCCGTTGCAAAAAACCGTTCGAGTCCGAGTCCCGCGAAAACAGGTTGTGCAAAAAATGCACGAACATCAATGTTATCCTGGATGCGCGTAGCTATGCGCCGATCTATGAAATTGCCATACCGGCAAGCAAGGCAAGGAGGGCGAGCGTTTGAAGATACTAGCCATTGACCCGGGTAGCGAGCAATCGGCCTGGGTGATTTGGGACGGGCTGAAGATTGTCGATCACGGAAAGTGTCCGAACGGGGAAATAATCTCCCTGTTGAGCGACCGGGAAGATTTTTCAGAACCCGCCCATGTCGTCGCCATCGAAATGATAGCGAGCTACGGAATGCCAGTCGGAAGGGAAGTTTTTGAAACCTGCGTATGGATCGGGAGATTCCTACAGACGGCGGCAAACAGGGGGATGCCGGTTGAGCTAATATACCGGCGAGAAGTCAAGCTGCATCTGTGCAACAGCGTCAGAGCCAAGGATGCAAATGTCCGCCAAGCCCTGATTGACAAAGTAGGACCACAGGGGAAAAAAGCCTGTCCCGGCCCGACATATGGAATCAAGGCCGACGAATGGGCGGCGCTAGGACTGGCATTGACGGCATACCATCAGGAGATCGCGGGGGCGTTCTGAATGGGGGAAACGTCTTATATCGAAAAACTAAGAGACCCAAGGTGGCAAAGAAAAAGACTTGAGGTGATGCAGAGAGACGGATGGTCGTGTTCCCGTTGTGGTCGCTCAGACATCACGCTCGCCGTTCACCACAAGTATTACGAGAACGGCAATGATCCATGGGACTACGAAGACGATTGTTATGAAACACTTTGCTCTAAATGCCACGAAAAAACACACACTGCGGAAGAAGAAAAAGAAGATTGGGACCGCTTTTTTGAATGGTCCGGTAAATATCTTTGGGAGTTGTTAAACGAATTTAGATTATTGTCAGAATACACCGCAGACATAAAGACCATTCACGACATGACTGTGCGAGCTTGGGCCTATCAGCGAATCGCGGACATCGAGGGCGAGCTTTCCGTTTTGACTGAAGGAACGGACGAAGAAATCCATAGTTATTTCATCAGAAGATACAGAGAAAATGGTGTATTAATTGAAGAATCCGCTTCTTGAAGAAGCCCTGAAATACCTTGAAATGGGATATTCTGTGATTCCATTAAGGCAGGGAGACAAGAGACCGCTCGTCAAGTGGGAACCGTTCCAGAAAGAACGGGCCACTAAAGCAATGCTCATTTCCTGGTGGAGCAACGAACCAAATGCAAACATCGGTATCGTTACCGGGAAAATATCAGACCTGTGTGTCATTGATTGCGATTCAGAGGAAGCCTACAAGCGCGTGCAGGAGTGTTTGAACGGATCAAATCCGCCAACGTCAAAAACGCCTCGTGGAGGAAGACATGTTTACTGTGCAAACGAAGAAGGAATAACCGTTGGTTCAGATCCAGAGCAGAAAATTGATTGGAGGGGTGAAGGAGGGTATATCGTCGCGCCCCCTTCCGTTCGATCAGATGGAGCAGCTTATGAGTGGATTGCCCCCCTGGATGCCGCCGCCAAGCCCAAGCTATTTATATATATAATAAATAAACTAAATATAAGGATAAGGAAATCTCTGCATGTAGAGGAGCCAGCAGGGAGGCTTCAAAGATCGCCCGTTTTTTTCTCCGAAGGTCGCCGCGATAATGATTTGTTCCACGTTGCTAACTGCTTGATAAAAGGGGGATGTGAGCCCCCTGCCGCATACGAAACCCTTTACAGGCTTGCGTTAGCGTGTGATCCGCCGTTTGAACCATCCGAAATCAATGCAAAAATTGAATCAGCGATGAAGCGGAAAGGGGCCAGAGAGAACAGCGTTTCCGACGAAGTAAGGGAGTGGGTGGAGGCTTCAAGAGGCGTTTTCCAGGCTTCAATGGTCTACAACGAGCTTCAAACGGTAACCGAGGCTTCAAAAGGCTTCAAAAGGGCAGTTCAACAGGCGCTAAGGCGGCTTGCCGACGACGGTATAATTGAGCGCGTCGGAGAGCGTGAGGGATCATACAGGAAGATTGATCGGGCGTCCGATGATGAAATGGTGTTTATCGAGACAACCCTTCACGAGTTTCCGCTCCACCTACCGTTTGGGCTTTCCGCCCTGTGTAAAATCTATCCAGGAAACATCATTGTCGTAGCCGGTTCCAAGTCATCCGGCAAGACCGCTTTACTGCTCAATATTGCCAAGAGCAACAGCAAAGACGGGGTGCCGGTCCTATACATGAACAGCGAAATGGAAAACGAGGAGTTCACAGACCGGATGCGAGACATGGGCTACAGGTCTGCATCTGACATTAATTTCAAGATGATTAAGAGACACGGAAACTTCCACGACCGGGTAAATGACGAGAAGAAAATATTCATCATCGACTTCCTCGAAATCCATGACAATTTTTATGAAATCGCCAAGTATATAAGGTCAATCCACGAGAAACTAAAAAACGGAATTGCCGTTGTTGCCGTGCAGAAAAAAGCGGGCGCGATGCTTGCCAGGGGCGCGGATTTCAGCATGGAGAAGTCCCGCCTGTATCTGTCTATGGATTACGACGACCAAATGCGGGCAACAAAACTGACCATCGTTGACGCGAAGATCCCGCGCAATCCGGATCTTGGAGGGGTGAAGGGGAAATGGAAGCACGTCAAGATCATCAACACGAAAATGACGGCCATGTCCGAAGCGTGGAACGGGTGAAACACCTGTTCATGGGTCAGTTCAATTTCAACCGGCAGACATACATTCTGCGACGGTACGCCTATTCCGAAAAGCAGGCAAAGGCATTATTTGTCAAGGCGTTAGCGAAAAAGCACGACCTTCCGGAGCGTACAGTATGGGGCTATTTCGATGACACGAAACAGAATTACTCAATCCAAGTGGAAGTGGAATGGAGGTAGCGACATGACCCTCCTGCACAAGCTCCTGCGGCTATTCCGACGGTCCAGATGGTGCGCTATGAGGTGGGAGATTAGGAGAAAGGGAAAGGTGGGGTGATGAAGAAAATGCTTGTTGTTGCGATGTTACTTGTTTTTGCGTCCGTCGTTGATGTGGGAGCCGAATATTTTTATTGGATTGGATACACCATCAAACATCGGGAGGTAAATTTTTACGTAAAAAATCCAAACGTATACGCCATGAACGCGACGAGAGACGGAAATGATGCCATATGGGTCGTGCCATATAGCGTTAAAACAACCAAGAAAACGATGAAGCAGTGCCTAAAAGGCGGATTCGCCCATTTTGTGATCTCAAACGGCGAGGCGTGTAGCCTCGGAACGATGGAGGCAGACGGGACATTCGCATCTTACGGGCGGAACCATAAGCGGTGGTTGCGGTATATCGAATCCCGAAAGGGTAGCCGGTGATCGCCTGCTCGAAATGCCAGGAGTACAACCGGCATGGCCCCGGATCGGGCAGCAAAGCCTGCCTCAAATGCAGGCGCTACCGGGATATGCAGCGAGCATCAGTCAAGCGGCACACAATCAGGATAGAGCCCGTGCCGCAAATCGTTCTGGAGGCGATACCGGATAACAGACAGGAGGGAATCGACGCGATGGAAACACTAGCCCGATATTTGCCGCAGTTACCGTTGCGGACGTGCTTCATCCTGGTCGCCTCACACGTAAGCCGGGCGTCGGATGACGAAATAGCAGAGGAGCTTAACCTTTCCCGGTCCAGAGTAGGTCAGATCCGCCGGGACGCATACGAGGCCATTAAAAAAGCCCGCCAGGATTGACGGGCTCGTTTGCAATGGGTTTGCAATTATTGCAAATCGTTTGCAAGAGGCCACAGCCTGTCAAACGTATCCACAAATACATTGTAATCCTTTCGGCTCCACGCCTTCCGCCCGCCCCGCCTCATGCTGCGGTTTGCCTCGTCAACAGCCGCCGCCCATGCAAGATCCCGTGTCATGGTCGGTTTCATTTTGTCCCTCCTTTCAGATCCTCTTCGATTAGCTCAATCACGCGCTGTTGCTGCGATTTACCGTCCATGGCGCACTTGGCCTTGAACGCCCGCCGGATGTCGTCGGGGATATGGCGGATGATTAAAGTGCCTTTGGATGCGGTTGTCATCTCAGGATGCATGGCCAATCTCCTTGTAGTACGCAACACCCTTGCGACGGATCGGCAGTCCGTAACCGATAGCGATTGTTCCCCCGCCGACTCCCGGGACACCATTACGCCGGTAGGACAGCCCGTTATCGTTGATGCTCTCGTTCGGCCCCCACTCCCGCACCATTCCCGCGATCCTGGCCCGCGCCTCATCCTTGGTGTATCTCTGCTCGCCGTTGATGACCTTCATTTTCGTTCTCCTTTCGTTTCGTTGATTGCAGAGTACATCAACGAATCCAACATGTCAAGGATTATTTTAGAATTATTTTTCGCAGGCACCCATCGAATTTTTTATCGCCACAATAATCAACCACATAGCCCACCATCAGCCTCTAAAAATTACCACGCACCGCTACATAGAATAATAAACGCGGGAGACGATAGGACTGCACGGATGTACCTCCAGGGCAGTCAACAGCGAACGACCCGCCAGGGTCGATGAGCGGCGACAGCAAGAGACGAACAACAAACACAACACCCTGACGACCGGCAGCAATGCGGCCAGGGCGTGCCCGGACAACGGGCACCGGAAATGAGCCGAGAGGCAAGAGATATGGCGGACGCGCAAAAACCGAAACACCCGGGCGGAAGACCAACAACCTACAATGCTGAAATTGCAGAGCAAATCTGCGACGAAACAGCCACCACAAACAAATCCCTAGCATCAATCTGCGAACAGGAAAATTTCCCCGCCTGGAGAACTGTCTACGGATGGCTCCGCAAGCACGCAGAGTTTGCACAGATGTACGCGCAAGCCAAAGAGGATCAAGCGGAGCGGATGGCGGAAGAAATCGTATGTATTTCCGATGAGTGCATGATCGGCGAAAAGGTAAAAGTCAAGTCAAGCGGAGAGATTGAGACGACAACCGGCGACATGGTTGAGCGGTCAAAACTACGGGTTGACGCCCGGAAGTGGGTAGCCGCGAAGCTCCTGCCCCGAAAATACGGCGACCGGAATCAGATCGAGTTCCCCGACAAGGACGGCAATCCTCAGATGGTGGGCGGAATCCTGGGCGATACCGAGCGTTCGGCCCGGCTCCTGTTCCTCCTGGAGCAGGCCGAGAAGAGGTCAAAGGGTGGCAAATCGTGACACTCGGAAAGTTGATAACCTGTTGATAACTCTCGAAACGGGCAGAAACGGTAATCCATAATCTTCTATAAACAGCGTAAACTGGCGAAGTGATTGAGCATACGACCGAATGTCCAAGTTTACATACCATACGTTATCAGACGTTCGGTAGCACGATCACAGCAATTCAGGGTGACTGAGGGTAATGTCAAACTCTGCCTCCGCAATCGACAAGCTGTCCTCCCTGCTCTCGTATCTCACGGAGTCCGAGCAGGCGGAGGTGGATGCGATCCTCGGCAAGGAACTGCCTGTATGGGTTCCTCTGCCGGGTCCGCAGCTTGAGGCGTTCGAGAGTCCAGCGGACATCCTGTATTACGGCGGGTCTGCGGGCGGCGGCAAGTCGGACCTCCTGCTAGGTCTGGGACTGACGCAGCACCTATCATCCATCATTTACCGGCGTGAGGCCACACAGTTGATCGGCTTGCAAACGCGGCTGCTGGATGAGATCCTCCACTCCCGGCAGGGTTGGAACGGCCAAAACGACATCCTGAGGCTCAAGGGCAGGCGGATTGAGTTCGGCTCCTGCAAGACCCTCGGGGACGAGACCAAATACCAGGGCAGACCGCATGACCTCATAGGGTTCGATGAGATCACGCATTTCCTGGAACACCAGTTCCGTTTCCTCTGCGGCTGGTTGCGGACGACGACCAGGGGCCAGCGGTGCCGGGTAGTGTGCGCCGGGAATCCACCGACCAACTCAGACGGGCAGTGGGTCATTGCCTATTGGGGGCCGTGGCTGGACCCGAAGCACCCCAACCCTGCGAAGCCCGGTGAACTACGCTGGTACACGACAATCGACGGCAAGGACACCGAGGTTCCGGACGGCAAGCCGATCAGGGTGGGCGGCAAGCTCGTGAGGCCGCTCTCCAGGACGTTCATTCCCTCCCGGGTGGCAGACAACCCATTCCTTACCGGGACCGGCTACGAGGCCACCTTGCAGGCGCTTCCAGAGCCCCTCCGGTCGCAGATGCTGAACGGTGACTTCCGGGCCGGGATGGAGGACAGCGCGTGGCAGGTCATCCCTACTGCCTGGGTGGATGCCGCCATGGAGCGGTGGACGGAGGACGGCAGGCGGGGCGAGATGGATTCAGCCGGTGCCGACATTGCCAGGGGCGGCAGGGACAAGACCGTCGTGGCGACCCGATATGGCAGTTGGTATGACCGTATAGCGGCATGGCCGGGCTCTCAGACGCCCGACGGTGCTACGGCTGCCGGTCTGATTGTATCGGTGATCCGTGACCGGGCCGTGGTTCACGTTGACGCCCTGGGTGTCGGCGGTGAGACCATCGGGCATCTTGAGAGTAACGGCATCCAGACGGTGCCTGTCGTGGGTTACGACACCGAGAAGTGCAGCGGGCAGGTGGACCGGTCAACCCGCAAGCTCCGGTTCCGTAACCTCCGGGCCATGATCTGGTGGCGGATGCGGGAAGCCCTGGACCCCAAGACCGGCGAGCGGGTGGCGTTGCCGCCCGATCCGGAATTGAAAGCCGATCTGTGCGCCCCCCTGTGGCGTCTGACTCCCGGCGGCATCCTCCTGGAAGAGAAGGACGAGACGAAGAAGCGCATAGGCAGGAGCCCAGACAAAGGGGACGCGGTAGTGTACTGCTCCATGACGACGAAGAAGCGGGATGTGGAGCGCGACCGGGACACGGGATTTAAGAACTGGAAGGTCCGTGCGAAGGCCAGAAGTAATGCCTGGGACGGCCATTATCAGGAAATCGTGGTGAGGTGACGGAATGGAAGTCAAGTCAGTATTGGGAGATCCCCTGTTCACAGTCTTGTTTTCGGGCATCACGGCATCGATGGGCATCCCGGCGAACCTCTTGACGTTGCCGGTCTCACCGGACGACTCACAGGTCCGGACACTCAAGTTCACGGGTGGCGGGACGAACACTCCGGCGGCTGGTGAGACCGTTACCGGCCTGACCTCTGCGGCGACGGCAAGGATTGTGGCGGTTGCGCTGGTATCGGGGACGTTTGCGGACGGCACGGCGGCGGGCGTCCTGTTCGTGGACCGGCAGAGCGGCACGTTTGCGGCTGAGAACCTCGACCACACGAACGGTGCCACGGATGACATGACGATTGCCGAGAACTCGAAGGTCTTGCCCTGCCCCGGTTTCAAGTGCCGTGGTGCGGTTCTGACGGTAGAGACGGCGGACGTTCGTTTTGTAGAGGATGGAACGATTGTCACGGTGACGGGTGGCGTGAATCCGGGAACGATTATCGGGACGACGAGTCAGCCGAAGGCGATTGAGCAGACGCCGGACAAGCTGAAGTTCATCAACGCGACGAACGGGAATAACGGCGTTCTGAACGCCACGTTGTTCTACTAGGGAATGTACGGGGGGATCAACTCCACCATGGTTTTCAGGAACTCTTCCCAACTGAATTTATACGCATCGCGTTCCTCCTGTGTGGGTTCGCGGTACTTATCGGGCGGCACGTCGGGAGATTCGACCAGGGGGGCGTTGGAGGCGTGTTCGGTCTTGGGTGCCTTGGGTTCCGGTTGAACGGCCTGTCTCGGGGGACACTTTTCGACTTCCCATTCAACACAGGTTTCAATGCCCTTGGAAGGCGGAAAGTACGTGGGCGTGGGCGTGGGAACGGCGCACCCGACGAGACACAGGGCCAGTACCAGATAGGCTAATGTTTTCATGGTTCCCTCCTTTGGGGATAGTAGAAACCGGGAAACCGGAAAAGTCAAGAGGAAAGTATGAGCGCCGACCTTAGTTCTTTTGCGGAAGACCTTGGACGGGCCGCAGCAAACAGCATGGCGAACCTCATTCTGGACAACCTGTGTTTGCAGATGGGGCCGGTTATTTTCCCCGAAGTCAAGGCCCCTATGTTGCCCAAGGAAAAGCTGCACCGCCTGCTTCACCCGACGTGTGCCGCCGATTACGGGATCGGAATTCCCCTGGAGGAGTTGGAGACATTTCCCGAAGGCCAGGAGTTCGTAAGGGACTTCTTTGAAAGGTACGTGCCGTAATGAGCGACGAGTCCGGCTACACGGACGCATGGGGAGACGATGAGCACAGTCAAGGGCGAGATAAAGCGCAGCAGGGAGCCGAAGTGGAAGCGGGACCGGCAGAAGAGGCGGGTAGCTGCTCCTTCGGCGGTCGGGGTGAAGGTAATCCCGGTCAGTAAGGACTATTTGCGCAATTACGATCAGATCAGGTGGGGAAGGACAATCCCCGGCCTTGCGGAAGCAACGAAGGCGCTTGCCGAAAATCCGGCCCAGTACGCCGAAGATCCAACATGAAGACCTACAGTCTTTCCGACATCAGGGCCGCGTGGTCTCTGTACAGTACGAAAGTTGTGTTCCGGATGATGGAAGCGGGCAAGTGGAAGATAGTCGAGCAATTGCCGACCCATATCAGCGCCACGAAGGCCGAGCGGGTGAAGATGAAGGACGCCATGACGTTTCCCGAATACTTGGAGAGCCACCATGCTTGACGATCAGGGCTTGACTGTCATTCCCGCCGACCGCGGACCGGAGGACATTCCAGAGACCCCCGAAGTATTCCGCAAGCTCATAGAGCATTGCATGGGTTTGTTCAAGGCGTTCCGTGATTCCGACTACCGGAAGAAGAAGAAAGAGAAGATCGACAAGGCGCGGAAGGTTTACGAGCAGGAACGCGAGGACGTGGGATTCCCGTTTGCCGGCGCATCGAACATCGAATTGCCGTTAACCGCGATCACCGTGGACAACATTGAGCCCCGAATGGTCGCGGCCCTTGTCGGCAAAGACCCGTTCGTCAATTTCGAGACCGAGGGCAAGGCGGACCCGATCACGGAAATCTTGCAGGACTTCTACAACGACGAGTTGAAGAAGGTCGTGAAGCTGGAACGGGTGGCGATGGATGAGGTTCACAACATCCTGTTGGAGGGCACGCTGTTCATTCTGCCGCGCTATGCCGTCGAAAAGAAGATGGTCCGGGACTTTGTTTTCGACCAGCAGGGGCAGATTGCCCTGCAACCAACTGGAGAACTGAACGAAGATGGGACGCCTGGGGCGGTCGCACAGACCACGGATCAGGAGATTGTCGCCCACGAGGGCGGAAAACTGGAAATCATTCCTTTCGAGGATATGTATTGGCCGGACAACCTCGGCACCATCGAGGAATGGGAAGCGGGCGATAAAGTCCGGAGGGTGGAGTACGAATACGGGGAGTTGATGCGTGCCCGGGAAGAGGCGGGGTTTAAACCGGAGAACATCGGCCCGTGGCTGTTCGGGCAGAAGGGCAAGAAGGAGCGGACGGAAGGCGGGGAGATTGTCGTCACCGGCAAGGAAAAGATTGAGTGCCTGGAATTTTACGTCACCTACCCCATCTTTCAGGACCAGACGAAGGAGTGGAGGGATCAGGAGGACTTCCGGGAAGAGCGCATTCTTGTGACCATCACCAAGGAGAGCAAGACCGTTGTTCGCCTGCTCCGGCAGCGGGAAATCCTGTTTTCCGGCGACTCCATCATCAAGCGTATCCGCCTGTTCCCCGAGAGCGGCAAGACATGCGGGTCCAGCATGTACGAGAAACTGGCGAGCATCCAAGAGGGCTCGTCAGACATGTTCAACCAAATCCTGAACGTGGCGTGGATTACCATGATGCCGTGGTTCTTCTACGACAGCAAGTCGGGATTGGGCGGGGAAGTCGAGTTGTATCCGGGCAAGGGAATCCCGGTTGAGAACGTGCAGGGCGTCCTTATTCCCCAATGGCGCACGAATCCCAATCAGTACATCGAATTTCTGAACACGCTCCTTACCATGTGGGAACGCATCGGGAACGTCAGCGATTGGAACATCGGCAGACAGAACGAGGTGGGCGGGAAGCGGACGGCCACGGAGGTTATGTCCGTCATTCAGGAGGGCAATATCGCCCACAATTACCGGGCCAATTCCTTCAAGGAGGAGTTCATCATCGTGCTCCGGGCGCTGTGGGATCTCTATTACCAGTGGATGCCCTTCACCAAGGTCTTCATGTCTCAGGGCAAGCAGGTCCAGATTCCCCGCAAGGCCATGAAACGCGACTATCAATTCTCGATTTCCGGCAGCACCGAGACCGCAAACAAGATGATCGAACGCAAGGAGGCGGAAGACCTGTTGAACATCCTCGGTCAAGACCCCCTGGCGAATCCCATGAAGATCCGGGAAGACCTCTTAAAGGCTTACGGCAAGGACAACATTGAGGAATACCTGAATCCGCAGGTATCGCAGTTGATCGCGGCCCTGATGCAGAACCCGGAGTTGATCCAGGTCGTCCAGAAGTACCTGCAAACGAAAGCGCAGATTGCCGGGGCGGTTGGTGGCGAACAGGGTGGAAAACCCGCTGGCGGGCCTCCTACGGCCCCACAGGGCGGTTTTCAGGTCGGACCACAGGCGGCGGCACAGGCCATGGGAGCGGCGGCATAATGTTCAACCAGGACGACCTTTACAATCTCGCGTGTTCCGACGAGTTCCGGGCATACCGGAAAGAGGAGATCCGGGAAGCCGCGAAGGTGGCAAAGGAGTTGCTCTTAGGCGGTGATCCCCTTGAGGCCAAAGGCGCCATGCGGGCGATTCTGCATATCCTGAAAATCCCCTTGCTGTTGGCGAAGGGCGAGAAGGAACGGGTTGAGCGGTTTCAGCGGATAGCCAAGGAAGATCAGGCGGAATTTGAACTGTCGTGGATGCGGGAGATGTTGAAGGATGAGTGAATCCACAAAGAAACTGGTGCTTGTCGTCGTGCGGATACTGAAATTCGCAGCGGCACAGCTTGAAGCCATAGCAAAGGAGAGATGATGGAGCCCATTGAGCTTATCACCACGTGCTCTCGCTGTAAAAAGGAGTCTTCCTTGCGATTTGCCGACTGGCCCGTGTTGTCAGGTTTTGTATCCGAGAAGTCGTACGATACGGCATTTCGAGAGGCATCTGTCAATTTGTGTGTTGACTGCAAGGACGCACTCGAAGCCCTCAAGGAGCGTTTTAAAAAAGAGAGAGAAGAAAAATTGGACGAATTTTTAGCAGGAGGACCGGCAGAGTAAAAGCCACTCACATAACGGCCTAGTCCCGCCCTGAGTGATTCGGGGTCGCACGAAAAGGCCAGCCGGACGCGCCCAAAGGCCCCTCTGGAATCTGCAATCGGATTCTCGGGGGGCCTTTTTGCGTTCTCCGGGACCGAAATACGCCCCCGGGCGGCAGAAAGCCCGAGAACGAAAGGAGTCAGCATGGCTGACGAAGAAGTGCGCGAAGTCGAAGCCCCCGACGGAGCCGACACCACAGAGGGCACCCCAGAGGAAACCGACATTCTAGGGGAAATCGAGTTTGAAGGGCTGGAACCAGACAAGCCCACAGACACGAAACCCGAGAAGAAGGAGCCCGCGGGAGAAGCGGAGCCCGATCTGAAAACCATTCAGACCGAGCTTCAGCAGGCGCAGTCGAAAATCAAAGACCTTAACAGGGCGCTCCACGAGGAACGGAAGGAGAAAAAGGCACTCAAGAAGGACACGCCGGAAGATGAACCCCCGCTGAGCAGGGCAGAGTTGAAAGCCCTGATGGCGGAGCACAAGGACGACCCGGAAGTCATGCTGAACATCGTCGATTACATGGCGAAGCAGGCAGCGAAAGGGGCGTCCAAGGACACGATTTCCAAGGCGGAGATGTCGAGCCGCTCCCAGGAAATGTCCACGATGCTCAAGCAGCGTTTTCCCGCTCTTTACGAGGACGGGTCCGACATCAGGACCGCCGTTGACCAGACCAAGGAAAAACTCGGATTCGCCGACCATCCCTACGGGGATTTCGTCGGTACTGCGGTGCAGGTGATGATGAATTTTCCGACGGCGCTGAAACAGTCCTACGAGCAGGGGAAGAAAGACGCGCTGCAAGGGGGAGCCGAAAAGACGCGGCAACAGTTGGTGAGCGAGTCGCAGGTGGGAAAGCAGTCCAAATCCCCGGGCAAGAAGCCCGAGGAAACCCTTACCGCAAGCCAGTTGGAAACCGCAAAGAGGATGGGCTTTACCGGGAAACGCCTGGAAACATACCGGAAAATGCTCGGGAAGTCCGTCAAGTCCGTGTCCGTGGAGGGATGACGCCATGAAAAGAGCCGTAAGAAAAGCCGCTCCGGCAATCGAGCCGGAAGTGACCACGGGGCCGGTCAGCGATTTGACCCCCGAGGAGCGGGCGATTGTCGCCCGCGTAAATGCGCACAAAAAAGACGACTGGCATCCAATCGGGGAGGATAGCGCGATTGATTACGCGCAGATAGGCAGGGACTACTTTGAACTGCCTCCGCCCGCGAAGAAGATGCAGGAACGACGAAAATTCGCCTTCTGCTGGAGAACGCGCACGACGGCCCGAATTGACGAACTGCGGAACAAGCCCGCGCCCTTCACTTGGAGAGTCTGTAACCGGACGGTCACGCCATTTCTCAAGGACCATGTGGACCCCGTTCTCGGATGCGTAATCCGGGAAGATCAGGTGCTCATGTACAAGCCTTGGGACTGGTACGCACGGGAGCAGGCTTACAAGCAGGGATTGGCCGAAACGCACGCCGAATCGGGCGACCTTCAACGCAAACACGGCACGGAAGCCGGGGAGAGCCTCGAATGGACTGCGGGGAAACGCAAGTCCGGGAAGCCCCTTCCCGCAGAGATCCAAGGCGGTGACGTGGTGATTTCACACGAGACGGACGAAGGATTTGTTGCCGGCGACGACAAGGCAGAGGGCTCCGAGGCTGAATAGCCGAAAGGAGTAACAACAATGGCAAATGTCGATAGACCCCACGGTTTCAATGTCTGGGGTGAACTCAAGCGGGCTCGGCTCTACGCGGTCCCGACTGCGCCGACCATCGCGTTTTACCACGGCGATCTGGTGCAGGCGGAAACGACGCCCATCGTGTCAGGAAAACTTGGACTGTGCGGGACGGTCTACGATGCAGCGGTCATCTCGACCACGGCGGGCGATACCCTGCACCTTCTGGGATCGGTCCTGGCAATCTACGATTCCGACATGGACCCCCTGCTTTACATGCCTGTCGGAACCGTCGGTGATGGAACCACGGCGGGATACCTGCTCATTGCAGACCATCCCTACCAGCAGTTCGAGGCGCAGGCAGACGGAGCACTTACCGCGGCCAGTCTGGACCTCCACTACGAAGTCACGGTTCCCGCCTTCAACGCGGGCAACACGAAAACGGGCATCAGCAAGATGGAGATTGCGACCTCCGGGCCAAACGTTACGGCCACCATCCCCCTCAAGCTGTATGGTCAGGCTTACCCTCTGGAAGACTCCTACGCATCCACCGGGTGCCGCATGGTCTGCCAGATCAACCCCGATTGCCATTACTATGGCGACGGACTCGCAATCTAGGAAAGGGGGACAACAACTATGTGGACTCGCGGAAGATTCGTCAATGAGTACGTCCCCGGCCTTTTCACGGTTGCGGCAGACGCATATGTCACGGCCAAGGCGGAAAGCATGTGGCCGGACCTCGTTACCATCAAGACCTCCCAGAAGAAGAAAGAGGAGGATTCGATCCGTTCCGGCCTCGGGCGACCGACCGTAAAGGGAGAGGGAACCCGGTACGCCGACGATGTTCAGATCGGTGGAGCCAAGCAGACATGGATTCATTCCGTGTATGCCCTCGGCGTGAGGATCACGGAAGAAGCCATTGATGACAATCTGTATGAACTCAAGGGCGGCGGAAACGCGGATGAGCTTCAGGACATCTTCAAAGACCTCGGGGATTCCATGGCGGAAAACCTGGAGTACGAGATGGCAAGGTTCCTGAACTCGGCAACGGCGACCACTTACCACACGACCCGGGATTCCGTGGCGCTGGCCTCGGCTTCCCACGCGCGGCTGGACGGCACCACCATGTCCAACCTCGCCACGAGTACCGACCTGACCTACCTGACCTTCTGGGCAAACGTCATTGCGGCTGAAAACCAGCTCAACCACCGAAGCCAGAAGATCAAGAAACGCATCAAGAACCTGTGGTTTCCCCCGCAGTTGGAACGGAACGCCCGGGAAATCCTCCAGTCCCCCGACCGGCCCGACAGCGCAAACAGGGCGATTTCCGCCTATGCGAAGTCCGGCCGCAGCATCGGGCTCAAGAGTTGGGCGCAGTTGACCGACGTTGATGCCTGGATGCTTCAGTTGGAGGGACGCGGAATCGTGTTCTTCTGGCGGCGGAAAACCCGTTTCGCCCGGGAGCGCGACTTCGGAACCGGCGACATGATGACAAAAGCGGACCAGAGATGGAGCGCTGAAGTGGCGGATGAAAGGGATTTTTATTTCAATATCCCTTAAGGGACTGACCGGGGGGCTTAACGGCCCCCCAAGGAGGATCGCATGAAAGATATTCGGAAACTCATGGTCACGTCCCTTGTGCTGGTCGCTCTCTGTGTGGCTCTGGCCGCATACGGGGGCGTGTCCAATTTTGACGCGGTTGAGATGACGGCCACCCCGGACGACACCTACCAGATTCAGGTGAAGAACAGTTCGGGAACGTCGAAATTCACGGTTGACTCAAGTGGGAATGTGGTGGCGGCAGGGACTCTTGCCGTTACCGGGGCAACGGGGGTCACGGGTGCGCTTACTGTCGGCAGTACGGCAACGGTGACGGGAAGCATCGTCGGCGGACTCACCGGCCCGCAGTACGGCCAGTATTCGTTTCACCATTTTACGGCGCACGAGAACTGGACGCTTTCAACGGCAGAGGCCAAGACCCTGCTCCTGATCTGTTCCAGCGGTGACGGAACGACCGCCAGTATTGTCGTTTACCCGCTGAACGCAGGGCAGATGTTTATTGTTCGCAACGCATCCAACGGGTCCGTTACCATCAAGGGCTCCGGCCAGACGGGCGCGACCATCGCAACCACCAAGACGGCAATCGTCATCTCCTCCTCGACAGACTTCTACAAGGTGACGGCTGACAACTAACCCCTTTCCCCGGGGGGCTTCGGCTCCCCGGGTCCCCGGTGCCGATGAAAAAGACTGCCGACTACCTGACGATGCTCGCCGTTTTTCTAATTCCCTTTGGGGTTCTGTGGGCAGGTGCGGGCAGCATTCACCAGAAGCAAGCAAACGCGGTACTTGTGGCCGCCCTGCTCGTTGTCGCGTTCAGGATGGGCAATCGCTGGCTAGTGATGTTCGGCCTGTATCTGACGGGCTGGCTCTGTTTTGCCTACTCAATGGTTTTCTCCGGCCTCTGGCACCCCGCCATGGCGGAAGTCAATCAGGCGGCTTGCGTTCTCTGGCTCGTCGGGATGCTTGTCTTTGTCGGCATTTACGAAAGCCGGGTGCCCCTGTCCCGGTATGCAGACGGGATCTGCATTTCGGCGCTCGTCATGTGCGCCTTCGTTTTTCTGCAAGTCTCGGGGCATGACCCGCTGTCCTCCTATCTGTCCGTATTCACGAGCCCTTACGCGGAGAAGGGTTTCAGTTTCAGGACTCCGGCGGGAATTGCCGGGAACTCAAATTTCGCCGGGGCCTTCCTTGCCGTGTCGATCCCGTTCTTTCTCCGGGGCAGGTGGCGCTGGTGCCTGCCGTTGCTCTTTGCCGGGCTCCTGTTGGCTCATTCCGCGATGTCATGGATTGCCGTCATTGTCGGCCTGTTCTTTTATTTCTTCGGGTTCTGGGGGCTGTTCGGCGGTCTCGCGGTCTCTGCCGCCTTTCTGCTCACCATCGACCATCACCGCTTCAATGCACCGCTCTTTGAGAATGAGCGGTTTGCGTACTGGCAGGACGCCATTCAGAAGACGCTTTACTCATGGAAAACCGTGGTCTTCGGATACGGACCCGGGGTCTCATGGAAACCCGACAACAAGGTTCACAGCGAGTACGTGGCCGCGTTCTTCAATTTCGGGCTCGTGGGGCTGTCTCTGGTCGTCGGGTACGCGAAAAGCGTTCTCCGGGCTCCCCGAATGCTCCTGACGCCCCTTTTGATCCTTGCCGTGAACTGCATCGGCAATCACCCGTTCCACGTACCGGCCACGGTCATGCTCGCCCTGATGGTCATGGCTCTAGCGCAGAGGGAAATAGATGTTCCTGGTTAAGAACAAAGACGACGCCGGACTTTTCTACAGCACCCACAAGGGAGCCACGGGGCTTACCATCGTGGACCCAGGCAAAGATTTCAAGTCCTGCGGGGTGACGGTCGGATTGGCGGTGAAGAACGTCACAGACGACTCTACGGGGCTCGTGACGGCCGTTTCCGAAACCTCTGTGACCTGCACCCTTTCCGGCGGCAGTCTCAACACCTTCACGGCAGGCGACTATTACCGGATTTATTGCACCGACACCATAGACGACCTTATTTCCAGCCACTACACGGATAAGCGGTTCGGAACCAAGGTCACGAACAGGAACGAACTGGACCGGCACGGCATCATGGCGGGCGACGAAGACCTTGACGAAGAGCATCGGGATGTTTTCGGACCCGGCCAGCCTGAACCGATGAACAGAGGGGGAATGTAAATGACAAGTGCCCTCACGGCATACACGGGAGTCTTTGCAGGACACAACGTCACGATGCTTGAAAAGCTGATCCTGTGGGAGCTTGGGCAGGTATCGGGCACCACGGCGTCTTTCTCCCGGTTCCCCAAGTGGTTGATCCGACAGAAATTGACGGAACGTCAAAACCAGTTCGTGTCCGTCTCTCATTGCCTGAGAAAGTTCGCGCTGATTGTCGCCAAGGCAGACCGCCGACAGTACCGGCTTCCCGCGAACTGCATGGAAAACGGTGTTGTGGCGGCTCGTTATTACAGCGATTCCAGCACCTACGAAGACCTTGACCTTCTCGACACCCGGCAGATGGATGAAAAGTACAGGGGGTGGAGAACCTCCGATTCATCCACTCCACAGGCTGTTTATTCCGGCGAGAGCTACGGCGGGATTCAGGTTCTGGGAGCATACCCGCCCCCCGAGAACACGGGCGACAATTACGCCGATTCGCCGGGAACGGGATTCGGGATCGGTACGAAACTTCCGGCAATCAGTACGAACTACACGGGCACGGCGACGGGCGGGGGAGCAACGACCCTGACCGATACCGGCACGACCTTTACGGACCTCGGGCTCGTGGCCGGAATGTGGGTCCGCAACGTGACGGACAACGCCAGCGGGAAAATCTCGACGGTAGCCACCAACACCATTACCCACTCCACGCTCACCGGGGGAACGGCAAACGTCTTTGCGTCCTCGGACAGCTACATCATCCTTGCCGGAGAATACGCGGTCATTTGCGAACCGGGCCGGGAAGATCGGTTTATCTTCGGGAATGAGATCGGGGCCGTGTCGGGAATCAGCGTACCGGATGACAATTTCCTGATTGAGTACGTGCCTTATCCGCTCCCGTTTTCGTGGAGCGCATCGGAAGCCGACGCCGACCAGGACGCCGACAGCCAGTATCCGGACATCCCGCGCATCTATCACAAATACCTTGCAGACGGCGTGATTGCGGACCTTCTCGGAAGTTTCCACGAAAACAGCAAGGAGTTCAAGCGGGCCGGGGCCTATGAGCAGAAGTTTCAAGCCGCCATGGCGCAGGCAAAAGAAGATAAGAGTTCACGGCCATGGGACCGGCAATCCCAGGAAACACGGGTATTCGTGAGGCGACGCCGATAATGGGAAACATTCTCTCCAGCATGATGAGCAGCCTTCCGAATCCGGAATGGGACGTTCTTGGTGGAGGCCCGCAGGGCGCAGGCGCAATCGGCGCAGCCCCAACGACCATCACGGAAACGCCTACCACAGCGACCGCCGACACCACGGACTATTCGTCCATTATCTCGGACCTGCGGGGAATCTCGCAGAACGGGTATGTCAGTAACGATGCCTACCGGGACTACGTTCTCGGCACCAGGGGGACCGATCAAGGGAACCTTCTCGGGCAGTTTCTGTCAAGCCTCCAGAGCCCGGGAACATGGGACACCGACATCGGGGATGACGGCACCACGGGCGGCGGAACCTTTGTCAATGCCGCCTTCAACCCGTTCAGGAGCCCTACGGAATGGAACAAGGACCTAGCCCTTAATCTCGCCTACCGAAACACGATGGGCAACACCGGAGATTGGGGACACGACCTTGTGCGGAACTCGGTGAATGTCCTCGGGGATCTCGTGCCCGGTATTTTTGGTGCGGCGATTGGCGGTCCATTGGGGGCGGGAATCGGAGCCGTTGCGACCGGCCTCAAGAAGGCGGGCGAAACCTACGGGAAGGGTGGAAGCATAGGCGACATAGCGAAGTCGGGGCTCAGTAGCGCGATCATTGGGGGGGCGGCCTCTTATGCCGGCTCATTGGTGAGCGGTGCGCTTTCCGGTTCTGCCGATGTCGGCGGCGCACTCGACCAGGGATGGAGTTCTACCGGGATGCCCACGGAAGGGATGCTTTCTAGTGCACCGCAGGGCAACCTTTTGTCGAGCTTTGCCGGGAAACTGGCAAGCAACGCGACCGGAACAGGGCTCAAGACCATCCTCTCCCAACTGTTCGGCACGGATGCACAGAACATTATTTCCGATACCGGCACCACGGCGACAACTGAAGCGGCGGCGGCTGAACCTACCTCGATTGCGGACGCCATGACGAGCAGCGCCACGAGTACCACGGCGACAACAGCAAATTCCGGTTCCGCCATGCTCAAGTACCTGTCTGAAATGGCGTCTGCCATGGGCGGCGGGAACATCGGGCGGCTCAAGAAAAGCGCGGGGATTATCTGATGGGAGCGGAAGCCATTCTCTTCAATAAGGGTCTCGCCTACGATAGCCGGTCCGCGCTCAAGACGCCGGGATTCCTGCAAACCGCCACGAACATTCAGGCCGAAGTGGACGGGCAGGAGGAAAAACGCCACGTCTTCACGAACATCAATACAACCGCCGTCGGCTCCATTCATTCCTGCTATCGGTTCAGGGACATCGCAATCATCGGGGATGGGACGCACCTGCGATTCAGAAGCATCCTGACGGACGGCGATTTTACGGACGCCTACTCGACCTTCACAAATGCCCCGTGGAGGTTCCGGGAGTTCAAGGATTTTTGCATGGCGACGAACGGGACGGATCAAGTCTTGATTGACGCCAACGGGAATATCTTCCCGGCGCAGATTTATATCCCGGCCAGTTCTCCAAGCGGTGCGGCAGGCGCAGCGGGGAATCCATCCGGGCATTATTACCTCTACACTTCCTACGTCATCACGTTCCCGAACGGAATGCGGATCGAGACGGGGCTGTGCAACGGTTCCGCCGACGTGTCCGTTTCGTCTCAGGCGATTTCATGGACTGCGATTCCCACGGCAACCTATGCCGCCTTTTATGCGGGTGCCAGCGACGCCTTCAATAAGTGTCAAGTCCTTATCCACTTCTACAATCAGGACGGCGCGACCTCTGCCATAGAAAGCGCGAAAGCGCGAACCATTACCTTTGCGGGAGACGCCCAGATTGACACGGCATGGTCCGCCCTTGGCGGTTCGTCCCTGCTTGTGGCCGGAACGGGGTATGTGTCTTTAGCTCACAGCGCCGACTTCAACTTGAGCACTACCCCGTTCACCATGGAATTTTTCGCCCGGTTCTCTGCCGTGGCGGCAAATCAGGGCTTTGCAGGAAAGTATCAGGACGCTAATAATTATTGGTACTTGCTATGGACCCAGGCGACAACCACCCTGCAATTCAAGGCGGTATCGGGCGGCGTCACGGTCGCCGACTACACGGCCACGTGGGCTCCGGCAATCAACACAAAATATCATATCTCTGTGGACCGCAACGGGACCAGTTTTTACATCTTCGTCAACGGAACCGCCTTGACCCTGACGGCGGCAACGGCCATTGCATCAAATTCCATGCCCGCCATGACCTCCGGGGCGCTGGAAATCGGGGCCGCAAACAATCACGCCACCTTCATGACCGGCTGGATTGACGAGTTCTCCTTGTACTCCAATCTTGCAAAACGGACGGCGGCGTTCACAACTCCGACTGTCCAGAGCGAAGCACCGGCAATTCACCGGAATCTATACCGGGGGCCGGGAAGTGGCGGGACGCTCACGGACATCTATTATGTTGCGACCCTGTACGACAACACCACCACGACCTATACGGACGACGCATCCGACCTGACATTGGCGGCGAATGGCGCTTCCCTGGTGGATGATTACGAGCCCCTGCCCAATTCCCACTTCATTGAATTTCATTATGGGCGGGCGTTCACGATTCACGACCTCTGGCCGGACCGGCTCTGTTATTCCGAAGTGGCGACCGACACGGACGCGGACATTATCGAGCGGATCATGCCGGTTCAGTCCACGGATTACAATTGGGATGACATCAGGGTTTCGGCATTCGGGCGGGCCGAACCCATGGGCATCATCGCCTGGGGGCCATACCTGTACATCGCATTCAAGCAGACATGGATTCGCAAGTATGGCGAAGATCCGGACACATGGAACTATAAAAAGACGTGGGCTCAACATGGCGTCGGGGCTGAAATGACCGTGGATCTCTGCCCGAAGCCGCAGGGAATCGCCTTTCTCGCCACCCCGGACGGTGGAGAATGCGGCATTGCCCTGTACAACGGACAACAGACACAGGTGATTACAACCCCCCTTCTCGACTACATTTTCAATACGGACCTCGACAAGACGAAGATTGCCTACTGCCGGGGATTCTGCGGCGGAAATTATTACCATTTCTTTTACCCCTCGACTGCCGCGACCGGGAACGATCCGGACAAGTGGCTCGCAATCGACCTCCGCAGGTTCCCGGAAATCCGGGCCTTCTACTGGTCGTTCACCGCCGGGTATCCGGTATCGGGTTTCAGTTACAGCCAGGGGAACACCTATTACATCGGGACATCGGACGGATACCTCAAGCGGATGGACACGTCATCGTCAGAGACCATGAGCGTTTCTGTCCGAACGGCTGAACGGGTTGGCGGGGAAGTCAAGGTCGCCAACATGACCAAAACCCTGAAACGGCTGAAATACAACCTTGATTCGGGGGGCGCAGACATAGCCCTTACCATCTACATCAACGGGACGGCGGCAACATGGCCGGACGGAACGACCACAAAGACCATCAAGGGAACAGGGGATGCCGTTCAGGTGCTCCCGGACATTCCCCAGAACTTTTCCGGGTACAGGTATTCAATCGGTCTAGCCGGGACCGGACTGTCAACATTCAAACTCTACGATCCGTGGGAAGTGGAGTTCGACATCACGCAATAGGAGGACATCATGGACTTCGATCTTTCCAGCCTGTTCAACGCCGATACCTGGGGTTCCGGGAACAACTTCTATACTCAGCCCCTTGTGGACTATTCGTCCGGGCTCTTGAGCGGATCGGGAAACTACGACTGGACGAGCAACCCGTCCCTGTACAGCCTGGACAGTCTCGGCGGCTCTGATTTCCTGTCCTCTTTGAGCAATATCGGGAATACCGATTACGGCTCATTCCTGAATGGCGGGGATTTGAACCTGTCGTCCATGCTCGGATCAAGCTCCCTGTTTGCCAATGCGCCCACGGCCTCGACGGGAACCGGGGCGTCCAGCGGCTCCAGTTGGCTTTCCAAGCTCGGCAGCGGGATCTTCGGCTCCAAGCTCGCCCCAAGCGTTCTGACGGCACTCGCCGGAGGACTGTTGCAGGGCTATTCCAGCACCGATCAGGCAGAACTTGCCAAGAAGAAGGCGCAGGCAGAGGCGGCTGCAAAGGCGGCTGGTGCCACAGAATATCAGGGTGCCGTGCAGTCCGGCAAGGATGAGGCGCAGTCAGAATATGTCCAGAGCCAAGCCGCAGACAGGGCGGCACTTGCACAGAAGATTTCCCAGAAAAGCGCGGAAGGCGGCGGCACGAATCCCCGGAAGACCGAAGAGCGTGCCCGCCGGTCCCAGGCCGAATCCTACGGGAACTTCCTGTTGAATCTCGCCCAGACCACCACTCCGTCCCTTGAGTCCTATATCGCAAAGAATGCCGGGACTGCCGCCAATTACGAAACGCCGTCTTTCCTGTCGAACACGGCAAGCGGCTTGGCTTCTACGCTCGGCACCACGGCTGGCGTACAGGCACAAATGGCGCTTCTAAGCAGCCTGCTAGGCGGCGGAGGGAGCAGTGGCGGGAGCGGCGGGGGCAGCAACAGCGGCAATCTCTGGGACACCATAAGCGGCTGGTTTGAGTAAGGAGCGGGCAAATGGGTGATTTCTACCAGAACTTGAATAAGGGCATCGAGCAGATTGTGCCGCTCGCCATGAAGAAATTTGAGCTTGATAGCGATGCGGCAAAGGCGGCGGCTCAGTTGCAGCATATCGAGGGACAGAACGCCCTGCTAGGCGAGCAGATAGAGGGGTTGCGGCGGAAGCGAGAGACGGAAACCGCACTCCGGGTGAAACTTCAAGAAATGGTTGGTAAGGGCGTTCCTGGAACAGAGACCGTGAATCTCCGTGACCTTCTTCCTGCCGGACAGGGGGGCGATGTTGACCAGGGATTTTCCACAACCGGACAGGCCCCGATGGTTCAGCAAGAAAGACAGGTCATGCGTAAACCCACGGCGGAAGACTTGGTGATGGGAACGCTTGAATTTTCCGATCCGGCCCACGCCCTGACGGCCCTTACCGGTCTTTCAAAGGCCGACACAAACGCCGAAGCCCTCAAAGAGCGGGTGGCGATGCAGATTCAGAACTCAAAGGAAATTTCGGATGCAAAGCTGAAAATGGCCGAAATTATCGCCAACCTCAACAACTCTGGACGGCGCGATGTTGCACTACTGCGGGCGCTCAACAAAGGAAGCGAGAACAAGGACGATAAAATAGCCAATTATTTCAAAATCGCGGATCGCTTGGCAGGGTTGACGAAAGACGGGCAAGAACTGAGCGCAACAGATCAACTCACGCTCAAGGATGCCGCACAGAAGATCGGCTATAACCTCATTAAGACTCCCGGCGGAAAATATCACCGTGAAATCCTCGGAATGTCAATACCCGGAACATCGGGAGAAGAGGCGGCGACGTGGGCGTTGGTTCCCGCTGGATCGAATCTTCCTGCGTTTGATATTGCCCTTGATGATGGAGACAACCCGGAAGAGGTGGCGCGCCAGATTGTGACTAAAAAACGGCCCGTTACTGGCAAGACCGGGGAATCGAAGCCCGGCAAGTACGCCAGCGCGGACGACGTGAAGGCCGCATATCAGGCGGGCAAACTGGACAAGAATCAGGCCAGCGCCATTCTTAGGAGCCAATTCGGTTACGAATAATGAAGGCTGACGACTTCCTGAACAGCACGACAAAGAGCGCGGACGCCTTTCTCGGTGAGGCCCCGAAGTCCAATGGTCTCCTTGACCGCCTCATGTCCTTCATTGCGGTTGATCCGGATACCTTCGCGGAGACTCAAGGCGTCATGCCGGAGGCGTCCAAGGCCGTTCTTGAGGCAGCGGCAACCCTCGGAACGGGCGCTACATCGTGGATTCCCGCCGGTCTGTCCATGGCTTCGTTCGACATGCGTTCACCGGCTGAACGGGCAAAGACCGCGACGGAGATTCAAGAGGCTTTGACCTACACGCCGAAGTCGAAAGCCGCGCAGAAACTCGTGGAGCCGGTCGGCCAGTTTTTCGAGAATTACGACATAGCGGGCCGGGAGTATGCCAGAAATATCGAGAATCCACTTTTGGCAACCTTGGTTCATACCGGAACAGAGGCGATTCCTTTTCTGGCTCCTCTTGCCATGAAAGGCGTCGGTGCCGTGAAGTCCGGTGCCCGTGATCTTGCCCAACTGGAAGGTATCCTTGAACGTGAGACGGCGACCGCTCCACGCGTGCCGTTGTCGTCACCGGCAAAGCCGAAAGCGGAAAGGTTTCTTGATGCGGCAGAGGACATCCCCGCCCCCGTGCAGGAGGCCCCAAAACCTACCCCTAGCCAAGAGATTCAGCCCGTAGAAACGATTAAAGTCTATCGTGCGACCAATAAGCCTTTTGAAGCATCATTTGAGCCTAACGAGCCCCTTTTTGTTAGCCCCGATGAGTTCGTTGCAAAGGGTTATCGGTTTCCTGGGCGCACGATAGAGACCTTGGAGCTTCCGTCTGATGCCAAAATTCTTACTTACGAGAACACGCCCAAGGAACTCTACAAAATGGACGAAGGACACGCCATCCCAAGGGACGGAGGCGACGGACTTGAGATAGCAAGGTATGCGAAAGCGAAGGGATATGATGCCGTTGAAATAGGAAACAAAAGGGAAATTCCGACTTACGCTGTCGTAAACAAATCGGTCCTCAAGCCCGCGCCCGTAGAAACGATTAAGGTCGAACCGGACGTGAGTAATCCCCCGCCCGCCTCCGAGATCGTTCAACCTGGGGCAACGTCGGGGGTTGTGGCCGGAAAGACGGAGCCCGGGCCTACCTCAGGAATCCAACCGGCCAGTATCGCCAAAAGCATAGAAGCCAAGGCTATCGAGGCAGGAATGGTCAAGGACGGATTCGAGCAACTGGCCGGATTCGATCCAACGACCATGAAGGCGCAGGCGGAACGGGCGGCAGACTTGCTTACTACCGACTTTGAGAAGGCGCGCCGGGTTGTTCGCGGGGAAGATCCGGTTCCCGATGGATTGAGAGGCGTTTCCATCGTTAAGGCGATGGAGGAACGAATCAAGGCAACGAAGGACGCCGACCTTGCCTATGAACTGGCAAACTCCCCTCTTGCCTCGGAAGTGTCCCTTGCCGGACAGGAATTAAGTCTGACGCGTGGCCGGGAACTGGATTCATTCTCTGCCAAGGTCGCGGAAGTCAAGAAGGCGAGAGAAGCCCAAGCTGGGGCGGACGTTTCCAAAAAAGCCGAAGTTAAGAAGCAACTCAAGGAAGAAACACAAAAGGTGAACCTGCCCAAAGAGGAGCTTTCTTGGGATAGATTCCTACAATCTATCGCGTGTTGAGGGTGATTAGATGCCGTTTTGCCTGATGCCCGACCAGATCAATAATTTCAGACAAGCCCTTAAATCGAAAGATATTAAGGTTTCCGACCTGTTGAACATGGACACGGCGAGCCGCACGGAAATGCTCAGAAAGTACGCGGGAGATAACGCGAAAGACGTAAACCTGCTTTTTGAGCAGAAACTTGTCCTCAAAAACAAGATGCAGGGAATCAAGAATTGGGCGTCAAAAGTCGGGGAAATTGGGCGGTACAGCCCGGAAAAGAAAGTCCAGATTGCCGCCATGATGGAGGATTACAAGGCAAAACAGGCAGAACGGACATTTAATCCCAAAGAGGAGGAGGCATTTCTTAACGACTTGGCGGATTCCAAACTCGGTACGCATATCACCAGGGATGAAGCAAAACAGGTGTTCGGACTGACGAACGTAACGGGCACCCTCAAGCAGAAATTCAATCCCAAAACCGGAAAGTGGGCCACTCCGCAGGACGGGGGGGCATATGGGGCCGCCAAGGTCGTAATGGAAAGATATGTGGAGGGACTGAAAAGCGAAAACCTGACCATCGGCCAGATGTTAAGCAATAGATATGCCGAAGCGAAGAAAACGTGGGGAGAAAACCGGGTCAAGACCGGAACCGATTTATTGAAGGACACCATCAAGACCATCACGGATAATTCAATCGCGTTCGTGGCGTCCGTTGACAACAGCTTTCTTGGGCGACAGGGATTAAACACCCTTCTTACGCATCCGTCCGTATGGTTCGATATGGCCGGGAAGTCCTTCACCGATATTTACAAAACACTTGTCAGTAAGCACGGCGGCGATGCTGTCAAAGATGCGCTCATGGCAGAGGCATATTCCCGTCCCAACTATATGAACGGGAATTACACACTAGCCAAGTTGATTCCAAAGACCGAAGAACAGTTTCCAACGTCCTTGCCCGCCAAAATCCCAGGAATCGGAAGGGTGTTCAAGGCATCCGAGAACGCTTTTACCAACAGCGCAATTCGGGCGCGAATCAATACTTTCGATATGCTGTACGATACCGCCAAGAAGAACGGTGTTGATGTAACAGACAAGGTGCAAATTGAGGCAATCGGAAAGTTAATCAATTCGGTCACGGCCAGGGGCGACATCGGGCGACTTGGCGACGGCGGATTGATTCGGGTCGTCTTGTGGGCACCGAAGATGCTTAAGGGGAATTGGGACGTTCTGACCGCTCATACGGGCGGCGCGGGACTCGCAACCCCTTTTGCCCGCCAACAGGCCAGAAAGAACTTGATTAAAATAGTTTCCTCTACGGCGGCGGTCGCGGCAATCGCAAACGCCCTGCAACCGGGGAGCGTTGAAACAAACCCCCTCAGTTCGGACTTCATGAAAATCAAGGTCGGGAATACCCGCTATGACATTACGGGGGGCAAGGGATCGCTCGTCACGCTCCTAGCAAGAGCCATCACGTTCAAGTCTAAAAGTTCTGTGACAGGGAAAACGAAGTCCCTCAACTCCGGAAAATACGGAGAAAAGACCCTTTTCGATGTCGGGATTGATTTCCTGGCAAACAAGACGACTCCGGCGGCAAGGGCCGTAATCAACGTAGCCAAAGGGAAGGACTTCGACAACAAGAAGCCGACTGCGGGAAGCGTGACTTACGACCTGCTCACCCCAATCAGCATTCAGAACTTTGTTGATAATTTCTACGGGCCGGATGCCGACGGATCGGTAGCGGCGGTCGTTGGCAGCGTTGTTGATGTCTTTGGAGTCAATGCGAACACGTACAAGCCGAGGACCGGGAAATCTTCCAGCCGGACACGGAAGATTGAATCACGGCTTGAACGCGCAATTGGAGAACGCTAATGCCAGACCTTCCGTTCCCCTTTACGCAGGTCCAATCCTGGCAGGAAATGGTGGATACCTCACAGCGGTATTTCGAGGATCTATACCAGGACCGAATTGGCGGGGCGCTGCTTGGTGACGTGTTCGTGATCGGGGTGGATGACATTCTGGCCGTCAATCTCGGTCTGGGTCTCACAAAAGCGGATAACGAGCTTGCCGTCAAGAACCATGCC